>Ga0209202_1001438_pt1 | contig 14740 bp, 10 predicted proteins | sample AD_UKC032_MetaG_FD_184416 | JGI IMG/M metagenome (GOLD analysis project Ga0209202, IMG submission 184416) | Active sludge microbial communities of municipal wastewater-treating anaerobic digesters from USA - AD_UKC032_MetaG (SPAdes) (version 2) | ecosystem: Engineered > Bioreactor > Anaerobic >... | reverse complement strand
GTATAACAAATAAAGAAATAATTGTAAATCTTTAAGAAAATTTGACAGATGCATTAGGTTGAAGAACGTTACCCCGCGGTGGTTGTGAATCAACCCACACAAAACTTCTTTATTTGTTTTTTCCTTGCCCTTTAATTGCAACGGATATGCCAAAGGGAACACACACGCTGCCATCATGAGATAAGCCATAGATTTGTTTGTAAGTTCAATAACAAATAATTTTAATTGCCGGAGAAATAATAAAAATTATCGAAAAAAAGAAATAATTATGGTGATTTTAACCGATAAAAAAAGGAGGGGATTTACCCCTCCTCAACTTGTGCAATCCTATGGACGACGCTTTGCTACGTTTCTCTTCATGTTATCATTTTTTATTCCACCACTCGAAGATTTTTAGGCGCCGCGGGTGGCGTAACTACAGGTGGAGTAACCACAGGTGGCGTAACTACAGGTGGTGGAACCACGCCGCCTGATTCGGCATATTCATACGCACCAATGTCGTAGGCCGCTGCCTGTGGTCTGGTAATAGGAGTTGCCAGTCCCGCTCCGTTGATACAGCCATTGTATGAACTGCCAAGGGTTGTGCCGGCATTTATGGCAGGACTTGCCGAACCTAACGCAAAATATGTTGTATTCGGAACCATATTCGTTCCGTAGGTTCCGCTAAAACCAGTGGGGCGAGTACCGCCGGTGAATGAAGGATTGGTAATTACGGTCGTTGCATCCCAGGTGGATTTAGTCTGAAGGTTAGTGTAAGTCGCAACAGCATCGCGGTAAACCCATTTTGTAGTTGAACCTGATTTATAAATGAGATTATTAGAATGAGTCCATAACGCTTCCGCACCAGAAGTACCTATCCAAATCGGATAACTGTCAGCATGATTAACAACTATAATATTATTCTTAAAATTTAATGTTGAATTAGTCATGCCAGCTAAGTAATTACGCACTCCATTGGAATCCACATGCGTGTTATCATATACTGTGTTATTATAATAATTGAACGTAGACCCGCTATGTGTTCCACCTATATTGAACCCATATTGATTTTCATATAACAAATTACCGTAAACATTCGCTGAACTATTATGCCCTCCAGAACCAAAATTCATACCAATCCCGTAAGTACAATTATAAACGATATTATACCTAATATTGATGTTATGTGGATCACCAACATAGGCATCCCTTGAATTTCCATATCTCATTCCAACGGGGCAATCATAAATCGTGTTAAATTCAATATATATGTTATTCAATTCATTTACGATATAAATGCCATCTCCCCAAGTAACACCGCCTACAAGTCCTGTATCGTGGATGATACAGTTTCTTACGGTTACATTAGTTGCCGAATTTCCATCTCTACCCCAAGTTGGATAAATAGCTATGCCTTCGTGTTGAGTATGATGAACTAACGTATTTGTAATTTGAACATTAGAAACATCTGTATTGGTGCCATACCCACCCACATAAATCCCATAAGCATAGCCACTGCCAGCGCTTCCATGTACTTCACAATTATCAACATTAATGTTTTGTATGTCACCGGATGTTGTGCCTATCCAAATGCCACCAGCATTCTGACTATTCATATCTACATTGAAACCGTAAAAATTGACATTACTTACGTTAAGATAAACAGTCCCATAAGCCTGCGTTCCCGTAGCCTGTATAGTTGCTCTTGTTCCACTTCCATATCCAGTTCCCCAATACGTTACTCCGGCTGTTGCTTGGAGAACGGGAGATGATGAACCAGACCATGTGTCCTGAGAACGGAAGTAAACGATGTCACCACTGCTAACTGTAGCCCTTACCTTTGCAATAGTAGCCCATGCATTAGAGTCAGAAAGACCACTAAGACTGTCATTTCCTCCATTCTTGACGTAGTATGTCGCAGCCCCAACCGGACAGGTGAAGAGGACAATAAGAAACAATGAGAAAATAACCGCGCAATTTATAATGCGCCTCACCGAATCGATACTTTTATTATCTATTAATTTATTCATATCTTTTTGTCCTTTCGTGATTCTTAAATCTGTTGATACTCCCTTATCTTAAATTGGACCAATCCGATCTTTTCTTTAATCCAAAATCCGTCCCGTGTCATCCTTTTTTTGTTTATCTAAATCAACCTATAACACGATGCGTTAATGAAAGCGTCCTGATTCCCCATTTATATCAGAGTACTGATTTTATCAATCCGCCTTCATCAGCTTTTTCTAATGCGATAGTTGTATTTTTCTCCTTCTTTTGTATGCAAATCCAATACCTGCTGCGATTATTAATAATACTGCCATTAGATAAGGATACTCGAAACCGTAAATAAGCGGGAACAACGCCAATCGGGTGGCATATCTAAGAGATGCATGCTTTCTGATGACATCGGCGATGGGCGGTGAGTGCCTGTAATAGAACTTCACAAAAGCTTTACCCGGGGAATTGGTTAACAAACACCTGTCCCGGAAGTTCCTTAAAACCTTTACATGGGGCTCAAGGTATGAACCGAAAGCAGCAGTAGCAATGAAGCAACCACCACCGCCGGCACCAGCAGTGCTGAGTTCCACATTGTCACTCACTGCAGCAGGGATAAAGTTCGCCGTAACAGAAGTGACGTCGTTGACGGCTACCGTGCAGTCACCCGTGCCGGAACATGCGCCCGACCAACCGGAGAAAGTATAACCGGGTTCAGGCTCGGCAGTGAGCGTTACAGTTGTTTCTTCTTCATACTCTTTAACGCAGGTGTCGCCGCAGTCAATGTCCGGATCCGACAGAAGTGCAACTGCCGCTGCCACTAATGAAGTTGACTTGCTTTTGACCCTGCCTTTACCCAGTCCTGCTTTAATAATGGTCAGAACCCTTGTGTAGGATAAAACAAAGGTTGCGGTAACGGTTTTATCGGCATCCATGGTTACCAGGCACACATCTTTTCCTGTGCAGGCGCCGGACCAACCGGCAAAAATGTATCCGGTAGCAGGCGTGGCCAGTAAACTTACGCTCGTTCCCAAAAGATAGAGATTATTGCAAGCTGTCCCGCAATTAATATCGCCGCCGGTAACGGTGCCGTTACCCGATTTATTCACCAACAAACTATAAAAGCTTACCGGGGCGGAAAGCAGCTTGCTGACTTCATTGGAATAATAGCTTTCAAGTCCTGAAGAATTATACGTGGTAACAACAAAATAATAGGACTGTCCATCCGTGAGGCCGGTCACGGTATAGCTTGTCATATTACCGACGTCTATGATCTGGGAATAGCTGCCGGAAGTCGTTCCGTAATATATCTTATATCCAACTACGTCTGCGGAAACATCCGGCGGGTCCCATGCCAGGGTAGTACTACCGGCAAAGGAATTTGTTGCGGACAGGAAAAAACATAGAACCAACGAAACAATTGTACTTAAAAATAGTTTTTTGATCACGATGACCTCCTTTTGCTATGTTAGCCGAGGCTAATCACAGCACTTAAGGAGGTGCTGTTTTTGCCTGGCAGCCCTACTTCCATGTCCTGGAATGCCAGGATTTAGGATAGTGGCTTTGCGTCCCGCACTTTCGTGTGGTTTGCCCTTTTCAAGCTTCGGTTTTTATGACACCCTTTCTTTTAATTTGTTATACCAGTCGCATTCTTTGACTAACTTTGTTGGCACTGTTGTCAGCTTCCTCGACGCATAACCTGATATCCTGAAAGCTATGCAAGGTCACTCGTTAATACTATATTTGAGGAGCCTTCTCATGGCCAGCGTATTATTCTTCAAATGCAACTTTGGTATTGTTTGTATTATTGCAGGGTTGCTGGACGGATCTTCTGAAGTTGCCCGGCAGCTCTGCCACCTTATCCTCCCTCGAAGACTTAGGTCAGTAACTTTGCGCCCCATCTTTTCAGATGGTTTGCCCTTTTCAAGCGTAGAAATTAAAAGCAAAATATGTACCTAAACAACATGAATTAATTAGTTGATAAATATCAATACGTTGCAAATGAGCGGCTCTATTAGCTTTCTCAAAATAGGATTATTTACCCATTTCGTTAGGTGAAATTCCCCCAAATGAGTACCGATTTGAGTTTTTTTACGGAGGTTAAATTGGTGATTAATCTGATCTGATAATTAGGATTTAAATAAGCATAATTCAAGTTTAACGATAAATAAATACCATATCGTTCGACATTTTTGTCGAAAGGCAAACAAAGATTGTCTTTTATTTATCTATTTATAATTATTTGATTAATTGGAAATCAATCCGACATTTATTGCCGGACGCATACTTTTGCAAAAGAAGGGGCATAGTTCAATTATTAATTATTATATATTCATATCAAATAGTTACACTCTTTCTGCAAATATGGCACAATATGTGCTGTAGCAAAAGTCATTTTTTGTGATATAATCTTCGCGTGATTATTTCACTAGCCCTGAAAAGGGCAAACCATCTGAAAAGATGGGGTTTAAAGCCACTATCCTAACTCTAGTCAATTCAGGAGATGGAGGTAGGGGTGCCGGGAACCAACAGTACCTCCTTGAGGGCTCGGATTAGCCTCGGCAAATATAGTAAAGGGAGGTTATCGTAATCAAAAAACTATTTTTAAGCATACTTGTTTCGTTGGTTGTAAGCTTTTTCCTGTCCGCAACAAATTCCTTTGCAGGTAGTGCAACCCTGGCATGGGACCCGCCTTATATTTCCACAGATGTGACCGGATATAAGATCCATTACGGAACGGCGTCTGGTACCTATTCCCGGGTCATAGACGTCGGTAAATCAACAAGCGTCACGATTAGTAGCCTCATTGACGGACAGACATATTATTTTATTGTTACCGCTTATAATGCTTTAGGGGTTGAAAGCCCTTATTCCAATGAAGTCAGCAAGCTAATACCCAGTCCGGTAAGCTCTTATACTTTGTTAACGAATATATCAGGTAATGGCAGAGTTACGGGCACTAATATCAGTTGCGGGACAGCATGTTCTTATCTCTATGTTTCGGGAACAAAAATAAGTTTACTGGCCACCCCTGCGACCGGATACAATTTTGCCGGCTGGTCCGGCGCCTGCACAGGCACAAGTGCTTGTCAGTTAACCATGGATGCCGCTAAAACGGTTACCGCAACTTTTACCGTAGCAAAAACACCTGTTCTGACCATCACTAAAGCAGGAACGGGCAAAGGCAGGGTCAAAAGTAAGAAAACCTCCTTGGTGGCAGCGGCTTTTGCCATTCTGTCGGATCCGGATATTGACTGCGGCGACACCTGCGTGAAAGAGTATGAAAGCGAAGCAACCGTAACTCTGGTTGCTGAGCCTGAATCAGGTAGTTCTTTTGCCGGCTGGTCGGGAGCTTGCTCCGGCACGGGTGAATGTACCGTAATTGTCAGCGACGTCACATCCGTCACGGCAAATTTTGTTGCCGCTGCATCTGCTCCATCAAGTGGTAGCGATCCCAATGTGGGCAACAGCGCTGATGGGAGTGACATTGTTGGCGGAGGAGGATGTTTCATTGCCACGGCGGCTTTCGGTTCTTACCTTGAGCCCCATGTAAAAGTTTTAAGGAACTTCCGCGACACGTGCTTGTTAACCAATTCCCCGGGTAAGGCTTTTGTGAAGTTCTATTACAGGCACTCACCGCCCATCGCCGATGTCATCAGAAAGCATGCATCTCTTAGATATGCTACCCGGTTGGCGTTGTTCCCGCTTATTTACGGTTTCGAGTATCCTTATCTAATGGCAGTATTATTAATAATCGCAGCAGGTATTGGATTAGCATACAAAAGAAGAAAAATATAACTATCGCATCTTTTGAATGCAATTTGTTATAAATAATCATGAAAAACAGAAGGCAGAGTCAATCGACACTGCCTTCTGTTTTTTTAAGGTGTAGATAATCTTATTTCTTAAAGCGCCTTCTGAGACCAACAAGCCCGATCAGGCCTGAAGCGAGGAGCCAAATGGGAGCTGGGATGGGGACTGCAGATGGAGTCATAGCGATAATTATATCATCGTAGTCTCTATCGTTTGCATCTGTACTTGAGTTGTCATTGAAGCCGACAATATAGGTCCCGGCCCTCAAAGTAAGGCTACTATTACCAATAAGGTAAGAAAGAACTGCTGAGTCACTATCTAACTGATAAATCTTGTATCCAGGAGTTGTTGTGGCGGAAAAAGGATCGAGTGGCACAGCATATGGTCCGTTGGTATCTTCAAAATACAGGTTTCCTACATCGAAATTTATAACCTGCCATGTGCCCCAATTCGTTAGATTCGATGTTGAAAAAGTTACATTTCCTGGATTACTTGCACCATAAGCATTTGTACCTTCGGTTTCAATAAGATTATAATTACCTGACTCTGCTCCGATCGCAGTGTACTGCCAAGAACCAGTAAAGTTTAAAGTTCCGGTTACTGTTTCACTTCCCGGGAAATACGAAAGATTTAGAAATGCCTGAAGATCACTCCATGATCCAGTAGGTGTTAACTCTGCATTTGCGCTGACCGATGCCAACATTAGCATCACCCCTACCAGTATTGCTGACATCTTTTTTCTCATTGTCTCACCTCCTTTTTTTCTTAGACACGAAAACCAATTAATTTTATTCATGTAAATATATGCAATTTAGAAGCCATATACGTAAGTATATTATATAACAGTCTTTTTTATCAATGCTGAGGTGATTGATTGGAAAAGTGTAAAGAAATTCGACATGAAATATGCTTCTTGAGGAGAGATAAATTTCTATAATACAGACATTTTTAAGATTTCTAAGATTGAATTAATATCTGTAACGAATTGAAATATAATAATATATATCCGGATAGCACATCAATGACATTTTTGCCATGATGAAAAAGCTTGATATTTTCTGAACGAGTTTCAAAAAATTATTGTAAACTTTCCCGACACTCAGATAGGAACATCTATATCATTCAGTAATCATTGATAAATATCTATTTTTCATAAGAACTTCCCGATTCCGTCGACCTCAGAAATATTCAACGCTCCGGTAGATATGTCTGATGGTTATTCATCACCAGCTGAAGAACTATTACTATTTGAAGCTATTGACGGAATGCTTTGCAGACTTGAGAATACCGAAAATGAACTTTTTATAATATAATCAAATGATTCAGTGATGCTTATCCCGAAGGATAACGAGCGACCCGGACGCCGCGGCTTTGACTTTTTCCGGATAGGCGCGCCGTTTGAGAAAGGATTTTGCCTCAGCGATTTCGGCGAGCGGGCCGATGGCGTCGGGAGATCCGATGCTTCCCAGTGCCGCGCAAATCTTTTCTTCAAGGCTGGTTCTTGCAGATGATGCAATCAGGGGCTTGTCCCTCAGCAAATCAAGCAGGACAGGAACAGCCTCGAGAGCTTTGCACTGCCCTAATGCTTCAACGATACTGGGTTTGAACTCCTCTTCGGCAAGAGACAGAGCCGCCAGCAAGATATTTCCTCTCTGACGCCCTCCGGTCTTGTGGATGCTTTTAAGCGCCTCCAGGCGCAGCTTATGGTTTCTGTTGGAGAGCAGCGGGGCGAGGATGCGGGCGCTTTCTTCATTGCCGATTTGACCCAGCAGGTAAGCAAGATTGCGGATGTAAAACCAGGGCGCTTCTTTTGTGATTAAACCGGTAATGAGCGGCAACGCTTTTTCCTTCGCAAAGGCGATGAGACGCATGATCCGGACGCGTTCATCGCTGTTCGTGCTGGTGCGGAGTTCTTTCATCTGATTCTCAAGTGCGTTCGGGCCAAGGGCGACAAAAACACGGCCCGCTTCAGCCTGTTTTTGCTTATCCGCCGAATCCATTTCGTTTCGTAGAATAGCTATATTGTCAGAACTGGCCAGCTGTTCGATGATTTCAAGGGCGGTGTTTTTTGCATCATCCGGCTTGCCGTTCGTCGCGCAGGCAACTGCCTGAAAGGCTTCGAGATACGTCAAAGCCTCCGGATATTCTTTTTGCGCGATCACATCCTGGGTTTCATCTTTTAAAATGGCGCAGATTCTTTTATATTCGGATGAAAAGATAATTTCGTTCTTCAGCCATTCGATGAGCCTGCTGGAAAGTTTTTTGACAGTTGCACGTTTTTGCTCGCCGGGACAACTTTCAATTATATCGGCTATGCTTTTGGCTGCGCTCAGGCGGATGTCGTCCTGTTTGCTGGTCAGGTTGCCGGCAAGGCGTTCCAGCAGATTCTCAATGGCTTCCTGTTCTTTGTATGCAATCAGCTGTTCGATGATTTTCGGCAAAGCCGACATCAGATCTTCGTCAAGCAGCATTTTTTCATTCTGAAGGCGGAGACTCAATTTTTCCGTCACTTCCAGAAGTTTTGTTTTTTCTGTTTCATCAATGGCATCCGTATCCGTGGATGACGATTCGCTGCCCGGCATATCCGTGATTCTCCGTTTGTCTTGCGTCAGCTCAGCCATGAGAAACTGCAAAAGAAAACCACCCAGCAAATGCCCCATGCTTTGCGTCGTCAGTTGTTCGGCAATTGCCGGATCAGCCGTGACCAGGGCCCGTCCGATATGCTGTGAGAGGGTGCTTCTGTTTTCATCGTTCAGACCACCGGCGGTTTTATCAAGAAGAGAGAGCATGTGGGCGAGGCTTTCCGAGATTTGAACATCCGACAGCATCCCTTGCTGCTCCATGATTTTCGACAGGCCGGCGTCGAATGCGCGCGAGAGCGCTTCCGGATCTTTGGCCATCTCCCGGAACTGGGGAGAATCCGGGTCCATCTCCGGATGCGCCAACATAAAAAATTGGGTTATTTGATCATCTGTGATATCGAGGCTGGGGAATATTTGATGGTCCTTGCCGACCGCAACATAAACCTTCTGATCCAGCGTAATATGAACGATATTCTGATCGGCCATCAGCCTGTCTAGGCCACCGTCGCTTTTGACGCTTTCCGGTTTTCGGGAAAAAAAATCGATAAAATGCATGAGCTCTTCTTTTGAAACACCCCGGCCGAAAGAAATGCTCTTCAAACCAAAGTCCAGCAGTTGGTTCAGCAGGGAGAGGATGTGAGGTTTTTCCTGATCCACTTGTCTTAAAGGGATGCCGCAGAGCAGGAGGGTTTTTTCCGATTCGGCAAAGACAAAGACTTCTTCCGTGATGAAGAAATCCAAGAGTGCCTGATATAGTTTTTCATGGGCATTTAAGACTGAAGCGCTGGAAGGCGGATACATACGGACATTTTTAATAGCGGTGTTCAGAAGGGTAATAACGTTCAGCGCTTTGATGATCAGGTCTTTGTTTTCCGCCATTATCACTCCCATGATTTATTTTAATCCCGCTTAAGCGGGACGAACGTTAATTCTCTGCAGCTTGCTGCGAGGTGATTGATGTTTTGTTGATGACGCTATTGCCTGCGGCCGAAGCCTCTTTTGTGAATTCATTTTAGTGATGATAAGAGAAGTCCCATAACGTGTCAAGGAGATTATTAAACAATATCGCCGGAAAATCATATGGATCCATTAAACAATCTTACGTCGAAAGTTCCTATCGTACATACCAATATAAGAGGCAAGGGCTATTACAACTAAAACAAGACACGATGAACATGAAAGGAAAAACTATGCTCAATCAACAAACCATTGAAAAACTCGCCGTTTTGAAACTCAACGGCATGGCGGATAACTTTACGTTACAGCTTCAGCAACCCAAAATGAATGACCTGTCCTTCGAAGATCGCTTTGCCATGATCGTCGATGCGCAATGGGACTGGAAAGAAAACAACCGGATGAAGCGTTATCTTAGGGATGCAAAACTCAAACTTCCGGCATGTGTGGAAGATATTGATTACAAAACCCATCGGGGTATTGATCAATCCGTCATGATGCGGCTTATTGCCGGCGACTGGATCAAAAGCTTCCAAAACATTATTATTACCGGCCCCACAGGAGTGGGTAAAACCTTCCTGGCCTGTGCCTTGGCTAACAGGGCCTGCCGGAATGGTTTTCACAGTTTCTATCTGCGCAGTCCCGGTTTCTATTATCAAATGGCTCTTTCCCGGGGTGATGGCAGCTATAGAAAAATCATGAATAAACTCTCCAAAACCAGTGTCCTGATCATTGACGACTTTGGCATTGCTCCTTTGACTGATACGGAAAGAAGAGATCTCTTCGAGGTTGTCGATGAAAGGCACGGTCATGGATCAACCATCATCACCAGTCAGTTGCCCATAGAAAACTGGCATGACATCATCGGCGATCCCACTATCGCCGACGGCATCCTTGACCGGCTTATCCACAATGCTCATAAAATTCAACGCTATACCGGTTCAAGTGGGTAAAGACCCTAAGACGGAATATTGTAATGATTTTTATTTCAGATATTTATTCAACCACCCCAGCCAGCTAGTCTTGCCCATAACCACCAGGCTGCGCGGCCTTTCAGGGCACAGTTCAGTTTCTCGCTGTGCGCGCATTCACCGCAACTGTTCGCCAGTGTCGTTAAGGTATTGAGGGGGTTGGCTGCAACCCATATCTGTGCCCAGTTGTTGCCGCCGGTGTAGAAACAGCCATCATTGGCATTCAACGTCATAAATTCGCTGCCGCTGGGATCATAGCTTTCAATATCCGCAAAATCATAAAGGATCTTTTTATTGGCATTGCAGTAATCCCGGATTTGCTGATTGCGCACATTCAGGTTGCCTGTACTTCCGGTACCGTCAAGATGTCCGGTCATATATACAAATTTAATCCCCGGATAATCCGATTCCAGTTGAGACATGGGTGTAAGATATTTGTCTATCATATCCTGCTGTGTATAGGCTGATGCCTGTCCGCACCAGGACCAGATAATAACATTGACATCAGAATTTTTTGAGCCTCTTCCTGTAGAAGGGTTAGGCGTCCCCAGATAGGCGCGTGTATTATTAACCCAGTCAGGATAATATCCAACATCTCCGCCCAAAACCCTATCCCGTAAATCAAGGGCACCGTTTCTCCAGGAATATAATGGGTTCGATGCTGCCAAAGCATCCATTCCTGTGATTAATTGACTCCCGTGAGATGTATGGCCATATGCTATATGCAGAGCAGCCTTGGCTGTGTTAATATCGCTTGCAGGTATGGAGCTAAATGTAGCCGCGGCTAAATGATCTGCAACAATGGCACCGCTTGCCGTATTGACTGTTGCCACAAAATTGATGCCCGTACGATTTGCTCCACTGACGGTTACAGTTGTAGATGAAGGTGAAAACGTATAGCCTGTAAGGGATGGTGTTACGGTATAGTTTCCATCTTTTTGCCCCGCAAAGCTGTAATTGCCATCTGCACTGGTTGTTGTCGAAATCGTGTATAATTTAGGTAATGTCCGTTTCCCTTACTATTATATGAATCATGGACCTAACTGTCAATTAAATACAGGGAGTAGAGGAGCATTTCGGTTGAAAGGTTTTTGTTTTTATTTTTTCGTAAAGAAGCAGGAATCTATGATGGGGCCAGAGAGCAGTCAGCCCCACCACCCCTTCCGGTCTTTCCAGGCAATAAAATTTTTGAACCTAGAAGCCCTTTTTTAATGCTGAATGTGGGGAATGGATTATTATAAGAATTTGGATATGAACAAAAAACATTCCAAGTTATTGATATTATATGGAGCGGGCGACCGGGCTCGAACCGGCGACGTCCAGCTTGGGAAGCTGACATTCTACCACTGAATTACGCCCGCTCATGGCCGGTGACTTTTATTCAACATCCTCTATTTGTCAAGGAATTTTTCGACGCGAGGGATAGGGGGGAGGTCTGATGAGCCCGGCGTTGGTTTTCTTGTCCGTTGACAGCAAGAGATTTATCGGTTAATACATCAGGCAAGTCGGGCGTATGCCCGTTTTTTTATTCATGAGACTCAATTTTCAGAAGTGAAGCGCACTGGAATTTGCAAGTCGAACTCTCCCGCAAGCGAGGCCCAGCGGGATGAGAGGTTATTTTGAGTAAGCAACTGCAAAAAGAAATTGAACGTCGTCGCACTTTCGGGATCATCAGCCATCCCGACGCAGGTAAGACGACGCTTACTGAAAAGCTGCTGCTTTTCGGCGGCGCTATCCAGATGGCTGGCGCGGTAAAAGCACGCAAAGCATCAAAACACGCTTTGAGTGACTGGATGTCTATTGAAAAGGAACGCGGCATTTCTGTTACCTCCTCCGTGATGAAGTTTGAATATGCCGATTGCGAAATCAATCTGCTGGACACCCCGGGACATCAGGACTTTTCCGAAGACACGTATCGCGTCCTCACTGCGGTGGACAGCGCGTTGATGGTGATCGACGGCGCCAAAGGGGTAGAGACACAAACGCAAAAGCTCATGGAAGTATGCCGTCTGCGCAACACACCCATCATTACCTTCATCAACAAAATGGACCGCGACTGCCTGGCGCCGCTGGATATTCTGGCGGACATCGAAGATAAATTGCAGATTGAATGCTCTCCCCTGTCCTGGCCCATCGGGATGGGCAAACGATTCAAGGGTGTCTATAATCTTTACGACAAAAAGTTGCATCTGTTCACACCGGGAAAAGCAAGGCGCTCGCAGGACGGGGTTGTGATCAGCGATTTGTCGGATCCATTACTTGATGAACTGCTGGACAGCCAGGCCAGAGAACTTCGTGAGGAAATCGCTCTCTTGGAAGGCGCAGCCAATCCTTTTGATATCAAAGAATATTTAAAGGCCGGTCAGACGCCGGTTTTCTTCGGCAGCGCTATCAATAATTTCGGTGTGAAAGAATTGCTGGATGCTTTTGTTGATATCGCGCCGCCTCCTGTCCCGCGCCCCACTACTACACGGGTCGTCAATCCGGATGAAGATGATTTTTCGGGCTTTGTTTTTAAAATTCAGGCCAACATGGACCCGGCACATCGCGACCGCATTGCGTTTATGCGGATTTGTTCCGGCAAATTTGAACGGGGTATGCACGTCATGCAACACCGTATCGGCAAGGAAGTTTCCTTATCCAATGCCACCATCTTTATGGCGCAGGACCGCACCAATATAGAAGAAGCTTATCCGGGCGATATTATCGGTATCCATAACCACGGTACGATCAAAGTCGGCGATACTTTCTCGCAAAAAGAACCGCTCAAGTTTACCGGTATTCCACACTTTGCCCCTGAGCATTTCTGCCGGGTGCGACTCAAAGACCCTCTGCGCATCAAACACCTTCAAAAGGGATTGACTCAGCTTTCGGAAGAAGGGGCGATTCAGGTCTTTAAACCCCTGTGGGGATCGGATAATATCCTGGGCGCTGTCGGCGCGCTGCAATTTGATGTAACCATGTCGCGTCTGAAAAACGAGTATAGTGTTTACGCGGACTACGAAAAGGCTGATTACGCCGCCACCCGCTGGGTCACCTGCGATGATGCCAGAAAAATGGAGGATTTCCAGAAGAAGAATATGATGAATCTGGCGATGGACACGGAAGGAAATCTGGTTTATCTGGCGCTCAGCGATTGGCGGCTTTCCCATACCATGGAAGAATGGCCGCAAATACAATTCCATAAGACTATGGAAAAAAGTTGAAATATTCTATTTCGAAATGCTTTTTTGACGACCTTGTTCAGTAAAGATACCTAATGTCGATCATCATCAATGAGGAAAACATCATGAAGATTACTCATTATACATCTGTTCCCCCGACCCATTTTGACAACGACCAGGCCAAAGGCGTTTCCGGCCGTGTCGTGATCGGAAGAAATGACGAGGCAAATCATTTTTGCATGCGCATCTTTGAAATTGCTCCCGGCGGGCATTCACCCAGGCACACGCACGCCTGGGAACACGAAATTTTCATCCACGCGGGTTTCGGCGAAATTTACGGCAATGGGAAATGGCATCCTCTCCAAGCCGGGGACGTGATATTTGCTCCGTCCAATGAAGAGCATCAAATTCGCAATTCCGGCAAAGAGCGCTTGATTTTTGCCTGTCTCATTCCATCGGGTGTCCCGGAATTATGATCATCTTATTTTGTATCTCTAAATTTAACGGATTCGCAAAACAGATTCTCCTCTCTGCAAAACGAATATGAGCTTTGTTAAATACCGCTACCTGATATTCGGCATTTTAGGCGCCGCTTACCTCCTGGTTTTCTTTCATCGGCTTGCTCCGGCGATAGTCGCTGTGGACATGATGCGCGATTTGAAAACCGGCGGTGCACTGATGGGCATTCTGGCATCAGCCTATTTCTACTCCTATGCATTGATGCAGATTCCCGCGGGCCTGTTATCCGACTCTTGGGGACCGCGCCGGTCGGTAACCTTCTTTTTTATCTTTGCCGCAGTAGGATCGATTGCGCTGGGTTTTGCGCAAACCGCGGGTATAGCAATTGCCGCCCGAGTTTTGGTGGGGCTCGGTGTAGCGATGGTTTTTGTGCCAACATTGAAGATTCTTACCAACTGGTTCGAGTCGGAAAAGTTCGTTCGCATGACAGGCATTCTCATGTCGATGGGTGGCGTGGGAGCCTATTCAGCGGCAACACCCCTGGCGTTGCTCAGCGATGCTATCGGATGGCGCGGCAGTATGATTGTTATCGGAGCAGCAACGTTTGCCATTGCAGTGGCCGTATGGCTGCTGGTCAAGGACACACCCGAAGAATTAGGCTTTCAATCCTTAAACGGTTCTGTACCATCAACAAAACCCAAAGACAGAATCGGCATGCTGCAGGGCATTGGAATGGTGATTAAAATGCCCTCGTTTTGGCCGTTGGCATTATGCAGTTTTTTGGGAGCCGGCGTATCTCTGAGTTTCATCGGCCTGTGGGGCG
>Ga0209202_1001430_pt1 | contig 14789 bp, 12 predicted proteins | sample AD_UKC032_MetaG_FD_184416 | JGI IMG/M metagenome (GOLD analysis project Ga0209202, IMG submission 184416) | Active sludge microbial communities of municipal wastewater-treating anaerobic digesters from USA - AD_UKC032_MetaG (SPAdes) (version 2) | ecosystem: Engineered > Bioreactor > Anaerobic >... | reverse complement strand
CAGACGGCGAAGACCGACGACGCCGACTTGAAGACGACCGGCGCGCCGCAGGAAGGACAGGAGGCAGTCAGCGCCACAGGCTGCCGATCAGGTCAGTTTTTTGAGCAGTTCGGCTTTCTTGGCCTCGAATTCTTCCTTGGTCAGGATGCCTTTCTCGACCAGCCCGTGCAGTTTTTCCAGGGTGGCAACGACGTCGTCGGCCGACACCGGCGCCACGGCGGCAGCCGGTGCCGGTGCAGCGCCTGCCGCCGGCTGCATGGCCGATGCCATCGCCTGCCCCATGACCTGCCCGAAGCCGACGCCGGCACCGAGCCCGACGCCCATGCCGGCCATGCCGCCCTCGTTCTTCGCCGCCTCGGGAATGGCGTTGGCGACCTGGTACTGCGTGAAGCGGCCCAGGTCGCCGATCATGTTCATGCCGATCTTCTGGTCGAGAACCTTCTGCAGCTCTTCCGGCAGCGAGACGTTCTGGACGACCAGCGAATCCAGCGTCAGACCGAAGTCGGCAAAAGTCGGCGCCATCTTGGCAAACATCGCCTTGCCGAACTCGTCCTGATTGGCCGCCATGTCGATGAAGGGCACACCGGATTCGCCGAACAGGTCGGTCAGGCCGGCGACCATGGTGTTGCGCAACTGGCCTTCGAGTTCCTCGCGCGTATAGGTGTCGCGCGTGCCGGAAATCTTCTGGTAGAAGGTTTTGGCATCGGTCAGGTGGTACGAGTAGATGCCGAAGGCGCGCAGGCGGACGATGCCGAATTCCTTGTCGCGGATGGTGATCGGGTTCGGCGTGCCCCATTTCTGGTCGAGCTGGGTGCGCGTCGAAAAGAAGTAGAGATCGGACTTGAACGGGGATTCGAACAGCTTGTCCCAGTTTTTCAGGTAGGTGAGGACCGGCAGCGTCTGCGTCGTCAGCTTGTACATGCCGGGCGCGAAGACATCGGCGACCGTGCCTTCGTTGACGAACAGCGCCACCTGCGAATCGCGCACGGTCAGGCTGGCGCCGTTCTGGATTTCCATTTCCGCCATCGGGAAACGCCAGGCCAGCGTGCCGTCGCCGGATTCGGTCCACTGCAGGATGTCGATGAATTGTTTCTTGATGAAGTCCATCAGGGCCATGATTGCCTCCTAAAAAATCAGACGATGCAGCCGGCGTTGAGGATGCCGACGCCGATTGCCAGTGATGCGAGGAAGATCCCCGAGGCCAGCTTGCCCTGGGGAATGCTTTCGTTGAGCCGCGGCATGGCGAGGCGGGCCGCGATGAAGGTGAGCAGTTGCACGATGGAGGCGACAAGGCCCCAGCCGATCATCGCGTACAGGTTATGGCTGACGGCGACCGCCACGGCGATCGGCAGCGCGAAGCCGATGACAGCGCCGCCGAGGCTGATCGCCGCCGCCTCGTTGCCCTGGCGGATCAGCGTCAGCTCGTTGTAGGGCGTGACGCGGATGTAGATGGCGAGGAACACCAGCAGCAGGACGATGGCGGTGACGAAAAAGCCGGCGAAGGCTGGCAGACTGTTGATGACCGGATCGAACATGGCCCCTCCCGGAAACTGACGAATTGGCGGCAATTGTCGCCGCTAAACCGGCAATCTTCAACCGCTGTTTTTGCCAGCGGCATGTACGGCCGGCCCGACGACGGCAAGACGCAGCAGGCCTTCGAGCACCAAGTTGCTCACTTGCCGGTGCGGCACCGTCAGGCGCTCCCCGATGGCCCCGGCGGCGCCACCGGACAGCAAGCACAGCGCACCGGATCCCAGCCGCACGCAGGCACGCTCGATAGCGCCGATTTGCGCCTCGATGCAGCCGGAGATGATGGCGTCGTCGGTGCAGCGCGGATGGGGCGAATACTGGCCGGCGGCCAGCGGCAACGCCGCCGTGTCGCGCGCCAGCGAGCGGCGCATCAGGTCGAGGCCGGGCAGGATCAGACCACCGAGAAAACGGCCGTCGCCATCCAGCGTATCGACGGTCGTCGCCGTGCCAGCCATGACGACGATAGATGGCGTGCCAGTCATCGCCCGCGCGCCGATCAGTGCGCACCAGCGGTCGACGCCGAGGCGGGCTGGATTTTCGTAGAGATTGGTGACGCCGCCGGCGTTGGCTGCCGACTCGATTTCCTGAAAGACCGTCAGCCACGGTGCCAGCGCCTGCCGGATCGCCTTCCCTGCGTCTTCTCCGGCGACGTTGGCCAGCATCACGCGGGCGGGCATCGGCAGACGCTGTGGCAATGCCGCCAGTTGCGCGACGTCGGCATGGTCGATGGCGCCATTTTCCCGCCACGCGCTGTCGGCATGCAGGCCCCACTTGATGCGGCTGTTGCCGCTGTCAATGCACAGGATCATGCGCGGCGCAGGCTGACGTCGCCGGACAGGATGCGCTGCACACCGGCCGCGGTTTCCAGCAGCAGCGCGCCATCGTCATCGGCACCGAGACAGACGCCGACGAGCGGCTCGGCATCGTCGCCAAGGACTTGCACCGCTAGTTCCTGCCAGGCATGGCGCCGCTGCCACTCCATTTTCAGCCCGCCAAAGCCGTCGACCGCGAAAGATTCAAGCACCTCGGCCAGCGCCACCAGAATGCTCGCCAGCACGACATGGCGGTCGGGCAGATGCGCCAGCGCCTGGGCCAAACCGGCGGCCGGTTGCGGCAACTCTTCGGTGGGCGGCAGCAGGTTGAGGCCGATGCCGATGATCGCCTGCGTCCCGCGCCGGTCGCTCGCCAGTTCGATCAGGATGCCGGCCAGCTTGGCGAAATCGCCGTCGCTCTCGAGCAGCACGTCGTTCGGCCACTTGAGCCGGATACCGTTGGCGCCCAGGTTTTCCAGCCCGCGCGCCAGCGCCACGCCGACGGCCAGCGACAGCCCGGCCAGTTGCCCGGGCGGGCCGGTGAAACGCCAGAGCAGGGAAAAGGTCAGGCTGGCCGCGGGTGCCGACAGCCACGTCCGGCCACGGCGACCGCGTCCGGCACTCTGCCGGTCGGCGACGATCACCATGCCGGCCGGCGCGCCGCGGTCGGCGCGGCGCAGGAGTTCGCTGCTGGTCGAATCGCATTCATCCAGCGCGTCGACGTCGAAACGCCCGGCCAGCAGGCCAAGCCGGGCTTTCAGCAATACGGGGTCGATCAGTGGCATGGGGCGGATTCTACTCCGCCGCGTGCTCCTTGCTGCCGTCGATGCCGAGTTCGGCGATCTTGCGCGTGATCGTGTTGCGGCCGATGCCGAGCGCCTGCGCGGCCTCGATCCGGCGCCCGCCGGTACGGGCCAGCGCACGGGAGATCAGGATGCGCTCGAAGACCTGCGAGAGCCGGCCATGGACATCATCGACGCCGGCCGCCAGCAGGCGGTCAACTTCGCCTTCGAGGCCGCTTTCCCAGTCGGTCGCCATTGCCGTCGGCACCGCTTCGCGCAATTCGGTCGGCAGGTCGCCGATTTCGACCTGCTGGCCGGGCGCCATGACGGTCAGCCAGTGACAGAGGTTTTCCAGCTGGCGGACGTTGCCCTGAAAATCGAGCCCGCTCAGGTACTTGATGGCGGTATCGGACAAGCGCTTGGCCTCGACGCCGAGTTCGCGCGCACTCTTCTGCAGGAAGTGGCGGGTCAACAGCGGGATGTCTTCGTGCCGTTCGCGCAGCGCCGGCAGGCGGATGCGGATGACGTTGAGGCGATGGAAGAGATCTTCGCGGAACAGGCCTTCCTTGACCCGCGTTTCGAGATTCTGGTGCGTCGCGGCAATGACGCGGACGTTGGCCTTGATCGGCGAATGGCCGCCGACCCGGTAGTAGTGCCCGTCGGACAGCACGCGCAGCAGGCGGGTCTGCAACTCGGAGGGCATGTCGCCGATTTCGTCGAGGAACAGCGTACCGCCCTCGGCCTGCTCGAAACGCCCGCGGCGCTGCGTCTGGGCGCCGGTGAAGGCGCCGCGTTCGTGGCCGAACAGCTCGGATTCGAGCAGATCCTTGGGAATCGCCGCCGTGTTGATGGCGATGAACGGCTTGTCGGCGCGCGGGCTGTGGCGGTGCAAGGCACGCGCGACGAGCTCCTTGCCGCTGCCCGACTCGCCGGTGATCAGCACCGTGGCGTGCGATAACGCCAGACGGCCGATGGCGCGGAAGACTTCCTGCATCGCCGGCGCCTGGCCGAGAATTTCCGGCACCAGCCCCTCTTCCTCTTTTGCACCACTCTGGTGCATAGACTCGTCAATCGCCCGTCGGATCAGCTCGACGGCCTGATCGACATCGAAAGGCTTGGGCAGATACTCGAAGGCGCCACCCTGGAAAGCGGCGACCGCGCTTTCGAGATCGGAATAGGCGGTCATGATGATGACCGGGACCGTCGGGAAGCGGGTTTTGACTTCCTGCAACAGCTCCAGCCCCGACTGGCCGGGCATGCGGATGTCGGACATCAGCACCTGCGGCGGCTCGGCACCCTGTTCGAGCTGCGAAATGGCCTCGCTGGCCGACGCGAAACTCTTGAACGGGATGCCCTCGCGGGACAGGGTCTTCTCCAGGACCCAGCGGATGGAACGGTCGTCATCGACAACCCAGACCGGTTTCATGATTTTTTGGCTCATTTTGTCATTAGCAACGGAATAATGACAAGCAAGAGTCAGGCCTGCTCAACCGGGAGGCGGATCGTGAAAATGGTGTGGCCCGGCTGGCTGGTGCAGTCGATGGTGCCGTGATGATGCTGGACAAAATTCTGGGCGATCGTCAGGCCCAGGCCACTGCCACCCTCGCGGCCGGAAACCAGCGGATAGAACATGCGCTCGCGCACCGTTTCGGAGATCCCCGGGCCATTGTCGATGACCTTGATTTCGAGCGCCAGGCGGTAGCGTTTTTTGGCCAGCGTGACCTGGCGCAGCACGCGCGTGCGCAGCACGATTTCGCCCTCGCCGCCCATCGCCTGCGCCGCATTGCGCGCGATGTTGAGCACGGCCTGAATAAGCTGCTCACGGTCGCCCACCATCTCCGGCAGGCTGGTGTCGTAGTCGCGGCGCATCGACAGCGAGCCGGAAAACTCCGCCGTCAGCAGGCTGCGGACCCGCTCCAGGATTTCATGGATGTTGACCGTCGTCGGCAACATCGCCCGGTGCGGCGTCAGCAGTCGCTGCATCAGATCCTGCAGGCGGTCGGCTTCCTTGATGATGACCTGCGTGTATTCCTTGAGCGACGGGTTGGTTAGTTCGTGTTCGAGCAACTGGGCCGCCCCACGAATGCCGCCGAGCGGGTTCTTGATCTCGTGCGCCAGGTTGCGGATCAGTTCGCGGCTGGCCTTCTGCTGCTCGATCAGGCGTTCTTCGCGGGTTGCCGCCAGCTGGTGCTCGATCGGCTGCAACTCGAGCAGCAGGCGCACGCCCGCCGCCACCTCCGGGCGCAGCGGCGTCACTGTGCAGTTGATGTGCAGCAGTTCGCCGTCGCCGCGCTTGAGCTCGATGTTCTGGCCGGTATAGCCCCAGTTGTTATTCAGCGCGTTGTCGAGCGCCCCCTGCAGCGTCGCCGAGCAGGTGCACACCGCCGCCAGCGGCTTGCCGGTGACCGAACGCAGGTTGACGGCGAGCAGGTTTTCGCCCGATGGATTGACGTAGCGCACCACCAGCCCCTCGTCGAGCAGAATGACGGTCGAGGCGAGAAAATCCAGTCCGTAGAAGGCAGACAGCGTACTGTTCATGGCCGGTATTGTAGCGATTACCGCGCTTTTCCGTGGAATCTGTTGCGTTACTGACCAATCGTTCAATATCATTGCAGCATTGCCCAAAGGTCGCCGCCCCATGCCTTCCCGTCCGTTCATTCCCTGCGCCGCTGCCTGCCTCGTGCTCGCCCTGAGCGCCTGTGGCCGTGGCGAAGCCCCGGCGCCGGCCGCGCCGACGGTTCTGGTGCAACCGGCGAGCGCCGGCGACGCCGGGAAAACCGTATACACCGGCGAAGTCCGGGCGCGCCATGAAGTCGACCTGGCCTTCCGCGTCGGTGGAAAAATCGCTGCCCGTCTCGTCGATAGCGGCGCCGTGGTCAAGGCCGGGCAGCCGCTGGCCAGGCTCGACCCGGCCGACCTGCGGCTCTCACGACAGGCTGCCGCCGCGCAGGTGGCCGCCGCCGAAAGCGAATACACGACGGCCGCCAGCGAACGCGAACGCTACGCCGGCCTGCTGGAAAAGCGCTTTGTCAGCCAGGCCGCCTTCGATGCCAAGGAAAACGCCTACCGCAGCGCCAGGGCACGCCTCGAACAGGCGCGCGCGCAGAGCCAGATCAGCGGCAACCAGGCCGCCTACGGCACACTGGCTGCCGAAACCGACGGGGTGATCACCGCCGTGCTGGCCGATGCCGGGCAGGTGGTCAGCCCCGGCCAGGCGGTGTTCCGCCTCGCCCGACCGGACGAAAAGGAAGTGGCGATCGCCATCCCGGAAAGCAGGCTGGCCGAACTGAAGGCGGCGCCGCAGATCGCAGTCAATCTCTGGGCACAGCCGGATTTGTTTCTCAAAGGCGAAGTGCGCGAACTGGCGGCAGCAGCCGACCCGGCCACGCGCACCTACGCGGCGCGCATCCGCATCGTCGATCCGGCACCGGCCGCCGAACTCGGCATGACAGCCCGCGTCATCCTCGGCGCCGGCCCCGCGGCGCCCGTCATCGTGCCGCTGACGGCGGTCGTAGACAACGGCCAGGGGCCGCAGGTCTGGGTCGTCGCCGACGGCAAGGCCAGCCCGCGTGCCGTCGAGATCGCCCGCTTCGGCGAGGACGGCGTCGCCATCGCCCGTGGCGTGGCAGCCGGCGATGCGGTGATCCTCACTGGCCAGCGCCGGCTGACGCCCGGCCAGGCGGTGCAGGCACAGACTGCAACGCCGCCGGCCCGGCAGCATTAACCCGTGACCCAGCGCTTCAACCTGTCCGACTGGACGCTGCACCACCGGACGCTGGTCGGCTTCTTCCTGCTCGCCATCGCCCTGATGGGCATCGTCGCCTACGGCCGCCTGAGCCAGGCCGAAGACCCGCCGTACACCTTCAAGCTGATGGTGATCCGCAGTTTCTGGCCGGGCGCCACCGCCGTGCAGGTCGAGGAACAGCTGACCGACAAGATCGAGAAGAAGCTGCAGGAAACGCCGTTCATCGATCGCGTCCAGAGTTTCTCGCGGCCCGGCGAGTCGACGGTGATGTTCTTCGCCAAGGACAACACGCCGCCGGCCAAGGTGCCGGATGTCTTCTACCAGGTACGCAAGAAGATCGGCGACATTCGCCATACGCTACCGGCCGGGATTCAGGGACCGTATTTCAACGACGAGTTCGGCGACGTTTTCGGCAGTATTTACGCGTTGACCGCAACCGGCCTCGATTATCCGCAACTGAAGGACATCGCCGAGCGCCTGCGCGACGACCTGCTGCGCATTCCCGGCGTCGGCAAGGTGGAACTCTTCGGCATCCAGGACGAGAAGATTTTCGTCGAACTGTCGAACGCCAAGCTGGCGACGCTCGGCGTCGATCAGACCACCATCGTCCAGGCACTGAGCCAGCAGAATGCCGTCGCCGGCGCCGGTTTCTTCGAGACCGCCAGCGAGCGCATCCAGATTCGCCCGGGCGGCGCCTTCGACACCGTGCAAGCGGTTGCCGACACGCTGATCCGCAGCGGCAGCCGCAGCTTCCGCCTCGGCGACATCGCCACGGTGCACCGCGGCACCAGCGACCCGCCCGCCCCCGAAGTCCGCTACGGCGGCAAGCAGGCGCTGGCCATCGGCATCTCGATGGCGCCGGGCGGCGACATCATCCAGCTCGGCAAGGCGCTGAACGCGCACATCGATGCGGCCCGCGCCAAGCTGCCGCTGGGCGTCGAGATCAGCGAGTCTGCCAGCCAGCCGGACGCCGTCAAGCGCTCGATCCAGGCCTTCGTGCAGGCCCTTGCCGAAGCCGTCTTCGTCGTCCTGCTAGTCACTTTTCTCAGCCTCGGCCTGCGCACCGGCATGGTCGTGGCCCTGTCGATCCCGCTCGTCCTCGCCGCCACCTTCCTCGCCATGGACCTGTTCAACGTCGGCCTGCACAAGGTGTCGCTCGGCGCGCTGGTGCTGGCGCTCGGCCTGCTGGTCGACGACGCGATCATCGCCGTCGAGATGATGTGGGTGAAGATGGAGCAGGGCTGGGAACGCACGCGCGCCGCTTCCTTCGCCTACACCAGCACGGCCGGGCCGATGCTGTCGGGCACGCTGGTCACCGTCGCCGGCTTCATCCCGATCGCGCTGGCCAAGTCGGCAACCGGCGAATACGCTTTCGCCTTCTTCCAGATCAACGCCATCGCCCTGCTCATCTCGTGGCTGGCGGCCGTGGTGGCGATCCCCTGGCTCGGCTACAAGCTGCTGCCCGATCCGCGCGCACCGAAGAATCCCGGCCTGATCGTCCGGCGCTGGCCGGCGCTGGCGCACCGCCTGGAGCAGGTCGGCATCGGCGGCATAGCGCACGGCGAAGACCACGATGTTTACGGGACGCCGTTCTACAACCGCTTCCGCCAACTCGTCGGCCTCTGCGTGAATCGCCGTTGGCTGGTCATCGGCATCACGCTGCTGCTGTTTGTGCTGGCGATCGTCGGCATGGGCCAGGTGCAGAAGCAGTTCTTCCCGAATTCGACGCGGCTCGAACTGAATGTCGAACTGCGTCTGCCGGAAGGCGCCTCGCTGACCGCCATCAACGCCGAAACGCAAAGATTCGAAACATGGCTGGAGCACGACCAAGCCGAGTTCGACCAGCTCGAGCATTTCACCACCTTCATCGGCTCCGGTGCGCCGCGCTATTACCTCGGCCTCGATCAGCAGTTGCCGGCCAGCAACGTCGCCCAGGTCGTCATCCTGACGCGCAACGTGAAGGCGCGCGAGGCCTTGCGCGGTCGACTGATCACATTGTTCGAAAATGAGGTCTCGGGCATCCGCGGCAATATCGCCCGCATCGAGAACGGCCCACCGGTCGGTTACCCGGTTCAATACCGCGTTTCCGGCGAGGATATCTCGACCCTGCGGCGGATTGCTGGGGAAATCTCGACGGCAATGCGCGACAACCCGGAGCTGTCGAACGTCAATTACGACTGGAGCGAGCTGTCGAAGTCCGTGGAAATCGAAATCGACCAGGACAAGGCGCGCCTGCTCGGCGTTTCGGTCCAGGAACTGGCGGCGCTGCTCAACATGTCGCTGAACGGCTACACCGTGACCAGCTACCGCGAGGGCCAGAAGACGATCGACGTCGTGCTGCGCGGCGACCGCCTGGAACGCGCCCAGCTCTCGGCCCTGCCCGACCTGGCGGTGCCGACGAAGAGCGGCAGGAGCGTGCCACTCAACCAGATCGGCCGCCTCAAGCACAGCTTCGAGCCCGGCCTGGTCTGGCGCCGCGACCGGCTGCCGACGATCACGGTACGCGGCAATCTTTACGGCACGACGCAGCCGGCCACCGTCGTCGCCGCGCTGCAGCCGCAGATCGACCGGATCACCGCCGAACTGCCGGCCGGCTACCGCATCGTCACCGGCGGCTCGGTCGAGGAATCGGCCAAGGGCTCCGGTTCGGTCATGGCCGGCATCCCGATCTTCATTCTGGTCGTCGTCACCGTGCTGATGATCCAGCTGCAGAGCGTCTCGCGGGTCATCATGGTGTTGCTGACGGCGCCGCTCGGCATCATCGGCATCGCGCTGTTTCTGCTGATTTTCCGACAACCTTTCGGCTTCATGGCGCTGCTCGGCACTATCGCCCTGTTCGGCATGATCATGCGCAACTCGGTGATCCTGGTCGACCAGATCGAGCAGGATATGGCCGCCGGCAAGGCCCGTCGGGAAGCGATCATCGAGTCGACGGTGCGGCGCTTCCGTCCGATCGTGCTGACGGCCGCCGCCGCCGTGCTGGCCATGGTGCCACTTTCGCGCAACGACTTCTTCGGACCGATGGCGGTCGCCATCATGGGCGGCCTGATCGTCGCCACGGCGCTGACCCTGCTCTTCCTGCCGGCGCTCTACGCCGCCTGGTACAAGGTCAGGCCAGGCACCACCTGATCAGCGCAGGCTGGACAATTCCTTCTGGATGGCAACGATGTTGCGCTCGTGCTGCGCAACGCGGTCCTTGTAGGGCTGGACTCGGTCACGCGCCGCCGGGCTCTCGCTGGCACGCACCGATTGCTGCTCGGCCAGCTCGCGCTGCGCCTGGTCGAGGCTGCGCTGCTCGCCCGCCAGCTCCTGCTCCAGAATGCGCTTGCGGTCCGTGTCGCGCGCCCTCTGGGTATCTTCCTGAACCCTGGGGAAACCGGCCGGCGACGGATTGGCGGCAGCGCCGGAAGTTCTCGCCTTCGGTGCCGGCAGCGTCGAATCCGGGCTGCTGACGACGGCCTTGCAACTCTTGTCGACGCGCGTGTTCGAGATCAGCATGCCGCCGTTTGCATCGGTGCAGCGATAGATCGTCTGAGCAGTTGCCGGCAAGGCAAGAGCGGCGAGAAGGAGGGCCAGGGTGCTACGTGTCATCGTCATTATTCCTTGTAACCGTTTCAGTTTACCGGACTTAACGGCCTGCACGCCACAAAAGGTAGACAAAAAAAGGGCGGGGAAAACCCCGCCCTTTTTGACACGGCGAAAAACGATCAGCAGCTGTAGTACAGATCGAATTCGACCGGGTGCGTGGTCATGCGAACCTTGTTGACTTCGTCCATCTTCAGGGCGATGTAGGCATCGATCCAGTCGTTGGAGAAGACACCGCCACGGGTCAGGAACTCGCGATCCTTGTCCAGCGCAGCCAGGGCCTCCTCCAGGGAGGCGCAAACGGTCGGGATCAGCGCGTCTTCTTCCGGCGGCAGATCGTACAGGTTCTTGTCGGCCGGGTCGCCCGGGTGGATCTTGTTCTGGATACCATCCAGACCGGCCATCATCAGCGCGGAGAAGCACAGGTACGGGTTGGCGATCGGATCCGGGAAGCGGGTCTCGATACGACGGGCCTTGGTCGAGGCAACGTACGGGATGCGGATGGAAGCGGAACGGTTCTTGGCCGAGTAAGCCAGCTTGACCGGCGCTTCGTAGTGCGGGACCAGACGCTTGTAGGAGTTGGTGCCCGGGTTGGTGATGGCGTTCAGGGCCTTGGCGTGCTTGATGATGCCGCCGATATAGAACAGGGCCATTTCGGACAGACCGGCATAGCCGTCGCCGGCGAACAGGTTCTTGCCGTCTTTCCAGATGGACTGGTGAACGTGCATGCCCGAACCGTTGTCGCCAACGATGGGCTTCGGCATGAAGGTGGCGGTCTTGCCGTACTGGTGGGCCACGTTGTGCACCACGTATTTCAGGATTTGCGTCCAGTCGGCACGCTTGACCAGGGTGGAGAACACGGTACCGATTTCGCACTGGCCGGCAGTGGCGACTTCGTGGTGGTGAACTTCAACCGGCACGCCGAGGGCTTCGAGGGCCAGAACCATGGCGGAGCGGATGTCGTGCAGGCTATCGACCGGGGGAACCGGGAAGTAGCCGCCCTTGACCGTCGGACGGTGACCGGTGCCGCCGCCGCCTTCGCTCTTCTCGCCGGAGGTCCAGGCGGCCTCGGAAGAATAGATCTTCAGGGCGCAGCCGGACATGTCGACGTTCCATTCAACGGAGTCGAAAATGAAGAATTCGGGTTCCGGACCGAAGTAGGCGGTATCGCCGATGCCGGAGGACTTCAGGTAGGCTTCAGCGCGCTTGGCGATGGAGCGCGGGTCGCGGTCGTAACCACGGCCATCGGCGGGGTCGACGACGTCACAGGTGATGACGATGGTGGTTTCGTCAAAGAAGGGGTCGATGTAGGCGGTGGCGGGATCCGGCATCAGTTGCATGTCGGAAGCCTGGATACCCTTCCAGCCGGCGATCGAGGAGCCGTCGAAAGCGTGACCGTTTTCGAACTTGTCTTCGTCAAAGGCGGAGACCGGCACGGTAACGTGCTGTTCCTTGCCACGGGTATCGGTAAAACGGAAATCGACGAACTTGGCGTCGTTCTCCTTGACCATCTTCATCACATCTTGCGGGGTTGCCATAAGCGTCAGTCTCCTAACTAAACAAGATGCCGGCAGAACCGGCGACAATCAAAAAAATCTCAACGGCAGGTCTTGAGCAGAAAGTGTGCCAACGCCTGTCTGCAAGGTTTTGTATTTTGCCACAAGGAGAAGCGGCATTCATCCAGAGATTTGCTGCACCAAATTCGTGCGCACTCGGGACTAAATGCCTTAATTTGGTGCAGCCCGGAAGTTCAGGGAAATACTGCGGATCGACGGGTGATCCTTGATGCGCTCGGCCAGCGCGCCTTCGGCCGACCGCAGCGTCGAGATGTCGGCAAAGAAATCATGCGCCAGAAAGATTTCGACCTCGACCCGTCCGCCGAGGTAATGCAGCATGACGCGCTCCGGTGTCGGCAAATCGACCAGCAGGGCAGCCAGCTCATCCAGCAGAACCTCGCGCGAAGGCAGGCGGGTGGCGGCCAAATCCGGGTCGAGGTCGTCTTCCGGATCGATGTGCACCAGCACGTCCAGCACCTCGGGATGCTCGCGCAGCACGCGGGCCCGCGCCGACTCGGCGATCCGGTGCCCTTCCGAGACGCTGATCCGGGCATCGACCTGAACATGGGCATCGACCAGCGCCTGATGCGCCATGCGCCGGGTGCGCAGTTCATGCAGCCCGAGCACGCCCGGCGTCGCCAGCAAGGTCTTGCGGATCGCCTCGACCTGACTTTCGTCCAGACCGGTATCGATCAGTTCCTTGAGCGCACCCCAAGCCAGCCCGACGCCCATGCGCAGGATCATGAAACCCATCAGCGCCGCCGCCAGCAGATCGAGAAAGCCCCAGCCGAGCAAGGCGCCGCCGATGCCGACCACGACCACCAGCGCCGACGCTGCATCGGCCCGCGTATGCAGCGCGTTGGCGATCAGCAGTTGCGAACGCAGGCGCTCCGCCACCCGGATCAGAAAGCGGTAAAGCCCCTCCTTGGCCACCACGGTGGCGATGGCGACCCAGAAGGCCGAGATTTCGACGGGAACCAGCACTTCGACATGCTGCAGACGCATCCCCGACTCCCACAGGATGCCCCCGCCGATCAGGCCCAGCGAAGCACCGAGAATCAGCGTCGCCGCCGTCTCTACCCGGGCGTGTCCATAGGGGTGTGCGGCGTCGGCGGGGTGCACACTCTGCCGACTGGCATAGATGACCAGAAAGTCGGAAAGCAGGTCGGAAAAAGAATGCAGGCCGTGGGCGATCAGCGACTGGGAATGGGCAAACCAGCCGACCACCAGCTGTGCGGTGGTCATCACCAGGTTGACCACGACGCTGACCCAGGTCGCGCGTTGCGCCTCTGCAGCGCGGTCGGCTGGTGTTGCGCGTGCTGGCGCGTGATGGTGATGCCCTTGAGCCATAAGGTGTGCCCTATACTGTCAGCTTCAGATTCTAACAGTTGCAGATTATGGGAAAGTTAACCGAAACCCTGACCCTGGCGCAGCAGCGCGGCCAGGCCCTGGGCCTGCCCTACGCGGGCGCCCTGACGCCGCAGGAAGCTGGCGACCTGCTGCGTCTGGCGCCTGGCGCCAAGCTGGTGGACGTGCGTACCCGCGCCGAGTGGGACTGGGTCGGTCGCGTTCCCGGCGCCGTTGAGATCGAATGGAACCAGTACCCCGGCGGTGTGCGCAACCCGAACTTCCTGGCGGAACTCAAGCGCCAGGTCGATCCCGAGGCGCTCGTCATGTTCCTCTGCCGCAGCGGTGTGCGCTCAGTCGCAGCGGCCACGGCCGCCACCGAAGCCGGCTACAACGCCTGCTACAACATCCTCGAAGGCTTCGAGGGGGACAAGGATGCCGACGGGCACCGCAACACCATTGGCGGCTGGCGCAAGGCCGGATTGCCGTGGATTCAGGGATAATTCCACGGTCAACCGTAAAAAACAGCCAAAATCAAAATAGCCCCGATCAGAGTTCAGCATGCAAACAGCAACCATTGCCTTCGACCCTTTCAACCGTCTCTCCGATGAAGCCTGCCATGAACGCATCCGCGCCGCCCGCGCCAAGCTCGGCAAGCGCGCTGTCATCCTCTGCCACCATTACCAGCGTGCCGACGTTTATCAGTACGCCGACCTGACCGGCGATTCGCTCAAGCTGTCCCGCCTCGCCTCGCAGACCGATTCGGAATTCGTCATTTTCTGTGGCGTGCATTTCATGGCCGAAGTCGCCGACATCATGACGGCACAAAGCCAGAAGGCCATCCTGCCCGACCTCGCAGCTGGGTGCTCGATGGCCGACATGGCCAACCTGGCCAAGGTCGAACGCTGCTGGCGCGAACTCAACGAAGTACTCAACGCCGAAGAGGAAGTCACGCCGGTCACCTACATCAACTCGGCGGCTGATCTCAAAGCTTTCTGCGGCGAGCATGGCGGCATCGTGTGCACCTCGTCGAACGCCGGCACCATCGCCAAATGGGCCTTCGAGCGCCGCCCGAAAGTGCTGTTCTTCCCCGACCAGCACCTCGGCCGATGGACCGGCCACAACATGGGCATCGCGATGGACGAAATGGTCGTCTGGGACCCCGATCTCGAACTGGGCGGCCTGACGCCGGCCCAGATCAAGCAGGCCAAGATCCTGCTCTGGAAGGGCCATTGCTCGGTGCACCAGATGTTCCAGAAGTCGCAGATCGACGCCTTCCGGGCCAAGTACCCCGAAGGCAAGGTCATCGCCCACCCGGAGTGCAATTTCGAAGTCTGCGCCGCCGCCGACTATGTCGGCTCGACCGAGCACATCGTCAAGACCATCAAGGAAGCGCCGGAGGGCACGCGCTGGCTGGTCGGCACTGAGCTGA
>Ga0209202_1001420_pt1 | contig 14872 bp, 18 predicted proteins | sample AD_UKC032_MetaG_FD_184416 | JGI IMG/M metagenome (GOLD analysis project Ga0209202, IMG submission 184416) | Active sludge microbial communities of municipal wastewater-treating anaerobic digesters from USA - AD_UKC032_MetaG (SPAdes) (version 2) | ecosystem: Engineered > Bioreactor > Anaerobic >... | reverse complement strand
AGTCCGATACCGTTGTCCCGATTGCCTCGATTTCCAAGCTGATGACGGCAATGGTCGTCCTCGATGCCAAGCTTGACCTGAACGAAGTCATCGCGATTGGCGACGACGATGTTGATGGCCTCAAGGGTACGCGTTCACGTCTGCCGGTGGGAACGACGATGACGCGCGAGACGGCGATGCTGCTGGCGCTCATGTCTTCGGAAAACCGTGCCGCACATGCGCTGGGTCGTCACTATCCGGGTGGCCTGTCGGCCTTCGTACGGGCCATGAATCAGAAGGCGCAGGTGCTGGGCATGTCCAGCTCGCGTTTCGAGGAGCCAACCGGATTGTCCAGCAATAACGTGTCGACCGCGAAGGATCTGGCGCGCATGGTGGCGGCTGCCGCCCGCTACCCGGAAATCCGCCACTTCTCGACGACCGAAGAGGCGCGGGTCGATCTGAACGGACATGTCCGGGATTTCCATAACACCAATGCGCTGGTGCGCAGCGACAACTGGGAAATCGGCGTTTCGAAGACCGGTTACATTTCCGAAGCGGGGCGTTGCCTGGTCATGCAGGCACGTGTGGCCGACAAGCCGGTCGTGATTGTCCTGCTCGATTCCGCCGGCAAGATGACGCGGGTCGGCGACGCCAACCGCATCAAGCGCTGGATGGAAAGTGCCAGTCTGGTGCCGGATCGCCGGCCGGTCTGATACTTGCGCAGGCGAAGCGAAAAGGGGCTGCGCGAGGGCAGCCCTATTTTTTTATGCTGGAATAACCGAGCGCCTGTGAAACGCTGTCTGCCGCTTTCCTGACCTGGGCGACCCATGCCGGATCGTGGCGGTCGGCGGGTGCGGAGACCGAGAGGGCGGCAATGACGTGGCCTTCTTCGTCGTAAATGGGGGCGGCGACGCACTTGAGACCGATTTCCGCTTCCTCGTCGTCGTAGGCGAAACCGTGGCGGCGCACCTTGTCGAGTTCCTTCTCGAGGGCCGCCAGCGTCGTCAGCGAGCGCGGCGTCTTGCCGGGCAGGCCGGTGCGCTTGGCGTAATCGCGAACCTTCTGCTGCGAATCGGCAGCGAGGAACAGTTTGCCCAGCGAGGTCAGGTGCAGTGGGGCGCGGCCGCCTACGAGATAGACGACGCGCACCAGGGAACGTCCGGACGAGGTGCGTTCGATATAAACGATCTCGTCATCGTGCCGCGCGCCGAGGTTGATCGCTTCGCCGATGGTTTCGTGCAGTTCCTGCATGAAGGGCAGGGCGACTTCGCGCACGTTGATCCGCGACTTCACCAGGTTGCCGAGTTCGAGCAGGCGGATGCCGAGGCGATAGGTGCCGGCATCTTGGCGCTCGACGAAACGCGCCGTCGTCATGGCGCCGAGGATGCGGTGCGCGGTGGACGGGTGCAGTTCGGTGACGCTGGCCAGATGCTTGAGGCTGGCCGGTTCCGGCGAGGCAGCGAGGGCGTCGAGGAGCGTCATCATGCGCTCGATGACCTGGATCGAACCGGGCGTCTTGGCAGACCCGCTGGCGGTTTCGGACAACTGGATTCCTTTATTGGTGCGGTTTGAGTAGCATTAGCCACTTTCCTTCTTGTGCGCCGCAATATTAGCATGCGCTTGGCCCTCTACGTTACCTGCCTGGTCGACCTGATGCGTCCCGCCATCGGCTTCGCCAGCCTGCGCCTGCTGGAAGAAGCTGGTTGCGAAGTCGTCGTGCCGCCGGGCCAGACCTGTTGCGGTCAACCCGCCTGGAGTACCGGAAATCGCCCTCTGGCGCGCGATCTGGCGAAGAAGGCGATCGCCGAGCTGGAGGGTTACGACTACGTGGTGATTCCGTCGGGTTCTTGTAGCGACCAGATCCGCAATGTCTATCCGCAACTGCTGGCTGACGATCCGGCCTGGGCGGCGCGGGCGCAGGCAGTCGCCGCGTGCAGCTACGAACTGAGCTGTTTTCTTAAGGATGTGCTGCAGGCCGAAGTGGTGCCGGGCGAGTTCGCCGGCAGTGTGACCTATCACGATTCCTGCAAGGGTCTGCGCGGTCTCGGCATCAAGGCGCAGCCGCGGGCGTTGCTCGGCAAAGTACGCGGCCTGATGCTCGCCGAGATGCCGGACTGCGAGGAATGCTGCGGCTTCGGCGGCGCCTTTGCCGTGCGTTTCGGCGATGTCTCGACCGCCATCGTCGACCGCAAGTGCGAGGCGATCGCGGCGGTTGGTGCCGATGCCGTGGTCGGCGGTGATCTCGGTTGCCTGCTCAATATCGAAGGCCGCTTGCGGCGGCGCGGCGACAACCGCACGCAGGTGCTGCACCTGGCCGAAGTGCTGGCCGGCCTGGCGCCGCAGTGAAGGCTGCCGTGCATTCGCAGGCGATGCATTTCCAGGCGCGTGCCGGGGTACAGGTCGCGAACAAGGGTTTGCAGAAGGCGCTGGAAAAAGCCAAGCCGCTGTTCGTTGGCAAGCGCGCCAAGGGCATTGCCGGACTGGCCGAGGACGGTCTGGGTTTCGAGGAGTTGCGCAGCACCTGCGAGGCGATTCGCCGCCGTGTCGTCGACGATCTCGACGTCTGGCTGGAAATTTTCGAAGAGCGAGCGCGCGCCAGCGGCGCCGAAGTGCTGTGGGCGCGCGATGGCGACGAGATCCGCCGCCATGTGATCGACATCGCCAGGCGCCACGGCGTGACCAAGGCGGTCAAGTCCAAATCCATGCTCTCCGAGGAGGCGCGGCTCAACGAGGCCTTGAGCGCTGCCGGCATCCGCCCGGTCGAGACCGATCTCGGCGAGTACATCATCCAGCTGGCCGGTGAGGCGCCGTCGCACATCATCGCCCCGGCGGTGCACAAAACCATCGGCGAGGTCGAAGCGCTGTTCGCCAAGGAGCATGGCCGGCCGGCCGAGACGCGAACGTCAGCCGACATTCCGGCAATGGCCCGCGAGGCGCGCGCGGTGCTGCGCCAGCACTTCCTGTCAGCGGAAATGGGCATTTCCGGCGCCAATTTCCTGATCGCCGAAAGCGGCTCGGCGGCGCTGGTGACCAACGAAGGCAACGGCCGCATGGTGACGACGTTGCCCAGGGTGCATGTCGTCATCACCGGCATCGAGAAAATCGTCCCGACGCTGGAAGATTTTGCGACCCTGATGCGCCTGTTGCCGCGCTCGGCGACCGGGCAGAGCATTTCGAACTATGTTTCGCTGTTGACCGGAACACGGGGTGCCAACGAGACCGAGGGTCCGGAAAAGACCGTCTTCATCCTGGTCGACAACGGGCGGGCGGCACTCGCCGGCTCCGATTTTTCCGATATGCTGCGCTGCATCCGCTGCGGCGCCTGCATGAACCATTGTCCGGTCTATTTCTCGTTGGGCGGTCACGCCTACGGCTGGGTCTATCCGGGGCCGATGGGGTCGGTGCTGACGCCGTTGTACACCGGCATCGAGAATGCGCTCGACCTGCCGCATGCCTCGACTGGCTGCAACCAGTGCGGCAGCGTGTGCCCCGTCAATATTCCGCTGCCGGCGCTGATGCATCGCCTGCGCGAAATTCAGGACGAGCGTGGCCTGCGCCCTAGGCACGAGCGCTTCGCCCTGCGTGCCTGGGGCTGGCTGGCAGCGCGTCCCGGCCTCTATCGCCTGCTGACCCGGCGCGCCGCGCGCTACCTGCGCTGGCTGGCCGACGACAGCGGGCGCATCCGCGTCCTCGGGCTGGCGCCCGGCTGGAGCGACGGGCGCGATCTGCCGGCGCCGCCGGGCCAGACTTTTCACGAACTTTACGCAGCAAGAAAGAGAGCTTGAACATGGATTTCTCACCTGAAGGCCCGAAGGCCATTCCCCTGTGGGTGAACGGCCACGCCTTTCTGACCGTCACCGATGCCTTCTACGATGTGGTCAATCCGGCCAGCGGCGAAGCCGTCTATCGCGTGCCGTTGTGCGGGGCGGAGGAAGCGGCGGAAGCGGTGTCCGCCGCGCGCGCCGCGCAGCCGGCCTGGGCTGCATTGTCGGTGGCAGCACGGCAGGCGTTTCTGAATGCCTTGGCCGACCGTCTGGAAGGCTTTGCCGGTCACTTCGCCAAGCTCCTGCGGGCGGAAACCGGTTTTTCCGAAGAGATCGCGCAGGCCGAAGTGGCGGCGGCGCTGGCGGCCTTGCGCGGCAGCGCAATCGGCGAACCTGGCGTGGCCGCTATCGTCGTCGATGCCACGCGTCCGCTGGCCGGTTTTGCCGAAGCGGCGGCCCCGGCGCTGCGCGCGGGAGCGAGCGTGATCGTCAAGCCCAGTCCGAAAGCGCCGTCGGCCGCCTATGCGCTGTGCGAACTGTCGTCCCGCGCCGAGTGGCCGGCCGGCGTGCTCAACCTGATGCAGGGCGATACGGCGGCGATCGAGGGCCTGTGCGCTGCTGCCATCGACCGTCTGATCTACACTGGCGACGCGACCCTCGGCGCGCAGGTCGGCGCCATCGCCGCGGCTGCCGGCAAACCCTGCGTAGTGCTGGCGGCCTGATGCAGCGCATCGTCTATCTGGAGAGCGATTCTGTCATTGCCGCCGTCCGCCGCCCGGCCTTCGCGCACGACTGGGTCGAGTACCCGATGACAGCGCCGGAACAGGTAGTCGAGCGCCTGCAGGGCGCCACCATCGCCATCGTCAACAAGGTGCCCTTGCCGGCTGCTGCGGTCGACGCCCTGCCAGACCTGAAAATGGTCGCCGTGGCGGCGACCGGCACCAACATCGTCGATCTCGATGCCTGTCGCCGGCGTGGCATCGTCGTTTCCAACATCCGCGGCTACGCCGACCACACCGTGCCGGAACACGCGCTGGCACTGCTGCTGGCGCTGTCGCGCAACCTGATCGCCTGGCGCGCCACGGTGCAGGCCGGGCGTTGGCAGCAGTCGGACCAGTTCTGCCTGTTCGATCACCCGATCCGCGACCTGCATGGCGCCACGCTCGGCCTGATCGGCAGCGGCAGCCTGGGCAATGGTGTCGCACGGCTGGCCGAGGCCTTCGGCATGCGCGTGCTGCGCGCCGAACACAAGGGGGCGCCGGCGTTGCGTCCCGGCTATACCGATTTCGCGCAGGTGCTGCGCGAGGCCGACGCCATCAGCCTGCATTGCCCGTTGACGCCGCAGACGCAGGGCCTGATCGGCGAGGCCGAACTGCGCGCCATGAAATCGACGGCGCTGCTGATCAACACCGCGCGCGGCGGCCTGGTCGACGAAGCGGCACTGATCCGCGCTCTGCACGAAGGCTGGATCGCCGGTGCCGGTTTCGATGTCATCAGCGCGGAACCGCCGCCGGCCGGCCATCCGATGGTCGCGCCGGAACTCCTGGCGCTGCCCAACTTCCTGCTGACGCCGCACGTCGCCTGGGCCAGCCGGCCGGCGATGCAGACGCTCGCCGAGCAGTTGATCGACAACATCGAAGCCTTCGTCGCGGGCAATCCGCGCAACCGGGTGGCATGAGCGCGCGCGAGGAAATCCTGCAGCGCGTCCGTGCCGGCCTTGGCAAGGGCGATGCGGCAGCGCGCCGGGCGGCCGCCGAAGCGTGCATGAGCAATCCGGCGCGTGGTCCTCAACCGCAACTGGCGGGTGACCGCGTTGCGCGTTTCGCCGGCAAGGCGCTCAGTCTGGCGAGCAGTGCCGAGCGTGTTGGTTGTGCGATGGAAGTGCCGGCCGCCGTGGCGCGCTACCTAGCGGAACACGGTTTGCCGTCGCAGGCCGTGGCGACGGGAGACGTCGCCGACCTTGACTGGATCGGTGCCGGCATCGAGGTCGCTACAAGGGTTGCGGTCGACGCCGACCAGACGGGCATTTCCGGCTGCTTCTGCGCCATTGCCGAAACCGGCACGCTGTTGTTGCTCTCCGGCCCGCAGACGCCGGCCAGCGTCAGCCTCCTGCCGGAAACCCATATCGCTGTCGTTCCCGTCGGCCGCATCGTCGCCACCATGGAAGACGCCTTCGCGCTGTTGCGCGCCGAACACGGCGGCCTGCCGCGCGCCGTCAATTTCATCTCCGGCCCCTCGCGAACCGGCGACATCGAGCAAACCATCGTCCTCGGTGCCCACGGGCCATGCCGGGTGCACCTGATCCTGTGCGGAGAATCCTCATGAGCATCACTCTGGCCGTGCGCGGCGACTACATCCAGCTCGACCAGCTGCTCAAGGCGACTGGCCTGTGCGATTCCGGCGGCGCGGCACATGCCGCCATTGCCGAGGGGCGGGTCCGGGTGGATGGTGCGGTCGACCTCCGAAAACGGGCCAAATTGCGGCCGGGGCAAACGGTTGTTTTTGCCGGCGAAGAGGTCAGGCTGGTTGCCGAATAGGCGCGCTCGCTAGTCGAGCCAGCGGATCGGCGAAGCCAGTTCGGGATTCCGGCCCTGCCGTCCGGCATAGTGGGCGGCGATCGCGGCAACATCCGCGTCCGGGTCGCCGCTGAGTTCGAGGTAAGCCAGGATCCCGACTTCACGCCGCGCGTAGTCGACGGTGGTGAGGATGAGCGGCACGCCGGCTTGCAGCGCGATGCGGTAGAACCCGCTTTTCCAGCCGGCCGTCAGTTTGCGCGTGCCTTCCGGCGCCAGCACCAGCAGGAAATCCGGCTGCGCGGCGAACTGCGCGGCCATCTGGGCGACGAAGCCACGCGCTGCCCGCCGGTCGACCGGAATGCCGCCCAGCCAGCGCAGGAAGCCGGCGAATGGCCAGCGGAACAGGTTGTCCTTGCCGACCCAGTGTGCATCCATCCCGAGCGCGAGCTTGCCGAGCTGGCTATAGAGTGCGTCCCAGTTCGAGGTATGCGGGTAGCCGACGACGACGGCGCGCAAGGGCCGCTGCGGCGGATCGAGCAGCGTCCAGCCAAACAGGGGCAGCAGGTGGCGGGCCAGGGTTTTCAGCATGCGCCGAGTCTAGCCGATCCCGGCCCGGCCGCGCTGTTCAGGTCATCTTGACGACAATGTCGTGCAGCGTGTTGGCGCAGTTGGCCATGCGGTCGGCGGCGTTGGACAGGTGGCGGTAGATTTCGCGGCGCTTGAACATGTTGATGTAGTCGTCGCCCTGGAAGAGCTCGGCGATGGCCCGCCGGTAGGCCTTTTCCACCTTGCGCTCAGCCTTGCGCGCGGCGTCGGCGTCGGCTGACGCCGACGCCGGCTCCTTTGCCAGGCGGGCAAAGCCGAGGGCCAGTGCGTCGGTGCCGAGCTTGATGTGCATGGCCATTTCCAGGCAGTGCTTGTCGGGCGCCAGGCCGAGGACGCCCATTTCGCTGACCGTGCTCTTGCAGTAATTGACGATCTCGTCGAGGTCGATGATGGCGCGGTACAGGTCTTCGCGGTCGATTGGCGTCGAGAAGGCTTCGTTGAGGGTATGCAGGTTACGGATCTTGATGTGGTCGGCGGTGTGCTCGTCCTGGCGGATCTGGTCGCCGGTCGCCGCTTCGCCGCTTTCCATGAACTCGACGAGCAGGCCGGTGGTGTGGGCGACATGCTCGCACTGCTCGGTCAGCAGGGCGAAGAAATTCGGCATTTTCGGGAAGACGCGCTCGAACAGTCGGCGGAAGATGGGGGGCTGGTCGTTCATCGCGGGCCTCCGATAAATAGATTGACCAGGGCATAGGCCTGGATGGCGGCGAGGGCGGCGCCGGGAATGGTGATGACCCAGGTCACGGCGATGTCCTTGGCCTTGGCCCAGCGCACCGCGCGCGGGCGTTCGGAGGCGCCGATGCCCATGATCGAGGTGGCGACCACGTGCGTCGTGGACACCGGCGCGCCACCGGCCGAGGCGGCGAGGATGACGGCGGCCGAGGTCAGCTGCGAGCCGAGGGCGTGGATCGGCCGCACGCGGTAGATGGCGAAGCCGAGCGTGCGGACGATGCGCCAGCCGCCGGACATGATGCCGAGGGTGATCGCCGAGGCGCAGGCGAGCATGACCCAGAACGGCACCTCGAAACTGGGGATGAAGCCGCCGAGCAGCAGCACCAGGGTCAGGATGCCCATGCTTTTCTGCGCGTCGTTGGCGCCGTGCGAGAAGGCGAGGCCGGCGGCGGTGACGAACTGGGCGGCGCGCAGCCGCGAATTGGCGGCCGGATTGGCGGCGACCAGCAGCCCGGTCAGCAGCCGGTGCATCAGGAAACCGAGCCAGAAGCCGAGCAGCGGCGACAGCAGCAGCGCGGCCAGCACCTTGACGATGCCGGTGACGTGGCCCTGCAGCAGTTCGCCGAAACCCCAGACGACATGGTCGCTGCCGACCGAGACGCTGACGGCGCCGATCAGCCCGCCGACCAGGGCGTGCGAAGAGGAGGAGGGAATGCCGAAATACCATGTGCCGAGATTCCAGACGATGGCGCCGATCAGCCCGCACAGCAGGATCGATAGTGACAGCACTGGCGCCACGCCATCGAGCGCGACGAACTTGCCGATGGTGTTGGCGACCGCCGTGCCGCCGAGCAGCGGGCCGAGAAACTCGAAGACGCCGACGATCACCACCGCCTGCGCCGGCGTCATGGCGCGCGAGGCGATGACGGTGGCGACGATGTTGGCGGCATCGTGGAAGCCGTTGGTGTAGTCGAACAGCAGCACGATGACGACCGTGACTGCCGCGAGCATGACGACGGTGTCAGCCATCTTGCTGGGGCCGGCGGAATGCCGTGTTATGGTTGCTCGTCATCAGCCCAGTATAGCGCTGTTGGCAGCGCCCGAATTTCCGTTTACCGAGGCGACTGTTGCGGTCGACCGGTTAAAATAAGCAAATTCTGATTTATCTGAGCGAGGGGAAATGGCCTACCCGAAATTTTCCGAAATCACGAGCGCATTTGCTCCCGGCTGCTTTGGCGATTGGCTGCTGCCCGGTGCGCTGTGGGCGCACCCGTGATCAAGGTGCTGCTCGGCGTGCTGGGGGCGGGCTGGCTCGGCGGCAACTGGCTGATCCGGCGCGGGCTGACGGCGCCACGCGTCGCCGACGGCGAGACGCCGGCCGACGTGGCCTGGCAGGCCGTGGAATTTCCCACGGCCAACGGCAAGACCCTGCGCGGCTGGTGGATTCCCGCCGGCGAAGGCGCGCCGGCGCTGGCCGTCATTCACGGTTGGGGCGGCAATGCGGCGATGATGCTGCCGCTGGTTGAGTCGCTGCACCGCGCCGGCTACGGCCTGCTGCTCTTCTCGGCACGCAATCACGGCGCCAGCGACGGCGATACCTTCTCGTCGCTGCCGCGCTTCGCCGAGGATCTCGAACACGCCTTCGACTGGCTGCGCGCCCGGCCGGAGGTCGATGCGCAACGCGTCGGGCTGCTCGGCCATTCGGTCGGCGCCGGTGCCGCGCTGCTGGTCGCCGCGCGGCGGCGCGAGGTGGCGGCGGTGGTCAGCCTGGCCGCCTTCGCTCACCCGGCCGGCCTGATGCGCCGCTGGCTGCGCTGGAAGCGCATCCCCTACCGGCCGTTTGGCTGGTACGTGCTGGCCTATGTCCAGCACCTCATCGGTCACCGCTTCGACGACATCGCCCCGCAGCGGGCGATCGCCGACGTCGCCTGCCCCGTCCTTCTGGTGCACGGCATCGCAGATGAAATTGTGCCGGTGGCCGAGGCCCATGAAATTCTCGCTGCGGCCCGCTCCGGGCAGGCGCGCCTGCTGTTGATTCCCGGCGATCACGAGGGCTTCGGCGACATCGGCGGTCCGCTGGCCGAGGTCGTGGCTTTTCTCGATCAGGCCGGCGCCACACCACGGTAAATTCGGCGCAAAGCTTCGTCGGTGTACACCCCGGCGGTGCCGACGCCGCAGGAAAAGACGGCACCTCGCGCGATGCTGGAAAACCGCTCGAACCGCCTGGATTGGCCAGCAGCCAACCTCAGCAGCCGCTCCCTTCCGGCAGGCGCGAAAAGCCGAAACCGCCGCCACCGCCGCTCGCCGGCTGGATGCAGATCACCATGTTGAGCGCGCTGGCCGAGCGCCGCAGGTCGCCGGGGAAGGGGGCGAAGGGCACCGCCTGTTCGACCACCGACTTGATGAAGGCGATTTGGTCCTGCTGGTCGCCGGCATTGAGGATGCGGAAATTCTTCAGCGAGCCGTCCGGGTTCAGGCGCACCTGCACCGACGCCTTTTTCATCCCGTGGCTGCGCGGATCGTTGCGCACGAAGCCGGCGCTGCGGTTGAGTTTCTTGACCAGCGCGTCGAGGTACATTTCCAGGCTGAACGGGTCGACCGGCTGGGCGTTGGGCAGCAGTTCGAGGATTTCGCTGCCTTCCCGGTCCTGGCGCGCCTGCTGCCGCGCAAATTCGCGGGCCATGGACAGCGAGCGCTGGGCGAGGTCTGGGCGCGGGCGGGCCTGCGCTTGGCCTTCGAGTTCGCGCAGGAAGTCGTTCATTTCCGCCTTCTGCGCCACCGTCCATTTTGGGGCCGGCTGGCTCGCGGCCTGACCTTTCGGCTTGTTGACCGCCAGCACCGGCCGCCGGGCCTGCTGTGGCCGAGCCGGTTCGGCCTTGCGCGGGGCGGCGGCCACCGGCGGCACGGCGGCTGGCTGCGGCTTCTGGGCGGGTGCGGCGAGGCTGGCTTCGAGGCGGGTGGCCGGTGGCCGGGAAACCGGCGGCTCCTGCCGTGGAATCAGCAGGACCAGGCCATGCAGGAGCAGCGAAGCCGCAATCGCCAGTTGCAGGGCGCGCTTTGTGCGGCTTGTTTCTTGAGCGAGCTGACGCTTTAACTCGGCGATCTCAAGGAGCAGGGCGCGCTGCGTGCTGGGTGTTTCCTGAACGGGCATCGGCCCGATTTTAATCTGCCGCACCCGGCGCGGTCGACCTTGCCGGTTGCCTGCTGGTGTAAAAAGCCATTAAGATTGGCAAATATTTTAACGGTTATTGAAATATGGAATCAAAATCTGCCGTGACTGCGCTGGGTGCGCTGGCCCATGAAACCCGTCTGCAAATCTTCCGCCTACTGGTGCGTGCCGGGGCGCCCGGGCTGTCGGTCGGCAAGATTGCCGAAGCGCTGGCGATCGAAGCGAACGGTCGCCTGACCTTTCACCTCAAGGAACTGGTCGCCGCCGGGCTGGCAGGCTCGCGCCAGGAAGGGCGGTTCGTCTTTTATTCGACCAATTACGGCGCGATGAACGAGTTGCTGCGTTACCTGACCGAGGATTGCTGTGGCGGTCTCGGTTGCGGTGAGCTCGTCGATGTCTGTGCCACGGAAAGCTGCGCATGAAGACCTTCAACGTTCTGGTGCTGTGCACCGGCAATTCGGCCCGCTCGATTCTCGGCGAAGCCCTGTTCAACCACTTGGGCAAGGGCCGCATCCGCGCCTTTTCCGCCGGCAGCCAGCCGAGCGGCAAGGTCAACCCGGTGGCGCTGGAAACGCTGGCGGCGCACGGTGTGCCGTGGCCGAACGCCGGCCATCCGCGCAGCAAGTCGTGGGATGAATTTGCCGAGCCGGGGATGCCACCGATGGATTTCATCTTCACCGTCTGTGCCAGCGCGGCCGGCGAGGCCTGCCCGGTGTGGCCCGGCCACCCGGCGACGGCGCACTGGGGCATCGCCGATCCGGCGCATGTCGAGCCGCTGGCGGCGCGGCGGGCGGCCTTCGAGGCGGCCTATGCGGAACTGGAAAAGCGCATCGCGGCGTTTTTGAAATTGCCCCTCGAAACGATGTCGACCGCAGCAGTCGCCGCTGCGGCGCGCAAAATTCATTTGGAGGCCGGACAATGAGCGCGCAGTGCGAAATAACCATGAAGCGGGCCGCCGTCGCGCCGATGAGCACCTTCGAGCGTTATTTGTCGCTCTGGGTTTTTACCTGCATCGTCGCCGGCATTGCCTTCGGTCAGGCCATGCCCGGCGTCTTCCAGGCGATCGGCCGCATGGAGGTGGCGCAAGTCAATCTGCCGGTCGGCCTGCTGATCTGGGTGATGATCATCCCGATGCTGGTCAAGGTCGACTTCGGCGCGCTGCACGAAGTCAGGCAGCACGTGCGCGGCATCGGCGTCACGCTGTTCGTCAACTGGCTGGTCAAGCCCTTCTCGATGGCCTTCCTCGGCTGGCTGTTCATCCGCCAGCTGTTCGCGCCCTGGCTGCCGGCCGAACAGCTCGACAGCTACATCGCCGGCCTGATTTTGCTGGCGGCGGCGCCGTGTACTGCGATGGTCTTTGTCTGGAGTCGGCTGTCGAACGGCGACCCGTTGTTCACCCTGTCGCAGGTGGCGGTCAACGACGCCATCATGGTCTTCGCCTTCGCGCCGCTGGTCGCCTTCCTGCTCGGCCTCTCGGCCATCACCGTACCGTGGGACACGCTGCTGATCTCGGTCGTGCTCTACATCGTCATCCCGGTGGCGCTCGCCCAATGGTGGCGCAAGGCGCTGCTGGCGCGCGGCCAGGCGGCCTTCGACGCGGCGCTGGCGAAAATCGGCCCGTGGTCGATCAGCGCGCTGCTCGCCACGCTGGTGCTGCTCTTCGCCTTCCAGGGCGAGGCCATCCTGCGCCAGCCGCTGGTCATCGCGCTGCTGGCGGTGCCGATCCTGATCCAGGTCTTCTTCAACTCGGCGCTCGCCTACTGGCTCAACCGCGTGGTCGGCGAGAAACACAACATCGCCTGCCCGTCGGCGCTGATCGGCGCTTCCAATTTCTTCGAACTGGCGGTGGCGGCGGCGATCAGCCTGTTCGGCTTCGAATCGGGCGCGGCGCTGGCGACGGTGGTCGGCGTGCTGATCGAGGTGCCGGTGATGCTGCTGGTGGTGCGGGTCGTCAATGCCAGCAAGGACTGGTATGAGCGCGCCTGAGCCGGCGGCGAATTGTTTGCTGGCGGCGTGGGATGCCTGCGTCGGCGAACTGCACGGCTATCTGCGCCACCGCTGCGCCCGGCCCGAGGATGCCGAGGAACTGCTGCAGGAAGTCTTCATCAAGGCCTTGCGCCAGGGTGCGGCCTTTGCTGCGGTCGACCAGCCGCGCGCCTGGTTTTTCCACGTCGCGCGCAACGCGCTGGCTGATCGCTTTCGGCATGGCCGCGAGCATCTGACCCTGCCGGACGATATCCCCGAGGTGTCGCCTGAAGAAACGCCGGCAGTCGATGGCTTGAGTCAGTGCCTGCCCAGGGTGCTGTCCGAACTTTCGGCCGAGGACAGGCTGGCGATTATTTTTTGCGACATAGAAGGAAACTCGCAGCAGGCATTGGCCGACAAACTCAAGATTTCCTTGCCGGGGGCAAAATCCAGAATCCAGCGTGCCCGTCTGCGCCTGCGTGAGCGGCTGGTCAGTGCCTGTCAGGTCCGCTTCGACAACAATGGGGATGTCTGCTGTTTCGTTCCCCGGCCGCCCTTGCCGGATGCGCCTGATACAAACTGATAATGCGCAGCCGTCGCGGGCCATCCAGCGGCGGCCGTTAAACTGAAACAGTCTGGAGACGATTCCGAATCACCATGCCGATCACTCCACACCAAGCCGGGCATGATCATGAACATGGCCATGCCCACCGGGCAAGCGGTCGAGTCCTGATCTTTGCCCTCGCCCTGACGCTGGGGTTTGCCATGGTCGAGTTGCTGGCCGGTTGGCGGGCGGGGTCGCTCGCGCTGCTTGCCGACGCCGGCCATATGGTGACCGATGGCGCCGCGCTGGGGCTGTCGGCGCTGGCCGCCTGGCTGGCTTCGTTGCCGCCGAGCCGGCGCCATAGCTACGGCCTGGGCAAGGCGGAATTGCTGGCCGCCCTGGTCAATGCGCTCGCCATGCTGGCCGTGGTTTTCGGCATCGGCGCGGAAGCCTGGCAGCGGTTGCAATCACCCGGCAACATCGATGGCGCGCTGGTCGGGATCGTCGCAATACTCGGCTTGCTGGTGAACCTGGTGGTGGCCTGGATGCTCTCCCGTGGCGAACAGAGCCTCAACGTCCGTGGCGCGCTGCTGCATGTCATGGGCGACGTGCTGGGCTCGGTTGCGGCAATCATTGCCGGTGCCGTCATCTATTTCACCGGCTGGACACCGATTGACCCGCTGCTGTCGCTGTTGATCGGCGGACTTATCCTGGCGTCGAGCGTTCGTCTGCTGAAGGAGGCCTTGCATGGCGTGCTGGACGGCGTGCCGCCCAATATCGACCTCGATGAACTTGGTCGGGAACTGGCCGGCGTCCCCGGCGTCAAGGATATTCACGATCTCCACGTTTGGCCGATTGGCGCCGAGAGAATGGCGCTTTCCGCCCATGTCCGCATCGTTGATCTCGCTTCCTGGCCACGCATCCTGGGCGCATTGACCGAGATTGCCCAGCACGAAGGGATCGCGCATGTCACGTTCCAGGCGGAAACCTCGGGAACGGAGGAGCAAGTCATCCGGTTCACGCCACGCTGAGCTTGATTGCTCGAGACGAGCCGCGGCCTTTCTGCATCTTTTTCGCGAGCAAATCGTCTACTAAACACACGACGGGATTTTCACTGGATTCCCTGTACAGGCAGCGGCATTATCCCAGCGCACAAACCGAGCCAAAAGATGAATACCTCCACCCTTACCGAACCCAAACCGCTTTCCTTGAACGCCTGGATAGCCGGCCTGCTCGTCGGCGCGGTGCTATGGGTGCTGGCCTACAGCCAGCTCACCAATTTCGCCGATGCAGTGATCGGACTACTTGGCCTCAGCCATGGCAACCATCTCGGCGAGGCGGTGCATTTCTTTTTCTACGACACGCCCAAGGTGTTGCTGCTGCTGACCGGCATCGTTTTCTTCATGGGGGTGATCCAGACCTTCTTTTCGCCTGAGCGTACCCGTGCCTTGCTCTCCGGCAAACGGGTCGGAATCGGCAACGTACTGGCGGCGTCGCTGGGCATCGTGACGCCGTTCTGCTCCTGCTCGGCGATTCCGCTGTTCATCGGATTCCTGTCGGCCGGGGTGCCGCTGGGTGTGACCTTTTCCTTCCTGATCTCGGCACCGATGGTCAACGAAGTGGCCTTGGCGCTGCTGTTCGGGATGTTCGGCTGGAA
>Ga0209202_1001405_pt1 | contig 15016 bp, 15 predicted proteins | sample AD_UKC032_MetaG_FD_184416 | JGI IMG/M metagenome (GOLD analysis project Ga0209202, IMG submission 184416) | Active sludge microbial communities of municipal wastewater-treating anaerobic digesters from USA - AD_UKC032_MetaG (SPAdes) (version 2) | ecosystem: Engineered > Bioreactor > Anaerobic >... | reverse complement strand
AAGGTTGTAAATAATTTTGTCAATGATTCATTTCTGAACGTCAAGCCAAATTACGGCGATAAAGGATATTTTTTATATACGGGAAGACTGGCAAATGAAAAAAAGGTTGACCATTTAATTAAAGCGGTGGCGAAATTTCCTGAAATCGAGTTGCATATTGCGGGAAACGGGGCGGAAAAGGACAATTTAAAAAAACTGGCAAAGGATTTGAACGCTTTAAATGTAAAATTTTTAGGTTTTTTAACGGGTAAAAAGCTTGAAGAAGAGTATAAGAACTGTATTGCAACTGTATTGCCTTGTGATTGGTTTGAAACATTCGGTTTAACAATAATTGAATCCTATGCATGCGGCAAGCCGGTTATTGCCAGTAAAATAGGAGCCATACCGGAACTTATAGAGAATTATACAAACGGAATTGTATTTCAGCCGGGTAATATTGACGAATTAACTTCCGCAATAAACAATTTGTATTTAAATAGAGCTATGGCGGTTGAAATGGGACAAAAAAACAGGGAAAAAGTTGTGAAAGAATACAATATTGAAAGTCATTATAAGAATCTTATCAGTATTTATGAATCAGTAACTTAAAGGAATTTTTGTTTTTTATATCTACCCCCCTGCCCCCCTTCAAAGGGGGGATAAGTTTGTGGGTAGGGGCTTCGCTGCGAAATGCGGACAGCACCGACTGCTTCGCGCCCCTACACCAAACCCCAACCAAATTTCATGAAAATTTCAAAAAATTGAGTTTTTAGAGGCGCCCTTTTATATTTGGCTATTTATTACGGGTAGACACATAGGTCTACCCCTACGGATTTGCAATTAATTCATAATAAAAAATATTGCCTTTACGCAGGTAAAAAATAAGTTTATATACTGATATAATGATTTGCGCTGAAAATATAAATGAATACAAATATTATAAAATGTTTAAAAGAAAGATATTAATAGCTATAGATGAGCCTCGATGGGCATATAAACTTACACAAACCCTATGTGATTTTATAGATAGGGAAAATTCGGAAATAGTTTTTTTAAATGTACTTGAAACCACAATCGCAGAAGAAGAATATTTTTATAACTATCCTGAAAAATTTATTAAAATTGAAGCTCGTAAAGCAAATTTTGCTTATGTTGAGAATTTACTTGAAAAAAATAAGTTTAAATATGAATTTATTTTTAAAGAGGGAAATGCCGCAGAAAATATTATTAATGCCGCAAAAGAGCTTGATATTGATATGGTTGTTGTCGGTTCCCACAATAAAAAAAACATTGAAAAATTATTGCTTGGAAGCGTTGCGCAAAAAGTTGCAAAGCTCTGTAAATCTGCTGTAATGGTTATAAGTAATAAATATCAGGCTCAAAAATCAGGAAAACCAAATTATAATATACTTTTTGCGGTGGATCATTCAAAACCTTCTTTTTATGCGGCAGAAAATCTTGATAAATTAATTGATATAAAAAAAGCAAATATTACTATTTTAAATGCAACTGTTCCTCCACAGAATGTTATTCCTCCTGATGCTTATATATATGTGGATTTAGAGAATATAATTCTTGAAGCGAAGCTTGTTTCAGAAGAATTACTGAATAATATTGCTGGAATTGTTCAAGAACGTAAACCTTACAGTATTAAACAAGTTTCTTTAATAGGGGACCCGGGTAGTTTAATATTAGATTATGCCCAAGAAAACTTCATTGACTTAATAGTTATGGGTTCACACGGTAAAAAAGACTTACCTGCTTTGGTTTTAGGAAGTGTAAGCATAAAAATTCTTGAAAAAGCAGAATTTCCTCTTTTACTAATAAAGGAAAAATAAAAAAATGATTTCTGTAAAGTCTTAATTAGCTGGCGTTTTGCCTTCGGCAAAACGCCAGCTATACCATTACTCAGCCCTTGCCGCCCTGCGGGCGGCAAGGGCTGTAGATATCAGCAATTTGTTAAAAAACTGATTTAATTAACTTGAATTGCTAAATAAATAATTTTATATTTGGCGTAGCGGCTGGCTTCGCCAGCCGCTACGCCGTTTTAAGGGCATGCGGCTCGCAGGCTTTGCCTGCGAGCCGCATAAAAAATTAAAATAAAATTTCAATCTATTTCAGCGTTTCGACTAATTAGCAATTCGAGTTAATTATACATCTTCATTATTTTTTTTACTTCTTTTAGGGTTATACAGACCTGTTCTCTTGCTTTTTCGCTTCCTGTTTCTATTATCTTCTTGATATATCCGTGATTTGATTCCAGCTCTTTTCTTTTTGACCTTATATTAAAGAAATAATTATTCATAATTTCAGCAAGCTCTCTTTTGCAGTCAGCGCAACCTCGGATTGCGTTTTCGCATTCATACCTTTGCTTTTTTACTGTTTCTGCATCTGCAAATATTTCATAATAAGGACAAACAACTTCACATTCTTGCGGATGTCCCGGGTCGGTTTTCTTGATTCTTGAGCGGTCAGTAATTGCGCGCATAATCTTTTTTGTTGTTTCTTCTTCGGAATCTGAAATTTTTATGTCATTATTAAACGATTTACCCATTTTTTGTCCGTCAATTCCTTTTAATAAAGGCGTTTCCGTGAGTTTAGGCTGAGGTTCTATAAAGAAATCTGTTTTATAAATATGATTAAACCGCCTTGTAATATCTCTTGAAATCTCCAGATGAGCAAGCTGGTCTTTGCCTACCGGAACTAAAGAAGCGTTAAACTGTATAATATCAGCCGTTTGCAGTACAGGATATCCTAAAAGTCCATAAGTAATTAAATCAATTTTAATTTGTTCATTTTTAATTGCATTTATAACTTCTGTTTTATCGAGCTCCTTCTTTCCTAAATAAATTTTTTTTGCGTTTTCTGCTTGGACTATAGTTTTGTCCCGTAATATTTTAACCATATCTTTAAGCGTAGTATCTCTTTCCACCCAGTTTTGAGGAGTGATCATGCTAAGTAAAAGATGCAGTTCCGCTGTTTCAGGAATAAGCGACTGAACATAAATTGTGGATTGTTCAGGATTTATCCCTGAAGCTATCCAGTCCATCGCAACATCAGTGATATTTTGTCTTAAATCCTCTGTTTGATCATATTTTGTAGTAAGCGCATGCCAGTCCGCAACGCAGAAAAAGCTTTCATATTCATCCTGAAAAGCAAGCCAGTTTTTTAAAACCCCCATGTAATGACCGATATGAAGCTTTCCGGTTGGTCGCATGCCAGACATAATACGTTTTTTATTAATTTGCAATTTTTTTCTCCTACAACAAAATAATTCCTTTTATTTAATTTTACCAAAAATTTAAACGTAAAAATTTTTTGTTTGTTATACCGCCCCCAAAATGAATTTCGGATTTTTTCTTAAAACGTTAGGGGCGGTATGGCGAAGCAGGAGTGATGAAGTTGGGAAAATCCGGCTTTGCCGGTTTTCCTAAATTCAAACTCATTTTAGTATACTTATATCAATCCAAATAAGTTTTCGTTAATTTATTAAAAAGCTAATATCTATAACCCGCGCCGCCCGCAGGGCGGCGCGGGTTAGGTAAGGGTATGGCGGGGTTTTCGGCTTCGCCGAAAACCCCGCCAATTAAGACTTTACCAAAATCATCTTTTTCATTTGCCGATTTCTTTTAATGATTGGTATAGTAAAAACTTCTTTAGATTACTATAATGCAACAATTACGGCAGTTTTCCCGCCGTAATTGTCTTATAATCATAAGAAATACATTTATGCGGTTCTTAATTGTCCTGTAGCTAAATTTATGATTAAACTAAAGATAGAAAATAGTACAGAGCCTAAAATTGCAGGGAAAAAACCTCCTACTGTAAATCCCGGCGCAAGAAACGCGGCAAGACCAAATAAAGCCGCATTTATAATAAAAGTAAACAATCCTAGCGTGAGAATGTTTATAGGCAATGTAAGAAATATTATCAGCGGTTTAATAAATATATTAACCAGAGAAATTACCGCAACTGCAAATAATGCCGCTAAAAATCCTACAATTTCAATGCCGGGAACAATTTTAGCGACAAGAATCAACGCAAGAGCAAGTATTATCCATCTAAAAATAGAGATTAACATTGTTTTTCTCCTTATTTGTTTATAACTATATTTATATAATAAAAAACTTTTTATTATTCTGCATTGACTAAAATATTATAAAATACGAATTGCCAAAATGTATAATGTTAAAATATTTTTTAATTTTATTATAAAAAGGAGAAAATTTATGGTAACGGCTGAAATATCTGTAATTCCAATGGATACTTGCGCAACGAGCTCCAGTGATATTATTGCGGAAGCAGAGAGAGTTTTTTCAAGACACCCTGATGTTAAAAACTCAATTACTGCAATGGGTACAGAGCTTGAATCAAACGATATCAACAAATTGTTTGATGTTTTAAAGGAAATGCGCCAAGCATCCTTTAATCATAGCGCAAAAAGGATATATACTATCATAAAAATTGATGACAGAAGAGATAAAGAGTCAACCCTTGAACAAAAAGTAAAGTCAGTTAGCGAAAAAATCCGTCATTAAAAAATTATTTCCAGAATTGCCACCACTTTTTGGCGTTTTGAGCTTCTAAAAGCTGATTTATTTCCAGATCGAGGTTATAAATTAAAGCATTTTTTTCTTTAATCACTTTTTCATATCCCTCAATTTTCTGATTTAAAGAAGTTATTTCATTTTCTTTTTTATTTAAAATTTCCTGAGAAATATGTAATGTTTTGCTTAAAGTTTCTTCTCTGGATAGAGCTTTTCTTATTTGTTGCTCTTTTTTAGCTATCAACATGGTAATATTTTCTTTTTCTGCGAGAAGTTCAACGTTTTTATTTTTTAAAACATTTATTTTAGCAAGCAAATCAGCTTTTTCAATTGCTGTATCTTCAACTATTTTTGCTTTTTCTTCAAGCAAACCCTCTATGCGGTGATTTGCCTTATTTAACTGTGTAAGAAAAGGTCTTATTGCAAATTCTGAAGCATACGGAATAATCAATTCGTTTTTTGCAGGATTAAATTCCGACACTTTTTTTGAAACTTCATAAGGATTCGTAATAACTTCAAAAGTAAAGTTAAACAATTTTTCTTTTATTTCTTTTAAAGATTTTCCTTTGTCCGCCATTTCTTTAATTTTTATAAAATTATCAATTTGACTTTTGGAATAAATTTTTTCAGAACCGGTTTCTATTTTTGGAGATAAGTTAAAAAACTTTTCCCATTGTTTAACAATTTCAATTGAAACGCTTAAATATTCAGATAGTTCTGATAAGGACATACCTGAAGCAATATAGGTATCCGGCAATTCTTTAAGACTAACGCTTTTTCTCAATTTTCCTGTCTCCCAAATAAATAATACTTCCCGAATTTTAAAATTATTTTATTATTTAACGCGCATTATAAATTTACTTTTTAAGAGTATTATTAACACTTAATTTTTAAATCATCTCTCTAATTGATTTAAAGCAAAATTTTTCATGTTTTTAAGTAAATATTACTATAAACGAATTGTGGTATTGCGAAGCGAAGGACTCCACTTTTTCTGACTAAATGTCAGAAAAAGAAGGAGGGGTTTTTTCTGGAAAATCCGGCTTTGCCGGTTTTTCGGAAAAATAAACTCATTCTAGTGTATTGACCGTTTAATTTTCAAGGTCATCCTGAACGTAAAAACTGTCATCCTGAGCGAAGCGAAGGATCCCATGTCATTAATACAACAAGATTCTTCGGGCAAAGCCCTCAGAATGACGAACCTTCATAATTAATCGGTCAGAGCACTAGTATAACTAAAACTTATACCAAGTTACAATCAATGTATAACCTGAATTCCCTCCCAGAGGGAGGGGAAGAAGAGTTGATAAGGGTTTTGCCGGCGTAGCCGGCAAAACCCTTATCAAAAAATAGCGCTCTTTTGATTGCAACTTGGTATTATTTTGATTGGTGTAGCAACTTAGGGTTATTCATATTGTTAATAATTGTAACGATATATACTTTTTATGTAATTTTTAAATATCGGATGTTTTTATATAAGAGGAAAGGCAAGTAAGTGAAATAAAGGAAAGTGTTTTATGGGAATTGCAGCAAACAAGTTTAGACTTTTATATTTATTAGCAAGTAAGTCAGATACAGAATTTAAAATTTTTAAAATCAATCAAAAAAGAATGGCATTATTAGATACGTCTGAAGTTGCCGCAAAAAAATACGCAAATACTATATTTCAATCAGGTCAACGTACCGATTTATACGATGGAGATTCTCCCGGTATATTCCCCTGGATGACTAATATTGCTTCACAAAATCCTTTTAATGCTACATTAGAAGAAGACCCTATGCCAACAGGGATGTATGAAGCCGAGATGGCTATTATACACGATATGGATAAAGAATACGAATTAGAAGGCGAAAAGCTTAAATCATTTTATGAAGCAAAGAAAACAGAAATAGAATCAGTGCAGGAAATTCTTAAAAAGAATACGGAAAAAGATTATAAAACATTTGGCTAAGCAAGTATTGAACACTAAGATGAACTTAATTCCCTTTCCAAAAATTATCTCCTCTATAAAAATTTTAGCTCTATCTTTTGATAGGGCTTTTTTTTTGTTTCAGTGGGATAAAAGGTCTATTGATATAGGGCTCATCTAAAAACAAAAGAATTTTTATTGTTTATATCTATCTCCCTGCCCCCTCACAAACGCAGGAAAAGAAGAATTGACAAGGTTTTTGCCGGCGCAGTCGGCAAAAACCTTGTCAAAAATTATTGCTCTTTTAATTGTAACTTTATATAAACAAGGATATACAGGCATTTTAAATTGTTTCTTGATCTTTTTTATTTTAAAAGGTTATTTTTTTTATTTAATATGTTATACTTCATGGAAAGTAAATAAGACATTTGTTTACAATTCTTTTATTGCCGTGTTTAGGTAATTATATGTATAGTAATTATTAAATTTTTATAAAAATAATAATATATTAGTTTAAATAATATTTTATATATTATTTAATATTTGTATAGGAGTCGAATATGCTAAAAGTGCTGGTAATCGATGATTCTCCATTTATTTTTAAAGCAGTCAAGAAAGCTTTGGAAAATAGCGTGTTTGATGTGGTTGATAATGCCGGTAACGGCAAAATCGGACTTGAAATGTACGAAAAATACGCTCCTGACCTCATAACCCTCGATGTTACGATGCCTATTATGGATGGAGTTGAAACTGCAAAAGCGCTGGTTGCTAAAAATCCGAATGTAAAAATTATTATGCTTAGCGCAATGGGCGATGAAGCCCTTTTGTCGCAGGCAAAAGAAATTGGAGTTTCAGGATTTTTAAGAAAGCCGTTCAAGCCGGAAGAACTTTTAAACAAAGCTAAAGAAATTCTTGGAGTTTAATAATGCAGCAGGAGAAATTTTCAGAACTTGTAATGCTTACAAGAAAAGCATTTGAAGAAATCTGCATGGAGCTTGTGTCTTGTGAATTTTCCCCTTGCGAAAGGTTTATTCTGGAATATCCGTATAAAACAGCGGTAATTATTGGAATGACCGGAAGCGTTAACGGCAGGATTCACCTTGAATGCGATTTGGAAACTGCGGCAAAAATTGCTCTTACAATGAATTTTGGCGAGCGTTTTGACAATCCGAACGATGTATATGCATATATGGCTGAATTTGCGAATATGATCGGCGGAAGAGCCACTACATATATGAGTGAAAAGTTTTTAGGCGGAGAAATACGCCTTACACCGCCGGCTATTTTTTCCGGGAAAAGTTTGGGAATTTTAACTCCTAATATTCCCTCGCAAATAGTCTATTATAGCGGAAATCTCGGCAGATTCTTTATTGATATAGGTTATAAATAAGGGAGCCATAATGACAACTGAAATAAGCTTAAAAGAACCGTTAATACAAGCCTGTAGTGAGCTTTTGCCTAAATTTGGACTGAAATATTCTTTTGTGGAAGAAATTTCCGAAAAAACTCTGAATTCAGCCGAATCAATTAATTTATTGGTGGGTTTAAACCATGGAATTCAGGGAAACATCATATTGGGGCTTACATCTCAAGCCGCTTTAAGAATTGTTGCCGGAATAATAGGAGAAGATGAGGTTTTTACGCTTGATAATCAGGGCAGAAACGCTTTAAGCGATTTTATGACCATGATTGCAAGAAAAGCTGTTTCGAAATTGGAAATTTCTACTGCGGTGGACATCTCTCCGCCGACTCTTATAACAGGAGATACTGTTTTTTCAATGATAAGCAAGATTCCGTCGCAAAAATTGTCTTTTAATCTTGAAAATACAACGTTTTCTATCTCTTACTGCATCGAGTAATTTATTTAAACTACTCGATTTATATTAAAACAATTATATATTTTATTATACTAAACGACAAAATTAATTAACATGAATTGCTTTCGAAATGATTTGGAAAACTCGTTAAATGTAAACATATTAATGAATTTTAATATAAAAATTTTAAATCCCCGCTAAAAAATATAAAATGGAGAAATGTTTTGAGTGACGAAAAGGATATTGATGATATTGTAAAAAGCTTTCTTGAGGATGATGATAAAAATCGGGATCAAAATGAAAATTTGGTTGATGAAGAGTTTTTGAACGATTTTATTCAGGAAGCAACAGAGCATATTGAAAATATTGAGATAAATGCGCTGATTCTTGAGAAAGAGCCGGGAAATGAAGAAGTAATAAATTCTCTTTTCAGGTCTTATCATACTGTAAAAGGACTTGCCGGGTTTGTAGACCAGGATTTGATCGGTAAAATAGCGCATCAGACAGAAACTCTCCTTGACGGATGCAGAAAAAAGACCATAAAAGCCAATAAAAACATTGTAGATATTATTTTAACATCATCAGATTATATTAAAAAAATCTGTGAAAATATTTCTGTCGCAAAAGACACAAATTTTCTTAAAGAAATAGAATCGCATCTGGAAGTAATTTTCAATGCGGAAAAAGGCATATTTAATGATATTACGGTTGAACTTAAGCCTGAAAATCCTCCAAAATTAGGGGAAATCTTAATTGAAGAAAAGAAAATAAATCAGGAAGACGTTGATAAAATTATTGAAAAACAAAAAACAGAACACCCTGATTTAAAATTCGGGCAAATTGCGGTAAAAGAGAAGAAAGTAGAAGCAAAAGACGTTATTCAGGCTACAAGAATTCAGCAGGCAAAGGCTTCTATATCAGAAGATTATATGAGAATCTCTACTGATAAGGTTGATAGTCTTGTTGATATGGTGGGAGAGCTTGTTATAAGCCAGTCTTTAATTGAACAGTTTGCTATATCGCAGTTGGGCACTGATAATATATTTATCGCAAACTTTAACAGAATGTCCAGAATAACAAAAGACCTCCAGAATCTTGCAATGTTTCTCAGGATGGTGCCTTTAAAGTCAACTTTCCAGAAAATAACACGGATTGCAAGGGATACGATAAACGAACTCGGTAAAAATATTGAATTTACGACTTCCGGCGATGAAACAGAGATAGACAGGGTTATAACGGAAAAACTGCTTGATCCGCTTGTCCATCTTGTGAAAAATGCGATTTCGCATGGAATTGAATCTGCTGAAGATCGAATTAAAGCGGGAAAACCTCCGAAAGGCGTGATAAAAGTAAATGCTTACAATAAACGAGGCAGTATTTACATAGAAATTATCGACGATGGCGGAGGTATAAATACTGAAAGGGTTTATCAAAAAGCTCTTGAAAAAGGTTTAATTGACACTAGTAAAGAATATAGCGATAAAGAAATTCAGGAATTTATTATGTTACCAGGGTTTTCTACTGTTGAAGTAGCGAATAAGATTTCCGGACGTGGAGTTGGAATGGATGTTGTTAAAACAGAAATTCAAAAAATCGGCGGAAAAGTTGAATTAAACAGTATAAAAGGACAAGGATCTTCATTTGTTCTTAAAATTCCTGTAAATCATGCGATTATGAACGGAACAGTCATTGATATAGAGGGTTCGAACTATATTTTGCCGACAATTAACGTTAAACAGATACTTCAGCCGACTTCTGATCAGTGGATATTTATGCAGGGCATAAGATCAATGATAAAAGTCCGTGAAGATATTATACCGCTGGTTTCTATAAAAAAGCTTTTTGGAAAAAGCAGGGAAGAAGAGCCTGTACTTATTGTAATTATTGAACTTGACCAAAAATATAAAGCTCTTCCGGTAAGAAATGTTGTCGGAAGACAGGAAGTTGTTGTGAAATCCGTTAATGAACAATTTGTAAACCTTGGCTATGTTTCAGGAATGTCAATACTGGGAGATGGTAAAGTATCACTGATTTTGGATATAGAGAATTTATTTACATCAGAAGGAGAAAGATAGTGGAAAAACAGGATGGAAAGTATTTAACTTTTGTTCTGGGAAATGAAGGCTACGGAATTCCGATTTTACAGGTGAAAGAAATTATCGGAATGATGGAAATCACTCATATTCCCAAAACTCCCTCGTTCATCAAAGGCGTAATTAACCTGAGAGGGAAAATTATTCCTGTGATGGATTTAAGGCTGAAACTTGATATGGAAACGCAGGAATATACAGAAAGAACCTGCATTATCGTGGTTGAAATAATAGTAAACCAGGTAAAAAGATTCATGGGAATAATAGTCGATATGGTTTCCGAAGTCGTAAACATTCAGCAGGAAGAAATTGAAGAAGCCTTAGATTACGGAGCAAAAGTTGAAGGCGACTTTTTAACAGGAATGGGCAAAGTAAAAGGCAAAGTCTTTATGCTTTTGAATATAAATAAAATTGTTGATTTTGAAGAAGTGGTAAATTTATTTAATAGTGAGTTGAAAGAGGATATAGCAAATGTTTAAAAATATGAAGCTGGGAAGTAAAATTGCGGCGGGATTTGCGGCAATTTTAATAATTGCGGTTATATTAGGCGGATTTTGCGCATTATCAATGAAAAATGCGCAAGTGCAATCAAATAAGCTTTCTCAGGAGCTGATTCCCTCGGTTGGTGTCGCTAATAACGTTGAAAGAACATCATTAAAAATAATGTACAATGTGCGAGGTTATGCTTTAACTTATGAAAACAATTATCTTGAAGAAGCTAAGAAAGATCACGATGTATTAGACGGATATTTAGACGAAGCAAAAAAGCTTGCTGAAAAATATCCGGCGTTAAAAGACTTAAAAAATAATGCGGCAGTAGCTCAAGCTGAAGTAGATAAATATATGCAGCTTCTTGGCGAAACTGAAGCGACAATAAAAGCTATGAATGAAGATAGTAAAACGCTTGATCAATCAGCGTCAGATTATATGAAGACCTGTTCTGATTATCTTGCTCTTCAGAATGCTGAATTTAAAAAAGCTGTAGATTCAGGCAATGCTGGAAAAGTAAAAGAACTCTACGCCAAAATTGCAATAGTAAATGATTTAATTGATTCAGGAAACCTTATTGTTCAGGATACCCATGAATCACAGGCTGAGCGTAATCCGCAGATAATTATTGACACAAATAAAAACTTTAATGTCATAGGTGAAAAACTCTTACAACTTGAAAAATTTAACAATTCTGCTTTTGAAAAAACACAAATAGAAGAAAACAAAAAAGCAGGGGCAATATATAAAGAAACAATGAATGCTTTTCTTGATAAATGGATTAAATTGCAGGAAATTGGCAAAAATCGTGATGAAGTGGCTCAATTAGTATTAAAAGCGGCTCAGGACACAGCAAGCGCCGGAATGAAAGAAACGCAGAGTTCCGCTTCAACTTCTGCTTTAGCTCTTAATGCCTCATCAGTATTTATGGTTATAGGTCTTGTTACAGCCGTTGGTTTAGGCGCATTCCTGGCGTGGATAATTATTATTGGCATTACAAAACCTATTAATAAAATAGTAGACGGTTTAAATGAAAGTTCACAGCAGGTTTCATCAGCATCAGCCCAGCTTTCAGCATCGAGCCAGCAGTTGGCGGAAGGCAGTTCTGAGCAGGCGGCATCATTGGAAGAAACCTCATCAACCCTTGAAGAATCAGCCTCTATGGTAAGACAGAACACAGAAAACACAAAACAAGCCGCATTACTTGCAAAACAGGCAAAAGATTCTGCGACTAAAGGCAATAACGATATGCAACAAATGATGGGTTCTATGGAGAACTTGAAAAAATCCAGTGATGAAATATCTAAAATCATTAAAGTTATTGACGAAATAGCGTTCCAAACAAATATCCTTGCTCTTAATGCGGCGGTTGAAGCGGCAAGAGCGGGAGAAGCAGGTCAGGGATTTGCGGTTGTGGCGGAAGAAGTAAGAAACCTTGCTCAAAGAAGCGCTCAAGCCGCAAAAGATACCGCTGTAATAATTGAAAGCAACATTAATCTTTCACAGGAAGGAGTTCATGTTTCTAAAAAAGTAAATGAATCGCTCACGGAAATAAACACACAGGCTCAAAAAGTAAGCGAACTTCTTGATGAAGTAGCGGCGGCAAGTCAGGAGCAAGCTCAAGGAATTGCGCAGATAAACAAGGCGATTTCGCAGATGGAGCAAGTTGTTCAATCCAACGCTTCAACGGCGGAAGAAAGCGCGTCAGCTTCAGAAGAGCTTAATGCTCAATCCGAGCAGGTAAGAGAAATAGTTAATGCGCTTGTTGCTTTAGTTAACGGAGCAAATGCGATTCATCAGCAAGCTAATATTGCTTTAGCAGACAGAGGACATAACAGAAAATCTCTGCCCAGCAATAATAGAAGACTGGTAAATAATGCCGGAAACAATTATTCAACTAAAAAATCCACAAGAATAGTGAATCCCGAAGATGTGATTCCTCTTGAAGATGACAATTCAGGGTTTTAAACAGGTAATTGCATGCTTTACCCCGCTATATGCGGGGTAAAGTATCGTAATTTATAAAAAGGAGCGGTATTTTTGAACGCCAACAAGCTTACGGATAAACAATTTGAAAAGTTTTGTCTGCTTATAAAAGAACGGCTTGGAATCCACATCGGAGAAGCTAAAAGAGAACTTGTGCAGTCAAAAGTTTCAAAATTAATGAGAGAAAACGATTTATCCTGCGCCTCCTACGATGAATATTATAATCTTATACTGCCCGGCAATAATAGCTTGTGGACAACTTTTGTGGATGAAATAACAATTCATAAAACCAATTTTTTCAGGGAAGACAACCATTTTAATTTTATTAGAGATAAAATGGACACGATATTAAAAAATAATCCCAGAATTTTCAAGAATTTTGAAATAAGAGTATGGAGTTCAGCCTGTTCCACAGGTGATGAAGCTTATACCATAGCGATGGTTTTGAAAGAATACCTGCCTCCAGGCATTAATATTAAAATTCTTGCTACTGATATAAGCTCAAAGGTTATTTCTGAAGCTCAGCAGGCTGAATATATTTTAGACAGCGAAGATTTGATAAACCCTTATTATCTAAATAAATATTTTATTAAAAATGAAAATAAATATCGAATTATTAATGATATAAAAAATCTTGTATCGTTTAGAACTTTTAATTTAATGAATGCGTTTCCTTTCAAAAACAACTTTGATATTATTTTTTGCAGAAATGTTATGATTTATTTTGATTCTCCGACCCAGGAAGAACTTATTAAGAAGTTTTATAATGTTCTTGTTCCCGGAGGGCTTTTGTTTATAGGGCATTCAGAAAGCCTTACGCAAAAACAGTATAAATTTAATTACTTACAGCCGACAATTTATATGAGAACTGAACAGTGAGCGCAAATCTTTTAAATAGCGATAAAGAAAAATATTTTGTACAACCCGGCTTTATTTTTGTAAGCAAAGAACCGTATTTATTATCAACGGTTCTGGGGTCATGCATTTCTGTATGTCTTTGGGATCCTACGCTTAAATTTGGCGGAATGAATCATTATCTGCATCATAAACCTTTTAAAAAAGAGGCGAATGCTCGTTTTGGAAGCGTCTCAATCCCGTATATGATAAATCTTATGATAAATCTGGGGTCAAACAAGCATAATCTAAAGGCTCATGTTGTCGGAGGAGCCCAAAATTCCAACATGGGAAGTTATTTAGTGGGAAAACAGAATATTGAAATAGCTGAAAAAATATTAAAAAAGAATTTTATAGAAATAGTTACTTTTGATACAGGCGGCGCAATGGGAAGAAAAGTGGTTTTCGACTCTGAAACCGGTGAAATTGTAGTGTATAAGGTTAATAATTTAAGAGAGTATGACTGGTATGACGATAAAAGTTTTAATAATTGATGATTCTGCGATGGTCAGAAAAGTTTTCACGCAGGAGCTTGGAAAAGACCCTGAAATAGTGGTTGTAGGTTCTGCCCCTGATCCGTTTATAGGCAGGGACAAAATTATAGAGTTAAAACCTGATGTTATTATTCTGGATATTGAAATGCCAAGAATGGACGGCTTGACCTTTCTTGAAAAACTTATGAAACATCATCCGATGCCGGTAATTATTGTAAGTTCACTTGCCAAAAAGGGCTGTGAAGTTGCAATGAGAGCTTTAGAGCTTGGAGCGGCGGAAGTTATGGCTAAACCGGGCGAATCTTATTCAGTTGGAGATATGAGCGAGCAGTTGATCGAAAAAATTAAAGCAGTAGCTTATATTAATCTTGCAAGATTAACGGCAAAACAAATTTTTTCTGATTCAGCGCAAAAAACAAGTAATACGAATGCAATGATTAAAACAACCAATAAAATTATTGCAATAGGAGCATCAACAGGCGGAACAGAGGCTTTAAAGGAAGTTTTAACGGCGCTGCCCGGGAATATGCCGCCGATGGTCATAGTGCAGCATATGCCGCAGTATTTTACAAAGTCTTTTGCGGACAGATTAAATGATTTATGTGTTCTTGAAATTAAAGAAGCCGAAGACGGCGATCTTGCAAATCCCGGAAAAGTTTTAATAGCTCCAGGAAATAAGCATATGGTCTTAAAAAGAAGCGGAGCAAGCTATTATGTTGAAATTAAAGATGGTCCGTTAGTTTATCATCAGCGTCCTGCTGTAGAAATTTTGTTTCAGTCTGTGGCTAAATATGCCGGCGCTAATTCTAT
>Ga0209202_1001398_pt1 | contig 15072 bp, 10 predicted proteins | sample AD_UKC032_MetaG_FD_184416 | JGI IMG/M metagenome (GOLD analysis project Ga0209202, IMG submission 184416) | Active sludge microbial communities of municipal wastewater-treating anaerobic digesters from USA - AD_UKC032_MetaG (SPAdes) (version 2) | ecosystem: Engineered > Bioreactor > Anaerobic >... | reverse complement strand
TTATCGCCTCGCGGGTGATCGGCGCCTTCGAGGATTCCATCGAGAAGCTGGTGGCGCTGGCGGCGCTGATGCCCATCGTCGCCGGCATCGGCGGCAATTCAGGCAACCAGACGATCACCATGATCGTACGAGCCATCGCCATGGGCCAGGTGCAGCCCGATGCAGCGCGCCGTCTGTTGCGCAAGGAGCTTGGCGTGGCGACGATCAACGGCCTGATCTGGGGCGGTTTGCTTGGTATCGCAGCCTGGTGGCTTTACGGCAGCTTCAAGCTGGGCATCGTGATGACCTCGGCGATGACGCTCAACTTGCTGCTGGCGGCGTCGGCCGGCGTCGGCATTCCCTTGCTACGCCAGAAATTCGGTGCCGACCCGGCGGTCGGCGGCTCGGTGATGATTACCGCGCTGACCGACTCAGGCGGCTTTTTCATCTTCCTCGGCCTGGCCACGCTGTTCCTGATGTAGGCGGTTTGGAAATCGGCCTTTTTTCGGGGTCGACCGCAACCGTCAGTGCGAGTCGGGTGTCAGCAGCTTGAGACCGACGATGCCGGCGACGATCAGCCCGATGCTGACCAGTCGTGCCACCTCGCGCGATTCGCCGAACAGGACCATGCCGAGAATGGCGGTGCCGACTGCGCCGATGCCTGTCCACACGGCGTAAGCCGTGCCCAGCGGCAGCACCTTCAGCGACCAGCCGAGCAGCACGACGCTGACGACCATCGCGGCCAGCGTCGCCGCCGACGGCCACAGACGACTGAAACCGTCGGTGTATTTCAGGCCGACCGCCCAACCCACTTCGCAGAGGCCGGCGACGACGAGGACGAGCCAGGCAGCCCCGGAACTCACTTGAGGCTCGCGAAATAGGCATCGGCAGCGGAAATGGTTGTCGCGATGTCGGTCTCGCTGTGCGCGGCGGAGACGAACCCGGCCTCGAAGGCCGATGGTGCGAAGTAGTGGCCGGCGTCGAGCATGGCGTGGAAAAAGCGGTTGAAGGCTTCCTTGTCGCAGGCCAGCACCGCGTCGTAGGTGCCAGGGCACTGTTCGGCGAAATACATGCCGAACATGCCGCCGACGTTCTGCGCAGCGAACTTGACGCCATGCTTGGCGGCTGCCGCAACCAGACCGTCGCAGAGCGCCCTGGTTTTTGCGGTCAGCGCTTCATAAAAACCAGGCGCCTGGATCAGTTTCAGGGTGGCCAGGCCGGCGGCCGTGGCGATCGGATTGCCGGACAGCGTGCCGGCCTGATAGACCGGGCCGAGCGGGGCGATCTGTTCCATGATCTCGCGTTTGCCGCCAAAAGCACCAAGCGGCATGCCGCCACCGACGACCTTGCCGAAGGTGGACAGATCCGGCGTGATCCCGAACAGGCCCTGTGCGCTTTTGAGGCCGACGCGGAAGCCAGTCATCACTTCGTCGAAAATCAGCACGGCGCCGTATTTCGTGCACTGCTCGCGCATGGTTTTCAGGAACTCCGGGGTCGGTGCGATCAGGTTCATGTTGCCGACCACCGGCTCGACGATGACGGCGGCGATTTTGTCACCGTGTTTGGCGAAGGCGTCGGCCAGTTCTTGCGGATTGTTGTAGGCCAGCACCATCGTGTGCTGCGCGAGGTCAGCCGGTACGCCGCCGGACGACGGATTTCCGAAAGTCAGCGCACCGGAGCCGGCCTTGACCAGCAGACTGTCGGAATGGCCGTGGTAGCAGCCTTCGAACTTGATCAGCACATCGCGCCCGGTAAAACCGCGGGCCAGACGGATGGCGCTCATCGTCGCTTCGGTGCCGGAAGAGACGAGGCGCACCATGTCCATCGAAGGCACCAGTTCGCACAGCAGGTCGGCGATCTCGACTTCCTTTTCGGTCGGCGCGCCGAAGGACAGGCCATCGACAACCGCGGCCTGGACGGCGGCGATCACTTCCGGGTGCGCATGGCCGAGAATCATCGGGCCCCAGGAGCCGACGTAGTCGGTGTACCACTTGCCGTCCGCGTCCTGCACCTTGGCGCCGGCGCCTTTCTGGAAGAAACAGGGCGTGCCGCCGACCGAACGGAAGGCGCGCACCGGGGAATTGACGCCACCCGGGATGTGCTTTTGGGCGCGTTCGAACAATTGCTGGTTGCGTGAAGTCATGGCGTGCTTCTCTCGAAAAGTCGTTGGAATTGGGCCGCGCGGGCGGCAATGTCCGGCGCGGAGAAAAGGTCGTTGATGACAGCCAGCATGTCTGCCCCGGCGGCGATCAGCGGTGGCGCATTGGCGAGCGTGATGCCGCCGATGGCGCAGGTGGCCGCGCTCAATGTGTTTTTTGCTCTGGAAAACAGGTCGACCGCAGCAGGCGGCGCCTGTGGCTTGGTTGACGAGGGGTAGACGGCACCGAAGGCGACGTAGTCGGCGCCGGCCGCGCCAGCGCGACTTGCAGCATCCGGATCGGCGTAACAGGAGGTGCCGAGTATCCTGTCCGGGCCGAGGATGGTGCGGGCCAGTGCGAGGCTGCCGTCGTCGCGGCCCAGGTGCACGCCGTCGGCGCCGATCAGGATGGCCAGCGCCAGGTCGTCGTTGATCAGCAATGACGCGTCGAAGCGGCGGGTCAGTTCGCGCAGGGCATGGGCGCGCGCGACGCGCTCCGCCATTGCGCTCTGCTTGTCGCGAAACTGAACGATCCGGCAACCACCGGCCAGGGCCGCTTCGACATCGGCCAGCAGGCGCTTGCCATCGGTTGCTTCCGGGGTGACGGCGTAGAGGCCGTGCAATCTAGTCGCCATCGGTCTTCGTTTTGGGCGGATCGTTCGCTTCGTCGTCCGCATCGCGGGCCCAGAAAAAGCGGTCCGGAATGAATTGGCCCATGCCGGGACGAAAGCCGTTGGCCAGGGTCTGCCAGGTGTAGTCCTGAGCGTCGCGTACGGCATCCTCGATGCTGGCACCGCCTGCCACGCAGCCGGCAATGGCCGAGGCCAGCGTGCAGCCCGAACCGTGATAGCTGCCCGACAAACGTTCCCAGCGGTCACTGCGAATGATTCCGTTGGGGCCGTACAGGGTGTTCACCACCTCGGGCGTGTTCTCGTGGGTGCCGGTAATCAGGACATACTGCGCGCCCATGTCGATCAGGCGCCGGGCACAGACTTCGATCGACGGCTCCTCCTCGTCTTCGTCGCTTTCGGCCAGACGCCGGGCTTCGGGCGCATTGGGCGTGAGCAGCGTGGTCTGCGGCAGCAGCATTTCGCGCATCGCGGAGATGATGTGTTCGCCGGAAAGTTCGTCGCCCCGGCCGGAAGCCAGCACCGGGTCGAAGATCAGCGGAATGTCGGGATAGTCCGAGACTATCTCGGCCACGGTCAGCACGTTCTCGACGCTGCCCATCACGCCGATCTTGAAGGCGGCCACCTGCATGTCTTCGAGAAGCAGGCGTGCCTGGCGCTCAAGCAATTCGGCGGCGACGGGATGCACGCTCTCGACGCCGAGCGTGTCTTGAACAGTGATCGCGGTCAGTGCGGTCAATGGATGGCAACCGAGACTCGTCAGCGCCATCAGGTCGGCCTGAACCCCGGCACCCGAAGTCGGGTCGCTGGCGGCGAAAACGAGAACGATCGGCGGCGAGTGGGAACTGGTGTTCATGAGCAGCGGCCGACATGGCGAAGTGGGCGGCTATTGGGTAAGATGCGCCGGATTTTATCCGAATCCGGTTATTGGCAACGCGACAAGATGAGCCACGAAAAAAACTACAAGACATGGATGTGTCTGATCTGCGGTTTCATTTATGATGAGGCACTCGGTTTGCCCGATGAGGGCATTCCGCCTGAAACGCGCTGGGACGATGTGCCGATGAACTGGGTATGCCCGGAATGCGGAGCGCGGAAGAGCGATTTCGAGATGGTGGAATTTTGACTGCGGCGTAGTATGATACGGCGCAAGAACAGCCTCCTGACGAGGGGTAAGGGGACTAGATTTGGCTGATACAAGCATGTTGCGCGACGTCAAGGTGATGGTCATTGACGACAGCAATACGATCCGGCGGAGTGCGGAGATATTTCTCACGCAGGCCGGGTGTCAGGTCGTGCTCGCCGAAGACGGGTTCGATGCACTGGCCAAAATCGCCGATCACCAGCCGAAGGTCATCTTCTGCGACATCATGATGCCGCGCCTCGATGGTTATCAGACCTGTTCCCTGATCAAGAAAAATCCCCGTTTCAAGGCGACGCCGGTCGTCATGCTGTCGTCCAAGGACGGCCTGTTCGATCGTGCGCGGGGGCGCATGGTCGGTTCCGATCAATACTTGACCAAACCCTTTACCAAAGACAGCCTGTTGCAGACAGTAGCCATGTTTGCGACACCGGCTGCTTCCAATACTTAAAAGGATACGGAGTAATAATGCCCGTCAAGAATATTCTCGTCGTTGACGACTCTCCCACCGAGCGCTTTTTCTCGGTCGACCTGCTGACCAAGGCGGGTTATCAGGTCACCACCGCCGAGAGCGGTGAAGAGGGGATCGCCAAGGCCAAGGCTAGCAAGCCGGATCTGATCCTGATGGATGTCGTGATGCCCGGGCTGAATGGCTACCAGGCGACGCGCACGCTGACTCGTGATGAAGAAACCAAGAACATTCCGGTCATCGTCTGTACTTCCAAGGGGCAGGAGACTGACAAGATCTGGGGGTTGCGCCAAGGAGCCGCAGATTACATCGTCAAGCCGGTCAATCCCGAAGAGCTGTTGAAGAAAATTGCGGCGTTGCCCTAGTCAGAATGGCAAAAAAAACCAGTCTGCGGGATTTTCAGGAGTACTTGGCCGGTCGCCTGACGACCGCTGCCCTCGGTGGCGGTGCGTCCTCGTGGCTGGGCGTGCGGGTGGGCGAGGACAATTGGTTGATCGACCTGTCGGACAGCGGGGAAATCGTGCAGGCGCTGAAATTGACGCCCGTGCCGCTGACCAGGCCATGGTTCGCCGGGATTGCCAATATTCGCGGTAACTTGTTCGCCGTTGCCGACTTCTCGGTATTTTGTGGCGGGCTCCCGACCCCCAGAAACAACAATACCCGTTTGTTGCTGGTGGGCAGCAAGTTCGGCGCCAATGCCGCCTTGTTGGTTACCCGCATGCTGGGTCTGAAGAACCCTGCCGATTTCGTTCCGGAGCCAGTCGATCCGATGGCGCCGGCGTGGGGGGCGTTGCGCTACGCGGACGGTCAGGGCGCCATCTGGCGCAAACTTTCGGTGCGCGATCTGCTTGCCGATAATGATTTCATGAATATTGGGGTCTGATTTTTCAGAACCCGAGCGGAGGATAGACATGGCATTCAGTTTGAAGAACCTTGGATTGGGTAGCAAGGCAGACGCGGATTCACCGATGACGGTCGCGGAGGGGGCGTCATCGGACAAGCCTGCAACGTCCGGGTCGTCGTTGTTGCCGGCATTCTTCGTTCAGCAGCCGGTTATCCAGCAGATGAAGACTTTGGGCGGCATTTTCGTGGTGCTGTTGGCTGCCATTGCCCTTCTGGTGTTCTTCAATGCGCGGGATGCGGCCTTCGGAACGGCGTATGTCGCGGCTTCTGGCGAGATGCGCATGCTCTCCCAACGCCTGGCCAAGGCTTCGACGCTGGCGCTGCAGGGTAATCCGGCGGCCTTCAAGCAACTCAAGGATTCCCGCGAAACATTCAGCCAACTGTTCGATCGGCTGAATTCCGGTGGCGACATCGGCGGCACAAACGTACCAGCTGTTCCGGATTCGGTTCGCCCGCAGCTTGAGGCGCTGGGCAAGCTTTGGGCCGATACCGATCAGGACGCCATGGCCGTGATCGGGCAGGAAGAAAACCTGGTGGCACTGGGCAAGAGCGTCGCCACCATCGATAACGAAAACCCGGTCATGCTGGAGCTTGCGGAGCAGGTCGCGGCACTCAAGCTGCAGTCCGGAGGCGGGGCTCGCGAAATTGCTGCAGCCAACCAGCTGGTGATGTTGACCCAGCGTATTGCGAAGAATGCTTCCGCCCTGCTGGTCGGCGACGAGATCAATCCCGAGGTCGCCTTCCTGCTGGGCAAGGATACCAACGCATTCCGTGACATTCTGCAAGCGCTCGGCAAGAGCGGTGGCGATGCCGATACCCGCGAGAAGCTAGGCGAGTTGGACAAGGCGTTCAAGTCTTACCAGGCGGCGGTCGGCAGCATTCTCGGCAACATGCAGCCGCTGGTTCTTTCCAAGCAGGCCGGTGCCCGAATTTTCCGTGGTAGTGAGGATTTGCTGAAGGCCACGGACGATCTGGCCAATGCCTTCCAGCAACAGGTCTCCGAGAACGGTCGCTACGTGCTGGTGCTGCTTAGCCTGGTTGTCCTGGCAGTTGGTGTGCTGGCCCTGCTGGCCAAGATCTATCTCGACGATACGCGGCGCCGTGCCGAAGAAGCCGAGGCACAGCGTCAGGGTTCCGAATTGACCAATCGCGAGAATCAGGATGCCATTCTGCAGCTGATGAACGAACTGGGCGATCTGGCCGACGGCGATCTAACCACCACGGCGACGGTGAGCGAGAACATTACCGGTGCCATTGCCGACTCGATCAACTATACGATCGAAGAACTCCGTCTGCTGGTCGGCCGTATCAACGACGCGGCAAATCGGGTGACTGCGGCGACCGAAATCGCGCGCCGGACTTCGGCGGAACTGCTGACAGCGGCCGAGCGACAGTCGCGGGAAATTCAGGATGCCGGTCAGTCGGCTCTGGAAATGGCGCGCTCGATGAGCGAGGTGTCCGGCAATGCGACGCAGTCGGCGCAGGTTGCCCGACAATCGCTGGCAGCTGCCGAGAAGGGTACCCAGGCGGTGGAAGACTCCATCAAGGGCATGGACGAAATCCGCAACCAGATCCAGGAAACCTCGAAGCGGATCAAGCGGCTGGGTGAAAGCTCGCAGGAGATCGGTGAAATCGTTGAACTGATTTCGGACATTACTGAGCAAACCAACGTTCTGGCGCTTAACGCTGCCATTCAGGCGGCGTCGGCAGGTGATGCGGGCCGGGGCTTTACCGTGGTTGCCGAGGAAGTGCAGCGTCTGGCCGAACGCTCGGCGGAGGCGACCAAGCAGATTGCCGCGATCGTGAAGACCATTCAGACCGATACGCAGGATGCGGTGTCCGCCATGGAACAGTCGACTCGCGGTGTGGTTGAGGGGGCCAAGCTTTCGGATGCTGCCGGCCAGGCGCTTTCCGAGATCGGGGACGTGTCGCGCAATCTGTCCGACCTTATCGAGAACATTTCCACCTCGACACAGAATCAGGCCGATTCGGCGACCGCGGTGGCCAAATTGATGCAGGACATCCTCAGTGTTACGGAGCAGACAACGGCGGGTACGCAGCGGACTGCTGCGGCGGTCGACGAACTGAACGCGCTGGCTTCCGAACTCAAGGGCTCGGTTGCGGGCTTCAAGGTAGACTGAGCGAGAAGCGCGAGTGACTATGAACGCGGCGAGCGATTTCGATCTGGGTCCGCTGACCTGGGTCAAGGGGGAGATCGACCTGGCGCTCGAGCGCGCCACGGAAGCTCTCGGCCAGCATGAACTGAGCGGCGATGCCACGCAACTCAAGTTTTGCCGCACCCATATTCATCAGGTACATGGTGCCTTGTCGATTGTCGGGCTCGATGGCGTTACGCAGGTTACCGAGTCCCTGGAAGCGCTATTGAATTCGCTGGAGGAGCACCGCCTGCAATTGACGGGTGAGGTCGCTGCGACGCTGGCGCAAGTCATGGCGGCGCTTCGCAAGTATCTGGATGACCTTATCGCTGGCGAACCAAACCAGCCGCTGCGCTTGTTGCCATCTTATTCCGCTTTGGCGATAGCGCGCGGTCTTGGCGCATGCAATGCGGCCGATCTTTTTTACCCCGATCTCTCCTTGCGTCCGCCACAGCGCCCCGTGCCTGTCGCGCCGCTTTCCGCCGAACAGCTTAATGTCTTGCTGAAATCGGAGCGGGCGCGCTTTCAACGTGGGCTGCTGGCCTGGATGCAGCATTCTGGCGAGCCTGACGCCGCACTCGAAAATATGCGGGCTGCCGTCGACAATATCGAGGCGACCCAGGAGTCACCCGCTTCGCGTACATTCTGGTGGGTCGCGCAGGCCTTCATCGAGTCGCTATTTGATCGGCAAGGAGAAGCAGAGCCAGAAACGCGACAATTGCTCGCCCGTATTGATACCCAGATTCGTCGCCTGCTCGAAGGGTCGCACAGCGTTGCAGAACGCCTCATGCGCGAGGTGCTTTACGCCGTAGCCAAAGCCCCTGCCAATTCCAGCATGCTGGTTGCCGAGGTGCAGGCGCAGTTTGGCTTGACCGCGTTGCTATCGACCAGCGTCGTTGCGCACGAAGCGAATCCCCCCCAGGAGATTGCGTTGCGCCGTTTGCGGGATACGCTTGCAGCCACCGAAGAACTCTGGAACAAGTTCTGCACCGGCAGTGCATCGGCGCTTTCGGCGTTCGAGCAGCATGCACAGAGCTGTGCTGTACTGACCAACGAGGTTGGTCAAACGGATCTGAAACGTTTGGGGCAGAGCTTTGCAGCGCTGGCCGCCTGGCTTGCCGAAGACCCGAAGCGCCACAGTGACACGGTGGCCATGGAAGTGGCGACGGCCATTCTGCTGTTGCAAAACGCTCAGGAGAATTTCCAGCGTCTCGGAATGGATTTTGCGCAGCAGGTCGATCTCATGGTCGCCCGCCTCCATGCTTGCATTGCCGGAAAATCGGCTGTCGTGGGCGACGAATTGCCGCTGCTCGACGAGATGACGCGACGTGCTCAAGAGAAACTGCTGATTGGCCAGGTTGCAAGGGAAATTCAGAACAATCTCGCACAGGTTGAGCAGATGCTCGATGCGTTCTTCCGGAATCCCGAAAAAAGTCACGACTTATCGACACTCGAAGGTCCGCTGAAACAGACTGCCGGTGCCCTGACCATGCTAGGCCATTTCGGTGCGGTTGCACTGGTGCAGGATTGTGGGGCACGCATCAAGCAATTCGCGCTTAATGGAGCGGGGATGAACGCCGGGGAACACGAGGCGGTGGCTCAGCAACTGTCACTGCTTGGCTTCTTCGTCGATGCATTGCAGCATGGTGAGACCGATTTCGATGCTTTCGCGCGTCGTCTGCAGGGTGGCCAGCAGACGCCTGAGGAAGCGGCGCAGTTTGTTCAGGAAGTTCCCGCGGACCACGTGGCAGAGCAGCAACAAGCGTCGCCATCGGTGGCCGAGGCTACTGCCCCGGAGTCGGAGGACAGCGACTTCTGCGATACCTTGGTTGTTCACAACCTGTTGCCTCTGGATTCCGATGCGGTGTGGAGACCGGCTCCGCCACCAAGCGAGGTGGAAAGCGTTCCGGCCCACATGCTGGAAGATATCGTGCCTTCCCCGCAGACGCCGCAAGTTGCCCAGCCGGGCTATGCGGAAATCGATGCCGAACTGCTTGCCATCTTCCTGGAAGAAGCCCATGAGGTGCTGGCGACCATTGGTGAACAAACGGCGCTCCTCTCGACCGATGGCGATCATCTCGAGGCCCTGACCACGATCCGTCGCTCAGCCCATACGCTCAAGGGCAGTGGGCGCATGGTCGGACTTGTTGATATGGGCGAGGCTGCCTGGGCCCTCGAGCAGACATTGAACATGTGGCTGCGCCAGGACATGCCGGTGACACACGACTTGCTGGCCTTGATCGCGGATTCACATTCGCTCTTTTCCCGTTGGGTCGCGGCCCTTGAACAGGGTACCGGAGATATTCCCGACCCGGCGGCAATGGTGGAGATGGCGGAACTGCTGCGCAGCCAGGAGTCGACTCCTGTCGTCCAGTCGCTGGATATGGCTCCGGCACAGCAGGTGGAATTGCCTGTTGCTTCGGTGGTTGACGCTCCGTCGATGGTGGTCGATTTGCAGCCGGTGCCCGATCAGGTATTCGATACACCAACTGCCGAGCCGGAGTTCACGGAAAGCTTCGAGTTTGCTGAGTTGGTCGACGAGGCGCCGTCGATGGCGCTTGATCTGCAGCCGGTACCCGAGCAGGTATTCGAGGCTCCCCCCGCTACGCCGGAGGTGGCTGAGGAATTCCAGTTTGCCGGGTTGGTCGACGAAACACCCTCGATGGAAATCGATCTGCAGCCAGTATCCGACTGGGGATCCGATGCATCTGTCGTGCCGGAAGTCGCGCTCCCGCTGGAGACAGTTTCCGAAGGCGCGGTGCCGACCGCAGAAGAGTTTGAATTCGCCCTTCCTGCTGATGAGATGCCGTTAGCGGTGGTCGAACCGCAGCCGGAACACGAACAGATTGCCGATGTTCCGGGAGTAATGCCGGAATTCGTGATGGACGTCGTTGCCGAACCCGCGCCGGAAGCGGTAGAAGCGTTCGAATTCGATTTGTCCGAAGAACTGTCGCCGCTCGAGGTTGTCGCATCGGAAGCCTTCGAGGTGGTGCCCGAGGCGGCTTGGGACGTTTCGCTGGGCAGCGTAGCCGAGCAACCGGCCACCGAAGACCAGTTGTTGCGGTCGACACCGGAATTTGCCGAACTTCCGGAAGTTCCTCCCCCCGCTCCAACGTTGTACGATATTTTCTGCGACGAGGCGCGTGGGCATCTGCAGACCCTGATTGGCTCCTACGCCGAACTCGAGGTCAATCCTCTGGCGGCTACGTCCGCCGAGATGACGCGGGCCGCTCACACTCTGGGCGGCATTGCCGGCACCGTCGGCCTGATGCCACTCAATCACCTTGCCATTGCGCTTGAACATGCCCTGCTCCGGCGAGATGGTTCGGGTCGGCCGGATAGTATCGAAGGACTGGAAACGGTTCGTCAGGCCATCATCACCCTGGAAGGCATGTTTGCCGGGCTGGCCCGTCAGGAAGCTCCCGAGGAGCAGTTCCAGCTGATTTCCGCGCTCGAGGATGTCTTCCTCGTTGCGCCGATTATCGAGGTTCTCGCGGTGGAGCCGGAGATTCCGGTCGCAGACCAGATCGCCGTGCCGCAGGTAGCTGTCGAAGCCGCGCCGGAAGTGGCGGTACAACAGCTTCAGGCCGCTGCGCCGGCCGTCAAGCGCCTGCAGGATGAGCTTGACGAGCAATTGCTGCCGATCTTCCTTGAAGAAGCTCAAGATCAGCTACGTGAACTTACGGTTCAGTTGCGTCTGTGGCGTGGTGATCTGGCCAGTGACGCCCAGCCGCATGCGATTGCCCGTCTGCTCCACACCTTCAAGGGCAATGCGCGGATGGCCGGCGCCATGAACCTCGGCGAATTTACCCACCTGCTCGAATCGCGCGTCGAGGATGTGCTGCGTTCCGGCGCGGCAACGCCCGCCTTCATCGATGAAATCGAAGGTGGCTGCGATACCCTTGCACAATCCGCAGAGCGTTTGCGCAGTGGCGACACCTCGATTCCGCAGCCGCTTGCTGTCACGGTCGGCGAAGCGCCGGCGGCCGAAGTCGCGGCCGTTGCTGTCCATCTGGATATGGATCGCGAGCATGACGCCGAGGCCGGCGCGCATCGCGCGACCTTGCGCGTCAGGGCCGACCTCATCGACCGCCTGGTCAACGAAGCCGGCGAACTCTCGATCGCCCGTGCCCGGATCGAAGGCGAAATGCGCAGCCTGAAGGGCTCGTTGCTGGATCTGACGGAAAACGTCATTCGCCTGCGTCGCCAGTTGCGCGAAATCGAAATTCAGGCCGAGGGCCAGATTCAGGCGCGCGTCGCTCAGGCGCATGACGGCATGGGCGATTTCGATCCGCTCGAACTGGACCGCTTTACCCGCTTCCAGGAACTGACGCGCTTCATGGCCGAGTCGGTCAATGACGTCGCCACAGTCCAGCAAAACCTGCTCAAGAACCTCGACGACGCCAATGCGGCCATCATTGCCCAAGCGCGCCTCAATCGCGGCTTGCAGCAGGAACTGATGGGCGTACGCATGATGCCGTTCGCCAGTCAGGCGGAACGCCTGTTCCGCATCGTGCGCCAGACGGCGAAGGAACTCGGCAAGCGCGCCAATTTCGATATTGTCGGCGGACAGGTCGAACTCGACCGCTCTGTGCTCGACAAGATGATGGCACCGCTCGAACACATGCTGCGCAATGCCGTAGCGCATGGTATCGAAGCGCGTTCCGAGCGGGTTGATGCCGGCAAGTCGGAAATCGGCGAAATCACGGTTTCGCTGGCACAGGAAGGTAACGAAATCATCCTTTCAATGGCCGACGACGGGCGAGGTCTCGACGGCGAGCGTATCCGTGCTCGCGCCGAGGCGATGGGCTTGCTGGCACCCGATGAGTTCGCCGACGAGTCCATGCTCTACGACCTGATTTTCCGGCCGGGCTTCTCGACGGCAGGCGAAGTCAGCCAACTGGCCGGTCGCGGTGTTGGCATGGACGTGGTCAAGACCGAGGTCGCCGAACTGGGCGGGCGCATCGAAATCGTCTCACGCTTGGGTCACGGTACGACCTTCCGCCTCTACCTGCCGCTGACCCTCGCGGTAACCCAGACCCTGTTGTTGCGCGTTGGAACGCAGGTGTATGCGGTTCCGTCTACGATGATCGAGCAGGTGCTGGAACTGAAGGAAGGGCCGCTTGCCGACCTCCGTCAGAAGGGCGAAGTGGAATGGCAGGGCAATCGCTATCCGTTCAACTTCCTGCCGCATCTTCTGGGGGATACAGCGGCGACACCCGAAGTGCAGCGCCGCTACTGGATACTGCTTCTGCGTTCCGGCTCCCAGCGTGTCGCGATTCAGGTCGATGAATTGCGCGGCAACCAGGAAGTCGTGGTCAAGAACATCGGCGCCCAGCTCGCCCGGGTCGTCGGTATTGCGGGTGCCACGGTGCTGGGTGATGGTCAGGTCGTGCTCATACTCAATCCGGTGGCCTTGGCCAGTCGGGCGCCTGTTGTCAGCTACCAGACGTTCGCAGAGCCGGTACAGGAAGTGGTGGCGCCGCAGCCTGTGGCGGCATTGCCGACAGTCATGGTGGTCGACGATTCGCTGACCGTGCGCAAGATCACCAGCCGCCTGCTGACCCGCGAGGGATATCAGGTCGTGCTCGCCAAGGACGGTGTCGATGCGCTGGAACAACTGATCGAAGTGGTGCCCGACGTCGTCCTGTCCGACATCGAAATGCCGCGGATGGACGGTTTCGACCTGTTGCGCAACATCCGCGCCGACAAGCGTCTGGGCAATCTGCCGGTGATCATGATTACCTCGCGTACGGCCGACAAGCATCGCAATTACGCGATCGAGATCGGCGCCACCGAATACCTTGGCAAACCCTACGACGAGGATCAGTTGCTCGCCCTGATCGCCACCCACATCAAAGCGAAGCAGGCTTCCTGACGGCTCCGTAACGGGCCAGGGTATCTACCCTGGCCTGTGCATGATCGATTATCGGGTTCGGATAGTCGCGGCCGATCACCACACCTGTTGCTTGCTGTTCAAGTGGGCCCATCAGCCACGGCGCGTGAATATGCCTGCTCGTCACGTTTGCCAGTTCAGGGACGTATTGACGGATGAACTTGCCGTCCGGGTCGAATTTTTCCGATTGCGTGACAGGGTTGAAGATGCGGAAATAGGGCTGGGCATCGCAGCCGGTGGATGCAGCCCATTGCCAGCCGCCGTTGTTGGCGGCCAGATCGAAATCGATGAGCTGGTCGGCGAAGTACTTTTCGCCCAGACGCCAGTCGAGGCCGAGATCCTTGGTCAGAAAGGATGCGACGACCATGCGCAGGCGATTGTGCATCCAGCCGCAGTGATTTAGCTGGCGCATCGCCGCATCGACCAATGGATAGCCGGTTTGGCCCGTGCACCAGGCAGCGAAGCCAGTGGGCCAGTCTTCCCAGCGTATGGCATCGAATTCCGGCTTGAAGGCGCTTTTCGCAACATGCGGAAAACGGTCGAGGATCATGAAGTAGAAATCGCGCCATATCAGCTCGTTCAGCCATATGTCGGCGTGCAGTTCGAGCGCGGCACGAACCAGTCTGCGGAGTGAAATGGTGCCGAAACGCAGATGTACGGAGAGACATGAACTACCATTGGCCGCCGGAAAATCGCGCAGTTCCCGGTAGTGCTTGATGGGGCTTTCCCGGAACTTCTTCCACAACGAGTTGGCTCCGGACATGCCGGGATGGATGTCCATAATCGCCAGGTCGGTCTTTGTGAAGCCGATTTCGGGCAGTGCTGGAACGCCGGCCAGCGCCAGCCCCGCAAGCTGTCCGTAACCGCCGGTGCAGGGCGCATAGTCTGCTGCGGTCAACCGCTTCAACCAGGCATTTTTGTACGGGGTGAATACGGAAAACGGCCTGCCGCTTTGAGTCAGCACCTCGTCGCGGTCGAAAATAACTTGGTCTTTGCAAAGGCGAAAGGCGATCCTGCCAGTCTGGAGCGTCTTCGCCACTTTGCCGTCGCGCAGCTTCGCGTAGGGCTCGTAATCGCGGTTGGCGAACACCGCTGACACCCCGAGTTGCCCGGCAAGTTCCGGAATAAGTTCGCTGGCCGTCCCGTGGCGAACGATCAGCCCGCCGCCCCTGGCCCGCAAGGCGCTATCCAGCTCAACCAGCGACTCGTGAATAAAATGGACTCGGCGGTCACTCCTGGACGGCAAGGCATCGAGGATGGTGCTGTCGAAGATGAAGGCGCAATAGACTGTCCGCGCCTGGCTCAGGGCCGCAGCTAGCGCCGCATGGTCATGATCGCGCAGGTCACGGCGGAACCAGACGAGGGCTTTTTCGAGATTCATGGTTGGTTTGTACCCCGGCGGCGATTAAAATTCCAGCATGGATAGCGTTAATCTTACCGATAACTTTCTGATCGCCATGCCGACGCTGGAAGATCCCTATTTTTCCAATGCGCTGGTCTATATCTGCGAGCACAACGAGCACGGGGCGCTGGGGATTATCGTCAACCGGCCGATCGACATGAATCTGGCCGGCCTCTTCGACAAAATCGACATCAAGCTAGAAGCCGACAGTCTGGCCAAGCTGCCGGTTTATTTCGGCGGCCCGGTTCAGCTTGACCGCGGATTCGTCCTCCACCGCCCGGTCGGCCAATGGCAATCGACACTGGCGATCAACAGCGAAATCGGCCTCACCAGTTCGCGCGACGTGCTGGCCTCGGTCGG
>Ga0209202_1001397_pt1 | contig 15074 bp, 13 predicted proteins | sample AD_UKC032_MetaG_FD_184416 | JGI IMG/M metagenome (GOLD analysis project Ga0209202, IMG submission 184416) | Active sludge microbial communities of municipal wastewater-treating anaerobic digesters from USA - AD_UKC032_MetaG (SPAdes) (version 2) | ecosystem: Engineered > Bioreactor > Anaerobic >... | reverse complement strand
GGCCGCCGGAATACGCCAGCACCACTTTCTTGATGTCACTCATTTCTGCTTCCTTGTTTCGTTTTAACCTAACCGCCTAGCCGCTGATCCGGCCGAGCAGCAAATATTCCATCAACGCCTTCTGGACGTGCAGGCGATTCTCGGCCTCGTTCCAGACCACCGATTGCGGGCCGTCAATCACCTCGGCGGTCACTTCCTCGCCCCGGTGGGCCGGCAGGCAGTGCATGAACAGCGCTGCCGGGTTCGCCGCGCGCATCATGTCGCCATCGACGCACCAATCGGCGAAGGCTTTGATCCGCGCTTCGTTTTCCGCCTCGAAACCCATTGAAGTCCATACATCGGTGGTCACCAGATCGGCGCCACGGCAGGCGTCCATCGGGTCGGCGAAGACCTTGAAGCGCGACGGGTCGATCTTGCCCACCAGTTCCGGCTGGATTTCGTAGCCCGGCGGCGTAGACACATGCACCTTGAAGTCGAGCACTTCCGCCGCCTGCAGCCAGGTGTTGCACATGTTGTTGGCGTCGCCCACCCAGGCCACGGTCTTGCCCTGGATGCAACCGCGATGCTCGATGAAGGTGTAGATGTCGGCCAGAATCTGGCACGGATGGTATTCGTTGGTCAGTCCGTTGATCACCGGCACGCGCGAATTGGCGGCAAAGCGTTCGATGATCTCCTGCTCGTAGGTGCGGATCATCACGATGTCGCTCATGCGCGAGATTACCTGCGCCGCGTCCTCGACCGGCTCGCCGCGCCCCAGTTGCGAATCGCGGGTATTCAAATAGATCGCCGCGCCGCCGAGCTGGTGCATGCCCGCTTCGAAGGAGAGGCGGGTGCGCGTACTGGCCTTCTCGAAGATCATTACCAGCGTGCGATCTTCCAGCGGCCAATACTTCTGGTAGGACTTGAACTGGTTCTTGATCCAGCGCGTGCGTTCGATGACGTACTCGAAATCGTCGCGCGTGAAATCCTTGAATTGCAGAAAATGTTTGATCGCCATGGTTCTCAGGCCGCCAGAAATTCCTTGATCAGGGGAGCGCTGCGGTCGACCAGTTCGCGGGCCTCATTTTCACTGAAGATCAGCGGCGGCAACAGGCGGATCACCTTGTCGGCCGTCACATTGATGAGCAACCCGGCGGCCAGCGCCTTGCCCACCAGTTCGCCGCACGGACGATCCAGCTCGATGCCGATCATCAACCCCTGCCCGCGAATCTCGACCACGCCCTTGAGCCCGGCCAGCGCCTCGGCCAGCAACTGGCGAATCAGCGCGCCGACACGCTCGGCGCTTGCCATCAGGCCGTCCTGCTCGATGGTATCGATGGTCGTCAACGCAGCCGTACACGCCAGCGGATTGCCGCCGAAGGTCGACCCATGGTTGCCTGGCCCGAACAGCCCGGCTGCTTTGCCGCTCACCATGCAGGCACCGATCGGCACCCCGGAACCCAGCCCCTTGGCCAGCGTCGCGATATCCGGCTGGATGCCGGCATGCTGGTAACCGAACCACTTGCCGGTACGCGCCATGCCACACTGCACTTCGTCACAAATCATCAGCCAGCCATGCTGGTCGCAAAGCTGGCGCAGGCCTTTCTGATATTCGATGGACGCCAGATGGATACCACCCTCGCCCTGCACGATCTCCAGCATCACGGCAACGATATTCTTGTTGTGCTCGGCCACCGCCCTGATCGCGTCGAGATCATCGTACGGCACACGGACAAATCCATGAACCAGCGGCTCGAACCCGGCCTGCGCCTTGCGGTTACCGGTGGCCGAAAGCGTCGCCATCGTCCGGCCATGGAAGGCCTTTTCCATGACGATGATGGTCGGCGACTCGATACCTTTCTTGTGGCCATAGAAACGCGCCAGCTTGATCGCCGCTTCGTTGGCCTCGCAGCCTGAATTGCAGAAGAAAATCTCCTGCATGCCCGACAACCCGGCCAACCTGTCGGACAACTGCTCCTGTTCGCGAATCTGGTAGAGATTGGAGGTATGCAACACACGTCCGGCCTGGGCGGCTATCGCCGCCACCAGGCGGGGATGGGCATGGCCAAGGGTGGATACGGCAATCCCCGACAGCGCGTCGAGATACTCCTTGCCTTCGGTATCGGTAATCCGGCTTCCCTGTCCGTGACTGAACGCCACCGGCAGCCGGGCATAGGTATTCATGACATGCGACATGAGCACAACCCCAAAAAACGAAAACGGCGGCCATCGCCGCCGGAACCATCGCCACCCGAAACGCCTAAGCAGCCCGAGCGTGTTGCAGAAGGCTGAATGTTAAGTGAAAAACCAGACCTTGTATAGAACGGGAAGGGCCTCCCTACGCCACCGACCCGGCTCTCTCCGAGCGCCATGATCGCCAATCCAATCTCCATCATCATGGCAGGCACGCCACAGCACGGGCGCTTCTGCTAGAATCCTGCAAAGACAAGGTCGCAACGCCCGCCAAAGCAGAGTAGAACAATGACAACACCAGAATCGACCACCTTCATCATCGTTGGCCTCACCGTACAAGGACGAAAATTCCGCCCCAGCGACTGGGCCGAACGCCTGTGCGGCGTGATGTCCGCCTTCGGCGCCGAACGCAAGATGAAATACTCCCCCTACGTCGGCCCCGGCGACTACAACGGCGAAAAAGCGGTGTTCGTCGATGGCAAGTTAGGCGAAGTCGAACCGATGGCCTACCGCTTCATGCTCAACTTCGCGCAGGACAACGACCTGCAGATTGTCGACGGCGTCTGCTCCATCGACGGCAAGAAGTAGACGCTCACAGCACCGACAAAAAAAAAGCAAATACAAAAAAGGCACCCGAAGGTGCCTTTTCTATTTATACCAAGCGAAGATCAGGCAGCAACCAGCGCCTTGATTTGGGCCGACAGGCGGCTCTTGGTACGGGAAGCCTTGTTCTTGTGGATGATCTTCTTGTCTGCGATGCGGTCAAGGACTGCAACGGACTGCTGGAAGACACCCTGAGCGGCGGCTTTGTCGCCAGCGTCGATGGCCTGACGCACACGCTTGATTGCGGTACGCAGGGTCGAACGCAGGCTGGCGTTGTGGGAGCGCTGCTTGTCAGCTTGACGGGCGCGCTTGCGGGCTTGTGCGCTGTTGGCCATAGGAATATCCGAAATATTAGTGAAAGCGCGAAATTATCTCACGCCAACCTAATACATACAAGCAAATTAGAGATCAGGAATCTTTCGAAATGCTCCAACCATTGGAACGCTTCATACAGTTTGGATAGCAGTAGGTAACGCGGACATATTTCATAATCCTTTTCTGTCCGACACCACAACTGGATTCGGAAACTGCTCCGCAGACTCAAATACGACTTCGATGCGTATGCTTGAACGAACGGAACGCTCTCCAATTCGACCCGGGCTAAACAGTGCTCCCAGAAACGCTTTATTTACTACCTCATCCACATCGGGCAAAGACGGCCGAACATCTGAAATTACCTCGCGAACAACACCAAACTCATCGATATGCAAAGTAAAAATAGCTACCATTCTTTCAGATAGCGGCCGCTCGCTAGGCCAACCCACTGTAATTTCTTGCAATGGTTCCGGGGGCGAGGAAAGCTCCGAGCGCGTATGATATTTTTCAGTATCTAAATAACCCTCTCGACCAGAAAGATCTCGCCCCCCCTCTCTGCGCTCCAATGGGATGCCCCCCCCCTCAAGCTTTATCTGGCGGCCTTCCGCAACACCTTGATGCGTAGTAGATCCATTGGCCTCTCCGGCGATTCGCTCTCGCCCCCCGTGGAGTACCGCCTCCAAACGACCATGTCCTCCAATGTCAGAATAATCGAATGTTAGTGGTGACCAAGTCATTAGAGCTTCCGCCATCAACAACCCAAACCCGTGCAATAGTAACGACAGGAGCAAAGCCGATAAAATGCCCCGATCAATATCGCAGTTCAGCAATTCAATATCTAATCAACAAGTTCACGCCACGAGGTACGATGCGCGGCGCCTATTCCGCCCGAACCACCTGTATTAATCTGCTCAGGAACGGTTTTGCCCGTACTGTCGCGCAACAGGACAATCTGGTCTCCGGTATCGGTCACCAGCACCGTCATACCGACGATCAGTGCCGAATCACTGTAGAGTTCCCCCGTACAACTACCTGTCGGGATATCACACACGTAATACCGAGATGCGCCACCTGTTGTACAAGCATCACCACTCGGGATTGCCGATGCAAATAGCATTTTATTCCCCGCAACCGCAATGGGCGTAACCACGCGCTCCTTTGAAATCGGGAGATCGAATCGCCAACCGCCATCGGTAGACCACGTTACGAGGGGACTACTTGCTGTAATGACCGCATCGTCATCAAGCGTCGTAGCCGTCGGGGTAGTGGTATTCGGATCTGTCAATGTCACAGTGGAAACTTTGACAGCAGAATTGTTTCGCACAACGCCCCAAGTGGAGTTTGTTAGCGGATCCCTGATCACCGCCACTCCCTGGGTTTTGGTATCAGCGATATCGGTCGTTCCAAGATACTGCCCAGTACCGACGATTACGGCAACCTGACCGGAAACCAGTTTGAGCCGCGGTTGAATGGTTATCGCCTGCGGATCTCCAGCGCTTGTCTGAAATTGTGCGAGGCGAAGCGCGCTATGGTTCGGAGCAACGAGGTCGTCGATATCAAAGCGCCACAGATTGCCCTTGAGGTCACCCCCATAAAAACGAAGTGCCGTATTGTCGGTAGCGTCCGCAATCCAGGCATTTATCTTGGCTAGTCCGCTCGGATCAGATGACGAACCGACACCCGTGGCCGTCAACACATCCAGATTATCCGCATTAGTTGATCCGGAAACGCGCTTTTCCTTTGCTCCCGTGATCGCATTCACTACGTATAGATGTCCTTGGCCATCACCCGCAGTGTTGTTATAGCCGGAAGCGAAGGCCACAACCCAGGTTCCATTATTACGTTTGACAATCATTGGGTTACCAAATGTCAACCCCAGATTGCTATCGGTAAATTGCCACAATAAAACAGGGCTTGTCGGATTGGTGATATCAAGCGCGTAATAAGCATTGCCACCAGAATTCAAGCCACCGACAAGAATGGTCTTCCACGAACTGGTCGCGCTGTCATACACATCACCGACCACCGGCGCACCGTCGACGAAGTATGTATGCCTCGTCGCGTAGGACGAGTCAGCCAGCTTGTAGAGATTCGGCAAGACCGCCGTCGGAATAAATGCCCAAAGCTCGCTTCCCGTTGTCGCATTGAACGCGTGAAGCATGCCATCGTTGGAACCTGCGTATACCACTGCGGTCCGTGTCGCCTGTGCTGTCTTGAAAGCGGCGTACCCGGTATCGGTGTAGCTGAACAGCGGAGCCCCAACATAAACAGGCGAACTATTGATAATGTCACCAAGAATATGTTGCCGCGTGCGATAAAGCGGATTGGCACTATTGGTGGACTCGTAACCACGTTCGCCACGCAGGAAGGCTACCAGGTTGGAACCGTCATTGGCGAGGGTAAGTTGCGCCGAAGTAAAACCACTGCATTGCGAGGCAACCACGGACTTCGAACAAAGGGTATCGAATAACCCCGAGTACCCTGCCGACTGCAGGTTGGCATAAGTGAATGCGGCCAGCGTACCGCCATTACTGAAATATATATTTCGGGCGCTTGGGGTCGCGCCATCGAGTAATGTCTGGGCAGACCATGTAGGCGTAACCGCCAATGCTCCGGTGGAACTATTAACCGAATAGGCTTGCACATCACCCACCCAGTTTGCCGTGGTATAGCTGGCTTGATAGGCGTAGTTGCCGCTACCTGAGATCAGTTCGAGCCGATTGGTTACCGCTGCCGAAGCAGCACCGTTTTCGGCCTGAATCTGGTTGATGACACCTGTGATCGCATCCTTCAGTTCGGCCGCATTGAGGGCAGAATAATACTGTCCGCGTCCATTGACCGCTGCGTGCCACGTGTCATCAATTTTTCGCGCGTCACTGGTGTTCCCATAATTCCCTGTAGGCACGACGGGCCAGTTAGCCGGACCATCCGAAATATCCTTGTAGGCGCCCGACGTCTGGGTCAGATAATTCTTGTCATACGCCAGCGTACCGCTCACACCAAGCCCAATGGTGAAAGTCGTCATATGCTGACTGGTCGCCGTATCGCGACCCGAAGTGGGCACAATGTTGGCGCAAACGTTCTGCGAGGAGCCAGATGTGCTCGAGGTGCAGTTGTTCAGGCTCGTGTCACGCAAATCGGTCTTGTAATAATACTCGGCCACATCCGCCAAAGAATCGCTGCTACCTCCGCTGGGGGTCGTCGTCGAGGTCGAAGCGCTATATACCGTTTGGGTATTTAACTGGGACGCGGTTTGCCCATCGTAGACCACCGTGGTACCACTAACACATTGAGAACTTGAGTTACCATTAGACCAATTTGCCCCGTTATCGACGGAAGTTTGCGTGTTAGTTCTCACACGATACCGGGTTGGATTACTGCAATTCTGTGTATCAACTCTGTAACGTGTTCTGGTCAATGTAGTCGTGGTCGTTGCGCCATCGTACATCGGTCTAACTTCATCCCAATCCTGATTGCCTACCGCATTTCCCGCCAAATCCTTCGGAACATATCCATTATTCTCAATGTTATCGTTCCAGTAACCGTCAGTTGACAGGATGGCATAGTTGCGCTGACAAGCGTACTCGATAGGATCGTAGGTTTGTCCGGAAATCTTCTTTGCGTAGTAGCGCCCCACCTTGGCCAGGGAAGCACGCAATGGCGTGTAATCATTTGGCGTCTCGGAGTAGAGACTGCTATAGAAATTTCCCTTCTGTGTAGCATCGAAGGTCTTGATATCCCGGAAGTTGTTGGTGCCATCGGTGATACCAGTATCCCGGATTGTCGTGAAGCCGATACGATAGCTACTGTCAAGCCCAGAGAACGCCCGCCCAACAGAAGTCTGCATTAGCAGGATACGCTTGCGGTAATAGGAATACCAATTGGCATAGTTGGTTGCATCCGCGGACAGCGCCGTCACATAAACAGGGGTGAACACATTGCTACCCGGGGTACTTCCGATACTACTCCGGCATTCGTCGTAGAACGTATTTTGAATGACGCTACCGCTACTATTGAAACTCCATGAACGTGCCGGCTGACTTCCGGTATAAGAAAAATAGCGCGCTCCCAAGCTAATGTTCCATGTCTGGTTACTGCCGGATCCAGTGATCACCTGAACATTGACGGTCAGCGTGCCCGCGCTATTGCTGGTTCGACTCCATGCAGTTACGGTTCCGCTCATGGATCGGTCAGGGTTATATTCCGAAACAAGAACAATTGCTTGCCCAACGCTAAACATTCCACTCGTCAGACTCACATCCGAAGAATTGATGGTAAATGTTCTCGACCCCGTGGCCACTGTTACCGAGGAAGTTGTAACAACCTGCGCTACCCTTGAACCGGTCGTAGCCAAGTTCGTGGTGCCACCGGCCTGATTGAAGCCATTATCCCAAGCGGCGCTGAATGTAGCGTTGCTGAAGGCAGTTCCGGTCGAGTCAAGAGGCGGCAGATAAACCGTATTTGGATTATAGGCCAACCCATTACATTGGGCCGCCGCATAGCCGTACCGCCCGGAATCCGTACCTTGCTGATCCGGCATGGTCTCATCGTCCATACTCCCCGAACTGTCGAGAATGAACATGAGATTTGGTTTAGCCTTTACGTCCGGCATAGTAATCAGGGGTTCGCCTGCGATATCGGTACTCGCCGCACTACTTATACCGGGCAGCAATGCCACCAACAGGCCGGCCACAATGGGCGCCCCAATGAAACGTCTGCAACTATTTATTAGCGTCATGGCGATAACTCCCGTCGAGCGGAGAACGATGCTTAAAAATGGACTATAGTCTCGGTATAACTGGTGGTATTGCGCGCCCCTGTAACGCGCACGACTATACGATAGTAGGGAGTAACGACCGATGTGCTGGTCCCGCTACCGCCGGTGTAGTCCCGTCCCTCGTTGGTACCCGAGGTTGCGGAAGCCGCAAGTGGCCGGGCACAGTTGATTGTTGTATCGGCAACCGGATCCCCGGCCCGATCACACAAACGGAAAACAATATAGCTGGCTGCATTTTTGTTGATTGCGCCAACCGCCGCAGGAACGAACGCGCAACTCGCATATGTGCCACTCGCTTGAGCCGCGCAATAATTTGCATCCCAGCGGACCAATTTGCGGGTATTGAGGCTGGACTGCGAACCGGTAACATCCACCAGATCATCGGTACTCGCGTAGTAACCGGTAATCACCCCATCAGCGTCAAGCCCCGTGGAAGCCGCCGCCAATCTGGCACCAAGGCTAGCGACAGCCTGTCGAACAGCCTGATCAGCCGCTGCGGTTGCCTCCTGCTGAAAGCCGAGATTGCCAGCGACAACAGCCCCAGTGCTCACCGAACGAATCAGCGCCACCGTCGCCAGCGCCAGCACAGCCAGCGCCAGCATGGCGTAAATCAACGACAGACCGCGCTGACGACCAACCGATACGTGGTTTACGAGTTCCACAGCACATTCCTCAACGGAATAAGGGTATCAAAGACTTTATAGCGATAATGCTGCCAGTCCGTCAGGTGGTTGACCTTGATCTGGAGGCATTGACCGCCGCTACCACTGGTGCAGTTGGCAGTTCCCGCAATGGCGATCGCCGTCCCAACATCCCATTCGACATTCCCGGCCGAAGTCACTGTTTCCTTTTCGTACTGCGTACTGCGAGCCACAAGCGCTATGCGCACGCCGAGTATTTGTCGCCAGCCAGCCGCCGTCGTCGGTGTGGTGGCATCGTAGGTATCAATAACGCCGTTGCCATCCGTATCCTTGCCGTAGAACGCACGCAAATTGACTATTTCCGGAAAAACGTCATTAGCGGTAGCAGAGGGGAAATCCGTTACTTGCAGGACGTTGTTGGCACTGATGGAGTAGGTGCGGAACGAGACCGTGGGCCCGAGGTTAACCAAGAAGCTTTTTGCCGGATACCCGGCAGCTGGAGAATAGGTACTCAGGTCAGCATGGTTGATCACAGTATGCGGCGTATTTGCAGTCGTATTGACTGCAGTTGCCTTGAAGAATGTGCATTCATTGGTGGTCGGCGCCCACACCTCGGGAACAACGACCAGCCAGTCGTTGGCAGCCACCGAGAACGACGAGCGCACATCAAATGTCAGCTGCGCCAAAGGATGATTATTGACGACGAATAGCGGCACTGAGACACCGCGCTTGCTACTGGAGAAAATCCGGATGGTATCGGGCAAGCCTGCCGTTGCGTTTTGTGTAATGGTCACAGGCGCCAAGACTGCCGGTGGCGCCACACCGCTAACAGTCTGACCCTTGATCGGGCACCCCAACGCCGCTGGGTTGGCCGCGAAGCCGTATCCGGCATGCCGGATATCGCGCTGTAGTGCATGCAACGCCAGCGCACCGCTAACCTGCGCATCCTCTCCAGCCATCGTGGCACGGCGCTGCCCCTCCGAAACAGACAGAACAGTCGTGATCGCCAGTGTTGTTAACAGGCCAATCAACAGACCGATCATCAGTTCCATGATCATGATGCCTTGTTGCTTGTATCTAGTCATGATTAGCCTGCCGCCGCTACCGTGGTCACTGCGGTGTATTGGTGTTGCTCACCCCCCGGCAAGACCCAGATCACAGTCACTGAAACATCGGTGAAACCGATTCCTGGAGTCAAGACCAACGTCGCCGACCCTCCTGGCATAGTCGCCGCCACCTTGTTCAGCCAATCACGGCAACGGGCATACCCATTACAGTTCGCACTGGAGTACTGGCCGATGTTGGGAATATCGCCCCACATGTTCCCGACAAACTCACCAGCAAGATAAGCAGCGTCCGAGCGTAACTTGGCCGCCGTCTGCTCCCGAGTCATGCTCGCTTGCAAGCCGACCATTCCAAGTATCCCAAGAGCGAACACAAGCATTGCCACCAAGGCCTCCAGCAAAGCAAACCCGTCATGCCGCCCAGGATTACCTGTCGCCTTCGGTGTATTGCAGCGCGCAACCGGAAGAAAGGCGTGCGGGAATAACATTGATCACACTCCAATAGGTTAGGTACAAGCGCCACGGCAGGCACGAGGATCACTGGCTGCCAATGCGGGATCACAAACGCGCGGAGCGCCTATACCACTAAGCTCCACGCACAAGCTACGGTACCTGTTGCTGTTTGTTGCGGCGGTGATATCCACACGTGCTACTGCCCCGGCATTGGTCACACTACCCAACCCATTGAAAGTCACCGTCGTCGCAGCAGTGCTTTTATCGGCCTGAGTTGCCGACACGGCAACCCCACGCCCACCATCCCCAACGGAATGCGAATTAACTATCATCGGATCAACAGTTGTCGATGGGGCAGTTGCACACTTCCCGGCAGGCGACCTGACACTCACCACCCAAGAGCCATCCGTACTCGACAATGCGCAACTGTTATTCAGCGTTCCGGAATCGGCCGCAGATGAGGATACGAAATAGAATCCCACAGCCTGATTACGTCGTATCGCTTCTTGCCGCGCTAACTGCAAACCCTGCTCCACGGCGCTAGCTGTATTGCGGATACGAAGATTGATCGCCCAGTCAGTCAATGCGGGAGAAACTGCCACCAACAGAAGCCCCATGACTGCAATTGCAACCATCAACTCAACCAATGTAAAGCCTCGTTCACGCACAGCCATCAACCTTTCAACATCCTGTCGAGGAGCGAGTGCACCAGCCATCTGAGGTCACACTGCCCCCCTTAAATTTGGTCGTCTTCTTGGCTCCAGTTTCATCAATGGTGTAATCATAGCCAGTCGTCAAACCGCCATTCCCGGTGGCTGTCACCGTAAAAGTCTGCCCGGTATTGGCGGTCGCACAACCAAAGGTGAAATACTTGGCATCCGTCGGAGCAAAGGTGTTCCAATTGGCATATGCATTCCCGGTTGCGCAAACCGTTCCGGCAGTAGCGCCGTAATTCTTGTTGTCTTGAAAATATTGCTCCATCTTGACGCGATAATCGGCAAGATGGACGAATGCCTCTTGCAACTGACCGCGACGGATGTAATCGTTATAAGCTGGCAACGCAAGGGAAGCCAGTATGGCGACAATGGCCACGACGATCATAACTTCGATCAACGTAAAACCCCGTTCCGACCGACCAGCATAATTTAGAGAATGCCACACATTCTTCTCCTTCAATTCACACCCAGATCACCCTAAATTTCACAATATAGGATATATCGAAGACAAGTCTCGAATTCATTCAAGGCGACAAGCGGTCGTTTGATACCACCAAGCGGGAAATTGAGCTGAGCAAGCGCCAACATGTAATGCTTAAATCAACATCAATCTACAAAACAATATGTTTCCAATACCCGTTGGAGCACGGACTATATGTCAGATATCGGTCGAACAATTTGCAGAACGCAACTAGGCACCCCGCTATACCAACCCCTTTGGCAACGGAAACGAAACACCCTCCTCCACTCCCGCCAATTGTTCAATCGTCGCTCCTGTCAGTTCACGAACACGGCCTACTACGCGCAGAACAAGGATTTCTGGTGCTGAGGCACCTGCGGTGACACCAATTTTGCGTTTTCCTTCGAGCCAGGATTCGTCAATTTCATCCGGCCCGTCAATCAGGCATGCACATACGCCTCTTGATTGCGCCACTTCCTTGAGGCGCCTAGAATTCGAACTGTTCGGGCTGCCAACGACAATTACAAGGTCACACAGTTCGGCCAATGTTTTCACTGCATCCTGCCGATTCTGCGTTGCATAGCAAATATCGTCCTTCTTCGGCCCCTGAATTTCCGGAAACTTTTCTCTAAGCGCTGAAATTGCGACGGAAGCATCATCGACCGAGAGTGTGGTCTGGGTAACAAACGAAAGCGCCTGGGGAGTGCCGACCGCCAGTTTCTTGACGTCTTCCGGCGTTTCGACCAGATACATGCCATCGCGGCTCTGCCCCATCGTTCCCTCGACTTCGGGATGCCCCTTGTGGCCGATCATTACCACTTCCCGCTGCTGGCTGCGCATCTTGCCGACCTCGACATGCACCTTGGTGACCAGTGGACAGGTTGCGTCGAAGACCTTTAGTCCTCTTTGTTCAGCTTCGTCGCGCACTGCCTTGGATACGCCGTGGGCACTGAAGATGACCGTGCTGCCTGCGGGCACTTCGGCCAGTTCCTCGATGAACACGGCGCCCTTGGCGCGCAGGTCGTCGCAAACGAACTTGTTATGCACGACCTCATGCCGCACATAGATTGGCGCACCGAATTTTTCCAGCGCGCGCTCGACGATGGTGATGGCTCGTTCGACACCGGCACAAAAGCCACGCGGATTGGCGAGGAGGATTTGCATTTACATGATCCCGATGATTTCCACCTCGAACCGGATGGTCTTGCCGGCCAGCGGGTGGTTGAAGTCGAATAGCGCATGCGTGGCGTCGAGCTCGCGGAGGAATCCGGCGAAGGTGCCGCCGTTGGGCGCGGTGAATTCGACGACAGAGTTGGGCTTGAGTTCCATGTCGGCCGGCAGACCACTGCGGGCAATGCGCTCGACCAGACGTTCGTTGTGCTGACCAAAGCCCTCGTTTGGCTCCAACTGGAACACGAAGCGCTCATGAGCCGGCAATCCGATCAGCACCGATTCGAGGTTTTCGGCCAGTTGGCCGCTGCCCATTTGCAGCGTGGCCGGGCTCATGTCGAAGGTGGACAGGAACTCTTCGCCATCCAGCGTGGCAATCCGGTAGTGCAGGGTGAGGTAGCTGTCGGAGCGAACGGTCGTGGTCATTGGGGTAGTTCTTTTTTGTCGGTTGCGGTCAACTGCGAAAAAAGCAGCAAAATGGCGCCGACCGTTATGGCCGAATCGGCGACGTTGAAAGCCGGCCAGTAGTAACCGGCGACATGCCACTGGACGAAATCGACGACGGCGCCGAAGCGCACGCGATCGATGACGTTGCCCAGGGCGCCACCCATGATGAGCGCCAGGGAAAACGAGAGGATCTTCTGGCCAGGATGTTTGCGCAACTCCAGCGCGACCCAGCCCGAGACCGCCAGCGCCAGCACGGTGAAAAACCAGCGCTGCCAGCCTGGCTGATCGGCCAGGAAGCTGAAGGCCGCGCCGGGGTTGAAGGTCAGCACCCAGTTCCAGAATGGCGCGACGTAGCGGGTCTGGCCGTATTCAATGTGGTTGAGCACGACCCATTTGCTGAGCTGATCGAGCACGACAACCAACCCGGCCAGGCCATACCAGCGCCCTACCTTAGGCACAGGTGCGAACCTCGCCCTCGCCATGCAGGTTGCTGACGCAGCGCCCACAGAGGCCCGGATGCTCGGCATTGGCCCCGACATCGTCGCGCACATGCCAGCAACGCTCGCACTTGGCATGTTCCAGCGGCGTGGCGACGACCTGTTCGTTCTCATCTTCGACGGTTGCGGTCGACGAGCAAATCAGCACGAATTTCAAATCGGCGCCCAGAGAGGCCAGTGCCGCGTATTTTTCGCCGCTGCAATGGATTTCGACGGCGGCCTGCAAGGCGGAACCGATCTTGCCGGCTTCGCGCTGTGCCTCTAGCGCCTTGGTCACATCGGCGCGCACGGCACGGATCAGCGCCCACTTGGCCAGCAGTTCGCCCTCGCCCTCCGGCTTCGGCAGATCGTGCCAGGTGTGGAACATCACGGATTGCTCGCCGTCGCCGGTCAGCACCTGCCAGACTTCTTCGGCAGTGAAAGAGGTAATCGGCGCCAGCAGGCGGACGAAGCTCTGGGTGATGTGCCACAGCGCGGATTGCGCCGAACGGCGGGCGGTCGATTTCGGCGCCGTGGTGTACAGGCGATCTTTCAGGATGTCGAGGTAGAAACCGCCGAGATCTTCCGAGCAGAAGGTCTGCAATGCCTGGACGACGCGGTGGAACTCGTATTTGTCGTAATCGGCGCGGCAGGATTCCTGCAATTCGCGGGTCAGTGCCAGCGCGTAGCGGTCGATTTCCAGCCATTCGTTTACCGGCAGCATGTCGCGGGCGGCGTCGAAATCGGACACGTTGGCGAGCAGGAAGCGCAGTGTGTTGCGAATGCGGCGGTAGCCTTCGACGACGCGCTTCAGGATTTCGTCGGAAATACTGAGCTCACCGGAGTAATCGGTCGAGGCCGTCCACAGACGCAGGATGTCGGCGCCCATCTTGTCGGAAACCTGCTGCGGCGCGATGACATTGCCTTTCGACTTGGACATCTTGTGGCCCTTGCCGTCGACGACAAAGCCGTGCGTCAGCAGCGCCTTGTAGGGCGCGCGGCCGTCGATGGCGCAGCCGGAAAGCAGCGAGGACTGGAACCAGCCGCGATGCTGGTCGGAACCTTCGAGATACAAGTCGGCCGGGTAGGCGAGATCGGCGGCATGCGAGCCGCGCAGCACATGCCAGTGCGTGGTGCCGGAATCGAACCAGACATCCAGCGTGTCCTTCATCTTGACGTACTGGTCAGCCTCGGCGCCGAGCAGCTCGGCGGCATCGAGACTGAACCAGGCTTCGATGCCAGCCTTCTCGACGCGTTGCGCGACCTGCTCGACCAGTTCGGCGGTACGCGGATGCGGCAGGCCGGTTTCCTTGTGCAGGAAGAAGGGAATCGGCACGCCCCAGTTACGCTGACGCGAGACGCACCAGTCCGGGCGGGTCTTCATCATCGCCTCCAGCCGGGCGCGACCCCAGGCCGGGAAAAACTGCGTTTCATCGACGGCGCGCTCGGCAATCCAGCGCAAGGTCGAGGCGTTTTCGTCCTTCTTGTGCTCCATGCCGATGAACCACTGCGTGGTCGCACGAAAAATGATCGGCGTCTTGTGGCGCCAGCAATGCGGGTAGCTGTGCTGGATTTTCTCGTTTTTCAGCAGTCGACCGCAACTGTCTAGCTCCTGCAACACCAGCGGGTTGGCTTCCCACACCGTCTTGCCGGCCAACTCGCCGACCGACAGGGCCGGTGTCGTACTGATGAATTTGCCATCGTTGCCGACCGGGTTGTTCACCGGCAGGCCGTATTTCTTGCCGATGTTGTAGTCGTCTACGCCGTGCGCCGGGGCGGT
>Ga0209202_1001393_pt1 | contig 15119 bp, 11 predicted proteins | sample AD_UKC032_MetaG_FD_184416 | JGI IMG/M metagenome (GOLD analysis project Ga0209202, IMG submission 184416) | Active sludge microbial communities of municipal wastewater-treating anaerobic digesters from USA - AD_UKC032_MetaG (SPAdes) (version 2) | ecosystem: Engineered > Bioreactor > Anaerobic >... | reverse complement strand
CTGGACCTCCCTCGTGTGTGGGAGAAGCACAAGTCGGGCAAGGAATACGGCCAGTTCCAGTGGCGGATCGGCATGTTGACAGCCGTTCCTAGGGAAGGCCCGTTGAGGTGAGCATGACCTGCGGATCGTTGGCGGAACGTCGATGGGGCATCGCCCGGCGTGCGGTGATCGTGCTTGGCCTGAGCACGAACGCCGTCCTCTTCGCTGCAACCGATCCAGGCGCGCCACCACAAATCCCCGTGCTCCGATGGGAGGAGCGCTCGGATTGGGTCAATGTGAAGACCGACGTAGCGCCCGCAGCGGTTGGCGATGGACAGGCGGATGATACGGTCGCCATCCAGAAGGCCTTAGCCAACGTGCGCGACGGGTCGGTCCTCTACTTCCCGCCGGGCACTTACCGGTTCACGGCTCCGCTGGTGCTGAGGAACGCCACGGGAGCGAGATGGATCGGCGGACTCATCGTCGGGAATGGTCGCGAGACGAAGTGGTTCTGGGATGGCGCCCGCGGGGGGACGATGCTCCTGCTCGACGGTGTCGCGTATTCGAGATTCATCGGCCTGGAGCTGGATGGGCGAGGCTCGGCTGCCGTGGGATTCCAATACCAGGCCACGCAAGGATTTCAAACGGAAGTCAACGCCCCCGCCTGCCCTATCCGCAACGTACTGGACCAGGTCGGCAACAAGTGGAGTCTGCTGGTGCTCATGTCTCTGCAGGGGCGGCGGCGGCGTTTCATGGAGGTCAAACGGAGCATCGGCGACATCACGCAGCGCGTGCTCACCCAGACCCTGCGGCGCCTGGAGCGAGATGGTCACGTCAGCCGCCAAGTCTATCCCACGTCGCCGCCCACGGTCGAATACCGGCTCACCCCGACGGGGGAGTCGCTCCTCAAACCGATGGGGAAGTTGGTGCGGTGGGCCAACGTCCATTTCGGAGAGGTCGCAGTGCGGCAAAGCCGCAACCAACGCAACGGGAACCTCACGCACGTCCGGCGGCGACGCACGCCCCGGTCGCCGCGCTGCGCCGGCGCTGCTGCGCAGCGCTGGAGAATAGAAGTGCGGAAATCTTGCCGGAAATGCACGACTGTCACCAATTGCAGTGCAGAGAACCGACGCCTGTTTGACGCTTTATGCAATCCATCCGGGACGTCTGGAACCGCCCGTAGAGCATGAACCTGAGGCATTTGGCATCGATGCGACGATGGCCCGCGGTATTGGCTGTGTTGTTGTGGTTGGCGTCACCTGGTGTGATGTCTGCCGCTCAAGCGGCCACAAGCCTCTTCTACGACCCCGAGGTCGTTCAAACGATCCGCCTTGAGATTCAGCGTGAGGATTTGGATCGGCTACAGCGCGCCCTGCCCGAGCGTATCTACGTTCCAGGCACGTTCCGTTGGAACGATGTGGCGCTGTACCCCGTAGGGATCCGATACAAAGGCAACAGCTCCTCTCACCCCGACTCCCCGCACAAGCGCTCCTTCCTGGTCGACTTCGCGGAGTACATGAAGGGTCAACGATTTCTCGGGCTGCGCCATGTGGCTTTGGACAACGGCATCCAGTTCGGCGGCCTCTTCAGTGAGCGGCTGATCACAGATGTTCTCCGCGAGTTGGGTGTGAAGGCCTCACGGTGCAACTATGCCCGCGTGCTCTTGAACGGGAAGCCGGTGGGTGTCTACGTGAACGTGGAGCGGATCGACCGTTCGTTCCTGGAAACCCATTTCGCCTCTGCCAGCGGACCTCTCTTCAAGGTGGACGAAGGCGGTCCGGGCGCCGATCTGCGCTATCAAGGCCATGACCCGGCCCTGTATCGGAAGGCCTTCGAGTTGCACGCGGGCGACGAGGCGCAGGGCTTCCGAGCGCTGGTGGAATTCATCCGCGCGATCGATCCGTCTGCGGGCGAGCCCAGGGAGTTGGGCCAGGTCCTCGATATCGATGCCTTTGTCAAGACGACGGTGGTCCTGCTCCTGGCCGGTGCGTTCGATCAGTACACGGGTTGGGGACCGCACAATTACTACCTCTACCTCAATCCCGCCGATCGGCTCTGGACGTATATTCCGTGGGACCTGGACGTCGGGTTCGCGGACCGCGCCTTTGGGCGCATCCCAGTCCTCGAAGGTTGGCATGCCGCCTGGCCAGCCCCGGTGCCAGGCCGTCCCCTGATGGAACGGTTGATCTCCGATCCGGTCCTGCTCAAGCATTGCCGTGGCTTGGCGCGGGTCATACTGGAGAAGTGGTTCCGACCGGAGGTGCTCATCCCCAAGCTCCGGAGGCTTCACGAGCAGATCCAGTCAGCGTTGCGGGAAGACCCGTACCCGGAGCGTAGGGTCACGGTGCGTTCCGACTCCGGAATCGAGGATGTCCTGGCGTCCATGGAGAAGTTCATTCGCGATCGCTATGCGCTGGCTCGGGCGCAACTCGACGCTCCCGGAGAGCGGCCTACTCCCCACCCGATTCAGTCGGGGCCGGACCACGAGGGCCCCAGGCCGGGTCCTCCCTCCGCGGATGCGCCGACCGATCTGCGAGCGGTGAGGGTCGGTGCGGCTGGGGTCAAACTTGAGTGGGTGGATCACGCCGAAGGCGAGATGGCCTTCATCGTCCAACGATGTCTCGGGGCGCAATGTACCGATTTCGTGAACGCGATCGGACTGGGCGGTGAAGACCTGACCAACGCCACGGACCCGAATGTGCAACCCGGTTTGACCTATCGCTATCGAGTGTATGCAGTGCGACCGACGCCCCAGGGACCTCGAGGCACCGGCGTGTCCAACGTGGAAACCATCAGCATCCCCGAGAACGACTCTCTGTCATTTCCTGAAAGTCGTGAAATGCCGCGCTGACAGCCAGCGGGCTCGCCTGGCAGCGTCGCTGGATGCAACGGCATCGCGTAGCGAGGCGCGCTTCAGACCTGACCAGATCCCCATTCTCATGGACAGTCCCCGTGTTTCCCCAATCCTCGTCCCCACGCCCCGCTTTCCAAAATCCTCGAATCTTTGCGCGAACACATGAGACTTGACTTGTCCACAACGAGTTTTGACCTTCGAGGAATTCTAGCAGGGTCCACCATGAACACTCGCATCCTTCGAGTTGCCCTCACCGCACTGGCGCTTGTCACCGTGACCGCACGTGCGACTGAGTTCCACATCTCACCCAGCGGCAACGACGCCAACCCCGGCACTAAGGACAAACCGTTCGCAGCGCCAGCCCGAGCGGTGGCGGCGGTTCGGACACTCGTGGCGGGCGGATTGAACAGGAACGTGCGCGTCGTGCTGCACGGCGGCACTTACGTGTTGCAGGCGCCGCTGGTCTTCACCTCTGCCGACTCGGGTTCCGCCGACTACGCCATCACGTACGCCGCAGCACCGGGAGAGACCGTGGTGATCAGCGGCGGTCGTCCGGTCACGGGCTGGAGGCCGACCGGCGGGTCGGAATGGACCGTCGAGTTGCCGGGCGTGAAGTCGGGCGAGTGGTTCTTCCGACAACTGATCGTCAATGACCAGCGAGCCGTCCGTGCCCGCTGGCCGGATGAGGACGGTGTGCTCCACATCGCCACCGTCGGCAACGAGGTCAGAGCGTTCACGTTTGATCGGGCGCTGCCGCCGGAGAACCTGGGCAGCCAGGACGCCGAACTGGTCGTCTATGAGAACTGGTCGGTCTCGCGCGCTCTGGTCGCTACCTCAGATGAACGCCAACTGGCGACCGCCACGGCCGTGGGTTGGATTGGACATGGCGACATGACCACAGCCAGCCCCGGCAAACCGGCGTTCATCGAGCATGCCCGTGCGGCACTGGATCAACCGGGGGAGTGGTTCCTCGACCGCCGCGCCGGCGCTTTGACCTACATCGCCCGCCCGGGCGAGACTCCCGCCCAGACCGTCGCCGTCGCCCCCGTCCTGACGCAGTTGGTGAAGATCGCCGGCACGAAAGAGAAGCCCGTCCGCAACCTGCGGTTCGAGGGATTGCGTTTCGAGCACACGGACTTCGCGCTGCCGGCGATCGGCTACTCGGAGATTCAGGCCGCGCACTTTGGCCCCAGCACCAAACTCCCGACTCAGGTCCAGCCGGTGGCGGTCGAGTGTGCCTATGCCGAGGATGTCCGGTTTGAACGCTGCCGCTTTGCGCACCTGAACAACTCGGGCATCGGATTTGGCCCCGGCTGTCGCCGCAACACCGTCAGCGGCTGTGTGATCGAGGATATCGGCGGCAACGGCGTGATGGTCGGCTGGCGGGGTACGGGCCGATTGCAGGGCGGAGCCGAAGGCACGCTCGACGCGGATTGGGGGGACCCGGCGGATGCCCCAGCGGGCAACACGATCGCCAACTGCGTGATCCGGCGTTGCGGCGCGGACAGTCGCGGCGCCGTGGGCGTCTGGGTAGCCTTCTCCGCCGACACGCGCGTGGCGCACAATGTCATCCACGACCTCCCGTACACGGGCGTGTCTGTCGGCTACCGCTGGGACACGACCCCCACCTCGCAGACCCGATGCGTCGTCGAGTCCAATCACATCTACGACGTCATGAAGAAACTCGCGGACGGTGGAGGCGTTTACACGCTGGGATTCCAGCCGGGAACTGTTCTGCGCGGGAACCTGATCCACGACGTCCACCGCAGCGCTCACGCTCACGGCGGCGCGCCCAATAACGGCTTCTTTATCGATGAGGGGAGCAAGGGTTTCCTGTTCGAGTCCAACGTGGTCCACAAGACCTCAGGCGAATCGGTGCGCTTCAACCAATGTCAGCGCGACTGGCACACGTGGAAGGGCAACGCCTTCGATGGCGACACCACCGCCGCCCGCATCACCGAGGTCACCGCCCGCGCCGGCCTGGAGCCCGAATACCGAGCCTTGCAGCCTCACCGCGGCACGATGCCGTAGGGCCAAAGGAACAGCAGGGCGGACGCCGACAATAAGACGGCGCCGAGTGGCGCTACTCGCCGCATCCGGACCTGCCACTTTGACTGCGGCAACCGCCTCTTCGGCCTGAGCAACCCCTGGGCTCCGAAACCAGCGGTTAAGGCAGAGCAACCCAGTCCGGAGACGCCGAAGAGACCTACCGCCACCTGACAAAACACAACGTAGCCAGCGGAGACCTGGGCCTTCTTGATGTCCTTTGGCGGATACTTCGCGCAGTGAACACGTCCGTCAGGAGCCGTCGTAGTCCCATGTAGGCATTCCAGGCATTCGCACGCGTGGGGGACGTAGTAATAGTCATCCATGTCCTTGACTGCCCAGATCAGCCCCATCGCAAACAAGCCGAACAGGCTGCCAACCCCCAGATAGACCAGACTCTTTAGCCGGCGTTTCCAGGAGTTCGCGGGGGGTTCAGTTCGCGTGGTCATCTCTCAAACTTTGGACTTGGTGTTCCCCGACGGCGTTCAGTGTTGAGTGTCCGGTCCGGGCTTCGAGCGGGCACGCCAGACAAAACATCGAGGGGTTTCCCCCGCCGTCATGCGCACGGGGACGCTTCTCCTGTCGAGGACGAGCTTCTTCCGCTACGCGCACGGCCAACCGGATGCGGGAGTCCACACGATTGCCGTCGGCTCCGCTATTTGCTGGATCATCCTCCAGTCAGTTCGCTCCCTTGACCCGGTGAACCGACCGTTCTAAGAAACAACCCCGTCGACTGTCATTCTGGATATGCGACTGTTCGGTTTCCTCGCTGCCATTGTGTGCACTGCGGCCTGGCTTCGTGGACAGGGAACCTCGGCGGGCTCGCCAGCAGACCCGGAGCGCATCTTGGCCGGCTTGAAACCCGATCAGGTCACTCGGCAGGTGTTGTGGTTGGTGAGCGGCCGTAAGGTCCAGGCACAGCCAGGCGATCCCTATGCCCAGCTCGTCGGACATTATTGGTTCGACGCTTACACCGTCTCGCCGCCGGGCTCCGAGCCAGGGCCTGCGTTTCCGTTGTGCATCAAGGCCCTGATCCCATACCAACGAGATCAGGACGAAGACCCCCTCGAGATGCAGGCGCGGTTCGCCTTCACCGGGGCGGGTGTGTGGCTGTTGGATCGAGTCCAGAGCCGCTTCCGCCGTGAAGGCTCCGGGTCCGCTGGGACTGTCACATCGCTGCCGACAGGCTCTGTGGATAACACCGCACTCCGTGAATTGGAGGAACTGGCGCGCCGCACGGAGGCCGCCGTGCAGGCTGTGAATCAAGCGCCCATCGGCGTGCGTAAGCAAATGGTGAGCGGCGGATGGGTTGACTTTCCACTTCAAGCGGCGTGGGCGGGGGGTCTCAGTCCCGCAGGGGAGAAGGATGAGCAAGCGTCAAGGGCGCGCATCGGGGTACTCCGAGCCCAACTGGGTGCGATTGACGGCCGACGAAACTGCTTGTCACCCTTCTTGACCGGGGCATAATACGCGCCCGATGGTTCGTAACGGTACAGGTTCTCACCGGCACGACGGAAAGGCGATGCGGTTGCTTATCCCGGCGGCTGTGGCGGATTGGTCTGCATTCGCGGACATCTCTGTGACAAGACACGGTGGCAAGCCTGAACTTTTGAGCCCAGGCAACATCGCGCAAAGCGTTGTATTGCAAGTTATTGTGCCAGAGTAGCTCAGCGGTAGAGCAGGGGACTCATAAGCCCTTGGTCGGGGGTTCAATTCCCTCCTCTGGCACCAGCCTCGCAGTCGCCTCATTCATGCATGGATAGCCAACCCATCCACCGCCCGCGGAACCTCGATTGGAAGCGCGCGGCGGCCCTGCTTTACGGGGACTGGGGCACGAGCAAGGCCTACGTCATCGGCCTGGCCTTCGCTGCCGCCGGCCATGCCTCGCTGCCCATCATTGGCGCGGTGTGCGTGCTGACTGCGCTGGTGGGATACAACTACATCCTTGTCTGCCGCCATTTCCCGGACGGAGGCGGCGTGTATTCAGCCGCGCGGGATCAGAGCCGACTGCTGGCGGTGATTGGCGCCCTGCTGCTGGTCGCCAATTTCCTGGTCACCGCCGCGTTGAGCTGCAACTCGGCGATGCACTATTTCGGGGTCTCGAAGGGGCACGTCGCGGCGGCGACGGTCCTGGTCATCCTGATTGTCGGCGGGATCAACTTCTTCGGCCCGAAACATACCGGCAGCCTCGCTGTGGGGCTGATGGTTCCGATGGTTGTGGTGGTGGTTGCGCTGATCCTGCTGAGCCTGCCCCATCTCAACACGGCGCACCTCGAACCGCCCAGTGGGGGGATCGCCCGCAACTGGCAGTTCTTTGTCGCGACGATTCTGGCGCTGAGCGGTGTCGAGGCGATCGCCAACCTGACCGGTGTGATGAAGCTCGACCCGGGCGCCACGATGGACAAGCCGTGCGTGTCCAAAACGGCCCGCAAAGCCATCCTGCCGGTCGCGGCCGAGGTTGTGCTGGGAACGGCCCTGCTGGGCTGGGCGATGCTTTCGTTGTCCGGCTCGCACGCGCCCGACCCCGTTGCACATCGCGATTACATGATGCGGTTTCTCGGGCAGGAGTACGGGACGCTGATGTTCAATGCGGCGGTCGGGAAGGCGATCGGCGCGGTCGTGGGTCTTGTGGTGGGCCTGCTGCTCTTGAGCGCGGTGAACACGGCGATCGCTGCCCAGATTGGCCTCGTCTACATGCTGGCGCGCGACGGCGAGATGCCGCGTTTCTTTGTCCGGTTGAACGCCTACGGCGTGCCGTGGTGGCCGTGGGCAATGGCGACATTGCTGCCAATCCTGATCGTTCTGGTCACCGGGGCCGACATTGAATCGCTTGCCAATCTCTATGCCATCGGCGTGGTGGGGGCGATCACGGTGAATCTGGGCTCGTGCACATTCAATCGCGCGCTCCGCCTGGCTTGGTACGAACGGGCGATCATGGGGGCGACCTTCCTCGTTCTGTTCGCCGTCGAGATCACCATTGCGAAGGTGAATCACGGCGCCCTCTTCTTCGCCATCTGCCTCTTGGGCCTAGGCCTGAGCCTTCGGACCATCACGCAGCGGCGGGCCGGGCTGCGGACGGTGACGGTGCGGCGGGAGATCGCCGCCCGAGTCGCGCCCGAGACCGCGCCTGAGTTCGAGCTTCAGCTCGAGACGGGACAGACTATCCTGGTTGCCGCGCGCGGGCTCACCCCGGTGCTCCGGTTCGCCCTCGAGGAGGCGCGGTTGCGTCAAGGGGCGCTCTATGTGCTTTACGTCAAGGAGTTGGCCGTGGCGATGCCCGGCCTGCTCCAAACCACCGAGCGCCCCCGCTGGCAGGACGATCCGGCGGCCGCCGCGATCATGAGCTCGATGCTGCACCTCGGGGCTCGCCACAACGTTCAGGTGGTTCCCCTCTACGCGGTCAGCGACGATCCGGCCAATTCCATTCTGGATCTGGCGGCCACGCTGGGCGTGGACATTCTGATGCTTGGTTCCCCGCAGAGACGCCGGTTGGTCCAGTTGCTCAAGGGGAATGTGGTGACTGAGGTTGCGCGGAACCTGCCCGAGAACATTCAGTTGGTCATCCACGGCTAACCCGCATATTTCTTAGCGCGTCTGTGCACATGGCAGTCAGACTTCGCAAGAGGACTGCTATGCGGGTTAGGGAAGCAAAACCGCGCCGGGTCCGAAAGCTGGAGAAATGCAACACACTGCTCCTATGGCAGAACCCCTTCTGAACCGAGAGGAGGCTCTTGGTTCCCTTTCCGGGCGCGGTTTTGCCACAGCCCGGATATGAGACTCCGCGAAGCCTTATGAAATACCCGGGCTAAGGAGGGGGGGCGCGTGACGCCTCACGCGGGGGGATTAGATGGGGCAATTCACTCCGTCGTGCTGGGATAGGATCCGGCGATATAATTCTCGAGTTGATCGATCTTGGCCTGCTGGGCGGTGATGATCCAGTTGACCAGGTCGCCGATCGAAAGAACACCCAGCACCTGGTTCTGCTCGACGACCGGCAGATGTCGGATGCGGTGCTCGGTCATCAGGCGCATGCAGTCCTCGACTGTGGCCTGGAGCGAGACAGGCACGATTTCACTCGAAAGCACCTCGCGCACCCGGGTCGTCCTCGAGTTCTTGCCCAGCAGCGCCACCTTGCGCGTGTAGTCGCGCTCGGAAAGGATCCCGACCAACGTCTCATCCTCCATGACCATCAGGGCGCCGACGTTTTTCTCAGCCAGCATGCTGATGGCATCGTAGACCATCGCATCGGGCGAGATCGACCACACGCCGTGGCCCTTTGCCTTGAGAAGCGCGTCGACTGTGCCTGTCATTCCCATGGTGCTTGGGCGCGAGGATTGATCCGCCGGCCGGAGAAGTCAAGCGCCGGGGAGGCCCAAATCCTCGCCTAAACTCACCACGAAGTCACGAAGGCCACAGAGCGGCTGAGCCGCTACCAAAACTCCGAGGCACGATCCCGCGGCGGCGCATGCGCGTCAACCTTAGGGTCTGCGCAAAAATTACTTCCGGTTTTGGCGGGAGCGCCACCGGGCCAGATGCGAGGCCCGAGGGAAGGAGTGTATCCGCTGAGATACTCGACCGACCGAGGAACGACGCAGATGGCCCGGTGCCGCCCCGCCCCGCAGGGCTGGGGGGCTTTGGCTCGCTGGCTTTGTTGCTCCTCAGTCACAGAGGTCAAGGCTATGCTCCTTCGTCGCGCCTCGCCAGCGAGCCAAATCCCCTCCAGCAAAATCGGAATTAATTTTTGCACAGACCCTTAGGTCGGCTAAAATGCGGACCTTGCACGGAAGCTGCCCGGGCACGAGCGTGTTCGATAGCGCGGAGTCCCGCGGCTGCGGGAGAGTGCGTGTGCCTCAGCACCGCTTTGGAATGGGAACGTACGGAGGACGGTCCTCGGAAAGCGGCGGTCAACCGCCGCACTCCAGACGCTTCGCGACCTCGGAGCCGAACTGATCAGAGGCGAATGCCACAACGAACACCGGCCCAAGGAGTTAGACACCCTCGACAGCGTTGCTCCGAGAAGCCACTCGGCGGCTTTGCTTAGGTTGACGCGTATGCGCGGCGGCGGGAGAGTCCCTGGATTGGTGACTGCGCCATTCCCAGACAGGGCCTCGTGGAACTCGGCCCTCCGAGATTCGTCGCCGGCTCCGGCAGATTCCGGGGCATAATAGCACGAAGGCGAGCGACGCGGCAGAATGGGCGCTTCGGCTATTGTCTATAGAACAGCAATTGGGCTCGCTCGGCACCATTTCTTCGTGTTCTTCGTGGTGAATCCCAGTCGTTCCCAAACAGCTAAGCCGATGATCGGGGGGAGGCTGGCAGGCCTTGAGGTGCGGGCGCGAGGAAGGAATCGGGTGGACGCAGGCTGGGGCGACGGGCTAAACTGCGATCAACACGATCACACACCCCAACCGCGCATTGTTTATGAGCAGCAATGTCACTCTGCTGGCGATCTTTGCCGAGAATCGCACGGGCCAACTGGCGCACGTAACCCGCATACTCGCCGATGCCGGGATCAACATACGGTGGGTCATCATTGCGAGCAGCGACGCCTTCGGGGTCGTGAAGCTGCTGGTGGACAACACCGACCTTGCCTATCGCAAGCTCAAGGAGGACGGCCTCCCCGTCTCGCGCGTCGAGGTGCTTGCGATCGAAGTCGACGACAAGCCAGGCGGGCTGCTCGATGTGGCCGACGCCCTCTCGCGAAGACGGATCAACATTGAGAATGCGTCCGGCTTCGTCGCGAACGGCCGGGCCGTGCTCCTGATTGAAGTCAAGGAACTGGAGCGGGCGCGTCAGGCGCTCGAGTCTGTTCCGTTGCGCCTCCTGAGCCAGGCGGAGACGCTGCGGCTCTAGCCCGCATGGTTCAAACCCCGACGGTGCACAGGGCGGTCAGACCTCGCACGAGGACTGCTATGCAGGCTAGAAAAGCAAAACCGCGCCAGGCTAGAGCGACTCCCTTTGTGGAATCTGTACCAAATGGGTCAAGTTCTTGCGCCGCGCAGCGGCGCCACTTGGCGAGGCGTCGGGTGCCGGTGATCGCGGGTGCCACCCAGCGGCCACGATTCGTTCACACGCCTCCTTGGTCAGAGACGAAGCCTCGCTAAAGGTCGGCGACGATGAACGGGGCGAATTCGGCCCGCAAGTGGGGTGGGATGCGCGCTTTGATCCGCGCCACATGGTCTTCGTAATTGCGCTCGATGACCTGTCCCACGGCGTGCAGACGGGACAGGACGCCGGCCTCGGCGTGCGGGATCTCGAGTTCGAGGTAATCGCGGACCGGGCGCAGCCGGGTGCTGAGTTCGGCCCAGAGGGCATCAAATCCGGCGCCGGTCCTTGCGGAGATGGCAACCGCCTGGGGGAATCGATCGATCCAACCCGAGACCGCGGCGCCGTCGTCGACACAATCGATCTTATTGAACACGAGCAGGACCGGTTTGGCACCCGCCCCGATCTCGGCGAGGACGTCGGTGACGGCCCGGATTTGGGCCTCGACCTGGGGATGACTGATGTCGATGACGTGGAGCAGAAGGTCGGCGTTGACGACTTCTTCAAGTGTCGCCTTGAAAGCCTCGACCAGGCGATGAGGGAGTTTGCGGATGAAGCCGACGGTGTCGGACACGAGCACGCTTTGATTGGTCGGCAGGCGGAGACGGCGCGTGGTGGGGTCGAGCGTGGCGAAGAGCTTGTCTTCCTCGAGAACTTCGGCGCCGGTGAGGGCATTGAAAAGGGTGGATTTGCCGGCATTGGTGTATCCGACGATCGAGGCCAGGGGCCATTGGCTGCGTTGTCGGCCTTGCCGTTGTGTCGTGCGCTGACGCCGCACGGATTCGAGGTCGGCCTTGAGCCGGTCAATTCGCTCCTGGACCTTGCGTCGATCCGTCTCGAGTTGGCTCTCGCCTTCACCCCCGCGCATGCCGATGCCGCCTTTCTGCCGGGAGAGGTGGGTCCAGAACCGGGTCAGGCGGGGAAGGAGATGTTCGAGTTGAGCCAACTCGACCTGCAGCTTGCCTTCGCGGGTCCGGGCGCGCCGGGCGAAGATGTCGAGAATCACATCCGTGCGATCGAGCACCTTGCAGTCGAAGATCCGCTCGAGATTGCGCGTCTGGGCGGGTGACAACTCGTCGTCAAAGACCACCGTGTCGATGCGTTCTGCACGGCAGCGTTCGGCCAGTTCCTCTGCCTTGCCCGAACCGATAAACGTGCCCGGGGTCGGGCGTTCGAGCTTCTGGACGCAGTCGCCGACCACGACGCCGCCCGCGGTGTCGGCGAGTTGGGCGAGTTCTTCGAGCGAGTCGCGCACGTCCCAAGTCCGCCGTGACTTCAGTTCCGCGCCGATGAGGAAGACCCTCTCGGTCCGTTTCTCCCGTGCCGTCGAATAAAGTGCTTTCAAGAGTTCTGTTCAGCCTGCGAACGCACAGCAGCATACTTGCTGCCCGGACGCCATGCAACTCGGGGGCGACACTCGGCAGCAATTCTGCCCATGAACCTCGGAGCCGTCCCGCATCGCGGGATGAGTCCGCGCCACCTCGCTCCGTCAAAGACGGGAATCAGCGCCGACTCACGTCGGCGGCTACAAGCCGGTTCACGGCCCCCGCGCGCGTCCGGAGGCGTGCGGGCAAATAATGCTAAGTCTTTCACAATTGGCGGCAAGCGGATGCGCCTGGTGTCGCCCGATGATTGGGGGTGTTCAACCGGTGATGCCGCTTCGAGTGAGGGGCGCGGGGTTGACAGTTGCGGCGCCCGCGCTCCGGCGCCGCCCCTGCCACGACGGCAAGAGCCGGTCGAGAACGACAGAGGGCTCCAGGTGAACCTGATATGACAACAGCAGTCGAGCACCGTCTGGCGGCGCGATCTCGCGAAGCCGGGACGGGTCATGGTGCTTGGGAGACCGCCTGCGGCTACGTGCGAAATTTCCTGAACAACCGGTTTGTTTACGTGGTGGTCTCGCCGCGCGCCCACGGCCTCTCGGTCGGGGTCAACATGAACCCGGACCGGCGCTGCAATTTCGACTGCGTCTATTGCGAGGTGAACCGGAGCAGCCCGCCGCGCGACAGTCAACTGGACGTGGGCATCATGGTCCAGGAACTGGACCGGACCCTTGGGCTTGCGCTCGATGGTCATCTGCACACGCTCCCGGGATTTCAGTCGCTGCCTCCGGAGCTCCTGCAGTTGCGGCACGTGGCTCTGAGCGGAGACGGCGAGCCGACGCTCTGTCCGAACTTCTGCGAGGCCGTCGAGGCCATCGTGCATCTGCGGGCCCTTTCGAAGTATCCGTTTTTCAAAATCGTTCTGACATCGAACGCGACCAGTCTGGACCACCCCGGCGTGCAGGCCGGACTTCACACCTTGACGCCCCAGGACGAAATGTGGCTGAAGCTGGATGCGGGCACGCGAGCATATTTCGACCGGATCGATCGCTCGACGGTCCCGTTCGAGAAGGTGCTCGAGAACATTCTCAAGCTCGGCCGGCAGCGCCCGATCGTGATTCAGAGTCTCTTCGCCCGGTTCAACGGCGAGGAACCGCCGTCCGCGGAGATCGATCAGTTCGTCGAGCGGTTGCGGGAACTCAAGGAAGCCGGAGCCCGGATCTCGCTGGTGCAGATCTACTCGGCGATGCGCCCCACGATGCATCCGGAATGCGGGCATCTGCCGCTCAAGACACTGTCGCGCATCGCCCACATCGTCCACACCGGCACCGGCCTGCAGGTCGAGGTGTACTGACGCATGCTGGCCCATCTCTGGCGTTGGGGCGGGTTCGTGAAGTTCTCGCACACGGTGTTTGCGCTGCCTTTTGCGCTGGCGGCGATGGCGGTCGCGGCGCGGGACCACCGCGGCTGGCCCGGCTGGCGCACGTTCGCCCTCATCCTCGCGGCCATGGTCTTCGCCCGCACCTGCGCCATGGCTTTCAATCGCGTCGCGGACCGGCGTTTCGACGCGGCCAATCCGCGCACAGCGGGGCGGCATTTGCCTGCCGGCACGGTGAGTCTGGCCGGGGCCCTCGCCCTTTGGGCGGTGAGCGCGGTTGGTTTCATCGGCGCCGCCTACCTGATCAATCGCCCGTGCTTCTATCTCTCCCCGGTGGCTCTGGTGGTGATTTGCTTCTATTCGTTGACGAAGCGGTTCACGGACTTCACCCACGTTTTTCTCGGCATCGCGTTGGCCCTCGCGCCGCTCGGGGCCTGGCTTGCGGTGACCGGCACGTTCGAGTTCCTGCCTGTGCGCGATGGCGCGGTGTCGATACGCCACAGCGCGCTGCTGGCGGTGTTGCTTGCCATTGCGGTGGTGTTTTGGCTGATCGGGTTCGACATCATCTACGCGCTGCAAGACTATGAGTTTGACCGATCTCACGGCCTGCACTCGCTGGTGGTGCGATGGGGGGTGAAGAACGCCCTCGGCGCCTCCTTCCTCTCGCACTTCATCATGTGGATGGTGCTGGCCGTGTTTGGTTTTCTGGCGCGCTTCTGGGCCGCCTACATGATCGGCCTGGGCATCATCGCCTTCTGTTTGGTGCTGGAACACTGGCTGGCACGCAAGCGCAGCCTCAAGTGGATCAACGTCGCCTTCTTCCGCCTGAACGCACTGATCAGCGCCGTGTTCCTCGTCGTCACCGTGGCCGAGGTCGCCTTTCCACGCTTCCGGTATCTGGCCCGCTGATCCGGCCGACTCTACTTGCTGAACCGGAAGTTGGCCAGATCGAAGTCCTGAATGACATAGGACTTCATTTCGAGACGGAGCTTGCCGGCCCGCTTGGCCTCCGTTTCGCCCCCCGCCTCGATGAAGTCGGCATAGCTGATGATCTCGGCCCGAATGAACCCCTTCTGCATGTCGGAGTGAATCGTGCCGGCGGCTTCCCAGGCGGTGGTCCCCAACCGCACCGGCCAGGCACGGTTCTCCTTGCCCCCGACCGTGAGGAAGGAGATCCAGCCGCCTTCGGCGAACGCCCGGAGCATGAGCGCGTCCGGTCGTTCGAGGTCCGATGCGTCGGCGACAATCACCGGTTTGTGCGTGTGGAAGCTGTGGGCGGCGACGGCTTCGAGTTCCTCCTTGCCAAGTCCCGCCTTGAACATCGTCCGCTCGCTCTCGAGTTCGGTTCGGATCTTCTCCAACACAACCCGTTCGGCGTCGGGCGGGTTGCGTCCGAGACGCGTTTCGACGAATTCGAGGTCGTGGAGGATGAGATCGGGAAACCGGTCGCGGTGGACGAGGATGGCATCAGCCTCGAGCGATTCGTCTTCTCCGA
>Ga0209202_1001391_pt1 | contig 15143 bp, 9 predicted proteins | sample AD_UKC032_MetaG_FD_184416 | JGI IMG/M metagenome (GOLD analysis project Ga0209202, IMG submission 184416) | Active sludge microbial communities of municipal wastewater-treating anaerobic digesters from USA - AD_UKC032_MetaG (SPAdes) (version 2) | ecosystem: Engineered > Bioreactor > Anaerobic >... | reverse complement strand
TCCAGGCGTGGGGGCTCTCGGTGTCGTCGCGGACCCCGCGCTGGGCGCAGGGCTCGTCCTCGCTCCAGCCCACCCACTCGTCCCCGCGGCCGAGCGAGATGGCGTGCTCGCGGAAGATCCCGTAGCCGTCCTCGCTGGCCCCGGCGCCCTGGGCCTTGAACACCACCGGCTCGCGGCACTCGCCGTCCCCCACGTGGTGCTCGTTGTAGTCCATGATGATCTCGTACATGGCCGCGGTGGTGCTGTTCCAGCAGCAGGTCTTGGACTGCTCGTAGGCCAGCTCGGCGAACACGTAGTCCTCGAGCGCGCGGTGCTGGCGATCGGTGTCGGCCGCGGAGATGCCGAAGCGCTCCTGGTTGAGCGCGTAGAGCTCGTTGAAGGCCCCCTCGCGCCGAGTGCGGGCCGAGCAGGAGGCGGGGTACTGGCGCAGGTGCGCGCGGTTGTCCTCGATGGTGCGCAGCAGCGAGGTGCGCAGCTCCTCCGGGCTGACCTCCCCGAGCAGGGTCTCGAACGTCGCCGGGCGCGCCTGGATGGCCGCGTAGTCCGTGTCGGCCAGCCAGTGGCTCGCGTGGATGCCCAGCACCACGTTGGTCCAGCGGCCGTTGACGCTCTTGGCCGAGCGGAAGCGGCGCACGCCGCCGCCCAGCTTGTAGTAGGCGTCGCCGTCCGAGTTGGTGCCCGGGCCGCCGCACTCCTCCAGGGTGAAGTAGCGCTTCGAGGCGGCCGGCGTCTCCCACTTGGGCTGGCGGCGGGGCATGGAGCCGGAGGCGATCTCGGCCTCCAGGTGGCCGGCCTCGAGCGGCTTGACCGACTTCACCACCATGACGTGGCCGATGCCGCGCCGCTGCCAGCGCTCGATGTTCAGGTCCCCGGCCTTGAGGGTCTCGGGCTTGAGGTGGTAGGTGTTGGCCGACGAGGCCAGGTTGACCGAGCCGAAGTAGGCCAGCGTCAGGCACAGGAAGTAGCCCACCCGCTTGTTCAGGAAGAGCTCGTCGAAGTAGGCGCCGGCGTGGGCGTCGTCCCCCAGGAAGGGCTGCAGCTCGGACGAGGTGCCGGGGATGGCGCGCTCGCGCAGCTTCGCGTCGCTGGGCCAGGTCGTCCCGTCGTAGCGGCTGGTGTAGTCGGTGTACCAGCTCTTGAAGCGCGGGGTGGTGCCGTACCGGCCGGCCGCCGTGCGCGCGCCGAAGTGTCCGAAGTACAGCCGGTTGCCCTTGGCGTCGGTGCCCTCCAGGAAGAAGGGCAGGTTGTACCAGGAGGCGAAGGTGATGCGCAGGAACATGGCCACCTCGGCGCACTCGAGCAGCGGCGCCTGGAGGGTCCGGCCCCAGGGGGTGGAGATCTCGAAGGTCTGGTAGTAGGTCTCGTGCCCGTCGATCTTCGGCAGGCTCTGAACCCAGCGATCGAACTTCTCGTCCCAGGTGATCCCCGAGTTGGCCTCCCAGGCCAGGCCCGCCTTGCGCGCCTCGGCCGTGGAGGTGTCCTCCCACTGGTTCTTCACCTCCCACACCGCCGTGTCCGCGCTGTCCACGGCGGTGGACAGGCCCTTGGCGCCGGTGAGGGAGTCCTCCTTCTGGTCGTCGGGCACGTCGCACAGGGTGCCCTTGGTCTGGCCCTCCTCGACCGACTGGTCACAGGCCGGGAGATCGAAGGCGTCGTCCTGCGCTCCGCCGCAGCCGAGGGCCGGGAGCAGGCAGAGCACGGGCAGGATCCAGGGGCGGGAGTTGCGCATGGGATTCTCCTTGTCGATCCGCCCCACTGTTGCACGGCCCTGCGCGCCGGGCAAGTCGCCGGCCCGCGGGCCGAGCCGCTCCGCCGGTCAGCTGTTGACCTTGCGCCGGGCGGCCTGCTGGATGGCAGTGCGCACGTGCTGGCTCTTGGCCAGGACGCGCACCTCGCCGAGCGGCAGCCGGTTCATCAGCTCGAGCGCCTCCTTGAGGGGCGTCTTGGGGTTCCTGATCAGGTTGCGGCACACGGCCGGCGAGCGATTCCACTCGGGGTTCGCGGCCATCATGCGCAGCGCGTCCGGGGACACGCCGGGCAGCTTGGCGAACTGCTCCACCTCGTCCAGGGTGATGGACGGGTTGCGCAGCACGAACTGGTGCAGCGTCTTGTTGCGGTCGCGGATGAGCAGGGCGCGCACGGCGCGTTGGCCGCGCATCGCCTCCCGGCGCTTCTCGTCGACCCCCATCTGCTCGAGCCGGTGGAGCAGGTCGCGGGCCTCCTGGCTCGCGTCCGCCGGGCCCGGCTCCTCCTCCGCGGGCTCCTCCCCGGATCCGCCGGGGGGCGCGACCCGCGGGTCCTGGGCGTCGGGCGGACCCGGGTCCGGGTGGGCCTCGCACAGCGCCCGCAGCGCGGCGATCGCCTGGGCCGCGGCCGGACCGAACTGGACGGCGGTGCCCTGGCCGGGGATGACCTGGACCACCTGGCCCTCGAGATCGAAGGCCTGGCCGTCCGGGGTCTCGAGGTGCAGCGAGGCGGGCGAGAAGAGCGCCGGGTTGTCGGGGCTGCGCACGAGCAGGCCGCCCATGGCGAGCTGGCCCTGGCAGTCGCGCCGCAGGCTGGACCACGAGCGGTAGCGCAGGACGAGCTCCACGCCCGATGCTCTCCTCAAACACCGGGGCAGATCAAGGGTCCTGTCAGTGCAGCAGGTGCTCCTGGCGCAGCGACTCGAGCATCTCGGCCCGACGGCGCTGGAGCACGTAGCGCCGGATGCGGCCGGCGTCCGCGCCCTCGAGCCGGGTGAACTCCACCGCGGTCTGCTGGAGGATGCCGTCGCCCGCGCCGTACACCACCCGGCCGAGCGCCCGGATGGGACGGTCGTCGCCCGGCAGGCAGAACTCGAGGGTCACGGGGATGGAGGCCGGCTCGTCCTCCTCGCGGCCGCTGCCGGGCATCAGGTAGCGGATGCCCCGCTCGGACACGTCCAGCGCGCGCGCCAGCAGGCTCTGGCGCTCGGCCTCCTCGTGGATGAACACGTTCAGGTTCGCCCTGAGGAACTCGCGGCGTTCGGCGGCCTGGTTCATGACACCCTCCGTGGGTTGGTGGCCAAATGTCATACATGTAGGATAATGTGGCCTTCAAGGGGCGTCAAGAAATCGGCCAGTTCACGCGAATCCCCAGGCATTCCGTACGTTGACAGGCGGCCCGGGTTGGTGGTTCAGTGAGGGCCTGAAAGGGGATTTTCGCATGAGATTCTTCTGTCCTGCTTGCGGCACGGCGCACACGATGGCGGACGATCAGGTCCCGGCCGAGGGGACCAAGGTGGCCTGCTCCCGCTGCGCCTTCCAGATCACGGTGCGCGGCAAGAAGCCGAGGACGGCGACCGTGCCGTCGCTCGCGCCGCCCGAGGAGCCGGGCGACCGGACGCCCACCGACGACGAGGATCAGCCGACCCAGGCGGTCGAGCGGCCCGCGCCGGCCGCGGAGGCGCCCGCCCCGGCGGCCACCCGCCCGCGCGCCGCCGCCGCCAGCCCGTCGCGCGCCCCGTCGGCGGCCCCGGCCGCCACCTCCAGGCCGAGCTCCCAGGTCGGCCCACGGCCGAAGCCATCCCAGCCGGCCCCGGCCGCCTCCAAGCCCGAGGCCAAGCCGCAGCCCAAGCCGCAGCCCAAGCCCGAACCGCACGTCTCGGAGCCGCCCGATCTCTCGGACGACGGCGAGGCGCCCGCGGGCGACGAGCTCGGACAGGCCGTCGGCCAGGTGGAGGACGAGCTGCGGGCCGCGGCGGGCCAGGCGGCCTCCCAGATGAAGGCCGCCCTGGCCGGCGGGCTGCCCTTCCCCGGGACGGTCCGCAGCGGCGACCGCTACCGCTTCCGCGACCTGCTCTTCGCCCTGCGGGCCCCGCTCGACGTGCGCAAGCTCGCGGTCAGCGCCGCGGGCTTCTTCTGCGGCGGGCTCCTGTTCGTGTTGATCGCCTGGCTGGGCGTGCTCACCAAGACGGGCCCGGTGGTGATCAGCGGCATGGTGCTGGGTGGGTTCTGGGCCTGCCTGACCCTGGGCCTGGCGGTGGCCTCGCGCCAGAGCGACCTCGAGGCCCGCGCGGGCAAGAAGCTGCCGCTCGGAGAGGGGCTGGGCTACGTGCGCTCGCGCTGGCTGACCGTGCTGGGCACGCCGTTCCTGTTCGTGGTGGGCATCCTGGCGCTGGGCGTGGGGATCGCGGTCTTCATCCTGCTGGCGCGCATCCCCTACGCCGGCCCGCTGGTGTTCGGCCTGGCGTTCCTGCCGGTGTTCCTGATGGCCTTCCTGGCCGTGCTGCTGGCCGTGGCGCTGTGGCTGGTCACCTTCACCTACGTGCCCGCCGGCGGCGAGAGCGGCCCGTGGACCGCGCTCAAGCGGACCTGGGCCGTGCTGCGCGGACGGCCCGGCCCCTACCTGCTGCACTTCCTGGTGGCCGCGCTCGTGACCGGCGGGCTCCTGTGGCTGCTCGGCAAGCTGGTGCATCAGGCCTTCACCTTCATCTCCATGGTCGACGGCTTCGCCGGCGGCGGCGAGGTGTCGCGGGTCCTGCTGTCCATCCCGGGCGCGCTGTACGCGCTGATCGAGCTCATCGCGCCCAGCGGGCTGGGCGCCGGCGCGGGCGCGAGCTGGGAGTTCACCATCGCGGGCTGGCTGGCGGGGCTGGGCATGCTGGCCGTGGCCAGCCTGGTGGTCGGCTTCGGCCTGACCTACTTCCAGGCCGCCGGGGTGGTCTCTCACCACCTCAACACCCAGGACAGCGGGCAGCCCGGAGCCAGGTCATGAGCCTGGCCGGTCCGCGCCTCGCCCTGGCGTTCGCGGGCGCGGCGCTCGCGGCCCTGGCGCTCGGCGGCGCGGGCTGCAAGTCCGCGGTCGGCGCCGCGGACAAGAACCTCATGGAGGTGGTCGACCGCTTCCACCACGACATCCGCTGGAAGTACAACCAGCAGGCCGCCGCCAGGGTGCCTGCCCACCAGTCCGCCGACTTCCTCGAGCTGCTCGAGGGCATGAAGAACGACCTGAACATCACCGCCTGGGACGTGCGCAAGGTGGAGTACGACGCGGCGGCCAAGCGCGCCACCGTCCGCATGCACCTGGAGTACTTCCTGATGCCGTCGACCGTGATGCGCGAGGTGAGCGTGGAGCAGGTCTGGGAGGAGATCGAGGACTCGTGGGTGTGCCTGTCGATCAAGGGCGGCCCGGTCGAGCTCCAGTCGCTGCCCCCGCCCGCCGCGGCCGATGGCGGCCCGGGTGTGGTCTCGCCCGCGCCCGCGGCCGAGCCGGATCAGCCGGGCGGCTCCGGCGCGCCATGAACGCCCCCGCCCGGCCCGCCGCGGCGCCCCGCATCCTGTACGAGGACGAGCTGCTGCTGGGGCTGGAGAAGCCCACGGGCTGGAACGTCTTCGGCCAGGCCTCGCTGGCCGCCTGGCTGCTCGCGGTGCGGCCTGACCTGGCCGGGGTGGGGCCGGCCGAGGCGCCAGCCATCGCCCACCGGCTCGATCGGGAGACCTCCGGGCTGATGCTGGCGGCCAAGGACCGCGAGGGGTTGCGGGCCCTGCGGGCGCAGCTCTCCGGCCAGGGCTGTCGCAAGGGCTACCTGGCGGTGCTCGAGGGCCGGCTGGAGGGGACGCAGGTGATCGAGACGCCGCTGGGGGGACGGTACCGGCGCTCGGCCCGCGTGAGCGTGGCCGCGCCGGGCCGGAGGCTGCGCGGGGTGCGGCCTGCCCGCACCGAGCTCGAGCCGCTCTGCCCCGGCGAAGAGGCCAGCCTGTGCCTGGCGCGCATCGGCGCCGGCATGCGTCACCAGATCCGCGCCCACCTGGCCCACCTGGGCCATCCGCTGTGGGGCGATCGGCTGTACGGCAGCCGGCGCGCCTGGCCTGCCGGGGCGCCGGGTTTCCTGCTGCACGCCTGGACGCTCGAGCTGACGCACCCGGGCTCGGGCGCGCCGCTCCGCCTGGCGTGCCCCGCGCCCGAGAGTTGGCGGGAGCTCCTGGCCACGCTCTCGCTGCCCTCGCCGCCCGCTCCGCCCGGGGCGCTTGACTCGGCCCGGGGGCTCGGCTAGCCTGACGATCATGTGACCTCGGTCACAGTTCGGGTGCCCGTCTCCGGGGGGACGGTGACGACGATGGACGCAAACCTCAAGCCGGTGTCGGTCTTCCTCAGGAGTCTCGGGGAGCTGCGCGCCTGCTACCTGGCCGAGGCCCCCTTCGGCGGCATGGTGGTCGAGGTGGGTCGCGAGGTCCGCGAGGAGGATCTCGTCGAGCTGCGCCTGGCCTTCGGCGAGGAGCGGTTCTCGCTGCGCGGGCTGGTGCTGTGGTGCCGGCAGGTGGAGGGTGGCCGCCGGCTGGCCGGGGTCGGCTTCCTGGCCAGCGAGGCCGACACCCGCGAGCGCATGATGCGCCACGAGACCGGCAAGACGCCTCCGCCCATCCCGGGCACGGACGTGGAGCGCAAGGACCCGCGCTACGACACCACCCTCAAGGTGGTGTACGAGACCCCCGGCGACTTCGTCATGGACTACACCCAGCAGAACATCTCCGCCGGGGGGCTGTTCGTCGCCAGCAGCCGGCCGCCCGAGGTGGGCTCGACCATCCTGCTGAGGCTCTATCCGCCCGGCGAGAGCAGCCCGATCGACCTGCCGGGCCAGGTGGCCTGGCGTCGGACCGGCCAGGGCTTCGGGGTGCGCTTCGTCGCCCTCGACGATCCCGCCCGCGGGCGCCTGGACTCCCTGCTGCGCCAGACCGCGGCCAGCAGGCCGGCCCGTCCCCCCCAGCCCCGCTACGAGGGCCTGTCGGTCTGAGCCGGGGCCGGCGGCTGCAGCGCCGCCAGCCGGCCGGCCAGCGCGCGCGCCACGGGCAGCGGATCGCGCCGCTCGTCGGCGCGAGCTGGACGCGCAGGAAGCCCTGGGGGTCGAGGCTCAGCTTGGCCGGGTGCTCCCGCACGAGCTGCACCAGCGGCGCCGGATCGACCCCGCCCGCGCGGAGGTCGAGCCCGAAGGTCAGCACCCCGGCCTTGAGCTCGAGCTTGGCCACCCGCGCCTGCCGCAGCTGGGCCTTGAGCGCCATCACCTCCACCAGGTTCACCACCTCGGGCGGCGCCGGGCCGAAGCGGTCCTCGATCTCCTGCTCGAGGTCGAGCACCTCGGCCTCCCGGGTGGCCCGCGCCAGGCGGGCGTACAGCTCGAGGCGCTGCTCCAGCTCGGGCACGTAGCCCTCGGGCAGCACCGCGGGCACGGGCAGGCTGATGTCCGGATCCGTCTCGCCGCGCGCCGCCTGGCCGCGCACCTCGGCCACGGCGCGCTCCAGCATGCGCGCGTACAGCTCGAAGCCCACCGCCTCGATGTGCCCGGACTGCTCCTTGCCCAGCAGGTTGCCCGCCCCGCGGATCTCGAGATCGCGCGAGGCGATCTGGTAGCCCGAGCCCAGCTCGGTGTGCTCGCCCAGGGCCTCCAGCCGCTTGCGCGCGTCGTCGGTGATGGCGTCCAGGCCGGGGATGAGGAAGTAGGCGTAGGCCCGGTCCGCGCTGCGGCCGACGCGGCCACGGATCTGGTAGAGCTGGGCCAGGCCGAAGTGATCGGCGCGGTTGACGACGATGGTGTTGGCCGAGGGGATGTCCAGGCCCGACTCGATGATCGAGGAGCACAGCAGCACGTTCGCCTCGCGGGTGACGAAGGCGGTCATGGCGCGCTCGAGCTCCGCCTCCCCCATCTGGCCGTGGGCCACCACCACGCGCGCCTCGGGCACCACCGCGGCCAGGAAGCGCTTCATGGCCGGGAGCGAGCGCACGAAGTTGTGCACCACGAAAACCTGGCCCCCGCGGCCCAGCTCGCGCTGGATGGCCTCCGCCACCACCCGGCGCGAGAAGCGCGTGATGAAGGTGCGGATGGAGCGCCGGCCGGGGGGCGGGGTGTGGATGATGCTGATGTCCCGCAGGCCGGTCAGGCCGAGCTGCAGCGTGCGCGGCAGCGGCGTCGCGGTCATGGTCAGGACATCCACGTTCTCCTTCAGGTGCTTGAGGCGCTCCTTGTGCTGCACCCCGAAGCGGTGCTCCTCGTCCACCACCACCAGGCCGAGCTCGCGGAAACGCACCTCCTCCCGCAGCAGGCTGTGGGTGCCCACCACCACGTCCACCGCCCCCCGGGCCAGGTCCGCGAGCAGCCCCGGCTGATCCGCGCGCCGGGTCAGGCGCGAGAGCATCTCCACCCGCACGCCCTGGGGCGCGAGCCGCGCGCGGAAGGTGGCCAGGTGCTGCAGGGCCAGCAAGGTGGTGGGCACCAGCACCGCCGCCTGGCGGCCCGACAGCGCGCACAGGTGGGCGGCGCGCACGGCCACCTCGGTCTTGCCGAAGCCCACGTCGCCGCACACCAGCCGGTCCATGCAGCGAGGCCTCAGCATGTCGGCGCGGACCTCGGCGATGGCCCGGGCCTGATCCTCGGTCTCCTCGTAGGGGAAGGAGGCCTCCAGGGCCTCGTGCTCCGGGCCGGGCGGCGCGGCGGCCAGGCCCGGCTGGCTCTGGCGCTGGGCGTGCAGCCGCACCAGCCGATCGGCCATCTCCAGCAGGGCCTGGCGCACCTTCTCCTTGGTCTTCTCCCAGGCCTTGCCCCCCAGCTTGGATAGCACCGCCGGGCCCTCGTCGCCCGCGCCGCCGTAGCGCTCGAGCAGGCTCATGCGGGTGACCGGCACGTACAGCCTGTCCTCGTCGCGGTAGGCGAGCTGCAGGTAGTCCGCGTCGGTGCCGGCCACCTGGAGCTTGACCAGCCCCACGAAGCGCCCCACGCCGAAGTCGGCGTGCACCACCGTGTCCCCGGGCTTGAAGGCGGGGGGCTTCTGGGTCGTGGCCGCGCGGGGGCGGCGCGTCGCGCGCCCGAACACCTCGGCGTCGGGCAGGAACACCAGCCCGGCGGCCGGGCAGCTGAAGCCGCCGGGCAGCTCGCCGGGCACCACCCGGGCGAACAGATTGGGGGTGTGCTGCTCGCTCCAGGCCGGCTGGTAGGGCCCCTCCTCCACCCGGCAGGCCAGGCCGCGGGACTGCAGCATCTGCTGGAGCTGCCGCGCGCGGCCGGGCCGCGAGGCGGTCACGAACACCCGCAGCCCCTCCCGCCTCCAGCCCTTGAGCAGCTCGCTCAGCGGGCGCAGCGGATCCTCGGCCGGGGCGCTCTGCAGCGCCTCGCGCAGTCCGCCCAGGTCCTGGCTGCGGAGCTCCAGCTCCCGCGCCTGATCCTCGGGGCCGCTCTCGGCCGGCCCGGCCAGCACGCGCGGCAGGCTGCGCAGGCGGGCCTCCAGCTCGGACGGCTTCAGCATCAGCCGCTCGGGCGGGAAGGCCGCCTGCCCCCCGGAGGCCGCCTCCTCGTAGGAGCTGCGCAGGCGCTCGAAGGCTCCGCGCGCGCTGGCGCCCACCGCGCCGGCGTCGTCCAGGAGCACGCGCGTGCCCGCGGGCAGGAAGTCGAGCAGGCACTCCAGGCGCGCGTGGAAGGCCGGCAGCAGGGCCTCCATGCCGAAGTAGCGCCGCCCCTCCTTGAGCGCCCGCCGGTGGGCCAGCAGCTTGCCGGCGGGGAGGTCCAGCTCCTCGGCCAGGCGGTCGAGGCCGGCGATGGCCCGCCCGGTGGAGGCCTCGTCCTGGAGGATCTCCCGCACCGGGCCGAGGAACACCCCCTCCAGGCGGGCCAGCGTGCGCTGGCTGGCCGGGTCGAAGGCCCGCAGCTGCTCCACCTCGTCGCCCAGCAGCTCGAGCCGCACGGGGTTGGGCAGCAGCGGGCTCCACACGTCGACGATCCCGCCGCGGATGGCGAAGGTGCCCGGGTCCTCGACCAGCGGCGCGTTCAGGTAGCCGGCGCGGTCGAGCGCCCGGGCGAGCTCCCCGCGGTCGAGCGTCTGTCCCTGGAGCACCAGCAGGCTGGCCGAGTCGATCGCCTCGCGCGGCGGTCCGAGCCGCATCAGCGCCGGCGCGCTGGAGAGCATGAGCGCGGGGGGCGGCCCCTGCAGCAGGCGGAAGAGGAGCCCCAGCCGCTCGGCCATGGCCTCCCGGTCCGGCGACAGATCGTCGTAGGGCGAGAGCTGGTGGAGCGGGAAGGCGCACACCCGCGCGGCGAAGGGATCGGCCGGGTCAGGCGGGCCCTCGCCCAGGTGGAAGCGCGCGGCCTGCAGGGCCTCCTCGGCGCGGCGCTCGTCGGGCAGCACCCACAGCAGCGGCGGGGCCTGCCGCGCGGCGCCCTGGGCGGCCAGGCAGGCGGCCAGCCAGGGCCGCGCCTGCGGCGAGAGCCCCACCAGGCGGACCTCGGCCTGCCGCTCGAGCGCGGCCAGCACGCGGTCGGCCAGGCGGCCGGGGCTGGGGATGCCGTCGGGCATGCGCGCGGAGCCGCCCGTCAGCGGCCGCGCCGGCCGAGCCGGCCGAGCCGGAGGCCGAGCAGCGCCAGGGCGAGCAGCGCCGGGCTGGCCGGGCCGCCGCTCGCGCAGCCGCAGCCCTGCTCCAGCATGCAGGCGTTCGACTCGTCCGTCTGGCCGTCGCAGTCGTCGTCGATCCGGTTGCAGGCCTCGGGGGCGCCCGGGAGGATCGCGGGGGCGAGGTCCTCGCAGTCGTCGCCGCCGCAGGCGCGATCGGGGTGCCCGTCCAGGTCCAGATCCGGGCAGCCGCACGCCAGGTCCTGGCCGCTGCAGTCCTGATCGACGCCGTCCGAGCAGGGCTCCGGCGCGCCCGGGTGGACGTCGTCGCGCGCGTCGTCGCAGTCGAGCGGCTCCTGGCCGCCGGCCAGCGGGGCGCAGCGGGCGGCGTCCTTGAAGCCGTCCCCGTCGCCGTCGTAGCCCTCGTCCGTCACCCCGTCGCAGTCGTTGTCCAGGAGATCGCAGCGCTCCTCGGCGCCCGGGTAGGAGCTGCGATCGGCGTCCAGGCAGTCGGCCCCGCCGCAGCCGGCCCGGGCGAAGCCGTCGTCGTCCTCGTCCGGGCAGGTCACCACGCAGCTGCTCAGCTGGCAGGCCTCCAGCCGGCCGCAGGCGCGGCCGCACGCGCCGCAGTGGGAGGAGTCCTGGGCGATGTGGATCTCGCAGCCGTCCAGCGCGCTCAGGTTGCAGTCCGCCCAGCCCGCCTCGCAGTTGCCCATGGCGCAGCCGGCGGCCTCCGGCTCGCAGCGCGCCCCGGCATGCGCGAAGGCGCAGGCGTCGCCGCACGCGCGGCAGTGCGCGAGCGTGCCCAGGCGGTACTCGCAGCCGTCCAGCGGATCTGCGTTGCAGTCGCCGAAGCCCCGGTCGCAGGTGCCCAGCACGCAGCTGCCCAGGGCGCAACCGGGCTCGCTCGCGTTGGCGAACTGGCACACCCGGCCGCAGCCGCCGCAGTTGCGCGGATCGTCCCCGATGGGGATGCACTGGCCGCCGCACACGTCCATGCCCTCCGGGCAGGTGTCGGTGCAGCCGCCCTGGTAGCAGAAGGTGGACGCGTCGCAGGCGTTCGGGCAGCTCCCGCAGTGGCTGGGTTCCGAGCCGAGGTCGATCTCGCAGCCGTCCACCTGGGCCTGGTTGCAGTTGCCGAAGCCCGCCAGGCAGCCGGACAGCAGGCACTGGCCGTTGCGGCACTCGGGCACCCCCTGGGGGTAGGCGTCGCAGGAGCGCTCGCAGGAGGAGCAGTGCTGCGGATCGGTGCGCAGATCCGCCTCGCAGCCGTCCTCGGGCAGCAGGTCGCAGTCGGCCCAGCCGGGCTCGCAGCCGGCCACCTGGCAGGCGCCCTGCACGCACACGTTGAGCGCGTGGGGCACGCCGCACGGCCGGTCGCAGCCGCCGCAGTGGGCCAGGTGGACCTGCGTGTCCACGCAGGCGCCTGCGCAGTCCTCCAGCCCGGCCGCGCAGCCCGCCAGGCACTCCCCCAGGCTGCAGACCTGGTTCGCGGCGCAGGCGAGGCCGCACACCCCGCAGTGCGAGGGATCGGAGCCCAGATCGAAGCCCTCGTCGACGGCCCCGTCGCAGTCGTTGTCGAGCTCGTCGCAGGCCTCCGGCTGATCGGGGTTCACCTCCGCGCGCGCGTCGTCGCAGTCGTCCCCGCCGCAGTACAGGTCCGCGTGGCCGTCGTGGTCGTCGTCGTTGCAGGCGGCGCAGTCGACGATCAGCTCGAAGGCGCCCGGGGTCTGGCTCCAGGAGTCCACCACCACCCAGTAGGTGGCCCCGGCCTGGACGCTGGCGAACAGGCTCTCCTCACCCGGGCCGAGCACGCGATCGGCGCCGGCCTCGCAGTGCGCCGAGTCGCAGCCGTACACGCCCGGGACCCAGGCCAGGGCCAGGTCGGCCTCCGCGGAGCGCAGGCGGACGCGCAGCTCCCCGTCCCGCGGGGCGGTGAAGCGGTAGCCCACCTCCGGCCCGTTCTCCGGGTAGGGCAGGCAGGCGTAGCTGGACAGCAGCCGGGTGGCGGCCGCGTCCGCGGTGCTGGCCTGCACCCAGGTGTCGCAGGCGAGCTCCCCCAGGTCGCCGCAGCTCGGGCAGGGGCGATCGGCGCCGTCGCAGTCCTGGTCCAGTCCGTCGTCGCACACGTCCAGCGCCCCGGGATGGACCGAGGCGTCCTGGTCGTCGCAGTCGTCGCCGACCGGGCACAGCGCGGCGTCGTAGGGCGAGTGGCCGTCGTGGTCCACGTCCAGGCAGGTGGCCGGCGCGTCGCACTCGAGGGTGAGCACGTAGTCGCCCGCGTCGCCCGAGTAGCCATCGACGACGATCACGTACTGGCCTGGCTGCAGCTCGGCGCTGGCCTGCTCGGGGTTGCCGCCGTCCTCTCCGTCGAGGCAGGCGTCCGGATCGCAAGCCGCGCCGCTCCAGGGCAGCAGCGCGATGGCGAAGTCGGTGTAGCCGCCGGTGTCGTCGACCGAGGCGGTCACGGTCCGGGTGGCCCCCACGGTCAGCAGGTAGTAGGCCTCGGGGCCCGACTCGGTGTAGCCGATGCAGCTGTAGTCGTCGATCTGATCCGGCCCCCCGACCGTGGTCCCGTTCGCGGTGCTGTTGCAGGTGATGGGGGTCGGGTTGGGGCAGGTCTGGGCCAGGGCCAGCGCCGGCAGGCCCAGGCCCGCCAGGGTCGCCAGAGCTTGAAACAGTCGACGCTTCACGGGGTTCGCCTCCGGGCGCAGGGATTCGGGGGAGCCATGGTAGCGGCACGCGGGTCGGCCTGTCAATCGGCCCGAAAAATGTGGGTTGACGGCGCACCGCGGAATTCTTATACAATGGTGGTTGCTTCGGCAGTCGATGTGTTGCCAACCCACGCGTCACAACCCGCGGAGAGGTCCTGACCTCGGTCGAGGAGTTTCTATGGCGTACGACAGACCTAGCTGGAAAGAGATCGACAGGGCGCGAGACGGCAGCTCACGGCGCACCAACAAGAAGAAGGGCGCCGAGGAGGTCAAGGAGCACTCCACGCGCTACGACAAGTACAAGGCCGATCTCAACCGGCTGTTCGATCAGGGCATGGCGTCGGAGCTGCTGAAGAAGGTGGCCAAGGAGCGCAACAAGCCCCAGGCCGAGGAGGCGCCCAAGCCCGCCGGGGACGCTCAGGCCGAGGGCGCGGAGGCCGCGGGCGACGGCCAGGCGGCCAAGGCCAACGGGACGGTACGGCGCAAGGGCGGCAGCGGCCGGATCCCCCAGGACACCGCCAAGTCGACCTCGCGCTTCAAGCTGCTCCGGGCCGTCCAGGACGCGACGGACCGGGCGACGCTCATCGCCGCGCTGGACGAGCTGGTGCAGGGCTTCGGCTTGCCGGACGACTTCGAGGTCCTGGTGCGAGTCGTGGAGCACCCCGACGAGGCCCTGGTCAAGGCCGCCATCGTCAAGATGTCCAGCCTGCTGGCCGCGACCGCCAAGGTGCCGCGCAAGGCCAGCCTGAAGGAGCGCCTGCGCACCATCGGCCAGACCGCGGTCGATCACGAGCTGCGCACGGCGGCGAGCGATCTCGAAGCGAGGCTGTGAGCGCGGACGGCGGGGACCGGGCGGAGTCAGTCGTCCTTCATCATCTTCTCCAGGGTGTCCTCGGTGCGGGCCACGCCGATCTTGGCCACGACCTCCTTCACCTTGGGGTAGTCCTTCAGGATGGCCAGCACCTGGTCCCTGGGGATGCGCAGCACCTCGAGCGGGCCCCTGGCCGTGACGGTGGCCGAGCGGGGCTGGCTGGTGATGACCGCCATCTCGCCGAAGAACTGGCCGTCGCCCAGCTCGCCGAGCTGCTTCTCCGCGACCAGGTTGTCCGCGCTGATCGCCGCCAGCCCGGCCACGATGATGTAGAGCGCGTCGCCGGGCTCGCCCTCGCGCACCACCACCTGTCCGTCCTGGAAGCGCAGCGCCTCCGCCGCGGCCAGCAGGCGCTTGCGGCCCTCGGTGTCCAGCATGCGCAGGAAGCGGGCGTTGGCGAAGAAGCGCAGGGTCTGCTCGAGGTCCGGCATGGCGGTCTCCTCCCGCGTGCTCACAGGGCGGCGTTGAGCGCCTTGCGCAGCCGGAAGTACTCGTCGCTGATGGAGTAGAAGATCAGCTCGCGGATGAGGGTGCGGTGGGAGCCGGACGGGCTGACCACCCGGGCGGCCTTGAGCACCTGGACCGCGGCCTCGAGGTCGCCGCACAGGAGCAACCCGGCCCGGTTGCAGGTGTGCTCGATGCCCTCCAGCCAGTCCCGAATGGACAGCTCCTCGGCCCGCTCGCGGAACTGCCCGGCCAGCTGGCGCAGCCGCTCCCGCTTGCCCTCGGGCACCTGGCGCCCCAGGCGCTTGGCCAGCTCGCTCACCTCCTGGTCCGCGGGCAGCACCGAGCCGCCCGGGAAGGCCAGCTCGACCAGGGCGTCCAGGAGCTGGCGCAGCTGCTTGGGGCTCAGGCTGGCCGAGATCAGGTGCTCGGGCCGGGTGAAGGCCACCGCGCGGGCCGCCATGAAGCGCAGCTCGGCCACCGAGGCCAGCTTGGCGGCCTCCTCGGAGTACAGCACCGACACCGGCGAGGTGTTGAAGGCCATCAGCCCCTTGACCGACGGCCCGCGGGCGTACACCTCGGGCGGCGGCAGGCCGAGGCTGGAGACCGCCAGCTGCAGCACCTCGGCCAGCTTGGTCTGCGGCTTGGCGAGCTCGAGCCGGTCGCGGGCGCGCAGCTTGAGCTCCTTGGGGTCCACCAGGAACAGCGGCCGGGCGTAGTCCGCGGCGAAGGCGAACATCTCCCCCAGCAGGCCGCGGGCGCTCGGGTGCAGCAGCAGCTCGG
>Ga0209202_1001390_pt1 | contig 15144 bp, 19 predicted proteins | sample AD_UKC032_MetaG_FD_184416 | JGI IMG/M metagenome (GOLD analysis project Ga0209202, IMG submission 184416) | Active sludge microbial communities of municipal wastewater-treating anaerobic digesters from USA - AD_UKC032_MetaG (SPAdes) (version 2) | ecosystem: Engineered > Bioreactor > Anaerobic >... | reverse complement strand
ATAGTAGCAATCCTGCTACTCATATTTTGGTCGAATGCCGTCCCATTGCGCCAGCCAGCGCCCAAGGGGGCTCAATCGCGCATGGGATTCCTCCTCTTACCCGGATTCGATCCGGGGATAGCGTGTTATCGCAGCCGGGGCACCAAAGCGGCGGGGGAAAAGCCCCGGGAGCGTTGGCATTGTCTCAAATGTGCCTGGAATACTTTTTTATCTCAAAATCCCGGAGCTCAATTTCAGGCAGATCTTACGTCGTGATTTCGATTTTGGGTAGGTTGTTAAAATGAGACCCTGCCCGAAATTATTTCATGCGCGTACACCCCATACCCCTGGAAGTTCTACCAAATAATGTTAAAAAATCTACACCCCTTTTTTCAGTTTTCTGAGAACCCGCATCTTCTTTTGGATTGCCGCGTCGGATGCCTTCAGTACCCCTGTTTTCAGATCTTCAAAGTCCGGGGCATCGGTATCGACAACCTTCTTGACCGGCGTATAGGCTGATTCCCGGAACCGTGGGGAAAAATCGTGCTCCTTGCCATCAACCAGGAGCACGGATTCCGGTCTTCCCTCCTCAACGTACCCTACCTTGTGCATGGCAACACCGGCTCCCCCAACAACCCGGCAGATCTCATCGGCAAGGTTTTCGGGCGCAACCACGAGGAGCGAATCCAGCGATACGCCGAGATAATCAATCTGCAGTTTTTCCAGCATCTCCCGGACTTGGGGTTCGACAAGGCTGCTGATCGATGCATCGTCAATGACAATCCTGCAGCCGGCTGTTTCCGCCATCTCGAAAACATCCCCGCGGAGCCCGCCATTGGTCACGTCAGTCATTGCATGGACACCGGCGAATACACTGCTTTTCATCAGGGTCTCGCAGGCAGTGAGAAAGTTCAGGTTAATTGTCTGCTCCACTACGTCAGCGAACCCGGAATAAATCGCAGCCGTTGCGATCGTCCCGCCTCCTGCCCCTTCGGTCATCAGCAGCACATCGCCCGGTTGGGTAGACTTGCGTGCGGTCAGGTGTTCGGCGATCCCGACACAACCGACACAACCGGTCAGCCGCCCGCCAAGCACCATATCGCCCCCGATGCGGAGCGTTGATCCGGAGACGAGGGGTACGTTCATGGCTTCCCCGACGGTGGTGATACCAGCGGTGTAATCAAAGATTTTCGCTACATCGCCATCATCAGCAACATGGATGTCTGAGAATAGCATGACCGGCCTTGCACCCATGACCATTGCATCTCTGAGCGTGGCTCTGGTCACATGGAATCCAGCCAGGAACGGGTAATCCGAAAGCCGCGAGTGCATACCATCGACCGTGCAGACAATAAATTTTCCCACGGCGCGGACTGCCCCGCCATCATCCATCTCATCAACCCCTACCGTTGCAGTACTCTTGCCGATGATACGGGCGATCTGGCGGTGGGCAAAAAAGTCGCCTTTCCCCCGCGATCCAACACCGAATGCTCCCATGGTAACCCCGGCAGGTTTGAACTCAAAAAAGTCCCCGGACAATCCCCGGGTATTTTTCACTTCCGCAATGACAGCACGGGCGAATGTGGATGCATAAGTCTGGTCCACGGTTTTAAACGATCGGATGATTTTAACCAGGTTTTCCTCAACTGTTTCTTCGCTCTCACCACCCGCAATTTTTTTACGGGCATATTCCTCAATATCCATGGTTCTCTGTACGTGGGGGGGAGTTAAAAAAATGATGATGGGGCTCCGTATCGAATCTGAGAAGCTGCTGAAGAATCGGCTCTGTGGGATCATCGGACGGATACACCCGTGGGCTTTCGCTCAAAGTTAGTTCTCGCCGCTATGGTGGCCCCCGCGCTGCGATGATCACTCAAAAAGGTTTTTAGCGATATCCCGTAAGAAAAGAGGGCAATCCTGTCGTATGTACCCCCGCCTCCGATTGGGGCAGGAGTGGCGCAAGGGGGTCAATAAAATGGAGAAAATGAGGTATTTTTAAAGAGCTGAAGAATTCATTTTTTTCTTTGAAGAATCTTCCAGCTTCACCACTACGCTCTCGCATCCCGGGGGCATGCAACGCGGAAATGTCAATTCACGAGAATGTCAGCGTTGGTAAAAAAGATTTCCCAAAAAAAGCCAGACGAACAGAGACTAACGGAGGAGAATGCCCAGGACATCCGAAAAGCTTCTCAGGGCATCGTCAACATTGCCAAGCTTCAGGAGAGAGAGCCCCTTGATGAAACCGGTCCGGACATCCTTGATATCGATATAGTACGCCTGGTCAAACGCCCGTGCCGATTCTTCAAGTTTTCCCAGCATGAAGCACGAGTTGCTTAAGACGACCCATGCATCGGCGATTGAGGAATCCACGGCAAGGGCATGTTCCAGGCAGGGAATCGCCTCTTCGTGCATTCCAAGCATACTGAATGCGAGACCTTTACGGTATAGTGCTTTTGCGTTTTCCGGTTCAATCGAAAGAGCCCGGTCAAGGACGTCAAGTGATTCACGGTAGCGCTTCAAATGAATCAATGCAATCCCTTTCTTGATCAGGGCAGAGAAGTAGAACGGATAAATTTTCAGCGCCCGGTCATAGCAGACAAGTTCCTCCTCATACAAACTGAGCTTCCCGTACGCGTACCCTTTGTTGATCCATGCAGACAGGTATCGGGGCCGGAGTTCCAGCGCCCGTTCACAACACCGGACTTCCGCTTCAAACCTGCCAAGCATCCCAAGGGCTACCCCCTTGTTGTTCCATGCGGTTGCGTTCTCCGGGTCGATCCGCAGTGCCTGCTCGCAGCATTCGACCTTGTCCTTGAACCGGTCGAGCATGCCATAAGCGAACCCCAGGGTATTCCATGCATCAACACAGTACGGGTCCAGTTCGATTGCCGTTTTACAGCACTCGATCTCTTCCTCGAATCTCCCAAGTTTCCCGAGAGTAAAACCCTTGCCAACCCAAGCAATTGCCAGCTTCGGATCCTGTTCCAGTGCATTAGAAAAGGATACAAGCGCCTCATCCTGTTTTCCTTCGCGCCCGAGAGCGATACCTTCTAGGTAATGATCGCGTGCTTTCTTGGGGGATGGAGCTGGATTGGAAGCTTCCGATGCAATTTCCATGGACGGTAAAACCCGGGGCCGGCTTTTACAACTGCTTAGTGCCGGTGATATTTATTTTAACGGATTCGTGATATCGCGGTGCGCGGTAGTGAATGCCAAATCTTTAGAATAGATAAAGAAACCGGAAAACGAATATTTTATCACAATAATAAAATACTAACACAAATCTCTCAAAATGATTGTCCAAAAAACCTGTTTTCGACATGATAATCAAATCTGCACGATCCCTGAAATGTTCGCCAAGGAACAATCAGCTGATGATATTGACACGGATTGTGGTCATAGGATTTATTCGGTTCGTGCCCGCGCAGGTTATGGCTGGGGAAAGGGCCCTTGGAAAAATTCCTGCGGTCCATGGTATGAGAATAATGCGCCATTAAAATATATGATTTCTTCAATCATTTATATATTATTTCTTAAAAAATCATTTCGAAAATGTTATATCTTTTTTAATATAACTTATGGTATTGTTTCCTTTACCACGAAATGAGTCTGCAACTTCACCCGTGACGGGAATGGTCCTGCTCCTAGGGATAACCTTCAGTCTTGTTTTGCTGGTGTTTCTGCTCTGCCTCGGATTCCGGTTACCACAAGGTGATACACCGGCCCCAATGATTTTTGAAATAACCGGAATCCGGCACACGAATCCTCAAGGGGTTCTGGATAATGACAGTTATATGGTAGTCAAAAATACGGGCACTATTTCCTATGATAACAGAAAATTATATGCGAAAACGTACAGGAACGGGGTTCATCTTCCCTGTGATATTCCCACAATGAATGGGAAACTTTTCCTCCCTACGCACCATTTTGGGATCCAGACCCTGGGGGGGTTCGGCTCCCATGATTTCCTCTGGTATCCCGGTGCAACAATAGCAATCAATTATGCGAAGGGAACATTTCATCCGGGAGATATTGTCCGGTTCGAAGTGTATGACCGGACAACTCAGAAAATTCTATCTCGGGATACGTATCCCAAGCCGGGAAAGTACGACACGCAATGGTTCTATGATTATTTCCTTAATCATCAAGCTTCCTGAAGACCCCTTTTTTTGCCTTCAGGATCTTGCATTCAGGGCAGCGCCATGTATCCGGCACCTTCTCCCAGGGCGTGCCGGCAGGTATGCCATTCTTCGGGTCCCCCTTGGCCGGATCATAAATATAATGACATTCCAGACAGACCCACCGTGCGTTGATATCCTCAGTAGCCAATGTTTCTTTCAACCCCTTCTTTTTATTGGTAAAATGCATGAACTGGTTTTTCCTGCAGGCTTATGAATGCATCCCTTCAGGCAACACGTAGTGAAAGTCAGGGTGTTTCCCGTTTGGCCAGCACCTGCCGGGCCAGGAGCCTTGCCACCCGGAGTGGCTCAGGAATCTTGCCTTCAAGGGTAAAATCGCGGCAGAACCGTCCGGCATCCGCGTGCCCGATCCCGGCTGTCCGCAGGTAAACAATCCGGTTGGCCCCGAGATCGACAGGTTCCCGTTCGCCAAGCCGGAGATAGGCATGCGCCCGCACCTCGTCTCCCGGGAAATTGCGCCGGATACCGTCAAGGAGTCCTTCCGAATCCTCATACGTAACGCAGATGACCGGGGTTCCGGATACATCTGCAATGTTGTCGATATCGATCACATTGTACCACGAGATTACGCAGCCGGAGAGCAGGATGACATTGATATCATGGCGATCAAGGTCATCGATCATCCGGTTAATTGTAGTGGTAGCATCCATACCACCGACCGTGACTCTTCCGGAACAGAACCCATCAATGCGGAGGTCTTTTCGCATAATGACGCCAGCAAGCGTGGATTCTTTTCGCCCGGTATAGCTCTCTGCGATCCCCAGTGCCCGCAATCCCTTCTTGGGGATATGCATAGAAGTCCTTATGATACCCGATTAAAAATACTATACCCAATGAAATTCAACAAAGATGAGGTCTGCGTTTTAATCCCCACACTCAATGAAGCCCCTACCATTGGCGCAATTGTCCGGGAATTCAGGGACCTCGGATTTCCCCATATCCTGATAATCGATGCAAAAAGCACGGATAATACGGTAAAAAATGCACGCGAAGCCGGTGCTACTGTCAGGACACAATCGGGTACTGGAAAAGGGAACGCTATCATAGAAGCGTTCGAAGTGATAGAGCAGCCCTATATCCTCATGCTTGACGGAGATGGCACCTACTCAGCCAAAGATGCCGAAAAAATGCTGACCCCCCTGTTCCTGGGATTTGACCAGGTCATTGGTGACCGACTGATCAACGCTGAAGAGGGTTCGTTCTCGCGGCTTAACCTGTTCGGAAACCATATGCTCAACATGCTCTTCAAGATCGCTCACAGCCGGGACCTGCATGATATCCTGTCGGGATACCGTGCCTTCACCAAGCTTGCGATCAACCAGATGCACCTGAAAGAGAAGGGCTTTGAGATCGAGACAGAGATCTCTGTGGAGGCAGTCCGCAACGGCCAGCGGATCATGGTTGTCCCTATCCGCTATCTAAGCCGCCCGGGCTCTGCCACGAAACTCTCCCCGTTCCATGATGGTATCAAGATAGTTAGCACAATATATCGCCTTGCCCGCGTGAATAATCCCATGTTTTATTTTGGCATGATGGGGATCTTCACATCGATTCTCGGGATACTTGTTGGCGTCTATGTTCTTCTCCAGTGGTTCCAGAACATCGAGCATATCCCGCTCACAATACTTACCGTACTGCTCATTGTCGTTGGTATAGAGATCTTCATGTTCGGCATGATAAGCGACATGCTCCTCGTCTTCCACCGTGAGATCATACGGGAGATCCAGTTGCTCCAGCCACCCAAACCACCGAAATAAATAACCAAGCACTTCATCTCATGAAAAAAAATTTGCTCTATTAAGAATGTGTAAGGAACAAGTCTGGAGAAACGGGTATGAATGGATTGGTTCACACCGGAACGATGAACATTGCAGATATGCGGGCTTCCCGCGTCATAGCCCCTCGCGGGGCACGGGGGAGCAGTTCCGTGTTTTTTTGTTTGCTCAAGGTTATTGATCCCCCGCAGGGCGCCCCGTCAGGAGCGGCGGCGTTGATCGCAAATAATTGAGAACGTGAAAAATCTAAAAAAATCACCGGTGTTCAATGCAATTTAATATGGAAATGGGTAACTTTCTCTCCTGTGTGCCTGTGGACGCAGGCATCGTGGGTGTTTTCATGGGAAATGATCGGACAGACGCTCAGGGGGGCTTTCGCTAACGCCTCTCCCTCCATGCTGTGGCTGATCCCGCATTGCGATAATCACTCTGAATATTTTTTTAAAAAAAGATCCCGTAAGAAAGATGACAGCCCTGACGCAATTTCGCCCACGGCGCCTACGGGGGGCAGTGATGAGGGAAGTGGGGGTCAATCATTTGGAGGAAAAGAGGTTTTCTCCAGAGCCAAAAAAACCTGGCAATCCCGCCGCCTTTGTGCTCCCTTTGACTGGGTGTCCCTGTCCCATGATGAGGACGTATTCGTGCAAAAAAATGAACCAGATAACTGGTGGATATCATCAGTCCTTTTTCGCACTGACAAAAATGTTGTAGGCCAGCTGGGGCACGCTTTTCTCAACGAAAGGTTCGACCCGCGTGGCAAGGGAGAAGATGGGATCTATCATGTCGATATGGGCAAACGAGCACCATTTCACGTCAACATCGCTAAACCCAGCACTATCGAAAAGGCTGTACATCTCCTTCTCATCGTAATAATGTTCCCCGAAATCCTTCATGACAACATGCTTGATTTTGATCTTCTCGCCAAGCTTGTAGAGTGAGGGGATTCCCTTGGTGATCAGTTTCTTACCCAGTGTGCAGAGCGCAACAGAACCTTTCGGCTCAAGGACCCGGTATACTTCAGAGAGCATGGCAACGGGATCCCTCACATAACTGAAGACAAGAACGCTGGATACTGCATTGAAGGAGGAGTCATTAAACGGGAGTTTTTCACCGGTACCTATGATGAACTCGCAACCCGGGCAGCGGTTGCGGGCTTTTGCCACCATCTTTTCGCTGATATCTAAACCGGTCCCCTTCCCCCCGGTCTTGATATATTTCTCAACAAACAGACCGGTTCCACACCCGATGTCAAGCAGGTTACCGTTCTCTGGAAGGGCCTTCATGAGGTGCTTGCTTAAGTGTGCGTGATATTTTTTCCCTCTCCGGTGGTCATAATGATGGTCGTAGGTATCTGCGACATTGTCGTAATGCTGGCGGATTTTATCAGTTTTTGTCTTGATCATAAAAAAACATCCCGTATCCCGGTGGCAAACGCCCCCAGCTGAATATATTCGTTGTTGGCATGTTTCATACGGTAATCCGCATCTGCGAGAGCGATTGCAAGTGCCGGGTGATTGTACTCATGCCGGAGTATGGCACGGACTTCACATAACACTTCATCTCCCGAAAGACCGAAATCGATCATAAGGGACTCCATGAGGCGGATTGCGCCCCGCGCGTCACCCCCCCTGAGCGCGTTGATTGCCTGAGATGTGATCGTGGCATTCTCTGAGGAGACATACTCTAGGAGTTCCTCGCACCTCCCCGACTGGAGTGCTGCCTGGAGGAGGAGAACAGCACGCCGCATGTCGCCAGCCGCTGACTGGACAATAAGATCGATGTCATCATCGCTACAGGGACGGGATTCTGCAGATTCTTTTGCCCTGATATCCATGAGATGCCCAAGAACAATGTCCTGCCTTACGGGCGCAAAAAAAAGGGGGAGGCAGCGAGAGCTGATCGAAGGAATGATAGCGCTCGAATTCGGTGTCGTGAAAATAAAACGACAGGTGCTGCTCGTCCGTTCCATGATCCTGCGAAGTGCCTGCTGAGCATCCCGGGTGAGGGCGTGGGCATCTTCAAAGACCATCATCTTGAACTCTGCGTCCAGGGGTCGCATAGAGGCATACCATTTGAGGATGTACTTGAAATTCGAGAGCAGAGACTGGTTTTTCTGGTATATATGGGCATACCGGTCGTCGTTTTCAAGAAACGATTTTCCCTGGGAAAACAAGTCAGATACGGGAAAGACGGAGGTGTTCAGTTCCCAGGTATTTTTATAGAGGGCTTTTGCCAGGCATTCGACCGCAGCACTTTTTCCGGTACCGTGAGGGCCGGTAAGGATGAGGTGGGGGACTGTCCCGGATGAACTAAACGATGAAAGGCATTGGACGACCGGCTCCTGACCAAGAATATCTGAAAGTGCACAAGGACGGTATTTCTCAATCCAGAGCATGGGATAACCTCATTGTCATCTCACGTATAGCTTCTGACAAAAGATAATTATTGTCAAGAGATTCCACGAGTTTTTTACGCTCTGATTTGGTAAGGTTTGTGCATGCATCAGTGATGATCGGGAGCGCGCGGGTCAGTTCGTCGACAATGGTCAGCGTTGCCCTACGGGCAGTGCGCGAGAGAGGATTGAGGTCAACGGCGATCACCTTTTTTCCCATCCCGATCAGTGCCTCGCAGCGGTCACCATCCTCAAGTGGCACCAGAATGACATCGGCAGAGAAGATTCCCTCACGCCGGCACCATGCCCTATCATGGGACAGAGGGAGGAGCCGTTCCGCCGTTCCGGAAAATACATCTGTCCCCGCGGACCTGAGCAGGTCTTCGATCAGGTGTACGCGTTCCTCGGTCCGGTGAAAGAGGTTGACCTCCACCCTGGCACCGCATGCCCTCTGGAGGTCGGCAATCTCCCGGGCAGCCAGCGCAGCGGTATTACCGTTCACGGAAATGACGGGGTGACGGGCAGAAAGCAACATTGCAGCAGCGGTCTGTCCGGCAAGGAACGCACTCGGGGTTGTCTTCTCACCGATGAAGTAATCGAAAGCCTCACCCCTGCCATGCGCGGTGAGACCTTCCAAAGAGACGATCCCCTTCTTTACATTTTCTGCGAGGAGCTCGCGTGTGACAAGCGACCGGTAACGGGGGTGATTTGTCGGGATCATGGCCGGACCCCGACCAACCTGGCGCCCTCCCCCGCTACTGCAAAGGTATAAACTTCCCCGAAGCCTGAAAGGATCTTCCGTGCCTTTTTCCCGCATGCGAACACACCATTGCCGAGCATGGTCATGCTTGCGGGGACGTTGTCGGCAGCACACCGATGGAGCACGGCGCTGGCTTCTGCAGTAAGGAGCCCGCTCTGTTCTGCAAACTGACGGGAAATCTTAAAAAAATCTTTTGCGTTTTTTGGCGGGTAGCGGGGAAAAGCTGCAGCAACACGGTCCATTTGTTGCGGGGAACCGAGAACGGAAGGCGTGGAGATAGGGCCGAACGAAACGGCATGAAGCGATTCCGGCAGGTCAAAAGACCTCAATATAACCGCATCTATTCCAGGCCCATTCCGCACTACCCTTCCCCCGCCCTGACAGGCTGCAACATCGCCAAGACCCGTCCGGTGGACGACCTCTGCCTCGTGGGCAAGCGCCGCGATGGTGTGGGGGGTCAGTCTGAGTTCAAGGCACCGGTCAACAGCGGTGAGGGTGGCGAGCAGCGCTGCTGCCGAGAGACCGAAACCGGCTCCGATGGGGAGGTAACTCTCAGTCGTTACCGAGACCGTGATCCCCAGTTTTTCGAGGACAGATTCAATCAGCGGGGAGCTACGGGAATACTGAAAATCCTTTCCGCGTCCTGTCCTCTGGATGACGGATACTGAAGTCGAATCAGCCGGACTGACCGTTGCTGTAACTCCTTCACTAATCACGATACCGGCCCCGATACTTCCTGTAGCAGCGACCGATCTCCCCTCTATGCGTCTGAAGTAGCCGGAGATGTGACCCGGGCAGAATGCCATTATTGTCCTTTCTTTCATGGAAACTGGAAAATTCTGGTGTGATTGAATGTTGGTGTGCTTTGGCATTAAGAAATTCTGTTCAGAGAATACAGGCAGTGCTGTTTTACCCTTATTGAAAAAACGGGGAGAACCTCCCCTCTCGGATGACCACCGCGTTCAGGAAACAGAAGTCCTTGATAGTCCTCATACCGTTTTAGAAATTAAAAAAAGATATCAGAACGGAGGCTCTTCTTCGGCTTTCGTTTCCCCAAGGACAACAGAAGAATACTACTGATGTTTTTCAGCCTGGTTATCCTCTCACAGATCTGCCTTGTTGTAAAACAGCGCCTATGTGTTGTTCCGATAATCGCCCAAAACCCTCAAATTCCATTCAAGGAACAGAGATCGGGCAACCTTACCGCATCATCTCTCTGTCGCTGTCCTGCTGGAGGTCCCGGAGGATCCTCCGTATATGACCGATGTTTATCGTCCTTGTGGTCAGAATACAGAGATGGTTCTCGTGGTAAGGAGCGATGATAAGATTTCCTTCCGGGATCTGGAGTGTCATGTGGACAAAGAATCCCCAGTCGAGGTGGGGTTTTATCGTGTTGATGGTCGTGAGCATGGTCCGGGCTATGTTAAGGAGGGGTTCGATCTCGACATCACCCATAAGGAGAATGTTACGATCATCATTGAAGAAGGAGATGGCAATAATACCATTGAGTTTCTTGATCTGGCCGATTGTCTTTATTTCCACCTCATTGAGGATCCCCGGCTGTGGGACTGGATGACTCGCTGTAACATCAGCTTCTGGTATTGGAGAATCATCAGCAATCGCGTTTTTCCCTTCTTGTTCGGATTTTTCCGGTAATACTCGTTGGTGCTGTTCGATATGGCGTATTACGGGTAATTCAACGCCATGTTTTTCACTTTTCGTTTCGGATTTTTTTGGTAATACTTGTTGGTGCTGTTCGACTTGGGGTATTACAGGTAATTCATCGCTATGTTTTTCACTTTTCGTTTCGGATTTATCCGCCAATACTTGCGGTAATTGTTCGACCTTTTGTACTACGGGTAATTCATCGATGCGTTTTACCGCACCTTCAGCGCGAGCAGGGACGGACCGGCCATTCTCCGTCACACCCACGGTTTCCTGCGGGATCCCTGCAACTTCACAAATCTCGAGCGCACGGGAGAATTCTTCCGGAGTATATTTGCAAAGGTTGAATTCAATGGTTTTGTGAGAGTTGAAGTAATCCAGTGCACCGTGCCCGCGGAGTTCAATGCGGCCATGTTTGAAATAATACATCAGGGGTAGTCCTTTCCTGATAAGGATAAATCCCTCGCCATCAAGTATGACCACCCGGACTATTCCGAGAAACCTGACTGTATGGGTAAATATCCATTGCACTGGTGCCTGCATCCAGCCTATGCTTTTTCCATCGGGTAACTTATCAATCATAACAGGGACATGATCTCGGCCTGGTTTTTCTTCATTTCATATGTGATCTGCCCGATATTTGCCGTCTGTTTTGCTATGATCAGAAGATAAAACTCATCCATGACCGGTCCCAGGATGAGGAAATTATCGGAAAATTCCAAAAACACCATGGAGAATGAGGCGTTCCCGAACTGGGCAGCAGTTTTTTTCGAATCACGCATGAGGATTGATAATACAGCCTGAAGTCCATCGTTGATCACGATCCCGGATTTGATGCTCTGAATAATTTCCCCGTTCTCCTGAATGACAATCGCAGCCTGAACGTCACTCAGGACCAGGAATTTATTCAGGATTTGTTTGAGCATTTTGATCCTCTTTAACACGGTGTCTCATTTTTTTTGTATTTTGTATTTGATCACCCAACCGTTCCCTTGTCAGGTGTCGGAGTTCAGATCTATTTTTTCAGGAATGCCGGCAGGTTGTCACTCGCTATCTTCTTTTGAGAGAGTATCAAGGATTTTATACGTGTTGACCATGCGGTTGAAAGCGGTCTGGAGTTCCCCTATCTCGTCATTGCTGAGGATTTCGATCTCGGGATCCTTGAGATTGCCGGTGCTCATACTTGTTGCGATCTTTGAGAGCTTAACGATTGGATTGGTGATACTGCTTGCCAGAAAGAAGCTCCACATGATGACGACCGATAGCGTGATGAGGGTGATGAGGAAGACACTGGGTGCAAGCCCAATGTTTTTGATAATACTGGTCTGATCTCCCATCATGACGATACCCAGAAGGAGCATGGGGATGGTCGCGACAAACAGCATGCTCACCATCAGTTTGTAGAATATGGGAATCGGAAGACTGAATCCTGTTGAGGCCGCGTTATGAGCGATCCTTGCCGTAGTGGTCATATATCAGTATTTACATAAACAATATTTAAAGATATCTAAAAAATTCCGGGTATCAAGCGGGCTTTTATGGGTGAATTATTGTTAATTATTGGAAGGAACCACATGCCATCCCCGTTCATACGCTGTGAAACGGGGGAGGATTGTATCCGATTTTTATAATCGCTCTCCAGAACAAGCGGGCAATGACATCTTTCGATCCCTCAAGTTTTGTCAATCCCTGTGCAGAGAGGAGCTTATAATCCCCCTCCCTGCTGCCCATTGTTGCTTTGGAATTCATCAGGACAGCGGTGACTCCTTTTTTCAGCATCTGTCTTGATTGTTTCTCCGGTGCCGAGCCCAGTTTGAATGCAACGGTGAGTGGTGACCATTGCCGTATCACTTCGTCCAGCAGTTTCGGCAGGGGTTCCAGCTCAAGAAGGACCTTCTTCCCGCTCGGGATCTTTCCCTTGTATACCTTCGGCACAAAATCCGATATTGCTGCTGCACTGATATAGATATCAGCGCCACCCCCCATCAAAAAACAACGGCGTACCGCGTCCCTCATATCAGCAGCAGAATCCGAAGGTAGGTTCTTGACACAAGGGAATATGTCGCGATGGACAACCGTGACATCTGCACCAAGCCTGAATGCCTCGAGTGCAAGAGATCTCCCCATCAGCCCGGTTGACCGGGTTGTAAGCACCCGGACATCATCAACCTGCTCCCGGCAGGGGCCGCTTGTTATAAGCACGCGTTTTCCTTTCAGGGGCTGCCCGAGGATCATCCGCTCACACCAGAGCACAATCGTTTCATTGTCCGCAATCTTCGCCTTTCCCTCTTCCATCCTCGGATCGATGACACCGACACCCCATGCCCGGAGGCATTCCAGGTTCCCGCGGACAGCCGGGTGGCGGTACATGCTGTGATGCATTGCCGGGACAACCAGGACCGGTATGCCGCTTCCCAGCGCTGTTGTTGCGAAGGTTGTAACAGGGGTATCGTCAATACCGCAGGTAATCTTGCTGATTGTGTTTGCGGTGCAGGGTGCAATCAGCAGGAGATCCGCAGATCCACCGTCACCGCAATATCCAACATGTTCTACCAAACCGGAGATGCGGGTGATCGCCGGCCTGCCACTGGCATAGGTAACGGCATCCGGAGAAATGATTTCGGTTGCAGCCCGGCTCATCACGGTCTGAACAACGGCACCGCACCGTCTCAGCATGTGGATGATCTTTACAACCTCGACTGCAGCAATACTGCCGGTAACGGCAACAACCACCTGTTTTCCGGCAAGTGTCTGATCGGGAGTCATGTGAGATACACATCCTGGACCATATGCCATGCATGAGGCCCGTATTTCTTCACTTTATGTACTTGGATAGTGGCTGAAAAATCTGTAGCCTCAATGTGTGTCCGAACCAATTCTTCAGCCGGCCCTATGCTGTGGACATGCATGACACTTCCCGGTGCTGCATGGCGCAATGCGCAGGGAACCATGTCCACGGCATCGAAATGACCCATGACGATACGGTCATAGGTACCGGAGAGCAGCTGGCGGCAGTCTCCCAGAGAGGGCATGATCCTGCTTGAGAGACCATTCGCTTCAATGGACCGGAGCAGGTACCCGAATGCAACGGGATTGATCTCCATGGCGTGAACCTCTGCTCCCGCCCCCGCAAGCGGTATTGAAAAATATCCAATGCCGGCAAACATATCAGCAATCCTTTCGGGGCGGGGGCTGGTGCTGATCATCCGGACGATCCGCGCTTTTTCTTCGCGGTTGCCCATAGAAAACATAACTTTCCCCGGATCAAAAATATAGGAGAACCCGGTCTCCTTATGGCAGACTTCCCCGCCACTTCCCCAGACTATCTGTGTCTCCGGTGTCCTCGTTTTTTCCTTGAGGAATTTTATCCACAGGATCCCGCGCGGGTGACAAAACCCGCGGATTGTATCAATCTCAGCCAAAGAGGGCTCTCTGCCATGAAGGACCGCAATGTCGCCGACCATGAAATATCCCCGCCCGCAGTACTGTTGCCGCTTTGGGATTTCACGGTCGCAGGGTTCGGATGCAATGACCGGTACCCAGAGGGTATCCCCTTCTGCATATGGGGATTTCTCCCTGTCTACCCAGCCGGCAGAGCATAGCTCTTTGATTCTTTCTTTCCGGACGGCCCGAACCCGCATATCCTACCTGACAAAAACCATCTGATCGTCATCCCGCAGCAACCGGATATGATCACCGGCACGGACATCCAGCCATTTCAATTGTGCATATTCCCGAGTCCGGTTGCTGACCGGATCCATTATTCCCATGTTTTTCCCGTCTGCAAAAACAACGAGGCCCGGTTCTGCGTTCCGCGAATTGCCGATGATCTTACCAATATCATCCTCCCGGATCGATTTCACGTTTCCATCTCCAAGGTCGATAACCTGGAGGTGGCCGGATTCCACCCGCAGGACCTCGAAGTACCGGTTCCTGATCTTTATGACATCGTTTTTCTGGAATTGCGGGAGCCGTACCGAAAAGGTGACCCGGAAAAGCTGCCGCCCGTTCTTTTCCCCGACTAGTTTCGGGTGTGTTGTGTATCGCCCGCCAAGACGGGCAACAATTCCCTGGGCGATGAGCAGCCCGATGTGCTGTGACCCGACAATGATATCAATGCCATCGTGTATCTCATTCATATCCGAGATGAACGAGAGCCGTTCTCCGCCGGCCTGTAAATTATCCTCTACCTGCTGTGCTATCGACGCTGCGGTCTGGATCTCAAAGGTGCTCGGAATCCTTTCATCTGCCCGTACCTGCACGACCCCTTCATAGTAACTTCCGCTGATCCGGTTGCAGCGGTCGCACTGCTCCTTATGCCAGAGGATCTCAACCGTACAGGTTCCTTGGACTGGTTTATTGTACAGAAGACCC
>Ga0209202_1001383_pt1 | contig 15218 bp, 10 predicted proteins | sample AD_UKC032_MetaG_FD_184416 | JGI IMG/M metagenome (GOLD analysis project Ga0209202, IMG submission 184416) | Active sludge microbial communities of municipal wastewater-treating anaerobic digesters from USA - AD_UKC032_MetaG (SPAdes) (version 2) | ecosystem: Engineered > Bioreactor > Anaerobic >... | reverse complement strand
GGATCCCGAACGATCAGCCTCAATGACAACATGGTGGCCATTTTCCCGGCGCGGAAAGTCGATTTAACCGGTGATATCGCGTTGCACAGTGGTAAGGGCAATGTGACCGCCGGACCCGGCAACGTTCAGGAACTCTTCTGGGGGGCGGCGCTTTCCAAAAATGGCCGGAACATTTTTGCCTTACCTAGTCGCAACCGTAAGGGAAAACCCAATATTCTTCTTTCTTTGGATAAATATCCTTTCCAGTTTACTAATCGGGAATCCATGGATGTTGTTGTTACGGAGTACGGCGTGGCTTATTTAATGGGCAAAACCTTGCGTGAACGAGCGCAGGCGCTTATTGAAATTGCGCACCCCGACGACCGTGCAGATTTGGTCAGGCAGGCTAAAGAGGCGAAAATGATTTATGCCGATCAAATATATTTTGCGGAGTCCGGCCATCTTTATCCGGATAAAATCGCTTGTTCTCACCGCTTCAAAGACTCTCTGACTATTCGCTTCCGGGCGATCAAACCGTCTGATGAAGAAGAAATGCGGCGTCTCTTTTACCGGTTTTCCGATCAGGCAGTTTATTACCGTTATTTCAGTCCGATTAAGACCATGCCTCACAGAAAGATGCAGGAATACGTCAATGTGGATTACCGTTATACGATGTCCATCGTCGCCATTATTGATGATTCCGGCGTGGAGAAAATCATCGGCGAGGCCCGTTATGTCAAGACACAGGGAGAATCTTTTGCCGATACTGCCTTCATTGTGGATGAACAATATCAGGGCATGGGCATTTCGACCTATCTTTTCAATCTTTTAATAAGGGCGGCCCGGGAAGAAGGCATTGCCGGATTAAAGGCCGACGTTCTGGAAAACAACAGGGCTATGTTGAAAGTTTACGAAAAAGCCCTCTATCCGGTACAGACCGTTCTGTCCAGTGGCGTCTATAAAATTACGATTCCTTTTAATACGCCATAGAACAATGATGTTGTAAATCATCCGCTATTTCCCGGGCTGATTCAACGCTGCTTGGATGAATTGAATAAAGAGCGGATGGGGTTTCGTGGATCGGGATTTAAATTCTGGAGGAACTGGCAGCCCAGGATCGACATTAATATACGGATCCAGTTTCTGGTTGGTTACATTAAGACCGCGAGACTCCAGAATGGCTGTGATGGAAGCTACCGCCAGTTCCTTCCCCAAAGATAATAAACGCCGCCCGTTACAAAAATGAATTTGGTCCTCTTCACGTAGAGTTCCAGCGAGTTCCCGCGCCAGTTTTATGATGGCACCCGAAGCGACGCTTAAACCATCCTCTTCAAAACGATGCCCCGGTTCTTGAGCTCCTTTGGGTTTGCCAGAAGACCTTCAGCCGCAACGCAGTCTAGGACATAAATCAACTCGCCACCATGTTCAGCGTATTGCTGGCCATACGAAATGGGAATTTCGGGGGTAATATCTCCCAGCAGCGATCGGGTAACGGATTCAGTCTTACGTGCACCGTTGGCCAGAAGGACGACAATTTTGGCCTTATAAACCAATTCAGCGCCCATGCTTATGGCATATTGCGGCGAATCCGCCTTGATACGAAAGTGTCCGTCATTGACAGCATTGGAGATGGTGTTGTCGTCAAGTTTGACCAGCATCACGGAGCTTCCTTTAAAAGGAACGCCCGATTCGTGAAAAGCCACGTGACCACGGCCGCCCACACCGATAATCTGTAGGTCGATTCCGCCGGCTTCTTTGATTTTTCGGGCGTAACCGTCCAGAATTTCTTTCCGAATCCAGGCCAGATAAGCGGATGCTGGTTTAGCTTTAATGACAATGGATTTTCCAGCGTCCGTGCCTTGAAATTTCCAATCGTTTTTGTTTTCCTTCAATTCCTTGATCAACATTTTCTGTTCAATCAGTGAACCATAGGGTACTCGTGTTTCAAGGAATTTTTTATTGAGATGACTGAAAAGTTCCTGAATCATGAAATAAACGTAGCTCTCCTGATGCAGGACCCGCTGTTGAACATTATCACCCGGTAAGCCGACATACTCGTCGAGATTGAAACTGCGGATACGTCCGGAATCAAAGCGACCTTCGTTAGCCGCCTTGGCGAAGTGTTTATAGAGTCCTGTGGGTGAATTCCCAGTGGCCAGCCCTAAAACAGCCTCATTTTTTCCTTTGAGGATTTCAATCGTTTTTTTGATGACAAGGTCTGCCGCGACCTCACTCATTGAGGTAAAGTCTCGTGTAACAAAAATAGTTGTTCCCATGAGTTGTTCTCTCTCTCAAGCTATCCCAGTTCGTCCTTCACGATATCAGCGAGTTGTTTGCAATATTTTTCTGTCACTGCATTGGATGGTCCTTCCACCATGACACGGCACATGTTTTGAGTTCCGGAATAGCGGACCAGAACACGTCCTTCTTCACCAAGTTCCTTTTCAATTTGCGAGATTGCCGCCATCAACTTAGGAACTTTGTCAATGTCCGGCTTGCTCTTTACATCAACATTGATCAGTTTCTGCGGAAAAATATCCATCATATGCGAAAGTTCGGAAAGCGGTTTGCCTTCCTTCACCATTGCGGCAACCAGTTGCATGGCCGCGATGATGCCATCGCCGGTGGTGTGATGGTCCAGGAATATCATGTGCCCTGCTTCCTCTCCGCCGATCACGGATCCCATCTGCAGCATATCTTCGAGAACATAGCGATCTCCCACTTTAGAGGCATGGTGCTTAAAGCCGTATTTTTTGCAGGCAATTCTTAAACCCAGGTTGCTCATAACCGTGCTGACTAAAAGATCGTTTTTCAATTTGCCTTCTCTTTTCAGGATATTAGCGCAGATGATGAGAATCTGATCCCCAGTGATCTCGTTGCCCTTTTCATCCACTGCAATGAGACGATCCCCATCTCCGTCAAAGGCCAGTCCAATAGCCGCCCCGCTTTCCACTACCTTTTTCCTGAGATCTTCTGTGTGTTGTGAACCGCACTTGGCATTGATGTTCACGCCGTCCGGCATGTTGTGAATGACTTCAACATCGGCACCCAGTTCAATGAATGCGTTTGGTGCGACTCTGTATGTCGCGCCGTTGGCGGTATCCAAAACGATTTTCATCCCTTCCATGGACAGATTGCGGGGAAAGGAATTTTTCAGAAAGACGATATAACGTCCGTTAACATCATCCAATCGGGCTGCTTTTCCCATTCCGCTTGCCGTCGGCAGTAAGTCAGAAAGTTTTTTGTTCAGGATAAGGTCTTCAATGTCGTCTTCCTCTTCATCGGTTAATTTAAAACCGTCACCTCCAAAAATTTTTAGGCCATTATCCTGGAAGGGATTATGTGAAGCGGAAATAACAATGCCGGCATCAGCCCGCATGCTTTGTGTAATGAAGGCAATCCCCGGGGTTGGCAACACGCCGACCAAGATCGGGCATCCCCCCATGGATGTGATTCCCGCTTCCAGTGAACTCTCGAGCATGTATCCCGAAATCCGGGTGTCTTTTCCAATGATCACGTGGGCGCGGTGTTTGTCTTTTTTGAATAAGTGCGCGACGGCCTGCCCAACACTGAAAGCTATTGCCGCGTTCATCGGATAGCGATTGGCTTCTCCTCTGATCCCGTCTGTTCCAAATAATTTACCCATCAATTTTCTCCTTCTTGCTCTTATTCACCCTTGGTGAATCAACTAATCAAAATTATTTCACTATCATTTTTTGAATAAAGCCAGGGCCGGAACAGACTGCGCGACTTTTGTCTTCATTGTATCGACTATACCGCCCAGCCATACTACGCCTTTTGACGAAATCGCAGCGGGCAGGCTCTGGATGGTCTCGATATAATTGGCCCTGTTACTCCCCACGGCCTTCTCGAAATCGCCTAGAAATGCCTCGCGGGATGAAACCGTCGGTGCCAGAACCTCTGGCATTTTATCGGTGAAGAGTTCCTCAATAAAGCTGATTTGTTCATACAACTCTTGTCGTTTACGGGCAGTGATTGCCTGACGCTTTTTGTGGGAGGAGGCCATGGCTTTTTCCGCCATCGTTTTTAATCTTTTTAAACGTTCCTTTTTAGCTGCAGAAAGCTGCTCCATAACACCGGCAAACAAGAGAGGACCAAAGGGATGGGCTTCCAGGAAAGGTTCCCTTACTTGTATGTACCAAGCCTCAAGAGCCTTCAAGTTGGCCAGATAGAGAATATTATTTTCCACGATGCGTATCATGCCGGGGTAGGTAGCCGGAATGTATTCCTTCAAACTTCCAACAGGTGCTTTCTCAAAAATTAGTTGATTGTTGCCAGGGTAATCATGCCGCAGGACGGAGCCAGCCGCAATCACATTGCCATATCCCAGGCGCACCGGACCAACGATTCCTCCCTGGCCGCCCAGAAAAATGGGGGGTTGGTTGAGCATCACCCCCCGGGGGACATCGCCAAGTAATGAAGGCGTTGTTTTGTCGGCATCGGGTGTAAAATTGAAATGGATGTAAGAGCTTCCTACTTCACTGTGATTGCTGCGGCTGGTGCCGCCTGCCATTAGACAGTCGCAGAAGTTAATCAGGCTGCCCAGTGTTACAAATGGGAAAAGGATGGTCTGCTTTAAGCCAACGCAGTGGGCACCGCTGGCTTCTTCCTCCAGAATGCATCCCTCTCGGACGTGAGCACCCGTACCCATATTCGCTTTTTCCAGAAAGACGGATTTGCTGAAGAAGCCGCCCTTCAATTCGACCTTTGTTCCGAGTTGACAGTCTTCGATCGTGACAGGAGCTTCATAGCCCAGCTTGCAACCGGATGAGATGACCGTTTTGCTGCCATAAATCCGGCAACCTGGATAAATCGAAACACCCTTTCCCCAGATTTGATTGACGTTGACTTCATCGCCAATATCGATTGTGCCTGGATTAGGAATATCCACTCCTTTATCGATTAGTTGACAAATTTTCTCATAGGATTTTGGTTTAAAATCCATACAATCTCCACCAATGCAAGTTACCGGATGAATCTATTGTCCAAAGGGAATGGTCGCATCCGCCCACCTCAAACTTTGTGTGAACTTCAGGCAATTAATGTTATGCAACCTTTCCTTAATTTTATTTACACAACACCATAGGCCAACATGGCTTTGGCCACCTTGGTGAAGCCGGCGATATTTGCGCCCATTACATAATCGCCCTTCTTACCATAGGCTTCAGCGGTATCATAGCAATTTTTGTGAATGGTCTTCATGATGATGTGCAGACGGTTGTCCACTTCTTCACGCGTCCAGGAAAGCCTCAGGCTGTTTTGGCTCATTTCCAGACCGGAGGTGGCCACACCGCCGGCGTTGGCCGCTTTGCCGGGACCATAGAGAATTTTGTTTTCCTGGTAAATCTTGATGGCTTCCGGAGTCGAGGGCATGTTGGCGCCTTCTGCCACGCAGTAGCAGCCGTTTTTCACTAAAGCGGCAGCGTTCTTGCCATTGATTTCATTCTGAGTGGCGCAGGGCAGGGCGATATCCACTTTGATGCCCTGTTCGCGGATGACATCCCAGACATTCTTGCCTTCGTAGCAGTTCGTCCCTTTATATTTGTCGGCGTATTCCGAGATGCGGCCGCGTTTGACGTTTTTCAGATCGAGGACGTAATTGCATTTCTTGTCGTCAATGCCCGCATCGTCAATGATGCAGGCGGAAGAATCGCAAAGCGAAATAACTTTTCCGCCCAACTGGTTGACTTTTTCCACGGCGTACTGGGCCACATTGCCGGCGCCGCTGATGGCGACGGTTTTGCCTTTGAAATCGAGCTTTCTGGTGGCTAGCATTTCCGCCGCGAAATAGGTGGTGCCGTACCCGGTTGCTTCGGGACGAACCAGACTTCCGCCGTAATCAAGACCTTTGCCGGTTAGGACGCCGGTGTGCTCATTGCGGATTTTCTTGTAATAACCGTAAAGATAACCGATTTCGCGGCCGCCGACGCCGATGTCGCCCGCGGGAACATCGACATCCGCGCCAATGTGACGGAACAACTCACGCATGAAGGCCTGGCAGAATCTCATCACTTCGCTGTCGGATTTACCCTTGGGATCAAAATCGGAACCGCCCTTGGCGCCGCCCATGGGCAGCGTGGTCAGGGCGTTTTTTAAAATCTGTTCAAAACCCAGAAATTTGATAATGCCCAGGTTGACCGACGGATGGAAGCGCAGGCCGCCCTTGAACGGTCCGATGGCGTTGTTGAACTGTACGCGGAATCCGCGGTTAACTTTCACATTGCCCTTGTCATCCATCCAGGGCACGCGGAAGCTCATGGCTCTTTCCGGTTCGACAAGCCGTTCATAAATATTGGCTTTGACGAATTCCGGGTGTTTCTTCACGGTAGGTTCCAGCGTCTCCATGACTTCTTCAACAGCCTGATGAAACTCGGGCTGATCCGGATCGGTCTGTTTCACTTTTGCGATAACATCTTTGATGACTGACATAATTTACTCCCCCTTTTAAAAATAGTTTTTAACTTTCATATTTGGTTGGTTTGCACATGAAATCTCATCATTGTGGATTATATCTTTTCTATATCCTTCAGCTTATCGTATTCCATCACGGTGGACATGGCCTTATTGTCCACATCAAAACCTTTTTCATAGGCTGCAGCCACTGGGTTGAGGCCACCGATTAGAATCATTCCGATTTTATTGACATCCACATGTGTCTGGCACACGGGATGACCGATACTCCCGATGGATAATACTCCGTGAATACCGGCTTTGGTGAAGTCATCAATTACTTTATCAATTAGGCTTCGGCTTAACGCGGGAATTTCACGGAAGTTGGCTAGGATCTTCCCCTCGCCATCCGTCGCGACTTGATTGACGGATGTCATTTTGCCGCGAATAAAAATTTCTGACGGGTCGAGTGAGGAACCGGCGTAATGAATCAATTCCACAAATCGCAGGATTTCTCCCTTGCGTACCTGGAGAATGCCGCCGAACTTGGAATCAATGGGAACGCCGTGCTTCAGAAGAACGCTGTTAATCACAATACTGCACATGGTCGCCAATCCAACTTTGCCTGGGGGAACCATAATATCACCTAATGTTTTTCCGGCGGCAGCAACAGCAACACGCGAACTGACGGCGAGTTTCTTTTGAAAAACCGGCTTCATCACGCTCATCGCGTCGTTAAATTGTTTTTGCGGAAAGAACGAGATATTGACTGGCACTAGACCACGCTTCTTTTTAACGTCGAATGTTGTTTTAAAGGAAAGGATATCAATACGTGAAATTGACAGACCTATTTTATCCTGTACACGGGCATCGGAAATTTCATTGAGGCCATGTTCGGTAATTACTCTGCCATCCCGTCTGCCCACCAACCTGGTGAGGCCACGCTCGTCCATGATTTTCAGGTGGTAGCGGACGGTCCGTTCGCTGAGCTGCACGTTTCGCTCCGACATCCGGCGGGCGATTACGCGCGCGCCCATCGGCACTTCGTTTTCGTGCAGAATTCTCAAGATGAGGATAACTTTTCTTTCAATGTCTTCGGGCTTAAAAAGCTCCTTCATAGGCTTTCCATACGGCAAACGGCAATTGTTTGCCGTATCCCTACTTTCAAATGACTTTTTTGTCAAATACATTTTTGTCTTTATTAATTTTTCCCGGTTCCATTTTGTATGATGGTGAGGAAGCATGCTGGATATCAACATGTTTTACACGTAAATATCCTATCAATATTTATGATATGTTAGCCGTAACAGGAGGATGATGTCTGATCTATTGCTGGCCAAACTGTTTTTGAATCTGTCCGGCAATCACTTCAATAGGCTCGCTGTAAAGTGATTCCAGAGAAATAGATTCCAGATACTCGTCATGCCAGGAAAGATTGTATTCATTAATGAGATTGCGGATATCGTCGTACCGGTGTCCCAATGCTGCCATTTTCCCCGCCAGACTAAGGTTGTCATTGAAAGTGATATGAATCAGAAGCAGGTTTACGACCCGGGCATCTGCTCCCTGCAGGGGGATGATCATTATCGGAGCGCCGTCTATTTTACCCCGGCCCAGATAAACATGGCCATTACTGACGATGGTATTTTTCACCCCCATCAGTTTAGTGGGATGATCTGCTCGCGATGTCATTTGAGCGGCCACGCCGCCTTTGGCTGAAGTTGCAATGATCGAATTCTGTGTGGGATGACCCTGTTCGTCAAGACCGCTGATGTCATAGACTGTATATCCCCTTACTGCCGCCAGGGCGGGCTGGAGGCGATGGATTGATAGAATGCTCCGATAAGTGAGATTCTTTGCGGAGAATTTCAAAGTTTCGATCAGATCGAAAACAATTCCTTTGAGCTCTTTGTCCTTCCGGCTCGTCCCCACGGTGACGGTTTTGGCCTGATGGCGGATGGCATCAATCGGACGCGTTAACTCATCAATGGCCGTACCCAGCACTTCATCCAACAAGTCAAACAGATTAATCGGGTCATCCTCTCCTTTGAATTCTCGGCGAATATCCTGTAAGGGCATTTTGCCTGCAGCATATTTTAGCAAGAGTAGTAGATCAGTAATGGTTTTCCCAGAAAGGACGCTGAAGGCTCCGCTTTGGCTTCGGGATTTGAACAGAGCATAAAAGTCATTGATGATCCGGCAAAAAGAGACATCAGCCACCATGTCGAAAATATCGAAAATAGATAATTTCTTTTTTGTCCTTCTTGTCAATTCCATTGACAGTCGGCTGCGGAATTCACGGAAGATCTGCGCTTCTTCATCGATGGTGCGCGCTGCAAAGTAGCCCCATAAGTGGCCGGCCATGGTATTAAGAATCACAGGCAGGGGCGCAGGTGCGGCGGGAATGCCAATAACCGCGTCGGCGAGTTGATCAAAACGGTGATCGTCTTCGTCAGCAAAAACAATCACGGCTGCTTTATGGGCTTTGAAAATTGCTACGTCTTTAACAATATCCTCCAATACTGCTTGAGGATTGCCGGAAGCGCAAACCAGAATGAGCGGTTCGGCGGATAGATCGATGTGCTTTTTATTTTCCACGATATCGGAGGATATTGTTTTATAGCAAAGTTCGCTGAGCTTAATGCGTATCTCGTCAGCCGCCGCCTTGTTGGGTCCGCTGCCCACGATTGCCCAGTATCTTTTCCCGGCGTTTTTTTTCACCGAGGCGGCTATGACGTCGCGGTGCGCGAAAATGTGATCCATCAGTCGTGGCGTAGATTCAAGATGCCGCAGTGCCATCGCGATGTCTTCGTCGCTGCGCGATCCCAGAATCTTCGCGAAGAACAAGGCGAGTATATGTCCGGCGACAATCTGCGCATAAAAGGCTTTGGTCGAGGCGACAGACATTTCAATATCTCGTCCATCACTGGTATAGAATACGCCGTGTGATATGGCGGTGATATCTGATTGTCTGCGGTTGACAATGGAGATGATCTGCGCGCCGCGTTCCCGAGCCATGGCCACGGCGCGGTTGGTATCGGTGGTCGTGCCCGATTGCGTAATCGGGATGACCAATGTATCGGCAAGGTCGTCTTTCAGTCCGAAACCGCTTAATTCTGAGGCAACCCGGGCAAGGATGTTAAGGCTGCTGCCTTTAAGGTAATACGACAGAGCGTCAGCCACGGCCTGACCTGCTATAGCTGCCGTTCCATGACCGATAATGACGATGTTTTTTATTAAACCGTTTTGAAGACCAGTGCGTACGCAGGCGGGAACTATATCCATTCCAAAATTAAAAGAGACCTGCGGAGCGGTTTGACCGGATGCAACGATCCGGTATTTACCGCGTAGCGTTCTTTTGATGGACAGGGCGGATTCAGAAATTTCCTTGAGGAAAAAATGCGGGTAATTGCTGCGGTCAATGTCCCGTGTGGTGATTTCCGCCGTATGCAGATCGTTGTCGGCAAGGGGGATGGTGGTGCCGTCGTAAAAGCACGCGCTGATTCCCTTCATGCCGCCATCGCAATTCTGGTCCAAGATGAATACCTGTCCGCCTTTTTCGCCGTTCATCTTGATAAAGCGCGGCATGACTTCTACCAGGCCGTAAAGTTCCGAAGAAAACATATACTGGTTGGAATTAATTCCGACATAAATGGATTGGCCGCTGCCTTTGAGCGCCAAAAACATTTTGCCGGGCGCCAGATTACAGGTCATAGCAATGGCATGCGAGCCTTCAAAGTCATTGACGGCCAGGCGGAACGATTCCGTCAGATCCTGTCCATCCTTCAGATACTTTTCGATTTGCAGAGGGATGATTTTGGTGTCGGTGGTTACCTGCGGATCGATCAGTTCGCTTCCAGTCTCCAGAGATTGTCGCAGCGCCTGGTAGTTATCGATATCCCCGTTCAAAACTACATTAATTTGCGCCTCAATGTTGCAATAATGGGGATAGGCAGATTTGGACTGGATCGTTGTATAATTGTTTACCGGATGGCAATTTTCCTCAGTGATGGAGCCGACAGAGGCCCAGCGGGTATGTGTCAGTGCTGTTTCAAAATCCGAAGCTTTCGTGGCAAAGCATTGCAGAATGCGATCATTTTGAATGGAATGTCTCAAATCGGCTACATTGCGCCCCAGTTCACCGACAATGGAATGGGTTTTATAACAGAAAGTCGCGATGATGCCGCCTGTATTTTCAGCTATTGAAATACAAATGCTGAGGTTAATAAGATCGCCCGGTTGTGTTCGCTGTTGATAGGCTTCATCCCAACCATTTTCCTTGATTGTCCGGAGGATGTCTTCCATTTCTTTTTTGTTTTCCAGGACGAATGTCAATTGAATGCCTGCTGAATCACGTCCCCGGACTTCGAGGCGATCCAGCGCGTTTAACAGCAGGTTGAGTTTCCGGTATTTTCGAAAGGTGGCGGGATTCATCGCAGCGGATGTCTCTGCGCCGTAAAGCGTAAGGACTTTTTGCAGATTGTCTAAAATATCTTTTTCCAGAATCCAACAGATATCCTTGAGCGAAAGAAGTCGGCTGTTGATGATTTCCAGATCAACTGAGTTGAAAACGGTTTCCTGATGTTCCAAATTTTTTTCTTCGTTGCTCAGAAACGCTTTCATTTCCTGAGCGACGTGAAACAAATCAGACGCCCTGTCTGTCTGAAAAAAAAGAAATTGCTGCACCTCCTCACGTTTGAGCTCGGAAACGGCCATATCTATGGCCTGTAAAGTTTCTCTTCCGTTTAAGTAATTCGTTGCGTCATTTTGCCCCGCAAAAACGGTCTGTAAATCGGCATTTTTTATTTTTTGCCATATTGCAGCGGTTCTAAGATCTGCCGTTTTGTCTGAGGGTTTCTCTTGCAACCGGCAGGTCATTAAACCGGCAAAACCGCAATTAAGCTGATTGCAGAGAAGGGGGCAGAAGATGATTGCCGGCGCAGGAACAGTAGCTGGAAGAGCGCCAACAAAAATACGGCAATGTGCGATAAAAAATAGGATTTTTTTGAGAATTGCGAACATTTTTGTATAAATCATTATGTCCTTTTGTTTTGCAGTCTGGCGATTTTTTTTGCTATACTATAAACTCTTTTATGCAACAATTTTGTTTAACTTCAATTTTCCGGCGTTAACCTAAATATACGAGGAACAGACAAGATAGATATATGAAAATCATGCATCAGCTTGATTATTCGTCGTTTTGGCGAACCATTCTGAATAATTCATTGGGACAGGCACGTTCCATAACTCCTCGTTACTCCAGCTATTGACCATGTGAACTGCAATAACCGTTCCTAAGGTTAATTGATTTTTTTTCGGCAAAGGTATCTAAATTTTTTACGATGTTGAATGCAGATATTTTTAGGAAAACTATTTGATTTTCTCACAGTCGATGCCCAGTTTGGCCATTTTATCGGTAAACGTGTTGCGATTGATACCCAGAAATGTTGCTGCCGAACTTTTGATGTAACTAGAGCGTCTCAGGGCGATCTTGAAGAGCCCTTTTTCCACCATCGACATGACTTCCGCATGAAGTTTGCTTTTGCCGTTGCCGTTATCCGAAACCGATAAGACCGTTGCCAGATCGTCCAGCTTTTTTTCCAATATTTCTTCGACCGCCGCGTAAAGTTTTTCTTGAACACCAATTACCGCTGCTGGTTTATTCTGTTTTTTTTCTCTCATGTTCATAAAACTCCTGCATTTGAATCCATCTTTATCATGAAGCTATTCACTCAGATATTTTTGATGCTCTCAACGACGAACGGATACTAAAATGTAACCAGCTTGGTCAGGATAATCGCGACAATTACAATCAGGACAATCCAGGTTAAAATAATCAGAGATGTTCGTTCGATGGGATTTGCCAAATAATTTTTAATTTCCACTTCCACTTTTTCATCTTCGAGCTTTTCCGCCAAATAGCGGATCAAGCGTGTATGATCCTGAAGAAGATTGGAAAACATATAAAATCCTTTGGTTGTGGTCAGAAGAAAGTAAGCTTTATTTCGCATGATGACAACACCCAGATGCGTGATTTCCGCCCAGGTGAAATTTTTTATACGGAAAAATTTTTTAATGCGCAATCCGTTTTCAGAAGCCGTAAACGCTCTTTCATATGCCTCAATGGCAATGACCATTGTTGTTAGGCATAAAACGGTAAGAATGATGCTTTCCCAGGTTTGCCCGTCAAAAAGGCTCAACGCCCAAAGTACCAATAAAAGTGCAACCGCGATTATAAAAGGAACAATAAATTGTTTGTTAATTTTATAAATCTGATTCACAGGTTGTCTCCGAACTTTTTCAGCGCTTTTCTGATGAAGGTGCCGCTTTTGCCGCCGCTTTTTTCCAGAAGTAAAATATCACTGATAATCATCCCCTTATCCACTGCTTTGCACATGTCGTAAATAGTCAGCGCGGCAACACTGACGGCTGTCAGTGCTTCCATTTCTACACCTGTTTGTCCAACCGTCTGGACACGTGCTTCAATGACCACCTGTGAGTTTTCCCGGTCAATTGTAAAATCGATGTCAATGCCGGTCAGGCCCAGTGGATGACTAAGCGGAATAAACTCGCCGGTTTTTTTTGCCGCCATGATGCCTGCGATTTGGGCGGTCGTCAGCACGTTACCCTTAGCCACCCCGCCTTCTGTAAGAAGCTTAAGGGTGGCGCTTTTCATCTGCACTTGGCCTCGGGCTATAGCCCTTCGGACGGTCTTTGCTTTGCCGGTCACATCCACCATCTGAACCTGGCCAGTATCGTTAATATGGGATAGCTTTTTCATGGCGGCAACTGACTTTATTATGTTTGAATTTATATGAGCCGAAACAATTTGAACAGAACCTAGCACAGCGCCTTTTGTGAGTCAAGAAAGTCGAAAACATTTTTGAGAAAATTAAAAACTTGATATAAATACGATGATTAGCTAGTATTTTTTATCATAAATCTTCCTCGGAGAAATAAAGTGTTCATAAAAGTGTTCAGTATGAGTGTTATCGGTATGGAATCATACCCCGTATCGGTGGAAGTGGATGTTTCCCAGGGAATGCCACAATTTGCAACGGTCGGCCTACCGGATGCCTCCGTGAAAGAAAGCCGGGACCGGATCAAGGCCGCTATCAAGAATTCAGGTTATCCATTTCCGCGCAATCACGTGACGGTCAATCTGGCACCGGCCGATATTCGTAAAGAGGGAACAGGATTTGATTTGCCGATTGCGGTGGGTATTCTGGCGGCGGAAGAGTTGATCGAAGAAGCCGCTCTTCAGAACTGTTTTTTTATAGGCGAACTGTCGCTCGACGGCAGCATTAAAGGAGTGCGTGGCGTATTGCCCGCTGCCTTTAAAGCCAAAGAGCTTGGTATCCAATCAGTTTTTGTTCCGGAAGAAAATGCCGCTGAAGCGGCCATGGTGGAAGGTATCAATGTTTACGGTGTCAAAACGCTTCCCGATGTTGTCGAGTTTTTGTCAGGCCGGCAAACCATTCCGCCGCTTTTTCTGGACACCGGGAATGTTTTTCAAAAGAATCGTCATTTTGACATCGACTTTTCTGAAATCAAAGGCCAGAAGCAGGCGCTGAGGGCACTGGAAATTGCGGCAGCCGGCAGCCATAATATATTGATGATCGGTCCACCCGGTTCCGGCAAAAGTATGCTGGCCAAACGAATGCCAACGATATTGCCCGATCTTTCCTTTGAAGAGGCCATTGAAGTCACCAAAGTTTTTTCCGTTGCCGGGCTATTGAACTCAGGTGAGACGCTGATTGCCGTAAGGCCCTTTCGTTCTCCCCATCATACTATTTCCGACGTTGGCCTCGTCGGAGGCGGCCAAATGCCGCATCCTGGAGAAATCAGTCTGGCCCATCTGGGTGTGCTTTTTCTAGACGAACTGCCGGAATTCAAAAGGAACGTACTGGAAGCGCTTCGGCAACCGCTGGAAGAAGGAACCATTACCGTTACCCGTTCGGCAGTGACGGCCGCCTTTCCAGCAAAATTCATGTTGGTGGCTGCCATGAATCCCTGTCCCTGCGGCTATTTTGGCGATCGTGTCCATAGTTGTCGCTGCTCTCCGCAGCAGATTCGCCAGTATCAGGCAAAGATATCGGGCCCGCTGTTGGATCGCATCGATTTGCATATCGAAGTGCCCTCAGTTAAATATCGAGCTTTGACAGGAAAAGAAGAAGGCGAAGCATCAGCAACAGTCAGGGAGAGGGTAGAGCAAGCGCGTGGAAGACAAAAGAAGCGCTTTGGCAAAACGGGTGTCGTCACGAACGCCCGCATGTCTGAAAAACAAATCCGGTCCTTTTGCTCCATTAATGAGGAATCGCATCAGCTGATGGAAATGGCTATCGAAAAACTGGGCCTTTCCGCTCGAGCCATGAGCCGTATTTTGAAAGTATCCCGTACGATTGCTGATCTGGAAGGTAGGGAAAAAATCGAGCCCGCGCACGTCGCCGAGGCGATTCAATATCGAAGCCTTGATCGAAGCATTGTTTAGTGATATGAAAAAATAATTGCGTCTATTTTTTGGAGATATTTTACTCAAGAGGAATTTATGGAAATCAAAATTATCAAGGCATTACCGGAAAAAATGAAGGCTAAGCCTACGGATGAATCAAAACTCGGTTTTGGTAAAATATTCACCGATCACATGTTCACCATGCAATACAAAGAAGGACAAGGTTGGTATGATGCGGTCATCGAACCCTACCGTCCTTTGCAGCTGGATCCGACCGCCATGTGCCTTCATTACGGCCAGGAAATATTTGAAGGATTGAAGGCCTACCGTGGGGAGAAAGACGAAATTTATCTTTTCCGTCCGACGGAAAATATTA
>Ga0209202_1001380_pt1 | contig 15242 bp, 9 predicted proteins | sample AD_UKC032_MetaG_FD_184416 | JGI IMG/M metagenome (GOLD analysis project Ga0209202, IMG submission 184416) | Active sludge microbial communities of municipal wastewater-treating anaerobic digesters from USA - AD_UKC032_MetaG (SPAdes) (version 2) | ecosystem: Engineered > Bioreactor > Anaerobic >... | reverse complement strand
CTCGGAATGGCTGAGCTCGCCGCCCCGTCGTTGGACCACCGAGTGCCCATAGCCCACACTCTTCGTGAAGTAGAGGATTCTCCTCTTTGGCTTTCGATTCAACTCGTTGGCCGAAGCAGCGAAGGGGAAAGATGAAGCCCAGAGGCCCAAGGCGGCGCCGGAACCGGTCCTCAGCAGGTCGCGTCGTTTCATCTCCTGTTCCTCCCCCCGCGAAATGGGCTGCGGGTGCAAGGGTCGGTCAGAACACCCGTGAGGATACCAGCGAGCGAAACGGTCGGCAACGGCTTAGCCTGGTCTCATCCGGGGACTGGTGCTGTCGTAACCTTGCCCCCAAGAACCGGGCCGATGGAGAGTTTGGCCGAGATGGGTTCGACCCGGACGCACAACATGGACGAACGGACAAATGTATAGGATACGTCACCCTGGCCGGCCTGCGCGGACTGCCAGATCGGAGCTAAGGATGCAGTCGCCGAAGGGAACGCTGCGGCGTGAAGCCCCCATGCGCCACAACCCGCGACTCTCAGGAATCTAGCCGATTTCGGATGGTCATGTCCTTGTCGTTGTTCCGCGAGGAGAAGAGCGGAGGAGATCCGGGGCTGAGGCCGTCAAGCCCTGCCTGGTCCGCGCCGAATTGCCCATGCCTCCCCGCTCAGCTAGGATCACAACCCTGGTTTGAAGCCATCGGGCCATGCTTGTCACGCGAAATACGGAGCCCACCATGAATACCGCTCTTCCGGGCCTTGCCATCCTCCTTGCGGGTCTGGGAATCGCTCCAACGACCGCCGCAGTGACCATCGCCGAGGACGACGAGGCGAAGATGCAGGTCGTGATCGCGCCCGACGCAAGCCCAGCCGAGCGAACCGCGTCCGAGGAGCTGTGCGCGTACCTGAGCAAGGCCACCGGGGCCGGCTTCCACGCCGTACCCGAAAGCGATGCCGGTGCAAGAGGGCCGCAAATCCATGTCGGGCCTACCGGTTTCGCTCGACGCAACGGTCTGCTGGCTTCCGAGCTGGGCCCGGAGGAATGGGTCATCCGCACGGTGGAGAACAACCTGATCATCATCGGCGGCAGGCCTCGCGGCACCTTGTACGGCGCCTACCATTTTCTCGAGGACGTACTCGGCGTGCATTGGTGGAATCCGTTCGAGGAGACGGTCCCGCACACCCCGACGCTTACCCTGGAGCGACTCAACCGCCGGGGACAACCGACGCTGCGATATCGCGATATCTACATGCTGTACGGCAATGACCATGGCCGGTTCGCCGCCCGTAACAGGCTCAACCGCCAGGGCGACGAGGACATCGGCAAGGAATACGGCGGCGCCAGAGGCTACGGCCCCCCCTACCACGTACACACGTTCTACATGTATGTTCCGCCCGAGACTCACTTCAAGGAACACCCGGAGTGGTTCTCGCTGATCAACGGCAAGCGCACCGCGGCCGAGGGCCAGCTCTGCCTGACCAACCCGGATCTGCGCGCCTTTGTCGCCCGGAAGCTGGCCGCCTGGGTCCAGGAGTCGCACGAGGCCGCGGCCAAGGAGGGCCTGCCGCCGCCCACAGTGCTTTCCATTTCACAGAACGATTGGAACGGGGCCTGCCAATGCGATGCATGCCAAGCCATCGCCAAGCAGGAGGAGAGCGAGGCCGGGCCGTTACTGGACTTCGTCAACCACCTGGCTGATTCCATCAACGACAGCTACCCGGCCGTCTATCTCGACACGTTGGCGTACTTCTACACGGACAAGCCGCCCCGGACGATCAAGCCACGGGACAACGTCATCATCCGGCTTTGCGACACCGGCAGCAACTTCACGAGACCCATCACCGATCCGGAGAACACCGCCTTCCGGGAGCATGTGCTGCGTTGGTCTCAGATCGCCAAGAACCTGCGCATCTGGGAATACGCCGTGACCTACGGCCCCTACCCTGGTTTTCCCATGCCCACCGTGCATACCTACCCACTCAACTTCCAGTTCTATTCGGAACACAACGTGGAGGGGGTGTTTACGGAACTCGAGTATCCCGTCCTGGCGGACATGCGCGACTTCAAGATGTGGATGATGATGAAGCTGCTTGAGGACCCCCACCGGGATTACGGCGAGCTGGTGCGCGTTTTCACGGACGGCTTCTACGGTCCGGCCGGTGGGCACGTGCGCGAGTACCTCAGCAGGTTGGAGGCGGCCGCGAATGCCAAGCCATGCCATCTGGGCATGGGCGGCACCCCACGAGCGGCCCAGTACCTCGACCTCGTGTTTGTGCAGGACGCGATGTCGATCCTGGATCGGGCCCAGGCGGCCGTGCGAGACGACCCGATGCTCGTGCGTCGTGTTCGGCACGCTCGCCTGCCCTTGGACCGGGCGACCCTCGTGCTCTTTCCGCGGCTGGCCCAGGCGTGGATGGCCGCGGGCGGAACCGGCGATCGCTTCCCGCTGAACCGGGATGCGATTGCTCAACGATGCAGGGCCACGTGGTTTGAGCAGATCGAGTTCCGCTTGCCCGAGAGCCAGCGGGCGGCGGAACGGAAGGCGGCGAACGATGAGGTCGCCGCGTTGACCGTTCGCCCGGCATTTGTGCCATTCCCCGAGAGGTTCCGGGGGTTTCCCGCAGGCACGGTGTTTGATTTTACGGCCGATGCCTCGCGCAACCACATGGACATCGCCAAGGTGGTCCCGGACGCGGCGGCTGAAAGCGGGATCACGACTCGCCTGGAACTGCGCGAGGGCGACCCGGAGACGAACATCGGGCGCTACAGACTGCCCATGCCGTGGGGGCTGTATGATCCGACAAAAAAGAAAGGCGTCGGCAGCGCGTCGGTCAAAGCTGAGGATGTCGCCGGCCCCGGCTACCAGTGGTACAAGATGGGCACGTTCACGGTCACCCCCTCCTGCTACGTGTACTTCTTCTGGAGCTGGATCATCCAGATCGATGTCGACAACGCGGTAGACGCCGCGAATCCCGACCGGCCGTTCGAGATCTGGGCTCGGATCAAGTTCGAGGGGCCTGGGTTCCCACACGGCAAGCCGGAAGACAAGAACGCGATTTCGGTGGAGCGGGTCATACTCGTCAAACCGGGATCACGTTAGGAGTTCGTGGCCTGGAATCCCCGAGCCCCGGACTCGAAACAGGAGGCGGCGATCGGTCGCCGGTGGGTGCGATTGTGTCTCTCATCGCGGCTGGAGGAAGAACGAATGGAACGAACACTGCTGGTGAAAACGATCTCAGCCGTTCTGGCATCGATCGCGGCGATCTGCCCGTGGGCGAGTCGGTCATCGGCGGAGACGCTTTACCTCGCGCCCACCGGAAACGATGTGAATCCGGGCACGATTGATCAACCATTCGCCACGCTGGAACGTGCACGGAATCACATCCGGCAGCGACGAGCGAGCGGGCCTCTGCCCGACGGCGGCATGACTGTCGAACTGCGCAGCGGCGTGTATCAACTCCCGCGGCCGTTTGAGCTGGCGGCCGAGGACAGCGGTACCTACAAGGCACCGATCGTCTACCGGGCGCGGCCCGGTGAGGTCGTGAGGCTCACCGGGGGGCGCGAGGTGACCGGCTGGCGACAGGTCACCGATTCCGATGTATTGAAGCGGCTCGACGCCCCGGCACAGAACCAGGTACGACAGGCCGACCTTAAGGCCCTCGGGATCACGGACTTCCAGGGCATAGGCAACGCCGGGGTGTACCAGTCCGACCCCGGCCTCGAGTTGTTCTTCCAGGATAGGCCGATGACGTTGGCCCGCTACCCGAACTTAGGGTACATGACCATCGCCGGTGTTCTGGACGCCGACGGGACCCGTAAGACGGGTGACGTCAGCACCCCGGACGGCAAGTTCGTCTGTGACGACCCCCGGCCGGCCCGCTGGGTCGGCGAAAAGGGCATCTGGCTGCACGGCTTCTGGGTCTGGGACTGGGCCGACCAGCGCATCCCGCTCGGCAGCGTGGACCCAGCGGCCCACACCATCGGCTTCGAACCCAAGACCGGCCACACCTACGCGGTCCGGTCCGGGCAGTGGTTCTGCGCCGAGAACGCCCTGCCCGAACTCGATAGCCCGGGAGAGTGGTATCTGGACCGTGATACCGCGATCCTATACTTCTGGCCCCCCGAATCCCTGTCCTCGGGCAAGGTCGTCGTCTCCGTGGTCCGAGACCTCTTGCGCTTCAAGGACGTCTCGAATGTCACCGTGCGCGGCCTAGTCATCGAGGGCGGACGCGGCAGCGCCGTGCTCGTCAAGGGGGGCGGCAACGTGGGTGTCGTGGGCTGCACGATCCGCAACATGGGCAACTGGGCGGTGAAGGTCCACGGCGGGGCCCGGCACGGGGTCGTCGGCTGCGACATCTACCAGACGGGTCAAGGCGGCATCCACCTCGAAGGCGGGGACCGGAAGACGTTGACTCCCGCCGGGCACTACGCCGACAATAACCACATTCACCACACCGCCCTCTGGGACCCGGTCTATCAGCAGGCGATCACGGTCTTCGGCGTTGGGAACCGCGCCACCCACAACCTCATCCACCATGTGCCGCACGTGGCCATCGGCTTCACCGGCAACGACCAGACCATCGAGTACAACGAGATCCACAATGCGGTCTTCCAGTCCAATGACGCCGGTGCCGTGTATACCTCTCCGCCGGATGAAACCTGGTCGATGCGCGGCCACAAGATCCGCTACAACTACCTGCACAACATTCACGGGTTCAAAGGCAAGGGGTGTCTCGGCGTCTATCTGGATGACTGCTTCTCTTCCGCCGACATTTCGAGCAACATCTTCTTTGATGTCGCCACCGCCATTCTGATCGGCGGCGGACGCGACAACATCATGACCAACAACATGTTCATCAACTGCGGCCAGGCGTTCAGCATCGACGCCCGAGGCCTCGGCTGGGCTAAGGGCGTGGGCGAGCCTGCGACCCGGGAACTGACAGAGCTCAACTACAAGCAGCCTCCCTGGTCGGTCCGGTATCCCGAGTTGCTCAACATTCTCGACGACGAACCGCTCGCTCCGAAAGGCAACGTCGTGGCCCGCAGCATCTGCTGGGGCGGCAAGTGGGGTTCGACCGAACCAAACGCCCGGCCCTACGCCAAGTTCGAGAACAATCTCATCGACGCGGATCCGGGTTTCGTGGGTAAGCCTCCCGCCGACTTCCGCCTCGCCGAGGACTCGCCGGCCCGCAAGTTGGGGTTTATCCCCATCCCATTCGAGAAGATCGGCGTCTACAAGAGCGACGACCGGGCTTCCTGGCCGGTCAAGCACGCTGGCCGATAGCGGCAATGTCAACGCCGTTTTGATGGTGCAGTAAATCACTTGAGAGTCCCGAGATCTGAGGGGGGTTGGCTCAATGCTTCGCCGAGAACGGTTGCTTACCAGCCTTGCCCGAGGGCACGGATGGTCAATGCCCGGTGACCAGCGAGAACATTCACAACGTACATGTTCTCCAGAGCCTTGACGAGATCGAGGGAACGTGGCTGGAGATTCGGGGCCTGAACTGTGGTGTTCCCGGGTCGAATTGGGAAGGCGGCTACGATGCTCTTCCCTGCAGATCGAGTTCTTGGGTCTATAACGCGCAACAGTGGTGGTATTATATGAAGAACTCGCATTCCTGGCAGCACGGGCCAAACGACACTTCCGTTCGCAGGGCCATATCCATTACACCGCCGCCAGCCGGTCGCTATCTGCGTCCGCCTGGATGGTTTCGCACCGAGCACAGATGTCCGACAGGAAGCTCTCTTCGCGCCAACGCCCACATACATGACATCGCTTCTTCATCTTTAATACCTCCGCCGGCTATGCCTCTTCCGGGCAAGCTCAGCTCGATTCCGGGCTGAGCTTGCCAGATTCCCAGCACCGGCCGGAAAACAAGGATCGGCCGCTCGGAACTCCAATCCCTCCTGTTGTCGTCTCCCGCCGGCCGAAAAATCGCTTCTACGGGTTTCAAGTCACTTCCCCGTCACATGGACGGCATCGGTCCGCACGGCCTCGCTGAGACAATGACAGCTTGAGGCCGCTCGTTCGCATCGTCCCCCCGCAAGCCACATGGCGATCAGGCGATCGTATTTCGACCGGCTTTCGGGCGTGTCGTATGGGCCGAGGTAGAAGTCCTTCCCATCGATGGTAACGACGGCTTGATCGGACGGTTTGTGGTGGCGATAGCTTGGCTTATTGGCGGGCATATGCAGCCTCCATGAGCCCAATCCGGTAGATTACCGGTTTGTGGGGCTCTCAGGGCCGCACTGCCCGACTCAGGCAGGTATGCGTAAGTCACGCATTCGGCTGGGCTTACGCCCATTAGCGGGGACTGGACTCGAACCAGTGACCTCGAGGTTATGAGCCTCGCGAGCTACCAACTGCTCCACCCCGCAGTCGAGAAACGCAAACGTACACCAAGTCTAGAGAGCTGTCAAATCGAATGGCAGGCTTTTTCGCCCCGTCACGGACGGCGGCCTATTCACCCCGAGAACGCGGCATCTTCACCCGGTCGGACGTAGAGATAGCGATGCTTGTGCTGCTCGTTGCCCTTGCGGTACCGGTCGGCCTCGCTGCGGTCCAGCTCGGCCAAAACGCCCGGCCGCAGGAGGTGGCCTCGAACCGGAGCCAGGCGGGCACTCTGCCGCTTACCGGCGTACTCCACGTTGACCGCGTGGAGCTGCTCGTCAAGCATGCTCGCCAGCCGGTCCAGCCACTCCGCAGGGGCGACCCCGGCGGAGTGGCCGGTGGGGTGCGCATTTCCCGCCACGGCCGTTGGGTGAGAGAAAGGCTCCACATGGAGAAGGTAGTACGGCGGGTCGGCCCACCGCGGAGCGAGAACGAAGCTGGCGATCGTCAGCCTCAGTGCGGCCGTCGCCTTCTCCATCGCCAGGATGACCTGGTGTTCGGTCAGCTTCTCACCGGCCATCGAGGAGATATGGGCGCCCTTGTTGAGGAACTCGATGATCGGAGCCTGTCCGGCGAACCCAACCACGCGGACCAGATCGCCGAGGTCGTAGCGGTACAGCCCGGACGACGTGGTCAGCAGAACGAAGTACTCCTGGCCGACCTCGACTTCGTGGCTGCGGAACGCTCGCGGGGAGGTCTCCTCCATTCGGTCGCGGGGTACGAACTCGAAGAAGTTGCTGGTCACCTCGAGGATGCCGGCCGGCGTGCCGTCGTCGACCGGGATCGAGACTCGCCCCTCGCTGGCGAGCAGGCCCACATCGCGGACTGGCACATCCCCGAAGTACTCGGGGAACTCCTGCAGGTAGAGGCCCATGGTCCCGCCTGTCCAGTTGGCGAGGAAGGCGAGATCCCAGTAGTGCCGCGGCAGCAGCCGCCCGTGCTGCCTGACGATGGCTTCCAGGTGCCGGGCGGTTTCGACATCGGTCTTGAGCCGCGGGCGGAGCATCTCACGGACGGTCGACGGCACGGGCAGGTCGGCGCGGAGCGTTCCATCATGAACGTCGCGGATGATCTGCTCGCGGCAGTCGTCGGCTGTGCGGGCGAGCTTGAGCTGGGTGGCCGGACTGGCGGTGATGACGAAGGCGGCGTCGGCCGGGACCGCGAGCCGCATGATGGTGTAGTGCTTGGCGGCGGCATCGTCGATCTCGGCCAGGCATCTCGGGGTGATGTAGTACTTGCGAACCAGCCGCTTCTGCGTAGCGGCCATCAGCCCGGTGATCGCGCCGCAGGGGATGCCGGCTTGGGTGCGGGCCTCGTCCATCCGCGAGCTGACTTGCACGATGCCGCGGAGCATGGCCACCGGATGATCGAGCAGGGCTTTGATGCCGAATGCGTTCCACCCCTGGCGGTACTCGTTTAGGAAGGCGTCGGTGACCGGGATGTACTTGGGTTGCTCGGTGGTGCCACTGCTCATCGCGAACATGTGCACGCGCTGCCGTCCGCCGAACAGGGCGCTCCGTTCGCCCGCCTTGACCCGCTCGACGTAGGGGCGGAAGTCCTCGTATCGCAGGATGGGCAACTCGCGGGCGAAGTCGGCGGCCGAGCGGATGCGATCGAAATGGTACTTGCGGCCGAAGTCGCTGTCCGCGTTGCGGCGAATCTTGGCGAGCAGGACCCGTTCCTGTACCTCCGTTGCCCGGCGGGTGGCGGCCTGGAAGCCTTCGTAAACCCGCCGGGCGTGGTTGCCAGCCATCAAGGCAGCGATGCGGTCGAAGACACTGGGGCGGCGTTTCATCGTGGGGCATGATACCCCCAGCATTGCGTACCGCAACGCTGGAGACAGTGAGCGCAGAGCATGGAGAGCGGCGACGGTGCGGATCCGCTCCGGAGAATCCCACGGGGGGCACACATCTCAATCCTCTATTCGCCGTGCTGGCCCCGACGTCTTCGTTCCCCCTTGATGCTTCTCTGGAAGCAGGTTAGCTTGACCGTGTTGAATCGACGTTGCCGTGTGCCGAGGGCGAACCGTGCCAGAGATCATGCCGTTTCGAGCGTTGCGTTACAGCCCGAGTCGTTGTGCGGGCCAGTGGGACCGCCTGATCGCTCCGCCCTATGACGTGCTCAGCGCGGACGACAAGGCCGCCCTGTTGCGCGGGCACGACCGCAACATCGTGGCCATCGACCTGCCGCACGTGCCGCCCAAGGAGGCGGGGCCCGACGAGGTCTATGCCCAAGCGGCCGGGACGCTCCAGCAATGGCGGCAGGACGGCACCCTCGCTCTTGACGACCAGCCCGCGCTGTACGTGTATCACCAGGAATACAGCTTCGGCGGCAAGGGCTTCCTCCGCCGCAAGTTCTTCGCCCGGATGCGCTTGGAGCCGTTCGGGACCGGAACGGTGTTCCCCCACGAGCAGACCTTCGGCGGCCCGAAAGCCGACCGGCTCAAGCTGATGCAGGCCACCCGCTGCCAGCTCTCGGCGGTCTTTGGCCTGTACGGTGATCCGGATCACGCGGTGAGCAAGCTGCTCGACCCCCGTGGCCGACCGGCCGACGTGACCGCGACGATGGAGGGGGTTGTCAACCGGCTGTGGGTGCTGCAAGACGCCAAGATCGCCCGTTCGGTGGCCGATCATCTCGCTCGCCGGCCGGTGTTCATTGCCGATGGGCATCATCGGTACGGTACCGCCCTGAACTATCGCGACCAGCTGCAGGGCGGGCAGGCCCTGCCTGCGGACCACCCTGCACACTTCACCCTGATCGGCTTGTGCGCCATGGAGGATCCCGGGGCAGTGATCATGCCTACCCACCGGGTGCTGTCGGGCTTCGGGAAGGTCGCGCCGGCGAGGGTGATCGAGTCGCTGGCCCAGGGGCTGATGATGAAGCCGGCCGGCGGCGTGAACGAGCCCGAGAAGCTGCTGCCCTGGAATTCGGCCGACGATCTGTGCGTGTACGTGGCCGCGAAGGGCCAAGCATATACCGCCCGATTCACCCGCCGCGAGGTTCTGGCGGCGCTGGCCCCGGAACGGAGCGCGGCCTGGCGCAAGCTCGATCTCGCGTACCTGCACCGATACCTGATCGACGAATTGGTAACCAAGGCGGCCCTTGGCGGGACGGCCCCCACGATTCAGTACCTCAAGGCGGCGGACCAGGCGATCGACGCAGCCCGGCAGTGCCACGGGATCGCCCTGCTGTGCAAACCGTGCACGATGGCGGAACTGAAGGCGGTCAGCGAGGCGGGCGATCTGATGCCGCAGAAGAGTACGTATTTCTATCCCAAGCTGGCGACCGGACTCGTGATCAACCCCCTCGAATGAGATGCCGTGATGGATGGGGGACCAGGGGAAAGTGAAGAACGTGAGCAAAGGCGTGGCTGACTGCTCATCGCGGCTCGCTGAGGGCCCGATTTCGCATGCAGGCACCACGGACGGATAACTCAGGCTCAACGACCGACCATTCTGGCTATGGCCATCTTCTACCATTGCTCCTGCGGTCAGAACATACGTCTCCCCAACGGGGCGGCGGGGAAGAAGGCTCGCTGCAAGGTGTGCCACCTGGTGTTCGTGGTCCCCGGCGACGTCCCCGTGATCCGTCGGCCGCCGCCATCATCGGCCCCGCCGACCGAAGCGGAAACGGAGGAGGAGCAGAGGGAGCAGGAAGACGAGTCGCGGGAAAACCATATGCCCCAGGAGGAATCCGAGAGCATCTACAGCCTGCCCGGACGGATGGAATTCCACGATGAAATCTCGGGGCCGCAGTCGCCGTTCTGGGCCGACCTGCTCGGTTCCTTCACCTTCTTCGTCGAGCCGGGGAACCTCATTACCTTGCTGGTCATCACCGCGGCTCAGTTCGGCCTCGACGCGCTGGGCTACCTTCCGTTCATCTGGTTCCTTCATTTCGCGGCCTATGTCCTCCTGGCAGGATTCCTCTGTGCCTTCTACTTCGCGATCATTCGGGAGACCGCCTCCGGTGAAGACGACCTGCCGACCGTCTGGTTCACGCGCATTCTGGACGATCTCATCGTGCCCCTGCTCGAGTTCCTGTGCACTTTCCTGGCGGCGTTCATGCCCGCCCTCATTCTCGTGTTTCTGAACTACTACTATTCCCTGTCAATTCCGCTGGCGGTGATCTGGCTGGTTGCGGTCCTCGGTTGTCTCCTCTGGCCGGCCATCATCCTGACCGTCGCTCTGGGCGGCGGCGTGGGCAGCCTCATGCCGCACCATGTGGTGCTCACCCCCTTGGCAGCACCCTTGGCGTATCTGGCCATCTGTGCCACCATTCTCGTGGCCATGGGCATCCTGATCGTCCCCGAGCTCCCCCAGGTCAGGCATTATGTTGCCCAGGCGGGCCTCGTCGGCGGCCTGTTCACCTCCGCCCTGAATGTCTACGCCTTCGTCGTCGCGATGCGGGCCATCGGCCTGTACTACCGCCATTTCAAGCACAAGTTCCCCTGGACGGCCGAATAGACGCGGCTGGCGCTCGTGCCGGCGAACACCGGTCGGGCGATATGGGTGGCGCCCATTCCGTGACGCGCTGCTGTAGAAGACCGAAGTCGTCTTGGCCGACGTCGCCGTCCAGGTCGAAGTCCGCCCCAGTGCCGTCGCCCGAGTAGCGAACGGCTGGCCCGGAAACGCAGGCGGCAAACCGGGGCGCCGGTGTTGTGTCCAGGCTGCACCTGGCCGTATAGTGCGGCCATGGCTGACGTGAACCCACAGGCGGGCGGCTGCTCAACGACACAGCAGGAAGTCTGGACGGTCGGACGGCTGCTTCAGTGGACGACGGGGTGGTTTCAGCAGAAGCAGGTCGAGGGCGGGCGGCTGGCAGCCGAGCTGCTCCTCGCCCGGGCGATGAATTGCAGGAAGATCGAGCTTTACACCCGGTACGACCAGGAGCCGACCGGGGAGCAGCGGGCGGCGTTCCGCGAGCTGGTCCGCAGTGCCGGTGCTCACACGCCGATTGCGTATCTGCTCGGGTTTCGGGAGTTCTTCTCGCTTGAATTCGAGGTGACGCCCGCAGTGCTCGTCCCCCGCCCGGAGACCGAGGCTCTGGTTCAGCGAGCGATCGACCTGTGTCGGGAGATGCCGGATCAGCCGTGGCGAATCCTCGACGTCGGTACCGGTACCGGTTGCGTGGCCGTCGCGATCGCCAAGTACGCCAAGAACGCATCGGTCGTGGCCGGGGACATATCCGGCGAGGCGGCGGCCGTCGCGAGAAGGAACGTCGAGCGGCACGGCCTGGACGAGCGGGTGCGGGTCGTTGAGGCCGATTGCACCGCGCTGCCGGCCGGGATCACCCCGGCAGGCGGCTTCGATCTGGTTGTCTCCAATCCGCCGTACATCAGCGAGGAGCTGTACCGCACGCTTCCGCCGCACATTCGCGACCACGAGCCGAAGATCGCTCTGGCCTTGGACGGCAGCGACGGGCTGGTCATGTACCGCCGGCTGGCGGCCGAGGCCCCAGCCGTGCTGCGCCAGCAGGGGCGTCTGCTGGCGGAAATCGGCTCCGGGCAATTGACCTCGGTGGTGGAGACGTTCGAAGCCGCTGGCGGCTGGAGCTATATGGGCGCCCACCGTGATCCGACCGATCCGCACGAGCGGGTGGTCGAGTTCCTTCGTGACTGAGGTCGTGGTCATGCTGCCCCAGGGCCGTCGAGGGGGCGACTTCTGGGTAATCGTGGTCGCCGTCGTATGCATGATCTTCTCGCTTGCGGTGACGTATTGGAAGCAGTGCCGTGACAAGCGGCATTGAACGGCGACCGGGCATTGCGACCTGCGCTTCTCAGAACGTGTGACCGCCGCCGGCTTGCAGAGTGTAGGGAGGGCGGCGGTCGCGTGCGGCCACGCCGCATTCGTAGGCGGCCTTCGAGACTGCCTCGGCAACCGCCGGGGCCACGCGCCGGTCGAAGACGCTGGGAATGACGTAATCGGGCGTGAGTTCCTGGGGGGAGATCACCTCGGCAATGGCCCGGGCGGCGGCGATCTTCATCTCCTGCGTGACCCGCCGAGCGCGGACATCGAGCATGCCTCGGAACAGCCCCGGGAAGCAGAGCACGTTGTTGATCTGGTTTGCATAGTCCGAACGGCCGGAAGCCACGACCGCCGCACAGGTTGCCGCAAGGTCGGGGTCGATTTCCGGATCGGGGTTGGCCAATGCGAAGACGATCGGCCGGGGGGCCATACGCTTGATGTCGTCGGCGGTGATCAGGTCGGCGGAGGCGACGCCGATGAACACGTCGGCGCCCGCCATCGCCTGGCCGATGGAGCCGCCGACCTGGTCCGGGTTGGTGTGCTCCACCAGCCACCTCTTGACGAGGTTACCGGAGGTATCGCGATCTCTGTTCAACGCCCCTTGCCGGTCGCAGACGACCACGGGGCCGACGCCCACCGACTGGAGCAGTTTGACGATCGCCTGGCCGGCTGCTCCGGCTCCGCAGACGGTGACGCGGAGGTCCTGCATCGGCTTCTGGACGATCCTCAGGGCGTTCTGCAGGGCGGCGAGCACCACGATCGCGGTGCCGTGCTGGTCGTCGTGGAAGACCGGGATGTCGAGCCGCCCGGCGAGTCGTTCCTCGATCTCCACACAGCGCGGCGAAGAGATGTCTTCCAGATTGACTCCGCCGAAGGTCGGGGCAAGGTAGGTGACGGTCTCGATGATCTTCTCCGCGTCCTTCGTATCGAGACAGATCGGGAAGGCATCGACCCCGCCGAACTCCTTGAAGAGCATCGCCTTGCCCTCCATCACCGGCATCGCGGCCAGCGGACCGATGTCGCCCAGGCCCAACACCGCCGTGCCGTCGGTCACGACGGCGACCGTGTTGCGCCGAATGGTCAACGAGAAGGCCGCGTCCGGATCGGCCTGGATCGACCGGCACACCCGTGCGACCCCGGGCGTGTAGGCCATCGAGAGATCGTCGCGGTTCTTGATGGCCATTCTCGGCTGAATCTGGATCTTCCCGCCGATGTGCAGCAGGTAGGTGCGGTCCGAAACCCGCAGCACCTCGACGTCGTTCATCGCATGAAGGCGATCGACGATGTGCTGGCCGTGCTCGACGTCCCGGGCGTTGAAGGTGATGTCGCGGACGATCATCTCCTTGCGGACCTCCACAAGATCGACCGAGCCGATCATGCCCTCGACTTCGCCGATGGCGGAGGTAATGCGGCCGAGTTGGCCGGTCTTGTCGGGATATCGCAGACGAACCGTGAGACTGTAGGAGGGGCTTTGACGTTTCATAATGACTTCAGAGGGATAGAGTAGGGAAAGGAAACAGGGGGCTTTGCGAGGCGGCGGGATGACGCCGAGGGGCGGGAATAGGAGGATGCACTGCCACGCATGTCAACCCTCCATCGGGCTCATTCCTGCCGACGGTCAAGTGCGGTCAGCCGGTTTCGCGGCATTCTCCCGGGGCGACAGGGTCCCGGGGACCGTCCACGGGAGCGGGAGGCATTGTACCTCCCTGATCTCGACCTTTCCAATGCTGAAAGCGGGCCCGCCTTGCTCAAGTCGGACAGGTCCGGATTCCGGATGTCAGCATGGTGTGCTCATTGCGCTGCGGACTGCCGGCGCCTCGCTGGCCGCACGCCGGCGGGCCTCCGCAGCCATCGAAAACCATGGCCCGCCCGCGAGTATCAGCTGCTCCGTGTTACCATCCGAACGCTCTATTCCCTGTTATCTGCCTGAGACCGAGAAGCTCGAACGGGAATAGAGGCAATGAGAGCCGGCAGCCCATCTGCGATCCGTCTTCTCCTTGAAGCCCGATGGCTTTGCTGTTTGCGGACGCGAACGACGGTTATCCGCCGTTCCTGGCCCGATAACCGTCGAGTTCTCGCGGAACGAATTGACCGGCGTTCTCCTGTATGTTATTTGGAGTAGGTGAGTTGCCCGATGCCGAGAGGCACTGTCCGCCTTGAAGGCAGAGATGCAGGCGAGGGCCGCCACTTCTGTTTCGCCTGCGACTTGGTCCGCTTTGGGAATGCCGGAGAACATCATGAGAGGTTGTAAGAGGTATGTGTTGGGTTCGTGCAACGCTCGTTGTGTCCGTGGGCTGGGGTTGCTGTTTGCCGGGGTAGCGGCGTTGAGTGGTGCCGAGCGGGCTTTTGCCAGCGGCAGTCTGGAGGTTCAACCGTCGTCTCTGACCATCGACTGCACGGGCACAGTGGTCGGAGCGTCTGCCGCGAGCGGTGCGCTGAATGCGCTGGACGTCGCTCCTCAGGGGACGCTCGATCTGTCCAATCCCCAGGCCGTTCTGGGACCGATTCGGCCTGACCAGATCACGATTCGTTTCAGGACTGCCCGGGCGGCCGCGCTTCACGCGGACCGGATGACGGTCGCCCCGCACGATCGGGGACGATGGATGGACCATACGGTGGCCGCCCGGCCGGCACGGTTGCCGGTCGCGGTTCAGGGCTTTCGTCCTCAGGCGTCCGGTCATGCCAAGGCGTTGCGGACCTTGAGCACGCACGCCCAGCTGCGGGCCGACGCGGCCACCGTCGCGGGCGGCAAGACGCTGGCCGCTCATCGCTCGGCGGCCGTATCGCAGGTCCTGGCCGGAGCTTTCCAACCCGCCGACCCGATGGGCATCTTCCATGCCAAGGTCGCCCCGGGCACGGACCTGCGGACCCTGTGTCTGGAACTCATGAAGCACCCGGAGGTGGTTTACGCCAGCCCGAGCCCGGTCTGCCGGCCGATGGTCACCCCGAACGATCCGCTGTATCCGCGCATGTGGAATCTGCCGATGATCGACATGCCTGCGGCCTGGGACGTGAGCGGGAACGCGCTCGGCACGGTTCGCGTCTGCCTGGTAGACAGCGGCGTGCGCATCACCCATTCCGAGCTGGCCGGCCGGATCGCCGATCCGACCGACGTCTATCTCGAC
>Ga0209202_1001379_pt1 | contig 15243 bp, 11 predicted proteins | sample AD_UKC032_MetaG_FD_184416 | JGI IMG/M metagenome (GOLD analysis project Ga0209202, IMG submission 184416) | Active sludge microbial communities of municipal wastewater-treating anaerobic digesters from USA - AD_UKC032_MetaG (SPAdes) (version 2) | ecosystem: Engineered > Bioreactor > Anaerobic >... | reverse complement strand
AGAAAGACTATTAAGCCTCTCTATCTCAGCACGTACAGCCTCCTTAACTTCTGGTGTAGGAGGCGTGAAGGATGCGGAGTTGTGGTACAATACATCCCCATTATCCAGTATCTCTGTTTCCGGGAGGTCCTCGGGAGTCTGGGGTTTTGTTCCCCCGGTTGTGTCTTCTTTGGCAACCTCCGGCTCAGTAACAACTTCTTCTGTAACAGGCGGAGCCGGGGCCGCAGCCTGCTCAGCTACGGGCTGCTTAACTTCCGGCATCTCAACTTGTGCAGTTTCTGCAATAGTTCCCTCAGGAACCTCGCCCGAAATTCTTTTTTCAGCCTCAATGCGAATAGCCTCAATCTCTAGCCTTATTCCATCATATACCGCTTGCGCAGACTTTGAATCACTAACTTCACCAGCATCTATCTTGCTCTTTAAATTCTCTGCAGCCACATCCAGCTCCATCACCCTAGAAACCTCTTCCTCCGTTAATCTAGTAGCGGTCTCTGCATTAGAGTCCATAATATCATTGGCTTCATTCCTGATTTTAGCTAATCGATTTTTCAGGACCTTGTTAATAGTCTCATTATCCGTGTCTTCTATCTCGTTAATTATTTCAGCCTGTTGCTTAATCTTGCCCTGAACTTCAACAATCTCCTTCTCCGAAGCGATAGCCTTACCAGCTCTAGCACGTCCCACCGTTTCCGCAACACCGGTAAAGGCGCCCAGGCCAAAACCGCCAATAGCAACAGCGTCAAACACCCCAGAGAGAACATTTCTATTCTCATCTTCTCCGGTAACTATAGCGGTAAGGTTTTGCGTTATCTGAGTTATCCCCTCAGAGCTACCTTCTAGCCCGAAATTTTTGGCTATAGCTTTCGCGCCACTCTTGATGATAGACTCCTTGATTGCAGGAGCCGCACCCTTAAATGCCTTAGCTACATTTTTTAATATTCCGGCAGTAAGAAGTTCCCCGGCAGCTTCGCCAGCGCCATACATCCAGGCGTTTAACACCTTCTTACTCTCAGGCATGTCGTCTCTCCCCTCAAGAGCACTATACTGTTGAGAAGCGGCAGTAGAACCTATTGTTGCAAGAACAGTAGCGGAACCGAGCCCGGCGGTAGCAGCCACCTCAGCCAAATACGGCAATGAACTCATCGTCCCGCGAATAAACTGCTCAAATGCAGCACCATAATCACGCTCCCCATCCTCACCCTTCGTAATATTATTCCAGATATCCCCCTCTATCTGATGCATTTTAGCGTCAGTTGCATCAGCCAACTTATTTAATTTTGATTGAGTTTTCTGGCCAGCAGCAGTTATTGGTGCGTGAAACGGGTCAGCGGCGTAACCCATAGCCTCAACCATAATCTTGGCATCCTCATCAGTGCCCCCATTAGCCTTAACCATTGGCCGCATAATTGCACCAATTACCGACTGAGAAATAAAGTTGGGAAGACCTGTTATACCACCCAGAGCACGCTGAGTAGCAGACTTAGTAGCTCTAAGAGCATCCCCGACTAATGTTGTAGTGCGCTCACTTAATGGAGATTGTGATTGTTCGATAGGCTGCTGCACCGAAACATCTTCTGCAGGCGGCGTAGAAGCCGGAGGCAATGGTTCGGCAGTTTCGTCTTTTTTTTTTACGCCAAGGTCCCCCAGAAATGTATCATAATCGGGCAAGTCATACGACCCTATAAGATTGTCGTACAACTTCTTAGACTTAACGCTATCCTGCATATCAATAGCAAACGTATCAAAATCAGGAAGATCGTAAGAGCCTGCAAGATTGTCGTATAACTTTTTTAAATTCTCGTTCATCCTAATATAACTTAGGTTTGTTGGTTGGTGTTTCTGCCGCGTCTCCGCCGGCTATGTCTCTAAGCTTAACCGGCTTGTCATCAATGTTAACAACCTGATCCAGAATAGTATTCTTAATATCCTCAGGCAAGTCCGGCACTTCCTCTATGGGAATGGGGTGAGGTATAGAATTACCCTTAGAGATTATGGTAAGAGTAACAGTCTTATCGGCAGGATTATAGGAATATGCCTTAACAGAAGAAACCTTGGAATATCCCAGGAAGTCTATCTTAGCATTAGGAACCGTCCTTCCCTTCTTATCTACCGCAGTAAACGTTATACCGGCCTCTCCTTTATTCAATAAATACTTGCCATTAACCGGCTTAATCCCCGGATCAACTTTCTCTTTTTTATCACCTGAGCCTTCGGTTGCGGGGACCTTCTGAGTGTAATGCACTCCATCCTCGTCCCAGCTTTTAGTTGCATACGCAGTAGGATCAGTAGGCGTATTAGCCCTACGCCTCTTATCGGTAGTAACCTTTTCCTTCAGGACGCTAGATAAATACTTATCCTGGGCATATTGTAAAATAGGGTTCGTAAGGATGTTGCGAGAGCTCATCTTAACATTAGCGGCAGCCATCTCGCTAGAGCTTATCGTTCCGCTATTATCGGTATCAAAATCCTTCAGATATTTGATCTTAGCAAACTCCCCCTCCGTCTCCGGCTCATTCATAAAATCTCTCATGACGCCCTTTAGGGCGCGGCCGGTAGCATCACTGAGCACTACCTGAAGAATATGCTTCTTGGCCTCCTCAGGCGTAGCGTTCACTGTCTTTGTGGTATATGTGTCGAACCCATTAGCACCAGCAGCAACATCCTCTAACGTAGCGGCAGAGCCAGACCAACGCTCACCACTGAAATAATCCTCCATATTAATCCCGGAATACTCCAGAGAGTTAGGCTTGTATTGGCCGGTAGAAAGAAAGGCGTCCGTATCAGCTGTAAACTTAGCAATATCGAAATCGCCCGGACTCTGCTTAATCAAGGCCTGGTCATGCTCCCATAGCTTCTGAGAACTCTGCCATTCATTCTGAAGGTTAGATATGCCGGCCTTATCACGCTCCATATCCAGTAAATCATCGGATGTTAATTTGTTCCCCCGCTCCTTTACAATCTTGGTCCACTTATCCTGAAACGCCTTAACCGCCTCATACTGCTGCGTACGGGAAAAATCAGATACGAGAGCCTGGGTATCAATGTTAATGTTTTTGCGTATCTCATCCTGATACTTAGTCTGAAGGTCCTCCTGCTTAGTGATCTTATCGCGTAATCTCTGTTCAGCAGATGCGAGCTCCGTCATTTTCGGCACCTCGAAATTCAGTTCTTTACCTGTAAACAGGATAGGGTCTTCCATCGCCATAATTAAAATCCATAAGGTTTATTGGGAACCGGAGTCCCCAAATTGGGAATAAACTGTCCTGCATACGCTGGATTGAATATCGAGAAGTCGCCAACGGCTCCAGGATTAACCGCTGAACCGGGGTTCATTGGAATAGAGGCTGCATTAGCATTACCCTGCATCCAGGATTGATTATTATCGGCACCGGCTTGATCACCAGCTTGAGCATTAGCCTGAGCATTCATAGCGCCTAAGGATAACGCATCAACACCAGCCGCCGCCGCCTGATCAATACCAGACCACATGGTCTGCTGACCACTATTCCACTTCTGAGCGGCCATATTACGGCGCATCTGATCCGGATACCACTGATTATAAGAAAATGCCTTATCTGAATAGTCTGCGCCCATCTTGTATGCTCCGGCAAGCTGGTTCTGAGCTCGGTTGCGGAACTCAGAAAACTGAATACCAAGGTCACGTATAGCGCCCTGCTCACGACCATAAAGTCCAGCTACACTGGCAACTGCGGCAACAGGGTTATCAGCATATTTGCCTATAGCACGCGTGCCACGAGCAGTATTGGCAGATAACTTAGCCTCAATCTGATCCTGTCCGGGAAGCTGTCCAAGGCTAGCCTGCTGCTGAAAAATACCAAGCAGTTTTTCATACTCCTCTGGTCTTGAGTATTTTGGAGTCTCTTTATCCAGCTCTCGCTGAGCACGCCTCTTCTGGACGCCACCAGCAATGGCCTTGCCTATGCCTACGCCTCCTTTTATTATTGCAGCTCCCGCGAGCAGAGCTAAGCTAATTGGGTCCATTATTTTATACGTATCATAATTTCGTTAACGCAAAGATACGGAATAAATATAACTAGTTCAGGAGCCTAGCTCTCGACCTATAATAGCACAAGCTGCCGCTCTTCAATCTTATTACTCTTTTTGATGTTATCTACTGCCCATAATGGCTGTAAATTAGTGTAATGCCATGCCCGTTTTTGTTGCTCAGGATCAGACATATCGAAATACGATAAAGGTATTATATGATCGATATGAATTTCTCCACTCAAATATCTATCCCATGTCATCCCATCAGTAAACTGCATCTCTATATGCATCTTTAAATCATCAAGGCTACACCCGACCCATAATTCCCATTTCCGACCTCTTTTATTACCCCTCAATGACGTATTCATACCCACCGAAATACAATGATTTAACTTTCCTTCGCTCGTGCCTCTACGCTTAATCCTGCTTTTCTTCTGTATTAAATTATTCTTTTCAGGGTTTGCTTTGCGCCATTTAGTACAAACTATACGTCGTTTTTCCTTATTTCTATCTCGATATCTCTTACAAATAGCATTATAATAATCCGGATTCTCATGCCTCTTATATCTAATACAGTCGTTTATATAATCCTGATTCAGACCTCTCCATAATTCACATCTTTCAGTATGACACTCCTTACATTCGGCCCTATATCTTCCAGTTTCCTTTCTCACATAAAACCTATCCAGCGGCAGCTCCTTACCACACTTAGTACACTTTTTTGTATTTTCCATTTAAGCAATATTAAATTAGGACGAGCAATAAAAGAGGGAAGGGCATTGCTCGAACCCTTGTCAATCGGTAGCTACTCCGACCTATCCTATGCAAAGATAATAAATTTTTACTATACGTTGGAAATGCGGTAGTTCACGTCAACCTTAAACAGCTGCGCCTCAGTAGCAATAGATAACCTATTCTCAATCACATACCCACGTAACGATTCTCCGTTGAACAAACCCCTCATGGAGAATGTCGACCCTGCGCTTAATCCATTAAACATGAACTCCGTGTACAACGCATTCTCCCTTTTTTTGAAGTTAGCGGCAAAAAGTCGCGACTCCATGCCCGAAGGATAGGACAGGCTAGCAGGAATATACACGCTACCATACCAACCAGACACATTAGTATGTAAAGCAATACTATCAAAAATCTTAATCCGATTCGGATGCACTACAGACCAGACTGAAATAGTCGCTATTTTCGCCTCACCATAAATAGAGAGCGGAGTAGACGATGGAGACGAGTGATCCCATACCGAATCAGAAGTGTCCAGAAATGACAGGAACTTACCCGACGCCCACTCATATGCTGTGGGGTAGTATCCGGATGCCGCATGATAAAAGTCGAGAAAGGCCACCCAACGCCCGCGATCTTCACTGAAAGCCAGGGTGCGGCTCTCGATATTCTCCTGTAATATACTTACATACAACAACTTGCGATCGTTATCCCAACCCAATAACATCCTCATTTCACTACCCAGTGTAGTGCCCTGCTCTATCGCCGCCTGCGCATCAAGCACCTGGTTGCATATATTGCGAAAGTAGGAGCTCATTTTATACTGCGGGCTATCCTCCGATGCCTCGGCTTTACCGGAGATGGGGTATGAACCATTATTGGTTGAGCGAACTATCGCTCCATTATACAGGTCAATAAAGTAGGCGATACCCTTAACAAACAGCACCGCCTCCGGCACCGTTGTACCAAAGTCATCGATAGAGTAATTTGGATTACTCAAGACGTTGTTTGACGTAGCAACGACAGAGCTATCCTCCGTGTCCATGAACTCAGTCTTACCGATATACATGCTGGCTACCTTCTTATTAAAGATCAATCGCAGTATGTCACCGCACTCACCTATGCGCTCCAAATCACCATAAATTTCCGTAGTAGATTTGTAGTCCAGCGCATCAAAAGTAAACATATTGTTTACCGAAGCTCCGGTTAAATGCTTCAATCCCCAACGAATATTATTTTGAGTAACCTCGCCAATAGCCGATTGAATATTTGGCTTGCCCTTATCCCATGCATCTGACAAATAAAAGTCAGAATAGTGCATACTCTCCACCGCAAACAAAGTTCCATCAGTAGAACCAACTGGCGTTCTGGAGAAGGCCCGTCCAATAAGATAAGCATCGCCCGACTCCAGCGCCCCAGAGGCAAGTGGACTCACGGTACCAGCTTGGGAAGATATATAAATCCTACCAATATCAAAACGAGTTGCATTAACAATTAACCCGACCTGTAAATCCCCATTGTAATCAGTCGTACCAGTAATCCGTATCCAATCCCCCTGAGTGAGACCATGAGGAGTCGCCGTAGTGATCCTTGCATAACTAAATCCATTATTCGCAACCCCGCTAATAATTACGGCAGCTCGTTGCTTGGATGAGTGACAACCATCGGCCAATACTGGATAAATAGGCCCCACTGGGAAATATAGCTCAGAGCCCTCTAGGAACGTTCTGGGACTATATATTTCTATCAGTGAACCAACACCAGCCCCATAGGTGCCTGCGGCAGGCTTGGGAACCAATAACAACGACCCAAACAATCCCTTTATAGGGAGGTCGTAATATGAATCAGACGCACTCATAATACCCAATCCGCCAGTTCCTGGTTCGACTTTCGTCAATATCCTAACCCTATCCCCAGGAGTATCTACATACGGATCAATAATGGAGCCAGGCATCGTAACGTCTGGAGCCAGGTCTGTCTTAATCTCTTGAAGCGGAGTAATGTCTAGCCCTAAATAACTATCATACGGAGCCGCCATTACAGTGTCTACCGCACTAATAACGTATTGCACAAATGATGATTGAGTTTTATTCCCGGCCGAAACCCATCTCCAGTACTTTGCCCACGCTGGAGCCGTATGCCCGATAGTCCAAGCAAGCTTTATCCGATAAGCAAGATCATTACCAAACATCCATCTCGCCGGTATCTCAACATCACTTCCAGAGCCTACCATAACCGCACTATGCCTAAATTCTGCATCAAAATACTCTATTCCATGCGGATATACAGAGCCGGACTTATATGTATTCCACTTGTTAAGTGTTGGTGCAGCTACAGTCATATCTAAGAATCGAACAGTACCCTCGATATAGTCCGTAATAAGTAGTGCGCGAATCTCAACATCCCCGATATCATTAGTGTCCCCACTATTCCATGAGCTAGGACCAAAAGGATCACCTATGGTAGTATTTTGAAGAACAACAACATCGCTGACGTAATCAAACATGATCGATAATAACTGCCAGGCGACCGCAGCAATAAGAGCAGCACTACTGACAACGTCCGCCGCGGTAAGCACATAGCTTACTGCAAATGGAACACCAGCCACACTGCCACTTAAAACCATATAATCACCCTCCGCATGACCATCCGCAATATCGATGTCACTAGTATTCAACCCAGCCCCAGCTCCAGTCATATCAGAAAGGGGAGTAATCTGAATTATATCCCCAATGATCACAACCGGAGGCGTATTGCTAATAACAACAGTCTCGCTCTCGGGCCAAACATTTATGTCAACAGGTATGTTGTCAAACCCCTCCGTAATCCTTGCCTGAACAACCCTATTCTCATTTATCAAGGCCATGTCGGCACATAAACGAGGGATAGCGTCCTCAATCTTCGCTACCTCATCCTGATCAACTGACTCATATTTTCCGTCGTTATAAAAATTAACCGAAGAGTCTTCTCCCTCTATAATCTTAAATAACCTCCAGTCACCAGAATTACCCTCCCTTACAATAACCTCTATATACTGAACGATAGCAGGACCCGGATTAGTAAAGCCAACGGCAATAAAATTATTTACATAAAGAGGACCGGACTCTCCCCCATTCCACAACTCAGCATTCTGAGGCAACGCAATGTCGCTATACTCGGAGTATACGCTAAAACCACCGTCTACATATTTATACCTATAGGCAAACTGGAAAGTTTTGCCGGTTAAGTTATTTAACAGCCTAGTCCCATCCGTCCCGAAGGCAATCGTAGGCCGATCTACCGGAGGCATATTTCTTAATACAAACGTAGTAGGCCCTACCGACGGATAAGTATAGTACTCGAATGTCCAGTGCGTTGGCTCATTCTCCGGAGCCCCATCCCCAACAGCAGTATCCAGGAGACAGACATAACAATTACCATCCGGACGACGAACCAGATCACCGTCCTGGTATACGCCAGCTACCCATAAATCAATATTGTAGTAACGATTAGCGTAATCAATATGCACCTTCCTTAGCCCGCTGGTAAGGGTATTATAAATGATGTAGTCCCCGAATACCACAGCCCCATATACATGATCCCCCATAAGGAGATTCACGTCCTCAAACACGATCTTACGAAACGTCTCAGAAATAGGGTCATACTGCAGGATAGAGTTGCCATTGGTCAATGGATCATCAGCCTTAACGAACAGATAGATGTAATTTGTTTTAACGTCCCGGCAGGTACCGATAACTCTTACTCCCCCGCTATAAACAAAAGCACTCGGCACCTCAATATTTCCCGGGTGGGTCTCCTCCATACCGGCGTCACCCGACACGTTGGGCAACATGTTTTGAATTAAGTCAGTGTCGTTTACACCGAAATAACGGGGATCATCGTCAAGATTGAGCCCTATTTTGCCGAATACTTTCTCGTCTTTCATCTAACTATACCTTGAGCGGTATGATTAAGAATGATATCTCTCACCTGCTTCAGTGGAGGCAGCTTGTAACGGTTAGCCATGGAAACCTCGCGCTCATAAGCCACGCGCCTGCGATCTATCTCATTGATGCTCTTGTCATCATTCTCGGCCAGGCGCATATACAGATAAGAGTCTATCATTGGAACCAGGGAGGCGTCCACCAGAGTCTCCTCGTCGGTACGCACGCCAGTGCTTATGTAAAACAGCATCACCGACTGCGCTTCAGCACCGTCAGTGTATATCTTACGGCCAGTCCAATCTATTTTGTAGTAGTAGTCATTTATTCCCCCGCGACCACCGTAGCCCTGGCCCTCCAGGTCGTCGTCAATATCCTTAACAGCGGTAACCGCATCGATATTAAGCTTGCTATTCTCCGTGAAATACCAGAGACTAGTGTCAGAAGCCAGGGCTATACCGATAAAGTCTACCATATCGTCGGGCATAGTAAGGGTGCCGTTAACATCCGTAGTCATGGTCTTGCGATAATACAGCCTGGAGGTGAATGCTACATGAGCCCGGAAACAATCAAAAGCGTACTCCAGCATAGGCACATAGCGTGACAGCGGAAGCTCTCTCTTTAAAAGGAACGCATCTACAATGTCCCCTATCTTTATTACTGCTGATGAATATGTTGCTGCCATACCTAGTCCTTATTATTATCACGCTGATCTACCGGCTGCTGCTGCATAAGCTTCTGCATCACCGATATAAATACCTTATCATCCTGGCCAAATGGAACATTAACTTCCTCGGAGTCAGCATAGACACCGAACGGAATCACTATCCCCATCCTTACCCCGGCCGAAACCAGGTCTGAGTTCACCTGGAAATAGATAAGCTTCTGCCCCTGTACCGCATAGAAACTTCTGGTAAACGGGTCCCCATCTTCAGCGGTAGATGATCCCACATACGACGTGCGGGCGAGAAGCATCTCACGGTTTGACATTGGGTAGAATTTAGTGTGATCCCGGTTATGGCCAACCACATACCGGACTCCGCTGTTCTTTTCCGGAAGAGCCACATAGGGTACTGGAATGTTAGTGTAATACTCCTCGGTACTCTCATTCTCAGTGACAGCCAGCGCCACCTCTGTTCCATATTCCCTGGTATACGCATCCAGATCACGCGGGTCCTTACGATAAATATCGTACAGGAACTGATTCATACTGGACTCAATAGCCCTGTCGATCAACGCATCATGGAACTTGGCAGTTTTATCTATGCGACGCAGAGCGCCCTGGACGCTCGATCTCATTTCGCCCTTGGTCATACCTGAGCCTCCTCTTTAGTCTCCTCGGCTATGGCGAGGTTGATTGTGTTCATATCCTGAATATTAAGCCCTGCCTTAGACAGTATGGCGTAAATAATGTGGGGGAGAACATCTTTGTCCCAGCCCCAATTGATCGTAGCCGAGTCAACATATACAGCTGCTCCTCCGACGGTACCAGTGCGATACTCTGCCCCCGCAGGGATATTTACCTGCTTGGCACCCTCGATCATAAAGACCATCAACCCGGCGCTCGTAACATAATAATCAAGGAATGGAACCGGAGGAAACTTAAGGTAGTTAACATTTATCGATGTCAGCGTAGCCGGATAAACAGTTATCTGCGTCAGGTCGTAACACGTCCAGGTTGCTGTACCAGTTGCAGTATATGTTCCGGAAAACGTAAATGTGCCAGTCCCGGTAACCGTGATCGGATAAGTACCGTTATAAGCAGATACCGTGCTGGAGCTTATCGTAACCGTCATTCCGGTAGTCAGGCCATGAGCTGCAGATGTTGCACTAACCAGCCCCGCACCGCCGCTTGCGAACGCTGATATAGAGCCAGTTACATTGCTATCCATGACCGCTACAGGGTTGGCTATAGTAGGCTTAAGATTGGCATCTCCAACACGAACCGAATACTCTAGTTCACCCACCATGTCAACCTGTTTGCGCTCAGCGCCAGTAAGGGTCCAGGCAGCATTGGTCAGCACATCAGCACCAGTCCAGTTAACATCCACCCAGAAACTATCCCTATCAATAACCGTTATCGCCTTTGACGTAACGGTATGAACGGAAAGACCGGTCGCCGTTATAATATCTCCATTTTTAAGGTTATGTTTAGGAGAAGTGATCTTCACCTTGGCGTTAGCGTTATTAACTACCGTCACCGTACCGGTTAATGTTATCGCGCCCCACGGATAAGCTATGGTTGGATTACCAGCCAGCCTATCAAACACCCCGGGTAACCTTGCGAGTCCGGCCGTAAGCGTCACATTAGTATTACGTACCTTGAAGGGAGCGAGAATGTCTGATACCGCCGCATCAATCTCATACTTAGAGACATAGGAGTTGTATAACTCCATGTTCACGAGAGATGAGATATGATTAAACTCATCTATCCCGAACCCTTGGCCACGGGCATCCTTCTTCAGCAAGCCAAGTGTGATGTTATAAACATCTTCGCTACGTATCATGCATTACTTTTTTACAAAGATAAACATTTCTACAACTCTATTCCAAGTAACTTCTTCACTAGCGGCAACAACTCCACGGTCACCCGACCCTCCTTATCCATAACACGAATGGCTCCATGCAGCATCTTGATCTCAGACTCCTCGAACCCTACCTCTTTATCCTTAGCCTTATCCTGGTCCCAGATGATACGACCATCAGGAGTATCCCTTAAGCCATAATCACCGATCTCATTAGCGTCTAAACGTATCTTATCAATAATAGACCTAGCCAACTCCATCTCAATAATCTTTCCAGCCTTCGGAAGCATATCCGGAAACTGCAGTCTCTCAAGTACTGATAGTGTCAATGTTTTCATATGTTTAGTGTTTGTGTTTTTGTTCCCCCGCTAACTCGTCTCCAGAAATTCCAAATATGCTATATAACCATGACTAGGTATAGGGGTAGTGCTACGAACCACCCATGACCCCGGACTAGGATTCTCAGTATCTCCACCCGTATAGTCTCCAGTCCACACCTCCGTAATCTCCTCTGTACCATCAATCTGTTTAAGTAATCTTATCCGAACTACAAGACCAGCCGCATCCCCTGCAGCCCTATAAAAACTAGTGAGATAGAAAGTAGACGTCGATAAATTAAGACTATCACCAACCAAAGTCCACCCCGCGGCACCAGAGAGATTGATCGCACTAGTAGATAATATCTTAACGGTAGTAGTGTAATCGGCTAATTCAGTTATTTGACACACAGCATCCTCCAAACTCTGACTAAAAGCAACCAGAGAACTGGTAAGATAAATCTTACAGGTATATGTTTTCTCCGACGAAACTCCCACAACATCTGCAGAAAGGGACACATAATCCTTATATGAAGCTAAATCTTCTATACCAAAACCGACAAGAGTAAGTCCATCCCACACGGTGAGGGCTATCCCGACACAATGACTATTATTAGATATATCTCCTCCAATAAACCTAGCCTCACCAATAGTTATGTCAGCAGTAAACGTTGCAGTTCCACCAGATATTGCCCAAATATCATAAAGGTGTGCACCGGTGGAAAAGGCCGGGACGACTGCCGCATGATTATACCCCATAAAATCCCCAAGAGCATAGGGGGCTGGATGAGAATTGATCAGGACCCCACCCACCTCAGTACGAACTGTAGGGCCAAACCCGGACCAAACATTCACACCAGCGTGAGAACAGAGTTCAGATAACTTATTGGATGAGGCGCCAATAACCCCCCGCACAGCGGTAGTATTGATATTCGCACACAAGACATCGTCGCCATCAACAGTCATATCTACCTGCACAGGCAGGCTAGCCCTACTTTTGAGCTCTGCGGCGGTATAACCTCTATATATGGATATCGTCTTTTCCATAACTACCTGAACATTACATATGTCGCTCCAAGAGCAGGGTCTATTACACCATCACCACCAAGTTCACACAAAGCAATAGCAACACCATTTGCTTTTGCTCCAGCAGCAAGGTTTATCCATCCTGTATCAACTATTCCCGTGTTGGCAAGGCTTATATCTACATGCTGAGATGCGCCAAGCTGAAGATAATTGGCAAAAGTTCCAGAATATCCCGTATAGTATCTCAGTCTGATGGCCGGACCGCCTGCGGAAGCAGAAGCAGTCATTATGTTTGCTATCATTCTTACCTGCGAATACCCCGCCAAGTCAACAAGAAAGATAGGTCTTACTGAGTTCAATGCGAACCTCTCGGCAAGTGTTGCATTTGTCATTGCAAAGCTCGCCGAGGCATCAGTATGAATTGGAACAATCTTTTCCGGTGCATAATATCCCTGGCTCGTCCATTGTCCATTTTGATATTTAATAAACTCTCCCGGGGCAATCCGTTCCCTGTAAAGAATAATCTCTGTACCGTTAGCATCTATCTTCACCGTCACGGTAGATGGCGCGGTATCGGCATTGAATATACTTATCTCATCTATGAGTCTCTGCGTAGATGCGGCGGGGGCAGCCACGATATTAACATCCGTTGTATTATTTGTTGCTGCCACAGTTCTGCCGGCAACAAAGGTTGTAGAGGTTCTGTCCCTCCACGCGGCATAGCACTGCAAGTGATTTGCTGTTATATTGCCAGTAAGCACCACCTGCAAATTATCCGTCGTTTCACTTAATATTATCATATCAATCCTTCTATTTGTTGCTGAGTTAATCCTGTACCTCCGGAAGCTGCAGCCCAAGTCCCATCCTCACGTAAGAATAACGAACTGCCAGAGCCTAATTGAATACCCCCGAGGCTTGATGTAGTGGCTGCAGGCAATGATTCCCATATTGTCGGAGGCAGCCATCCAGTATCGGACCAAGCCTGAATCTCGTAATCGCCAGCAAACGGAAACTTACACCGGATATATTGATTAGGGGCTGACCCGGTTAACTCAAACCAGGCACTAAATTCAGTTTCAGTAAAGTACCGGTCATCATGATTATGTACCGCTGGGGCATATAACCCGGCATGATCTCCCCATCCATACGCAGTGTTCCAGTTGGTGGAATTATTGGTAAGTATGGAATATACTCCAGCACTCGCCCCCCTGAGCATTATACCCTGAGATGTAAAGTCCCCGTCTACAAGCACATCGGCATGAGACGTTTGCGAGGTAAGATACCCAGCGGATGCGTGATTACCCCAGCCGTAAGCAGTATTCCAGTTCGCCGAGTTATTGGTTATGGGCGTATCCCAGGCACTCCCCGTAGACAGTGCTATCCCTGCGCCCGGATAGACCATACTGCTACCGGTCATCACCGTCTGCCAGGTTCCGTCCTCTCGGAGAAACAACGCACTACCCGAACCAAGCTGTAACCCCCCTACAGAGGAGGATGTGGCAAGTGGAATAGAGTCCCATATTGACGGCGGCAGCCAGCCGGTATCTGACCAGGCCTGTATCTCATAGTCACCTGCGAAAGGAAACTTGCAACGTATGTATTGGTTAGGTGCCGTGCCCGTTAGCTCGAACCACGCATTTATCTCTGTCTCAGTATAATAACGGTCATCGTGATCATGAGAAGAAGGAGCGTAGGTTGGAGGTGTGCCTGTGATATCTGCCCAAGCTACTGATCCACCAGTACCGGGCACTGACGATAACTCAACACCATTAAGATATAATTTTCCAATAACATCCACTCCGCCATCAACAAGCTTCAGCACCTTCCTACCCTTGGCATAGAACTCTCCTAGTCCGGACGACTTCAAATAAGCCACGCCGCCGGAGTAGTATACCTCCATCTCGTCATTAACGCCAAGCAACGCCTTACGCGAACCATGCCGCGTGTTCATCGGGAACCTGAAGGTCTTAGGTGTAGTAATTGAACTCATTTGGATACAAAGATACTAAATTAAAAGAAAGCCCCCCGTACTCGACGAGGGGCCACCATCAAAACACCAACACACCAAAAGAAAACTCTTACGAGTAGCGCTCAACAAGCGCGGCTCTCAAATCTTTTTCACTTTTACTTGCAATAGGCAGCTCTTCTATATCGGCTAGCCATTTGATCCAAGTAAAAGGTTGCCCCTTCATAAACTCAGGGGTGATAACTTCTTTGCGCAGCTTCTCCCAGGCCGGCTTATTAACTGGCTGCAGAAGGAAGTTGCAGAGATAGTCGAACTTCTCATGCTTAGCCTTCTCAGGGATGATCAACAGCGGGTTGCCCGTCGACTCGTAGATATAGCAAAATTTGACCTTGTCATACTGAACGATGCCAGCATCGATAGCATGCAGAATAAGGGCTCTGGCCTTGATGATCTCATCATAGTTCACAAAGTCCAAGAACTCCTCGATACCACGACCGGTCCCAGTAGATTCCTTAGCCTTCTGCTGACGCTCAACATCGGCAAATAGGTTATTACGAACCTCATCCTCGGTAGCCTTTTCACTCAGGGCGCCCTCGATACCCCAGGCCGCAGCAGTAGCGCGCAGGGCAGAGGCCTCAAACAGCGGAGATGTCTTGTCTCCGTAGATAGCGTGGTTCAGTTTCGCGGCAGCCTTACGACCGTCAGCAATACTGGCTTCTCTCTCATCCTTATCGTCAATGATAAGC
>Ga0209202_1001377_pt1 | contig 15259 bp, 15 predicted proteins | sample AD_UKC032_MetaG_FD_184416 | JGI IMG/M metagenome (GOLD analysis project Ga0209202, IMG submission 184416) | Active sludge microbial communities of municipal wastewater-treating anaerobic digesters from USA - AD_UKC032_MetaG (SPAdes) (version 2) | ecosystem: Engineered > Bioreactor > Anaerobic >... | reverse complement strand
GGTTGCAAGACAAAGTGGCGGTTGTGACGGGTGGTGGATCTGGCCTCGGTAAGGCGATATGTTTGGAATTTGCACGAGAAGGCGCGCATGTGGTTGTGGTTGACAATTCGAAGGATCATGCGGAGACCGTTGCAAAAGAAGTTCGTACTTTGGGTCGTGAGGGGATAGCATTTGTTGCGGATGTGACGGATTCTGGAAAAGTTAAAAGCATCGCGGATGAGGTAAACAAAAAATTTGGAAAAACAGATATCCTTGTCACGAGTGCCGGTGTCATGGGTGAGCGTACTTTTATAGTCAATACCAGTGATGAAGGATGGCGAAGAACAATAGATATCAATCTTAATGCAGGTTTCTACTGCGTCAAGGCCTTCCTTCCCAAAATGATGGAGCAAAAAACCGGAAGGGTTATCATGATTTCTTCCACGTCCGGAAAACTTCCAGCAGCAATGAATGCAGATTATTCGGCATCAAAGCATGGCGTTATCGGATTGACGAAAGCTTTGGCGATGGAGTTGTGTCTCTTAGGGCTGACTGGAATCACGGCAAATGCTATTTGCCCGGGATCCACGCAAACACCGATGATTGACCAAATAACCGAACACATGCGACCCCTGACAGGTGAAGAACCTGAAAAATTCAAACAAGAAAGAATCGCGTCAAAATGTCTTCAGCAAAGACTGCTTGAGCCTGTGGAGATTGCATTTATGGCTGTTTATCTTGCATCGGATGAGGCGCGAGGGATCACTGCGCAGGCAATGTGCGTTGATGGTGGAACGGTTATATCCTAAACGAAAGGAGAACATATTATGAAAACTTACAAGATAAAGCCCTTATTGACCGGTTGGTTTAACATAAACTATGGAGGGCTCATTTTCCCTTTTGCCGAAGGGTATTTTGCAGACCTTCCCGTGTTCATGTTTCTCATCGAAAGTGAAGACGGTGAACAGATCATTGTGGACGGCAGCTACACCTCCTGGCCGTTCACGATAAAAGCCAAACCGCGGACGCCGGAACAGGAAGTGCCAGCGGTTCTCAGGAATAACGGGGTGGATCCTGATTCCATCAAAACAGTTATTGTAACCCATTTGCATCACGATCATGCCGGGCATTTACGCGTGTTTAAAAATGCAAGCTTCTATGTTCAGGAAAAAGAGCTGTTGGAGGCCTATAATCCCCCGGGACCTGTCGCACCGGGATACAATCAGGAAGACTGGATCGATCTTGTACCCAGGTTCCAGCTCATCGATGGTGATTTTGATCTCAGGGACGGGTTGAAGCTTATTCTCGCTCCGGGCCATACGGCCGGCCTCCAGGCGGTTTCCGTCAATACATCCAAGGGAAGAGCCATCATGTTCAGTGATAGTTTGTACCTTTATGCCGGATTGGCCAAACGTTTTCCGATGCAGTTTTTCGATCTCGTTGGTAAGTCCACCAAAAGCGCTAAAGAGCCTGTTAGTCTTCAAGATCCCGAAGTGGCCAAAGCTATAGATAAGATATTCAATGGTCGTTACGGAGGATATTTTGGTCCAAACATTATCAACCCCGGTGAGAATATGCGCACTATGCACAAGCTAAACCTCATGGCGGATATTGTAGTTCCCGGCCATGACCCGATGCTTGTGGACATGAAGATTATTCCGGATGACTACCACCTGGAAGGAAAGTAGTAAAGATACTACCGTTCAAGATGAAAATTATTGGTAAAGGGAGAAGAATATGAAGCAGTTACAGTGTAAGGAAGTAGAAGCCTACGATGCGGCGCTCCTTGGGTTGCAAGGAACAAAAGGGATGAAATTGAGGCTTCTCTCAGATGACTCCTCATGGATAGAACTTGAACCCGAGGGATATACTCCTATTGACCATAAGCACGAGGACAAGGAGCGTATGGTTGTGCTTACCGGAACGGGTGTAATAAAGTTGGAGGATAAGCAAACAGAGATAAAGCCTAACGACTTTATAGAGGTTCACAATGAATATCACCAGCTTGTCAATACCGGCAATGAACCGCTGATATTCCTTTGTTTCAGAAATCAAAAATGAGGTTGGTTGAAGATAATTTAATAAAGAGGCAATAAAACAAGACAAGAGGACATGTATGAGCAAAATCGGATTCGTCGGTTTGGGTGCGATGGGAAGCGGGATGGCTGTAAATTTGGCCACAAAAATCAAGGATGTGATGGTCTTTGATGTACGTCCTGAAGCTTGCGAAGCAGCCGTGAAAGCTGGAGCAGTTAGAGCAGAAAAAATTGAGAATATGGCTGCATGCGACCCGATCCTGATCATGGTCAATACGGCCGATCAGGCAAATGATGTGTTGAAAACGCTGTCTGCATGCATGGATCAGAAAAAAGGACTAACGGTCGCCATTATGTCAACAGTTTCACGCAAACAGATCAAGGAAATTGCCGCACGATATAAGGGGAACGGAATAGAAGTGCTGGATGCACCGGTTAGTGGCGGGCCTGTGTTGGCACAACTCGGAGCGCTCAGCATCATGGTCGGGGGCCCTGGAAAACAGGTGGAGAAACTGCGCCCTGCTTTTGAAGCCATGGGCAAAGCAATTTTCCATGTTGGTGAGGTCGGACAGGGATTGGCCATGAAACTTGTGAACAATGTCATCACGATCGCCAATATGGTTCTGACGCCGACCGCCTTGAGAGTGGGACTGGAAGCTGGTCTGGACCTGAAGCAGATGGTGGAAGTCATCAAGGCAAGTGCAGGTAAAAATTTTATCATAGAGAACTGGGACATAGCATTACTGACAATGAATATCATGGTCGGCAACCCAGTTGCAGCAGTAACCCAGTTGAAAATCAATGAAAAGGATATTCGAGCCTATCTAGACTTAATCCAGGAACTGGGCACAAAATCAGGAGCAGGGGAAGCCATCCTTGCCTTGGTTACATCGGATGATCAACCAGATAAGGCGCTTGTCGATAAATTCCAGGCGGCCATGGCCAAGTAACTTATTCGATTATAAATAATATTAGGAGGATAACATGAAACATGTGCGCATTAAGGATGCCGAAAGCTATGAAGCTTCGGCTTTTGGATTTAAAGGCGCTGAAAAATGGACGTTAAAACTTTTATCCGACAATTCCATCTGGAACGAACTTGGACCGGGTGGTTGTACGCCTGCCGAACATCAGCATGATGACAGCATAGAACGGGGTGTAGTTCTTTCAGGAAAGGGTGTCATCATTCATGGAGACAATCGCATAGAAATTCAGCCCCATGATTTCTTCGAGATTACCGATGGAAATCATCAGTACGTCAATACCGGCAATGAACCGCTGGCGTTTATGTGTTTCAGATATCCGCGTTGATGTCCGGATTGTTCCCGATCAATACGATATTGAAAAAGCGTAAAATTAAGATGAGAAAGGAGATTGAAATATGAGTTGTTTGAAATTAGGACCCGTGAGGCAGGTCGGTTACGTGGTAGATGACATTGAGAAGGCTATGCAGGAATGGATCAAACTCGGAGTCGGGCCGTGGTTCTTGGCGGCAAAAGTGCCGCTGGAGAGTTTCGTGCACAGAGGTAAGCCGTCCGACGTGCAGATGGCGGTCGCGCTGGCCAATTCAGGGGATATGCAGATAGAACTCATTCAGCAACTCAACAACGCACCGTCGCTGTACCGTGATTATCCGCAGAAGGTTGGAGGAGGAATTCATCACATCTCGCATTGGCTGGACACAGAGGGGTATGACAAGGCCTATAAGAGCCTCCTGGATGATGGTTTCTATGTGGGTCATGAGGGCGCGATAGGGCCGAACGGGCGATTTGCCTATTTTCTTAATGACAACATCCCGGGGGCGATTATTGAGATTTCGGAGATGAGCGGATTCAAGGGTGAGTTTTTCAAAGCGATAGCGGATGAATGCTGTAAGTGGGACGGGTGTACGAACCCGATCCGGCGGTGATTGTTTTATTGAAAAGGACAAGAACCATGAACGGAAAGATTAAAATTCATATTCTTCATTTAGGCGACACTATTGTGGATGAGTGCGGTATTTTTATGCCGAAACGTAAACCTCTGAACCCCCTGGCGTTTGCCGGGATCTTTCGATCCCGGAAACATCAGATGACTATTCCTGTAACGGCCTACTTGATCGAACATCCCAAAGGAAAAATCCTGATCGACACCGGGTTTAATAAAACCGTCAGAACCGCGCCCATCAAGGAATTGACCTGGATTCACAACAAAGTCAATAAACCCGTTCAGGCGCCCGGCGAAGCAGTCGATGAAGTTCTCGCTTCTCTGGGCGTCAAACCGTCCGACCTGGATTACGTCATCCTTTCGCATATGCATACCGATCATGCCAGCGGATTAAAGCTGGTGAAGGACGCAAGGAATCTTCTGGTGAGTGAAGAAGAGCTTGCTTATGCGTCCAAAGAAAAAGTCAAGTACGTTCATCACATGTGGGAAGGGGTGAACCTGAGAACATTCAAAATGACAGCATCGAAATATGGGCCTGTGAAAAGATCTTATGATCTGTTTGGTGATGAATCCGTTCTCTTGGTGTACCTCCCCGGACACACACCGGGGCTTACGGGCACCCTTATCCAAAACAACGACAAATTCGTCCTGCTGACGTCCGATTGCGGATATGCATATAAATCGTGGGAACGGATGATCCTTCCCTATCATATTACCAGTGAGGAGGAAATTAGAGGTTCTTTTCGATGGATTGCGGAGATGGCAAAGAAAGATAACTGCATCGCCTGCCTGGCGAACCACGAAACCGACTTGAAATCGCGTGTGATTGAACTTTAACACTCCTGACCAGAAGGAGCTTTCATTATCACAGAATATTTTGAGAATTCCAGACGGCTTTTGGCTTTCAAAACGGATTTAAAAGGCTTTAAAATGCTGTAAAATCAGGTGGAGTACGCTCCTAATTGCCTTTCACTCCTGACGTTTCACATTTTCTCTACTATATTCCGAATCTGGCCACTTTCGACCAGTTCCAGAAAATCCTCACCCAGTGACGCTGATAATTCTACCGCTTTGTTCCAGTTTTCAATCCGCTGTTTGTCACGGTCAATATAGGCAAGAAAATCATCACGATCTGGAATTTTTCCGCCGGGCATCTTATCAATAAAGCTTTGCGACGGAAAGGCCATAACGACATTACTTAATGTCTGATCATCCGGCACGCGCTTATTAATCTTTTTATCGAGCCAACCGGGAATAATCCGTTCCTGATGATGGAAAAAAAGCACCAACTCATTTTCTTTTGCGGCCAATTGATGCGACAGGTGATAATCAATCAAGCCGCCGTCTCGATACACACCACGGGGAGCACCGAAAATATTTTTTACGCCGTCAACGATCAGTGGGATTGCGCCGGAGGCCATCACTGCGTATTTGAAATTGACTTCATTCATCCGCACATACTTGCCCCGGAACTGCGGTTGAAAACAAAAAGGGGGCGGTTTGGAACCGTTGTAGAAAACAACCCTGTCGGCAAAATGGTACAGATTATTCCGACTGAAGAAATTCAGGGCATAACAGACGGCCAAGGCGCTTTTCTGTAACAAGTGTTTTTCGGATGCGACCAAACCACGCGCGCGGGCCGTGATGACCGATAAACGATAGCGTTTGTTGGCCAAGGCAAAGGGTAGGGCGTCGTCATCGATATACGCATTAAGAATGTGGGTGAATTTTTCTAGAATGCTTGTCGGCGTGTCTTTCCGGGTAAAACAGACGGTGATATAGGCGTGAATGAGTTTCCGGTAACTGTCGATGGCCTGCGGTTGCAGCCAGGCGGCAAAACGCCAGGCGCCGGCGGATGATCCGACGAGATGGACGGCTCTGGATCGCCCCAGGAGATTTTGCTTCAGAAGCGTCAGATCAAATCCACTCGCGACAAGCCAGCGCGGCCCTACCGCCGCTCCGTAATAAGCAGAAACGGCGTCAAAATTAAATCCGCCGTCTTGAATGATTTCGTAAGCTTTTTCTCCGGCTTTGATGCGCAATAGGCTCATAAAAATTTATCCGGGCAAAGACCTTGACACATATTCTTTTGTCTTGTAAATACAATGCAAACCGTGGGACGAATAAATATCAACATGATTTTTTTTTCGAACAATTCTCTTTAAGCAAGGTTGACACGGCTTTTATCAATAATTACAGAAATTGCAACTCATTTTAATATCTTCAAGTAGAGGAATCGTCATGGATGTTCAAAGCACCATTAAAAAAATAGCCGAAGATGCGCTGACGGCATCACGCCGCCTTTCTCATCTCTCCGCCAACACAAAGAATGCCGGACTTTTACGCATGGCCGATGCACTCATCCTGCACAGTGATTTTATTCTATCCGAAAATAGCCGGGACTTGGCCGGCGCCAGAGAGAAGGGCCTTTCCGCAGCCATGGTTGATCGACTCACTGTCAAAGACGCCACCATCGAGGCTATGGCGCAGGGGTTGCGCGAAGTCGCGGCTCTGCCTGATCCTGTGGGAAAGGTGACGTCCATGTGGCGCCGTCCTAACGGTCTATTGGTCGGTCGCATGCGCATTCCCTTGGGAGTGATTGGTATTATTTATGAGTCGCGTCCCAATGTCACGGTGGATGCTTCCGCCCTGTGTCTCAAATCCGGCAACGCGGTCATTTTACGCGGTGGTTCGGAAGCGATTCACTCCAATCTTGCTATTGCGTCTGTCTTACAAGATGTTCTAAAGGAAAGTTCGTTGCCTGCCACGGCCATTCAAATCATTCCGTTTACCGACCGCGAAGCGGTTTCGACCATGCTGCAACTCGATGAGTACATTGATTTGATTATTCCGCGGGGCGGCGAAGAACTGATCCGCGCCGTGGTCGCCCAGTCCAAGATTCCCGTTATCAAACATTACAAAGGTGTCTGTCATATCTTTGTGGATGCGCGAGCCGACCTGGACATGGCGGTGAATATATGCCTCAATGCCAAAGTGCAACGGCCTGGTGTCTGCAACGCCATGGAAACGCTCCTTGTACACTCAGACATCGCGTCTGTGTTCCTGCCAAAGATGGCGGAAAAAATGCAGAAAGCGGGAGTCCTGCTTAAAGGCTGCGAGAAAACCAGGAAGATCCTGAAAAATCTGGACGCGGCAACCGAAGAGGACTGGTACACGGAATATCTGGACCTGATTCTGGCTGTCCGTGTCGTGACGTCGCTTGATGAAGCCATTGCGCATATTGAAAAATACGGATCGCTGCATACCGAATCCATCGTTACGACAGATTATGCCAACTCGCAGCGGTTTTTGAATGAAGTCAATTCTTCCACGGTATTAGTCAACGCATCCACTCGTTTCAGTGACGGTTTTGAACTGGGATTGGGTGCTGAGATCGGTATTTCAACCACCAAACTGCACGCTTTCGGGCCGATGGGATTGGAAGAACTTACCACCTCCAAGTTTATCATTTACGGCGAGGGTCAGGTTCGCGGATGAAATGGGGACTTTTCGGCGGAACATTTGACCCGGTTCATTTCGGTCACCTGCGCGCTGCCCAGGAATTGATCGAGCTTCTCAATTTGGGTCGCGTGATTTTTATCCCCGCAGCCGAGCCACCGCATAAAACAGCGCGCCTGATCACACCATTTGAACATCGCCTGCAAATGATACGCCTGGCTATCGAAGATAACGATCAGTTTTCTTTTTCGGATGTGGAAAACCTGCGGCCCGGAAAATCCTACTCAATCAATACGGTCCAATACTTTTTAGATACCCAGAGTAAAAATTTAGAGTTGTATTTCATTACCGGCCAGGACGCGTTTGATACAATTACCACCTGGCATCAATGGGAAAAGCTTTTGTCGCTTTGCCACTTTGCAGTGATGACCAGACCGGGCTATGACAATAAAGGGCTGGCTCATATCCTGCCGCAGGATATTGCGGCCCGTTTTGTTTATGATCAGCAAAGCAAATTTTTTCAAGATCCGCAAGGCGGCGTTGTTTTTTTTCGCAAGACAACCTTCCTGGATATTTCATCATCAGATATTCGGGAAAGAATTCACCAAGGTCAATCCATCAGATACCTCATACCGGACAAAGTTATCCGCTACATTGAGGCCAACAAGCTTTACAGAGAAGCATAACGTTGCAGTCGAACCAAAAAGAAGTGCGGCTATAATCATTGTTCTGCGAGGAAATGGTTTGTTCCTGGTTATGGCTTTCCTTGGATCATTCGTTCCAGTGCGGCGAAAACCTGCTCAGGCATTATTCCTTCCATGCATTTTTTAGTCGGGCATTTTTTCAAGAGGCACGGGCTACACGACAGGTCGGCTCGAATAATGGTGTGACCTTTTCCATAAGGGCCGGTCCTGGCCGGATCGGTCGGTCCGAAGAGAGCGATCACCGACGTGCCGACCGCCGCCGCCAGATGCATGGGCCCGGAATCCGTGGTGATGATGGCGAACGCATCTTTATAGATACAGGCCAGCTCCGGAAGGGTTGTTTGTCCGCCGAGATTGATGCTCTTTGTCGCCATTGTCGATGTAATTTTGTCAACGGATTCTTTATCCCGGCCGGTAAAAACAACGGGAATGCCCAACCGCCGCGAGATGATATCCGCTAGCTGCGCGAACTTTTGATTGTCCCATAATTTCGTGTCCCACAGGGCAATGGGATTGACGGCGATGTATTTCTTTTTTTCCAGGGAATAAGAATCCAGGAGCGCCCTGCTTTTGGCTTGTGCTTCCGGATTGACGGGTAAGATAAACTCGGCCGGCGCAATTGTTGCGCCCAGATGGTGCGGAAAGTCCAGATAACGGTCCACCGCGTGTTTGTTCATGTCTTCAGGGATTTTTTCGTTGAGAAACAGGCCGCTCAGTTCCTGTAGGGAATCATAACCAAGTTTTCTTTTGCCTTGGCTGAAAAATACGATCATTGAACTTTTGAAAAGACCATGAAAGTCGATGACGAGATCATACTGGCGGCTGCGTAGTTTGGCCAAAAAAGTGTGCGCGTCTTGCCATGCCGCGGAAAACTGTCCCGCTTTAATTTGTTTGATCCAGTTCTTGCGTCTGAAAATCAAGACCTGGTCAAGATGAGGATGGTGGATGACGAGATCCGCCGCCGCTTCTTCGACCACCCATGTGATATGCGCATCGGGATACAAACGGCGCAGTGCCGTAAGTGAAGGCAAAGTGTGAATCACATCACCGATAGCACTCAGCTTGACCATCAGAATATTCATATTCGATCCTTCAATATCCAATGCACCGCCTCCAAAATATCTTGGGCGATATAATCGGGTTGATTCAATTCATTGGCCTGGTCCGGTCCAGACTTCTGCATTAAATCCTGTCCGTATCCCGTCATGACCAGGACGCCCTTGGCACATACACGGTGAGCCGTTTCAACGTCCCGCAGGCGGTCTCCGATGAAATAGGATCGGGCCAGATCAATATTCAGATCGACCGCGGCCTGAAGAAGCAGTCCCGGTTCCGGTTTGCGGCAGTCGCAGATCAAACGATACGGATCGTTGCCTTCCGTTGGATGATGCGGACAAAAATAAAATCGGTCGATCAAGGCACCCTGCGCAAGAAGTGCGCTTTGGATCTGTTCGTTTATTTCCCGAACAAATTCTTCCGTAAACAGTCCCTTGGCGACGCCGGCCTGATTGGTGATCACCACGGCTTTCATGCCACTTGAGTTAATCAGGCGGACAGCTTTAAAAGCGGCCGGAATGATCCGAAGTTTATCCGCGCTGTCCAGATAGCCGACTTCGTCGTTGATGGTTCCGTCGCGATCGAGGAATATGGCAGAGTTCTTTTTCATGACGCGTCAACTTTTCTGTAATAAAGCATGTGCCGCCGCGACGACATCATCAACCGTAATCATCGTCATGCAGCGGAAATCTGTCGGGCAGGTCTTTTTCAGACAGGGACTGCATGATGCGGGTTTGCGCACCAGGATGGTCTTTTCTCCCGGTGGGGATGTGGTCACGGGATTGGTGGACCCGAAAATAGCGACGGTGGGAATATTCAGTGCGCCCGCTACATGCATCAATCCGGAATCGTTGCTGATAAACAAACGGCATTGGGAAATGAGGTAAATCGTTTCGTACAAGGTTGTTTTACCGGCTAGATTAATCACGCCTGGACAGGCCCGATTCCGGACTTGCTCAGTAGTTTCCTGATCGCCTTTTCCCCCGAAGAGAACTATTTGTGCGTTCAAATCTTTGCCCAGACGATCCGCCGTCGCCGCAAATCTTTCCGCAAGCCACTTTTTGGCCGGGCCGTAAGTGGCACCTGGCGCAATGCCGATGATGGCCCTACTGTTGCCCGGGATGTATTGCTGTAAAGCTGATGTGGCGGTTGCCGGAGAGATATACGTTTCCAGATGCATAGCGCGACCAACGTCTGCGCAGCCCAGCGCTTTTACCATTTCCAGATAATAATCAATCTGATGTACTTTAAAGATATCTTCGGTGCGTCGTATTGCGTGTGTCAGTAAAAATCCTCGCCCGTCAGAATTGTAGCCCGCCCGTACACGAATGCCCGCGACCAGGCTGATTATGGCCGCTTCAATGGCGTTTTGCAGAAGAATCGCCGCGTTAAACTTCTTCAGCCTGAGGGTATATGCCAGGCGAAGGACGCCCAAGGGCGTGTCAAATTTATTTTCATACGGGATGATCTCATCAGCCGCTGAAAATAGCCGGTAAATATCGGTAACCGGCGGTTTGGCTAGAATGGCCAGATGAGCCTTGGGGTAGGTCGCACGCACGGAGACAACCGCCGGAAGGGTCATCACGGCGTCGCCGATCCAGTTGGTGCCGCGGATTAATATTCGGTTAAGACCGTCTGACGGCAGTTTTTTGCTGTTATTCAGAATCAAGGATTTATTCTCCTGGCTTGGCAAAGCTTGGTCTTCCAACGCTGATGTAACCATAACAACTGTTCGGGATATTTGCGAATATGATTTTCAGATTATTCAGTTCAATTTGCATATCTCTATCCGTGATAGGCGACTGCCGCCAGCCCTTCGACGATAAAATTTTCAAAGGATTGCCTTGACGGTTCTATTTCCATTTCCATACGCAAGACCCAAAGCATTTTCAAAAACTCGGGATGGGCCGTGAGGCGCACGGCGTCTTTTTCCGTAGTAACCCAACAATCGGCGCCGAGGGCTTGAAATTGTTTTTTTAATTCTTCCAGTTCATAATAGTCGTAGGCATAATGATCGGGAAAGGGGATAAACAACAAGAGTCGGGATTCCGCTTCGACTAATAATTTTTTAAAAGACTCCGGTCGGGCAATGCCGCAAAAGGCACAAACTTTTTTACCCCGCAGTTCGCCCTGCGGCAAACGAATATTTTCTGTTGGACTGATTATCTCTTTGAACCGATGAGCGGCGCGGAAAATGGGGATGTGGGACGGACCTGCGATCCGGTTAACGTCGGGATTCAAAGATTCTTTCTTATCGGCGCGCGTCAGAATAATGCAACCGGCCCGGTGAAGACTGTTGACCGGTTCGCGAAGCTCGCCGCGCGGTAAAAGATGCCCGTTGCCAAATGGTTTTTCGGCGTCGAGCAAAACGATATCGATATCCCGGAAGATTTGCCGGTGCTGAAACGCGTCATCGCAGATGAGCACGGTGGCGCCGAATTGATCAATGGCCGCTTGTCCGGTCAAGCGGCGCTTCGCTCCGGTGATGACTGGAACATTCGGCAGCGACCGAGCAATGAGTAACGGTTCGTCTCCGGAGTCTTCAGCATTCAGCAAAATGTTTATCCCATCGGAAACAATATTGACGGGCTTTGGGTTTTTGCCGCCGTAACCGCGGCTGATTACCGCCGGCAGATAACCGTGCCGCTGAAGCATTTGGGCCATCATAATCACGCAGGGCGTTTTGCCTGTGCCGCCGACGGTGATGTTGCCGACGCTGATGACCGGACAGGAAAGTCTTGTGGGCATTAGAATCTGTCGATCATAGAGCCGATTTCGAACATAAACGATCAGCCGGTAGATCAGAGAACACAGGTGGAGGATTGCTCGAGTCGGACTGAAGCGGCGCATCGAATCGTCATCATTCCAGATCCTTTGCCAATCGATCATTGCCATTTCCTTCATCTTTAAACTGCAAATTATACAATCGGTAATATTCGCCTTTTTGGGTCATCAAGGCTTCGTGATTACCTTCTTCCACTATTTTTCCATTGACCAGAACAATGATTCGATCGGCATTGCGGATGGTGGAAAGACGATGCGCGATGACCAGCGTGGTGCGCCCTTTCATCAGATTATCCAGTGCGTCCTGCACTTCGATTTCCGCTTCCGTGTCGAGCGAGGAGGTTGCTTCATCCAGAATCAGGATGGGTGCGTTTTTAAGTAGCGCCCGCGCGATAGAGATACGCTGTTTTTCGCCGCCGGAAAGCTTGGTGCCCAACTCTCCGATATTGGAGTCATATCCGTTGGGCAGCCGGCTGATGAAGTCATGCGCGTTGGCCGCGCGGGCGGCGCTGAAGATTTCGTCTTCCGTTCTTTTTATATTGCCGTAAGCGATGTTGTTTTTAACAGTATCATTAAAAAGAATGGTCTGCTGCGTGACGATGGCGATTTGGCTGCGCAACGATTGGAGTGTGACGTCGCGAACGTCATGACCGTCGATCAGGACACGGCCTTCAGATACATCGTAAAAACGAGGTATCAGATTTACAAGAGACGTTTTCCCGCCGCCGCTCATTCCGACAAACGCGACCACTTCACCCGCTTTGATTGAAAGATTGATATTTTTCAGGACGGGGATAGTTTCATAACAAAACGTTACATTTTTAATTTCGATGCCTTTGGAAACAGACAGCAGCGTAATGGCATCAGACTTATCTTCGATATCCGGCACACGGTCTATGATGCTAAAAATACGATCGGCGCCGGCAATTCCTTGATTAATGGTGTTATTGATATTGGTGAGCCGCTTAATCGGCTCGTAGAGCATCAGAAGCGCGGCAATAAAAGAGAAAAAGGTACCAGGGGTGGAATGGCCCTGCACGACGTTGTAACCGCCGTAAAAAATGACGGCGGCAATTCCCAATCCACCCAGAAAATCCATGAGGGGACTTGAAATGGCGTTTACGGAAACGGCCTTCATGTTAAATTTAAATAGCCTTTCGTTTTCCGCGGCGAATCTTTCATTTTCATATTTTTCCATGCTAAAGGCTTTGACGATGCGTGTTCCGGAAATGGTTTCCTGCAAAAGGGAGCTCAACGTTCCCATGGTGATCTGCGAAGAAGTTGTCACTTTGCGCATTTTTCTGCCAAACGTGCTAATCGGATAGATGGTCAGGGGAAAGACAACGATTGCAATAAGCGCGAGTTTCCAGTCGGTGTAGAAAATAACGCCCACCAAAGACAGAAGCATAAAGCTGTCTTTGACCAATGCTGTTATTGCCTCGGATGAAGCGGTTTGAACGGACTGAACATCATTCGTAATCCTCGACATCAGCAACCCTGTGGGATATTCAGCGAAAAAAGATAAAGATTGTTTCTGGATTTGCTCATAGAGCTTATTGCGCAAATCCGTAACGATGCGCAAGCCGATGGAGCTCATTAAAATAGCCTGTCCGTAATTGGCTAATCCTTTAAACATAAAAATACCGACAATGGCAAAGGGGATCCATTTTAAGGCCGCAATGTCTTTGTTCATGAAAATTTCGTCAATGGCCGGTTTGGAAATTAGCGGCAGAGCGGATTGCAGGCCTCCGGCAATGATCATGCAAAGCGCGGCAAAGATAAAGCGCACGTAATATTGCTTGGCCATTGATAACAATCTTTTAAAAGTATCCATAATCGTTCCTATAGCATATCGCAGGCGATTTGCGCAGCTCTTCTTGCCGCGCCGGCCTCACCCAATTTGATTCGGATGTCCTGAAGCTGGGCGATAATTTCCTGTTTTTTTTCTTCGTTTAATAAAATAGCCAGGGCCTCGGACGCGATGCGATTGGCGTTAGCCTCCTGCTGAAGCAATTCCGGGGCAATCATTTTGCCGGCAATGATGTTGACCAGGCCAATAGGCTGCGGTGTGATGAGCATCCGGGCAATCAGTGCCGTGAAAGGCGAAAACTTGTAAAGAATAATCATGGGTACACCCAGTAAACCGGTTTCCAGGGTTGCCGTTCCCGATGCAACGATGGCCAAATCAGCGGAAGAAATAACATCGTAGGTTTTACCGGCAATCACTTTAATCTTGAGTGAAGAACCTTTGGTCAGATCGAATATAATTTTCTCTTCGATTGTATCAGCCAGTGGCAGAACAAATTGTATGTCCGGTATTTTTTGTGCAACAATTTCGGCAGCCAAGACCATCTCTGGCAGTAATGTAGTTACTTCCGATAGCCGGCTGCCCGGTAAAAGTGCGATGGTGGTTTTGTTTTCAGGAATATCGATTTTTTTTCTCGAATCCTGCTTGGTATCATGCGATTTGACCATCTCGACTAAAGGATGGCCGACATAATTAACCCTATAACCTTTTGCCGCATAGGTGTCGACTTCAAAAGGAAAAATAACAGCCATCCTATCCACAAATTTCTTAATCTGGTTGATTCGTGTTTTGCGCCAAGCCCATACTTTTGGACTGATGTAGTAGAATACTTTTATACCCTTCTTCTTCGCTGCTTTGGCCAAACGGAGATTAAAATCAGCAAAATCAATTAAAATAACAAGGTCTGGTCTATCATCGTCCAAGGATTTCTTCATTATGGCCAGAATTTTTAAAATACTTATCAATTTAGAGATAACTTCAGTTATTCCCATGACGGCCAGTGAGGAATTATTGACAACAAGTTTTACTCCCATTTTTTCCAACTGGCTGCCGCCGATGCCATAAAAATTAAGTGAAGGATTAATTTTAGACATTTCGTGGACCAGGGCGGCGCCATGCATGTCACCGGATGCTTCACCTGCAACAATCATGACCTTTTTCGTTTTCCTGCCGCCTGTAGGCATAGCAGAATCCGGATTTATATTTTTAGAAGGCATCGTTCATCCTGTCTTCAGTTGTTGTTTTTAATTTGTTGGAAATGGTCACTCTCAATCCCTGAAATATTGGAGGTGTCAAATGGTTACACTAATCACTGCAGATTAATTATGGCTCTAGGTGTTTCATGCAGATCATTGTTGTTCCGATGCTTTGAGGCCGCCAAATCCTGCTTTCAACAAAACTCTGTATGTGCATCAACGGCAAATGCCTCTTTTTGATCCTTTGATGAAATCGATAAAATGCCGGACTTCCGGAAAATCTTCTACTTCCTTTTGCGCTTTTTCCAGGGC
>Ga0209202_1001376_pt1 | contig 15265 bp, 10 predicted proteins | sample AD_UKC032_MetaG_FD_184416 | JGI IMG/M metagenome (GOLD analysis project Ga0209202, IMG submission 184416) | Active sludge microbial communities of municipal wastewater-treating anaerobic digesters from USA - AD_UKC032_MetaG (SPAdes) (version 2) | ecosystem: Engineered > Bioreactor > Anaerobic >... | reverse complement strand
GATAGCAAACCCAGACGTGCTTTACTGGTGGCATGCGAACAGGAAACGCGACGGGTTCTACACAGACACGAACAGGGACAAGCTGCTTCAGAACGAGATCATGCCGTATGACGACGACGAATGGCGGTCGTCGTTGGACACGTCTATCAACCGGATGCTGTATCTGCCGTTGTGCATCGAGCACTACAACAACATGGCGCAGTTGGTGAACAGCGTGAAGTCGTATGTGCCGTATTTCGAGAATTTTTTCAGGTATCTGAACGAGTTCGGCGATCTGAAGCAACTGACGTTTGTTGGTCCTCCTGACGGGATATTCAACGGGTCTGGGCCGTTCCCGAGGGAAGCGTTGTTCACGGTTGATTCGGCAGACAGCGAGACTCAGGAGATGCTGGATGACCTTGGGATTGAGCTGAAGACGATAGACGATTTGCCTGGATGGCTAGGAATATCTGAGACGCAAGCGACGACTGGCGAGGCAGTGTTTGACGTTGCGGCGACGTTTCAGGAGGCGATGGAGGTTGGCGAGGCTGGGTATCAGGGCGCTTGCATGGGTTCAACCACGCTGACATATGACCTCGATTACGTTATATGCAGTCCTGGTTGGAATACAGATCCTGGTTATTATACGTCACACATGCCAATCAGGTATTCCTTTGACTCTTGGATGAGTCAGGAATCTTACATCCTATATGACAGCTACATGGATGGTGTACAGCTCACAATTAGGCCAGGAACAACGTATAACACCAAAGACAACCCAATACCAGTTGGAACCTTTTTTGAAGCTGGGACTTATGTTTACAGACAGAAATACTACGGTGTTCCGTCGAGGGGCAGGTTTTCGCAGACAAACATTCTGCATGGCACGTTCACGGCAACGCTGAACCATACGGCTGTAACAGCAACCGAAACTTATACACTGCTGTCTAAGCTTGCAGAGCAATACGGATGCTCGACCCCAACTGAGTATTATTGGGTTGATATAAGCGACTACCTTGCTACGGCTGCGCGACTAGGTTATAACGTAAGTGTGACTAGGTTTGGTCAAGGCGTTTGGTTTAGACCGATGACTGTTGATTGGGAACAGTTACATCCAGGCTATACGTTCAATGGCCGATTCGTCGAGGAAATCACATACCACGATGATCTTGGGCTTGTGACCGAATCGACGTATGAAGACCCTACCTGCACATGCGGAGAAGCGCAGATAGTTGAAATGAAGGCTTTAGGCGCTTCGACTGACCCAACAGAACACACGATGATTCAGGCAGGAATGGAATCTGAGTTCACGATTCCTGACCTGCCGATGAACATGCTCGCCATCGTGCCTGCTGATGACGACACGTTTGAATGGTGCATCCCGCTGGAAGACAACAGCACAGACGAAGAAACTTACGCCAAGATTATTGCCAAGCTGACCATCGGCGACCACTTTTTGAAAGGCTCGACCTTCACGATTACTGATAGTCTTGCAGGTCAGGATAGCGAGGTCGGTTGCAGTGGACAACCTGAACGGACATGGGTTTACTCGTTCGGTGATTTCATCACGATAGACGGCGTTTACGGCGGTTGCACGCTACCGATGCATGTTATCCTAAAGATGAAGCTAGAAGACGGTTATTCGAATCTTTATCGGTCAGTGAACAACCGATATACGTGGCAAGCTGGCAACGTATTGCTGGATACGGGCACGGCTGACCACACTGTTGAAGATGGTGTCATCGCGCATACCGGCGAGTCCTTGCCGCTTTGGAACAACGACACACTGCCATTGCGCTACGCCTGCAATGCGTTCCTCGATTATTATTCGACCGTCGAGGTTGACGACATCAGGGCAGTCTATATCCCCCGAATCCTGATAGACAACGCCGTTGAATATTACTCAGAGCAAGATGCCATCAAGGCATATGCCCGCGTGTTCTATGACGATTTCAGCCGTGCCCGCGTGCCATCGACAGTTACCGAGGTAACGGATGATGCTGAGGTCATCGAGCTTGAGAATCCCGAGGCGACGAAGTGGACCATCTTTGCCGAGCCAGCCGATGGCAAGGCGTTCAAAGTTCTGTTCCACAAACGATATAGGATGCTGGCCAAACAGCAGACAACCACAACAGATGACCCTGAGATTCGGGTGACGCTTGAGGCAGATGACGCAGACTACGGCGACGGCGACGAACTCACAGGATGCCCAACAGATATGGAGTTTAAGGTGGAGGCGCTAGTATGATTAATTTCAGTTTCCTATCAAAGTTTGGCACAAAGTTTTGGAACTGGTGGCTTCATCGTATGCCATACTTTATCACAGCAAGAGTATGGTGCCCTTCGCATGTGAAAGTCTATCTGATTTCAGACAAGGGCGACTTTTTGACTGACCAATGGGTCTTTGAGATTGATTCACAAAAGTATTCCGAATTGGTGAAATCAGAAAGCTTTATTTTAGCAATGGAGGTCACAGACGTAAGCGGACACAAAACAAAATATTACACCCACATTGTTGAGCGGTGAGCACGACAGGAGTATCAATCTACACAGGAAAGGCCGATGACTTGGCCGACTGGTCGATTGTACTCTTACCAGACATTCAGTTTTACTCAGAGTCTTACCCAGAGATTCTTGAGTCTCAGATTGATTGGATCATAGACAACCTCAGCGAATACAACATCAAGTTCGTCTCGCAGGTTGGGGATACAGTTGACAACAACGACCAGCCCGCACAATGGCTTATCGCTAAAACGCAGTTGGACAGACTGCTTGACGTTGTGCCGCATGGCGTTCTCCCAGGCAACCATGACCTGTTCATCCCAACCAACAGCCAGGATTTGTTCAGAGCACAATTTCCTATCAGCCGGTATTCAGGCAAGTCATGGTTCGGAGGATACTATACGTCCGACCAGCTCAGCACATATCAGTTGTTCACGGCTGGCGGGACTGACTACATCCATCTCGCACTCAAATGGAACCCAGGCACGACCGGGACTTGTGCGTGGGCAGACGGCGTGCTGAAGACATATCCCACCCGCAAGGCAATCATCTCGACGCACGGATACCTCTATTACGACAACCCAGGACACACTGACGGCGACAGGACAGCCGATGGAGCCGGGAACGGAGTTGGCATCTGGGACACATGCGTTGTGCCAAACAGCAACGTTTTCATGGTTCTATGCGGGCACAATCACGGTGAATGGCTTAGGTCAGATGACGCAGGCGATGGCAGAATCGTGCATCAGATCCTGTCAGATTATCAAGCTGACACGAACGGAGGGAACGGATTCCTAAAACTGATCACGTTCAAGCCAACGCTGAACACAGCGCCAGTCGTCACATACAGCCCATACACGGAGGCTTATTACACAGACACAGATAGCCAGTTCACCCTGGACGTTGCCAATCTTGATGCTCCATTCCTTCTCCAAACAGTTTCTAAGCCAGACGTAGGCAAGCCAGTGCGCGTATCATGGTCATCGCTTGAGGCTGAGACACGCTATGGCTGGTGGGCGAAGTTCCAAGGCACACCAGGAAACACGACCTCAATAAAATACGTCACCACGGCATGAAGCATGTGATAGGAAAATCCAAGAAGCAGTGCATTATCCAACTCGGCAGGTTTGGTGATATAATCAATATACTACCAATCGCTAAACATATTCATGATACGTCTGGAAAGCCTGACTTCATTGTATCTAAAGATTTTGCATCTATTCTTGACGGTGTAACATATGTCTCGCCAGTAGTTACAGATATTAATTGGGATATGCCATCAAAGGCATACGCTCAGTATGCACCACGATACTCGTCAACATTAGTTACGCAGCTCTATGATGCGGATCGAACCGAAAAGTCTAAACATTTTTGCGACTCATTCACGGCTGAAGCTTGGCACCGTGCAGGATACCTAGATAGGTGGAGCACTCTTCCTCTTGTTTTTGACAACAGAAACAGGACAAGGGAGCAATCTTTATTGAATAGTGTATTGGGTCCGTCGTGCTTCAACTCAAAGCCGCTCGTGCTTATCAGCACATCAGGGTATTCATCTGAGTATTTATATTCAACAAAGTTGTTAGACTTCTTAACTGCTTCTCTTGAGCAACAATATAGGGTTATTGACATTTCATCTCTTAGAGCTGAACGGATATTTGATGTGCTTGCTCTTTTAGAGAAAGCTTCGTATCTGGTCACAACTGACTCTGCATTTCTTCATCTATCGTATGCCGTAAAAACTCCGACAGTTGCATTGCTGAGTGATTGGCATGACATGTGGCATGGCTCTCGCCCAAGAAGTCATGTTATTCTGAGCATGAGATATAACGAGAGCGATATTCGGATGCCTGATATTGTGGATGCAATAAGAAAACCGGCCATATCGTTTGTTGAATCAAGACACAATATTGTTCATTTGGTGTCTCGTTGGTGTCAAAAGAACCAACAGGACATTGAGCGTATAGGACGTGCAGAGCAGTCTTGGAACAAGCATTATGAAAAAGGACTTGTTCCCATTCACGTTTGGAAGACAGGCAGAACGTCAGAGTCAGTTGGTGACAATCGAAGAACTCACTTTTTGCGCGATGTTTTAAAGACAGGAATGGATGCATGCGCTGATGACGGCGTTATTATCTTCACCAATGATGATACCATTCTTTGTGATGACGCTATAGAATGTGTTTTGGACACGCTGAAGAATCAGGACATGACATGTTCTTTTAGGTTGACAATATCTCGTGATTTTCCACTCGGTAGAAAAGATGGAGGGAGGGATTTGTTTGCTTTTAAGAAACGATGGTTGCTATCTCATTTTGATGAGATACCAGATTTTATTCTCGGTAGCGGAGGATGGGATTACTGGATGGCTATCTGGTTCAAATATCATCTTGGAGAGAAAATTGATATGGGAACAATAGGAGTGCAAACAAAATCAGAGATGCCAGTTGGTCACATTTTGCACGAAAAGCACGAAGCAAAATGGAACATTCAAGATAAGGGATCGCACCCAGGTAATAGGCACAATATTGAAACGTTGAGAATGGCGTTTCAGCAAATGAACATTAACAACATGTACATAGGATTATAATATGACGAACGTAGTATTTTTTCACGACTCAAGCGACAACACTCTTCCCAATTGTCTGTGGGATAACATAGGACTGTTAAACCACGTAAATAAGGAAGTAGCAGTAAACATTATTACGAATGTAAAAGACTCGATAGATGGATGCGTTGTTCATCCAATAATCAATGACTCTTTCAGTGAATTTGAAAAACACTATGTTCACACTTCTCCGAACCAAAAGGAATTCGAACTGATGTGTTTTAAAAGGTGGTTTGCGCTCAAAGATTTCTTTGCTGCGAATCAAGGTATCGGACGAGTGCTTTATATTGAAAACGACTGTTTGCTGTTGGTTCCGATAGAACAAGTCATCAATGATTCGAACAATGCTGATGCAACTGGGCTTGTCGCTAAAGATAGGTTTGGTGTTGGGTGTGGGCACAACGCATCAATTTGTTATGTGAATGAAGCCGGGATAAACGGCATATGCGAACTGGCGTCTTCTTTGTTCATTGTTCACGATGGCAAGGGGCGTTTAAAGTTCTCCTCTGAATACAACGGTGAGCCAGTCATATCTGATATGTCGATCTTTAAGATGGCATTCGATGCTGACGTGCAAAAAGGATTTACAATTCACAACATAAGAGATTCGGCTATGGCCGAACACTGCGATTACGATTATAACGTAGGAACAACGCACTACGATGGCGAGTCGAGATACGTTAAAGACATGACGTATCCCAATGATGATAAAAAGCATCTTTGGAGTTTTGATGGTAAAATATTCGGGCAATTAGATTACGGCAGAATGATTCAGATGAGGTCAATTCACGCTTGCGGTCAGTATCGGCACATCATAAAGAGGATTGCTGATGCCATAAAATACATGAAAGTGTAATGAGCGTAAGCGTCATCATACCATGCATTAAGGCACACATTCATTCTGCAGAACATATTGTTGATTGTTACAAGCGAGGGACTGTGGTGCCGAAGCAGATAATTATTGTTCTAAGCGGATGCAATGCGTGTGATGCTGTGACACTAACTAGGAGTGGTGCTGGAGTGGTGCTTTTCGATAAACTTTTAGAAAGAGGTTTGGCGAGAAATATTGGAACCAAATATGCAAATGGAGACATACTCATTTTTAATGACGCTGATGACATCCCGCATCCGCAAAGAAACGAGATTGTCTTAAATGAAATGGAAAATAGCAATATCATGTTGCTTAGTCACATGTATTGCAATGTTGAGTCAGATTTCGTGCCGATAGCAGGCTATAACCGCACAGAATCCGATGAGTTGTTTAAAGCTATGTTCCCAGGTGGAGATTATTCATCTGCATCTGGGGGCGGTAGATACTACGGAAACAGGCTCTCTATAGACTCTAATTCTGGAGGTCCGTGTGTGGGTGTTCATGGGGCTAACATTGCTGTAAAACGAAAGGTATTTGAGTCTATTCGTTGGAGAACAGCATCAGAGTTAACATTAAACCAATCGTGCCAAGTATCCGAAGATTATGAGTTTTGCTGTGAAGTCCTTTATACCTTTAGGCAATCAGTCCTGCTTCATTGCGCACTATGCACATACGACAACCATTTTAGAAACAGACTTACATGAGACTGCTCAAAATAGACGCAGACCACGTTTATTGGCCTGAGTTCAGGGCATTGGTTAACAGAGGACATCACAAGGACGTTGTTCGAATTGTTATTATCAAGCTCTGGGTGTGGCTGGCCTACATGAGCGAGGTTGATGATTACGGATTTATCAGCATCAGCCACAAGGAGGCGCTTGAGATCGAACTGAAGGACGGGCCAATCGGTAAAAAGGTCGATTGGTTCAATGAGCTTGTTGCCGTTGGACTGCTTCAATATGACGAAGGGCGAGGCGGTCACTGGTGTCAGAGGTTCAGAGCTTTGCATGAGCACTTGGAGCGCGGATATTGGTCAAGGACTGAATACCTGACAGCCAAGCACGTGTACCACAACAAGGTCAATGCGTTCAAAAAGAACATCCAAGGTCTGCTTGAGTCGATCATGAAAGAGCCTTGGTTCGAGTTTGCTCTCCGAGACAGGACTAAGTTATCAGAAGTATCGCATGACGCTATATGGCTTATCTACGCTGTTGACTCAGCGTTAGGCATGCCTGAGAGAAAGATTAATAAGTTTACGCCGTCATTGCTTGTCGCCGCGTGTTCCATAGTAAGTGCCATGGATACACTGAAGCTGAAGGCTATGATTCGAGGCATTCTTAAGTATCGCAATTCTCCTAAGTGTCCACCTACTACGGAGTTAGTCTTGCAAAACTGGGATGCTGTAGTAACTTTGGTGTTAGGAGGTTATGATTCAAAGCAAATGCCTAATTTGCGGGAAGACGAAGAAGCTTCACAAGAAGACTAACGGACGATGGGCGTCTTATTGTGTTGAGTGCTTGCCATTGGTGCGTGCAGGAATATGGAAGTATGACTACGCGAACCGATGGTTTTTCAACACAAAGACAGGACAAGTAACCGACAGGGTTGGATATAGGCCAGCCGTGCTCAGTGATGCACAGGGCGCATTGCCAGCGCCAGAGGAAAGCCTTGATGAGGACAGGCAAGCAGCCGTAATACCGCCTCCAGTCCTAGTTGAATACTTCGTGGCCGCAACGGCTGAGCGATGGCGCATTGAGCGTTATGACTTACTGGTCGCCGAGTTCAATGTAAGGCAGGAGCATCTAGCAATTTTCCACGACGTTGCAAGCTGCAACCCGAGGACATTCAAAATCATTTGTAGGCTGTTCGGTATCCGCCCTGTTGTTCCGCCAACAGATTACGACACAGAGGACTTGCGCCTCTGGGGACGGCAGGAGTTGTGCGAGGCGTTTGGTATTACAGTATCCAAACTCGGAGATGAACTGAACGCGATGAAGGGCGCTTGGATTGCTGCGGTGAAGCGGATGAACCAGACCAGGGTTCTTGCGTCTGTAACCAACGACAATCCGTCCACAAGCCTGAACGAGCAACAGCGCGTTGAGTTGCTAAAGCGGTTCAGGTTCTCTGAACGCATGTTCCAGCTCGAAGGACGCGACGAAACAGACTCCGAGTCAGAGCGCATCTGGTTCTGTCAACGAATCGAGGATTGGAAGAAGCTACTTGAACAGCCCATGGCCGAGATGCTGACTCGGCAGTTGCTTTTGAAGGAGCTTGACCTTGAGCGCATCAGGTTCCGTCTTTGCACTCTCGACCCAACAGAGAAGGAATATGCGCGATTACAGGACATCCTTGGAGAGAAGGAAAAAGAATATCAGGAGATGTGGGACCAGCTCAATCATGCGTTCCCAATCGCCGCGCTTATTGCCAAACGTGCAGAGATTACTGGCGTGCTTTCTGACGTGATTAAGGGCGTGCAGGAATATAAGTCTGACGCAAATAATGCGACACTGGACGGGCTGTTCACCTTCCTTGAGATCCAGGTGCTTCTGAGACAATCCGAGCAGGTTCCCGAACCTGCATACCGCTTCGGCTACGTTACATTCGTCAACGAGGCGATGCAGTTTCTTTGGGACCAGAAGTGGCAGTCGGTTATTCCGCACTCAATTTTAAAGAAGCTAGACGCAGGCTTTAGGGAGGCAGTGATGCGCGTCTCGTCCGAGCAGGATGAGCATCACCCAAACATTGAATCGAATGAAGGAGAATATGCGCCTTTGGTGGCTGTGGACAAAGACTTGCTTAAGGACAATGGCAGTGAGGATAAGCAAACTGAACAGGATAATCCAGGAACTCCGACGCAAGCGCAGGAAGACTCAGACTCAGAAGATCGACAAGATTCTGAGCCAATTGGAGCGCAAGAAAATGCGTAGGGACACTGGCGGCATCTTCGAATCCGACTAGGACGGCATGGAGATTATTACGCCGAGCATACCACGTCGCCTGCAAATATCGCAGACGATGATGGAGGACTTTATCCGAGATCCAGTGATGGGGGCCGAGGTGCTACTTGGCTTTAAGCTAGACGTGTTCCAGAGAGTGCGCCTGAAGTATTACTGGTGGTCGCCTTACCTTGTTGATTCATCCGGCATATCGTCTGGAAAGACAGTTGTGGACTGGGTTTACCTGGTTCTTCGCTGCATGTTGATTCCAGATCACGTTGCCCTGTTCTACAACCAGACTTTCCAGGCCATGAAGGATAACTTCTGGCCACTGTTTAATCGTTGTTCAAACCCAATCTACCAAGCGCACATAGGTCAGGTGAGTGCTGACGGTGAGGAGAACAGGCGTGATGCGCGTGACACAGCCAAGGAACCGTCATGCTATAAGGTGTTCTTCAAGAACAAGTCCATCATCCTGTGCCCAGCCCCTGCCTTCATCACGAAGTCGAAAAGCCAAGCTGGAAGGCGCACAAACGACTTGCTGGTTGACGAATGGACAAAGGCTGAGGCGATGGCCAAGGAAGGGTCAGGCATTGATGACCAGTTGATTGCGCGTGCCACCAGAGAATCTTTCAACCAGAATCACCCGTTCTGGTGCAACCATATCACCTTTACCGCATCTGCTGAGGACTCAATCCATCCTGCCTACCGCAGAATTCGCACATTTCGTCGAGAGATAAAGGCAGGCAATCCCAATTGGGTATTGTGCTCATGGTCATACAAGGACTGGTCAGACTTCGAGTTCACCAAAGGGGCTACGTTCAAGGACAAGTTCAGGCCAGAGTCCCAGCTCAAGTTCAAGAAGCAGCAAAGCCTACCGCAGCAATTCAAGAAGGAGGTCTTGGGCATCTGGTCTGAGCAAGGCAAGGGCTGGTACACGCCTGAGATGATTAACAATGGTCAGGAGCTTGGCCGACAGCGCAAGACGAAGCCAGCCCTCAGTCGGCACGATGACCAGAAAGCCAATAACGCATCGAAGAACGCAGTGTATTTTCTTGGCGTTGACCCTGCGCCTGCCCAGGATTCAAAGAACGATGACGGCGCTATCATTATTGGTCGAGCCACAAAACAGGCTAGGCTTGGAGATAGCCAATCAAAGGATGATGACAGTGACTCCTATTATCTTGAAGAGGCGCAACCGTCTGAGTTTCAGTTTGATTTGGTTTACGGAAGGCGGGTCAGGGGCTACTCGATGCGGCAATGGTCAGGTCTAATCCACAACCTGCACCAGAGGTTCAACTTCTCAAACATCTGCGTTGACGCTGGCCCAGGTGGTGGTGGTGGTTTCTTAAAGGTCGAGCTTGGACGGCGAGCACAGTTGATTGAAGGGCTTGAGCGAGACTGTTCGCCTATCTTGACAGTAAGTGATAGTAGTTCGCTGATGGGGCAATATATCCTGACTATGTTCAGCCCGAAGGATAAGGATATTGGCGACCTTTGGCCAGACGCATCACGCGGGCACGACCAATTGCTGGACATAAGCCATACCGAGATGGCCAACTCGCTTGAGCATAGCATGATAGGATTCCTGAACGATGAATACGACCAAGAAGATGCTAGGTCGTGGCCAGAGGAAAAGCAATGGGCATTCAAGATTTTGACAGGCGGCAGGACTGACCGCTCTCTGTGCGAGCAGTTAAAACTGATTACAGTAAGGACAAAGGACGACGGTGAGACCTTAGCCTTAAGCAGAACCAACGCAAGGTTATTCACGACTTACGGTAAGAAGGACGACTTTGTATCTGCACTTCTTATGTGCTGGATTTCGTTCTTAGTTTGGCTTAAGCGAGGGCAATCTTTCGGCGAAGGAGAATTAGAGGACGCTGTTATGTGCGGATACTAATTTGAGTTATTGCGATTTATTATTTGACAACTGGCGTTGATGCATTAATCGTGACGATTAGAGGAGGTTAGTGCTTGAAGGTTAAGAAAGTTACAGCCAGACGTGTATCGTTGTCAAAAGAAGACAGGACGCTTTGCGACCTGGGCGGCTATGGCAACAATGTAAGGGTTTCGTGGGAAGCCTATTCGAGCACTTACAACCCTCGAAAATTCCCTCAAGCCATTAAGGCATGCAGGCTATGGATTCAGGACAATCCTTATATCCAGACGCTTATTAACCTCAAGCGGTCCTTCTACGATTTCGGATTCAAGATTGTATCGGCAGATTCCAAAGGCAAGGAAAGCCTGAAGGAGTGGATGGACGATAGGTCAAACAAAATCGCAATTGGTAACTTCAGGCGTGAGTTATGGAATGAGTTTCTTTCCTTCGACAATGTGGCAGTATTCTGGCGAGACGATTCCGAGATACCCGCGCTATGTCTCGACCTGACTAAGTGCGATTACGAAGACCAGTTTGGCCTTGAGCTTCTGAAATATAGGCACGAGTTAACTCCAGACCAGATCAAACGATTGCCTGCGAGCATGCAGGAACGATACGCAAAGAATCCAGAGATTATCATTGGCTGGGAAAAGGATGCTGTCGGAGAGCTAACTCCTGTTGAGGACGAGCATTTTTTGGTTCTGAAGCGTGTTCCAGTTGGGTATGGGTTCGGGATGCCGCGCCTGCTGGCTGTCAGGCTCGGCATTTCCGAATGGACATCTGCTGAGGTAGGCGAGGATGCAATGGCATTTGCGTCTCGATTAGCGATTCGCCAACACCTACTCGGGCACGACCCTCGTGATGCATCGAAGCGTGACCCCAAAAGCTTTCGCTGGTCTAAGGCACGCAGTGACGCAATCATCAATGCCTTCAAAGGGCGTGAGGGGTTGTTGGACTTTACCTCCAACTTTGACCACATAATCAAGTACGTCTTTCCAGACCCGAAGTGCTTTGACTCAAGGAAATGGGACAGCATGCTTGTTCGGTTTGCACAATGGGCAGGGCCGTTGGGTTGGATGATTTCACAGAAAGGCTTGAGTCCGTTCTTGATGCCTATGCTACGCGCTGAGGCGATGGACGAACGGGATAAGGTCAAGCCATACATCGAGGCTGTTCTTAACGAGGCATTTAATCCTCCGACAGAGATTGTCGTCAAATGGTCAGACAAGTGTTTCCACGAGGCACGTATTGCTGCTGACCTCCTCAAGTTTTACACGACAGCAGGCGCTGCATCGTTGACTACTGGTCTTAAGGATAGTGGGTTTGACCCAGAAGAGGAACGCGATAATAAGCGCGATGAACTCAGGCTGGAAAAGGAAACCCCAGGAATCCAAAAACCGATATACGACCCGTCGCACGGAGCACCAGAGGATATGGCTGGACGCCCAGGAGGAACGCCTGACCCGCAAAACGCAGGATAATCATCCATGGCTCAACTAGGCTCAACAACAGTTACCTCGATTACCAGTGCCTCAGCGGCATCTGGAGCTACTGAGCTTGTCAGGTTGGGAGAATTGACGACCCTGCTTGCGGCTCACGTTCCAAATTCGCACACGCACACTGCATCCGAGGTCACAGACTTTGACGAATCATCGCTTGCCGCAGCCATTGCTGCTCTCACAGATTCGGACACGGTAACTTGGACATCTTCAAGCACTCAGATCCAAGCCAACGTTGCGTTGAAGTCTGGTGGCGGTCTGGCTTCAGACGCCAGCGGCGTGTATGTCAGCTTTGGGGCTGATGCCGGAACTGCTGCCGAGGGGAACCACACCCACGCCAGCTTGCATGATGCTGTAACTGTCTCTAGCACTGGTTCTGTAGCGATGACTCTTGCTGGTCAGATGGTATCTGCGACTGTCACGCTAAAGCCTGATGGTGGGTTATTGTCTGATGCTGATGGTGTTTACGTTGATCCTGATTCGCTTGTTGCGCAGAGCAGTGGCCATAATCCAGTCACGGCAACCGACACAACTTCGGTTCAACTGACCCTTGGTTCGGACCAAGAACTGTCTGCCGCTGTGATTCTCGGCACTCCTAGCACTGATGAGGGCGCAATTGCTGTTTCATCTTCAGGGAGTGGGCTTGTAGTATCGTTGGGCACGACATCGACAACTGCCGCAGCCGGGGACCACACGCATTCCGAGGCAACATCAAGCGCGGCAGGATTGCTCTCAGCCAGCGACAAGACAAAGCTCGACTCAATGGCAGCGTCTTTGCAGGTAGAGCAGGCTATTCAATTTCATGCAGCCGATTACTTGATTCAAGGCGATTACGTTGGCGGCAAGGTCAAGTGGTCGCAAAACATGCAGTTGACCAACATCGACGTTATTGCGAAGGCACCGCAGGCCAGCAACGTGAGTCTGGCCATTGAGATTGACGGCACAAACATCGTGACAGGGATTCTCCTTCCGACTGGAACCGAGAACGCAGAGGTGAGCGTCACGCTTCCAATGACTGATGTTTTCGTTACTGCTGGCGATTACGTTCGAGTTGTGTGCGAAAGCGGCGTGTCCAGTGCCTCAGATATTGAGCAAGCGCCATCAGAAGTCAGCGTGAGCATCAACGCACTACCGGCGTTGACGAACGTTCCTGAAGTCAAACTGAACTGCGGCGGGACTGCGACTTCGCCATTCGCTGATGACGGTTATTATAACATCGGTTCTACCAACACAACCACTGAGTCAATCGACTTGTCGGGCGTCACCAATCCTGCGCCTGAAGCAGCCTATCAGTGCGTTAGGTATTACTACGCAAGCTCCAATCCAGTCACCTACACAATTCCTTATTTGGGCAGGGGCATTGACTACAAGGTGCGCCTGCACTTTGCCGAAATTTACTTCGACAGCATCGGAGACCAGGTGTTCGACATTCTTGTGACCGGAGAAGAGGAGCACACGCAGTCGAATTACGACATCCTGTCAGAGACTTCAGGGACACAGAATCAGGCCGTTGTAAAGGAGTTCACTGGAGTCAGAGCTGATTCTAATGGTCAAATCACGATCAAGTTAACTCCGGTAGCCCCTAACTTCAGATGGTCTATCAACGCAATCGAGATTGTACAGGACGTATGATGAGAACGAAAACGATTTACTCAATCCTAACTATATTCTTGCTCAGTGCTCTAATGGCACATGGGCAGATTGTTCTCCCAGGCAAGACTGCTTACGACAAGTTTCTTGCTGCGTTCTGGAATCAGAACAGCAACGCTAGCAATGCGGTGGCCGGGATTAATGCCTACTCAGAGATTCCTTTTGACAACGAGATGCTTCCGACTGTCATCAGCAACAAGACGCTGAACGGGACATTCACAGGAACGAACTCCCCGACTATTCAATACTACGACATAGGTGCTGCTGCATATACTCCATTCTCGTTCGAGATGACCAACGGACTACCGAAGACATCGAACACGGTCGTTAGGTTCAAGAATATTCCATCAGAGACGAATACTGCTGCCGCATGGAGAACAGCTCTTGCATTGAGCGAGAACACAACGAATGCTAATGTCGCAACTGCTGCCGGAACTGCTGGCTACATTCCGCTTTACACAGCAACGAACTCGATTGGAAATTCAACGCTGTTTAAAAGCGGTGTGAATTACGGGCTGGATGGGGGGCTGCAAATCGGCGTAGCAGCTGGTGCTGCTGGTGATAACAACCTGCGTGTGGATGGAATCACCTATTCGACGCACTACAGAAATCTTTTACCATCCTCGACTGATTATCTGGTGGACATTGTTCCGACTTCGCTTGTTTCGAATAAAATATTTCGGGTTGGGGTGTCAGGAGTCGCGAACGGTCTACAAGTCTACCAAGATGGATCGAGCAATGTTATTGGCAGTTGGGTTGGGAATTCGTTCACCGTTGGATCGTATGCTTATCTGGCGACTGGCGCCCAAACGGTCGGTATCGGCTACAGCACTGCCCCAGGAGCAAAGCTTGCGATCAATGGCGGTGTGAATGTCGGCGGAACCACGGATCCAGGTGACAACAACCTTTCGGCTGACGGAATTATCAGCTCAGCGTATCTCAGGGCTCCTTCGGTGATTTACGGTTCAGGTTACGTCGTCGATATCCTTCCACCATCTGGCTCCAACGTTTACATCGCGCGAATATCAGCCAATGGCAGCGGAAAAAATGGACTATTGGTCTATCAGAACGCGTCCACCAATATGATCCTATCTTACGATGGTGACTACTTTACGACCCTAGCTTCCACCAAGGCTGGGTTCGGCACGACGACTCCAGGCGCAAAAGTCGCTATTAATGGTGGGCTGCACGTTGGAGGTGATAGTGATCCAGGTGACAATAATGTATTAGTGGATGGTTACATTCTGAGAGAGTGTTCTCCGACATATCCATATTATCTTGATCTTCAGAGCACCGGCACGATGGGAGCTAGACTCAAGACAACAGCCGCAGGAGGCGCAT
>Ga0209202_1001374_pt1 | contig 15290 bp, 10 predicted proteins | sample AD_UKC032_MetaG_FD_184416 | JGI IMG/M metagenome (GOLD analysis project Ga0209202, IMG submission 184416) | Active sludge microbial communities of municipal wastewater-treating anaerobic digesters from USA - AD_UKC032_MetaG (SPAdes) (version 2) | ecosystem: Engineered > Bioreactor > Anaerobic >... | reverse complement strand
GCTCATATTGTAGTATTTAAAAACAACTTTCTTGTTCATGCCGGCTTAGCTCCCCTGTTTACAATGCTTTCAGTATAATTATTTTACCAAAATTTAAAGGAGCTGTCCATTCTTTTGGGACAGCCCCCTTTTGTTGTTTGTTTGCCTCACTCGCTTCGCTCGTTCGGCAAAATTTAATAAGAGCTGAAAATTTTTTGTCTGTTACTTAGCAGGTGTTTTGCCGAAGGCAAAACACCTGCCCTACCCTTACTCAGCCCGAGCCGCCCGCAGGGCGGCTCGGGCTGTAGGTATCAACTTTTTAAGCAATTAACGAAAACTTATTTGGATTGGTATATTCAAAATACAATAATATAATAAAAGTCATTAATATATTTACATTTAACGAGTTTTCCTCATTACCCGCAAGAAATTCATGTTAATTAACTCGAATTGCTAATTAGTCGAAACGCTGAAATAGCTTGAAATTTTATTTTAATTTTTTATGCGGCTCGCAGGCTTTGCCTGCGAGCCGCATGCCTTAAGAAGGCGTAGCGGCTGGCTTTGCCAGCCGCTACGCCAAATATAAAATTATTTATTTAGCAATTCAAGTTAATTAGTTTTGTCGTTTAGTATAAAAAAAATTGACAAAATTTTTGTCAATTTTTAATAATTTATAAAAAAATTGGGCAGGGTTGGATTTGAACCAACGTAGGCAATGCCAGCGGATTTACAGTCCGCCCCCTTTAGCCACTCGGGCACCTGCCCTTGTAATTAGCCGGTGATGGGATTCGAACCCGCAACCTACGGTTTACAAAACCGTTGCTCTACCATTGAGCTACACCGGCACCTTAACATAGAATAACTTTATAATATTTGCTATATAATTTACTGTCAATAAAAAAAAAATTCCTTCAAGTTCATTTATTTTTTTTCAGGTTTTATAACATTAAGTTTAAAAAATTATATGTTAGAAAGGATTAAAAATGTTAAATTCTTTTAATTACAGCAATATGCAAAGAAACAACGGTAAAATTATCGGCAATACAAACAATACGGTTTTGTTTTCAGGCAAAAAATATGTCGAGCAGAGCTTGTTTGGCGAAAAAATGTTAATTCCAAGAGAAGTTCATGACGCAAAAGAAAGTTCACGAATCTTTGACGGGGAGTTAAAATCAGGCAAAGACATTGTCGGAAATGCGGTTTATCTAGGAGATAATCAATTTTTGACGGTAAATCATTTTTTTGAAATACCTGATCCAAATTCAAGTTCTTCTATAATTAGCAGAGAGTTTAATACCAAAGGCATAGGAAAAATTTATAATTCTTCAAATAAAAAACCTGTTTTTATTGAAAATAAAATAAAAGACGTAATAAATGATTATGGTTTTGATTTGGCTATAGCTAAAGTTGAAGACAAAGAAAAAAATGCTTTGCCTAATCCGATAAAAATAGCTAAATATCCGCCTTATAAAGGAGAAACCGTATATATTATAGGTAAAAAAATGCCCTTAGATGGTATTAAAGCAATTCCCGCAGTTTTTGAACAGCAAGTCCTCAATACAACAAGATGGGACAGAAAAACAGGCTTGAAATCTTCATATAGTCTTATAAAATCTGATCTTTTAGAAAAAAACGGTTTAACTGCCAAAGGGTTTTCGGGTTCTCCTGTCGTAAATAAAAAAGGCGAACTCGTTGGAATATTCGCTCAGGGGTTTGAAAAATATCCTGAATTTAAATTCATGGTAGATTTAAATACAATTGTTCCGTTTTTAACAAAAAATAAAATTATACTAAACGACAAAACTAATTAACTTGAATTGCTAAATAAATAATTTTATATTTGGCGTAGCGGCTGGCGAAGCCAGCCGCTACGCCTTCTTAAGGTATGCGGCTCGCAGGCAAAGCCTGCGAGCCGCATAAAAAATTAAAATAAAATTTCAATCTATTTCAGCGTTTCGACTAATTAGCAATTCGAGTTAATTATACAAGTGGCAGCTAACGCTGTGTTCAGAGGCGGGCTCTGTTTTTTCGGGAATAATCTTATCGCAAATATCCATTCTGCATGAGCATCTGGGATGAAAAACACAACCTGTTGTTTTATCTGTAATCGCCGGAGGCTGACCTTTTATAACGTTTAATTCTTTCTTTTCCTGGCTGGGCAAGGAATCTAACAGCCCTTTTGTATAAGGATGCAAAGGATTTTTGAAAATGGATTTAACATCAGCATACTCTACAACCCTACCTGAATACATTACAGCGATATAATCACAAAATTCCGCAACTACCCCAAGATCATGCGTTATAAAAATCAGGGAAGTTTGTCTTTCTTTCTGGATTTTTCTTATTAAATCCAGAATTTGCGCCTGAACAGTAACATCAAGAGCTGTTGTCGGCTCATCAGCTATTATTATTTCAGGATCACAGGATAAAGCCATTGCTATTAAAACCCGCTGGCACATTCCTCCGGAAAATTGATGGGGGTATTCATTAAGTCTATTTTCAGCTTCAGGAATCTTTACATCTTTTAAAGCCTCTATCGCAAGTTTTTTCGCTTCTTTTTTTGACACATGTCGATGAAATATTATTGTTTCCATTAGCTGATCTCCTGCGGTGTATAGGGGATTGAGCGAATTAAGCGGGTCTTGAGGTATAAATGCGATTTTACTGCCTCTTATTTCCTGCAATTGTTTTGTTGAAAGAGTTAGAAGATTTTGTCCTTTAAATAAAATTTCTCCTGATTCAATTACAGCGTTAGAAGCTAATAGTTTTAAAACAGACATTGCGGTTACAGATTTTCCGCAACCGGATTCGCCTACTATTCCAAGGACTTGGTTTTTTGAAAGAGAAATATTGATGTTATGAACTGCTTTATACAGTTCTCCTTCAATATTAAAACTTATATCTAAATTTTTAATTTTTAAAATTTTTTGCATTTTTGCTTATTAAAAAGTTTTCCTTAAAGATATTTTAACTCATCCATAAAAAAAATTTACATAAGAATTTTTTATTATTTTCTTATACCAAGTCAGACTGTGTGAGAAATAAAACCTGAACAAAAAGACAAAAGCAAAAAGTGAGCATTTAAATATGAGGGGGTTCGGGGGCTTGCCCCTGATCGATATGTCAGTTTGTCATGTTTGTTTTTCTTTTCTTTTGCGCGCCTAAGGCGTATTCACATGGAAATGTTACTTGGATTGTGTCCTAAGTGTCCCGCTTTGCGGGTTCTTTTCTTTTTGCGTTCAAAAAGAAAAGAAAATGAAGAAACGGTAAGTATTGTAGGCTGAAAAGATGTTGAAACAAGTTCAGCATGACATTTTTAGCGTGGTTAAGCAGTTAATTTTTAAATTATCTAGAAAATGTTATAAGTATTTCTCATACAGTCTGACTTGGTATAGAGGGTCCGTACCGCCTTGTAAGCAGAAATAAAAAGACCGGCTTTTTGCCGGTCAGGGTATTATTACAGGGAGAGTATTGTGTGTGGGAGATTTATATTACATAAATAATTTATTTTTCAAAAAGAAGGGATTTTATCCCGAAATGAGCGGCAAGGCTATTTGAGGAAGCCTGTTAGCCTGCGCAAGAACACTTGCTGACGCTTGTTGCAATATTTGATATTTCGTCATTGTCGCGGATTCTTCCGCTACATCAAGGTCCCTGATCCTTGATTCTGACGCTCTTAAGTTTTCATTCATTATGCTAAGGTTTTCTAAAGCGCTTTCAAGCCGATTTTGATAGGCTCCAAGTTCTGAGCGTTTTGAATTAATTATTGTTAAAGCTGAATCTAAATTATTAAGATAACTTCTTATAGAATCTCCTGACCAGGTCGCTCCGGTTGCCGTCAGGCTAATCCCTATTGCGGAAGCGTCTGCTGAAGTCGAAAGAACTGTTGATATATCTATCACGTTTAAGGAAGCTGATCCTGCTCCTATTTGAAGTTTTGCGCTTGATAAAGTTCCGTCCAGCAAGCTTAATTTATTGAATTGCGCGGAACTTGAAATTCTGTTTATATCTTGGATACGAGCATTAATTTCTGACAAAATAGCGGTTTTTTCGTTAGTCGCATTGGTTGCGTTAGCCGCCTGAACGCATAATTCCCTTATCCTCTGAATGTTTTCTCCGATTACAGATAAGCCGCCTTCTGCAATTGAAAGCATATTTATGCCGTCCTGAATGTTATTCATCGCTTTTGCGTTGCCTCTTATCTGCGCTCGCAGGTTTTCAGAAATTGACAGACCGGCTGCATCATCTGACGCCCTGTTAATTCTATAGCCGGACGATAAACGTTCGATTGATTTTACAAGTTTGTCAGTGTTGCCGTTAAGATTTCTTTGCGCTATTAAAGACGCAATGTTGTTGTTTACTACTACAGACATAAGTACTCTCCTTGTTTTCTTAATCTATTTCCTTATAATTTTTCATAACGTTGTTTATTATTTCCTTTTTTTTATTGTCATTCTGAGGGTTTTAGCCCGAAGAATCTTGTTGTATTTATGCCATGGGATCCTTCGCTTCGCTCAGGATGACGGTTTTGCTTATTGAAGTAATGATAAAGCGATTTGAGGAATTCTATTCGCCTGCGCAAGAACGCTTGCCGATGCTTGTTGCAATATTTGATATTTCGTCATATTGGCGGTTTCTTCCGCAATATCAAGATCTCTTATCCTTGATTGCGCGCTTTGCAGGTTTTCTGTCATAATACTAAGGTTGTCTAATGCGCTTTCAAGTCGGTTTTGGTACGCTCCAAGCTCTGATCTTCTGCCGGTTATTATATTAAGAGCTGAATCTAAATCGTTAAGATAACTTCTTATATTGTCTGCGGTCCATACTGAACCTGTTGTGTTTAAAGCAATTCCCATTGTTGAAGCATTTGTTTTCGTAAGAACGCTTGATAAATCAAGAGTGTTTATAGAGGCGGCGCCTGCGCCTATTTGAAGAGTGAAATTGGATAATGAACCATCCAATAAATTTATACTGTTAAATCTTGTTGCTTGTGAAATTCTGTCGATATCTGCGATACGAGCGTCAATTTCTGACAAAATAGCGGTTTTTTCAGAAGTTCCGTTAGTTGCGTTAGCCGCCTGAACGCATAATTCTCTTATTCTTTGAATATTGTCATTCATAACAGACAGCCCGCCTTCTGCTATTTGTAAAAGGTTAATGCCGTCCTGAATATTGTTAATTGCCTGTTTGTTTCCTCTTATTTGAGCCTGTAAATTTTCAGAAATTGACAAACCCGCCGCATCGTCTGAGGATCTGTTAATTCTGTAGCCTGATGATAATCTTTCAATGGATCTTACCAGATTGTCAGTGTTTTTATTTAAATTTCTCTGCGCAATTAAAGACGCAACGTTGTTGTTTACAACTACAGACATACATACTCTCCTTGTTTTTTATTTACTTCCCTGTATTTTTGCAGCAAGAGTTTTCCTAACAGACACATGAGCCGGTTTGAAAAAGATTTGCTTTTCTTAAATATTTAAAGGTTTCCGAATGCGCTCAGGCTTTCAGTTCAACAATTTTTATAGTAAATGCCGTCAATATTTCTACATTTAGTATAATTATTGATTACCCTTATTATTTTTTTAAAAGAACTGTTCCGGATATTTTTCTTCACAGTAAATTTATTTTTGGATATGTAAAAACTATGTAGAAAACCTCCGAATGTTCTCCCTGTTTAGTTATATTTAATTTTTTCCCTGTATTTTTTCTTACACTTAATTTATCGAAAAGCTGTTTACATTCTTTAACATTTCAAATTAATCTCATACGAAAGGTGGAGAAATTTCTTTAAAAACAGACGTAAATGCCTGTTATAAGTAGGCAAGCAGGTAACAAAAAGTTTTGAGGTTTTTATCTACCCATCCCCAACCCCTTCCCTTCAAAGGGAAGGGGCTTTTGTTTCTTTTTGGGTTTCGCTCGCTGCGCTCGCTCAACCCAATGAATTAACTTAACAAATCGCTAATTGTTTTTTATCGTCATTCTGAGGGTCTTATACCAAGTCGCAATTATAACTGCAATTTTGTGGCTGTCATTGCGAGGAGGGGCGAAGCCCCGACGCGGCAATCTATCCCTTTTGGACAAAATGCTTATGTTGTTAGCCGGATAGATTGCCACGCTCGCTGCGCTCGCTCGCAATGACAATTTAAGCTATTTTACATGATGAATTGCAAGTTGGCATGATTTTGGTAATTGGTTGCGATCCTTCGCTTTGCTCAGGATGACGAATTCGGCTAATTAGCAATTTAAGTAAACAGCTATATGCAAATTTTATCAGCATATAATCCCGCCAGCTATTACATATTCATTGTTTAAATCATAAAAAACAGCGGATTGACCGGGAGTAATTGCTGATTTAGGCTCTTTAAACTTAATATGAACAGTTTTTTCCCCTGAAACAAATATCTCCGCTTCCTGCGCAGAGGAATTATATCTTATTTTAACCATCGCATTAAAACTGCTTTTTGTTGAAAACTCTTCCTGTTGCCAGTTAATTTCTTTTACGTCAAATTCTTCGGAAAAAAGACGCTGTTTTTGTCCGACATAAATTGTATTTTGCTCAGCGTCGACAGAAATAACATAAAGCGGCTCAGAAGCTGAAATTTTTATCCCTTTTCTCTGACCCATTGTGTAATTATAATATCCGTCGTGTTTTCCAAGAAGTTCGCCGGTTTTATAATCAATTATATTCCCTTCTTTGGGTCCGAATTTTTTTGTTAAATATAAAGAAACGGTTTCCGGCGGAATAATAAAACAGACATCCTGACTTTCCTTGTTATCAGCCGGAGCAATTCCATTTTTTGCGGCAATTTCCTTGATTCTTGTTTTGTTTAATTCTCCCAGAGGAAAAAGTGTTCTTGCAAGATCAGCCTGATCCAGCTTATAAAGCATATATGACTGGTCTTTTTTAGGGTCTTGAGCTTTATAAAGTCTGTAAGTTTCGTTAATTCTTTTTATTTCGGCATAATGACCGGTTGCGTAGAAATCTGCTTGAAGCTCATTAAAAGCAAAATCTTTCATGAATCCCCACTTAACCGCTTTATTGCAAAAAACGCACGGATTCGGCGTTAAGCCGTTTTTGTAGCTTTCTTCAAAGTAATTAATAACAGTATTTTGAAAATTTGTTCTTAAATCCAGGCTTTTATGCTCAATTCCAAGCGTGTTGCAAACCTTTTCAGCATTTTTAGCGGCAATCTGCGCCGCATTTGTCATTATTGCGGTTAATCCTACAACTTCATATCCCTGTTCAAGAAGCAATAAAGCGGTTGTACTGCTGTCTACTCCTCCGCTCATCGCAACAACAACTTTTTTATTTTTATTGGTATTTTCAAATTCAGACATAATAAACAGCTTAATTTTTAAAGTTCATTTAATAAATAATCAACGCCTTCTGACGTAATTGCATATTCTGTTATATCCGATGTTCCTGAATAATCCGGAACTACTTTAAAATAACCGTGAGCAACCGCTTCATGTATTACAGAATGGTCAACGGGTTCTTTTAAATGAGGAATAACTTTAGAATTAATTTGTTTTAAAGAATATTTTTCCTTCTGTTCCGTTTCCTGTAAGAAATAAGACGTTATTAACAAGTAATCAAGCTTGGTTTGAGGCTTTTTTAAGTATAATAAATCTTCAAGCCCTTTAAATTTAATAGAGGAAGATGCTTTTTTATATTCAGAAGGCGCTCTGTTTAAATTAAGCCTGCTTTTTTCTTCTTCCGGCAGAGAAGACAGTTTTTCCTGAAGAATATCATAGACTTTCGAGTTTTTTTTAGGCTTTTCCTCTTCTTCAAAGCTTTCGCGCAGAATTTCAGCCAGCTCTTCTTCTTCAGAATCAGTACTTTCCTGTATTTTTTCGTCTATCTCTTCGTCTTTTTCAACTTCTTCTTCAGTGTCTTCATAGAAAGTTATGGTTTCTTTTAATTCTTCCTCAATTTCCTGTGTTTCTTCTTCTGTTTCCTCGTCTTCTTCAACTTCTTCTTCAGATTCTTCAGGGAAATCGGTTATTTCAATGTCTTCCTGCATTTTTTGTTCAATAATTTTCTGAAACTCATTTTGTATTTCGATCGTTTCAGCTTCTATTTCATCCTCTTCCTGTTTTTCATCCTCTTCATCTTCTGTTGATTGGTTTATTTCAATTTTTTTTGAGGAAAACAGTTCTTCTATGTCTTGTTTTACTGCTTTTTGAACTGATTCTTCTATAATTTCAACAGGTTCAGAAACTTTTTGTTCTGTATCAGTTTTTTCTTCTAAAACAGCCGTTTCTATTTCTTCTAAAATTTCCGGTTCCGGTTTTTTATTTTCAATTTCAGGAACAGTTGAAGGTTTTTCTTCAACAGGCTGTATTATTTCAGAGTTGGCAGGTTCTGCTTTTTTTTCAGCGGGAATAACAATGCTGTCAATTTTTTTAGGCGATGCTTTTTTTTCAGTCAGATCACGGTAAAAATTGTCAAATTTATTGAGGATAAAGTATTTATTTTCTGAAAGAACTTCGAGTTCAACTTTTCCTTTTTTAATTTTAAAACTGTAGTATGGCATTAAAATTCCCCGCTCAAAAAATTATTTATCTTCTTTAATAAGAGCATCTCTCCATTTGTCGAGCTGATCTTCGATAAATTTTGAATCATCTGATTTTAATTCGATTTCAATATCGCCTTTTTTCATTTTGAAAATATAATCGCTCATGTTTTAAAATCTCCTTTTATTTTTGAGGCATGTAATATCATTAAGTGTATTATAGAATAAAAGAAGAAAATAAAAATTTTTATGAAAATAAATGTATAAAAATTTAATATTAAAGTTTTTAAACAAAATTTTTAAAAAACAGACCGATAATATTTTTTATGTAAAAAACAAAAAAAAGGACGAAAAGTAAGCATTTGAATACAAGGGGGTTCGGGGGCTTGCCCCTGACCGATATGTCAGTTTGGCTTGTTAGTTTTTCTTTCTTTTGCGCGCCTAAGGCGCATTCACAGGGAAATGTTACTTGGATTGAGTCCCAAGTGTCCCGCTTTGCGGGTTCTTTTCTTTTTGCGTTCAAAAAGAAAGAAAATGAAGAAACGGGAAGCATGCTGGAAAGATGCTGAAACAAGCATGACGCTTTGCGCCTCTATAAAATTACAATGTTATCTCTTGTAATAACAGTATCGTAGTTTTTAAAACCTAAAATCTTTTCGATTTCTTCAGAATTTTTCCCGATAACATTTTTGCATTCCTTGCTGGAATAATTTGTTATCCCTTTTGCGAATTCCTGATTATTTTCATCAATAATGCCTATTACATCGCCTTTTTTAAAGGAATTTTTTATTTGAATTATGCCTATAGGCATAAGGCTGGCTTTTTTTTCGATAAGAGCTTTTTTGGCTCCCTCATTAACCATAATATAACTGCTTATATTTGTTGCGAACGCAATCCATTTTTTTCTGCCGGAAAGCTGTTCCACCGACAAAAATAACGTCCCTACATCTTCGCTGTTAAAGATTTTTTTAATTATATTCGCGTCTTTTCCATTTGCTATCACAACCATAGAACCTGAATGAGCGGCAATTTTAGCCGCTTCAATCTTTGTTTTCATTCCTCCTCTGCCTCCTTTGGAAGCTGAAAAGCAAAAAGACTCTATTTCCGGCGTTATTTCCTCAACAATTGAAATCATTTTCAGATTTTTTTCAACTTTGGGATTTCCGTTATAAAGCCCGTCAACATCGGAAAGTATTACAAGAATATCAGCGTCAAGTTTGCTTGCGACAAGGGCAGAAAGCTTATCATTGTCGCCAAAACAAACAGCAACATTATCTTCCTTATAACATTCAAGCTCACTTGTTGATATAACGTCGTTTTCATTAATTATAGGAATTACATCCAACGCTAAAAGCGTATTTAAAGTGTTTCTGACGCTTAAATATTTTTTTCTTTTAGAAAAATCATCAGCGGTAAGAAGAATCTGAGCTGTTTTGATATTAAATTTTTCCAAAGCTTCTTCGTAAAACTGCATTAATCTTCCCTGCCCAACAGCGGCGCAAGCCTGCTTTAAGCTTATAGGGTCATGATTCCTGGGATTGCCGAGGATTTTTGCTCCCATTCCTACAGCGCCAGAAGTTACCAGTATAATTTCCTTGTTTTCTTCTTTTAATTTGGCAATCGACTCTATTAAAGAATAAACTCTTGACAGAGCAATATTTCCGCATTCATTCGTAATTATATTTGTGCCAAGTTTAAAAACTATTCTCTTTGAATTTTTTATATTTTCTCTATGATTGATCATTTTTCAAGACATTCATTAACAAAACAGCATGTTTGAGTATAAAACAATTATTAAGAAAAGTAAAAAAATTTTAATAACTTATAAAAATTATATTTAAAAAGTTTTTATTTATATACGGAAGTATTAAAACATATATATTTAAGGTTTAAAGTTTTAGGAATTATATCAAAATTTAGGGTGTTTTTATGTTGAATCTATGCTCCTGCAATAAGATCGCTAAAACAGAAGGCAGTGTTCTTAACCGTTTTGACCTGAACAATGACGGCGAAGTTAATGATTCTGAACTGGCAAAAATAAATCTTAATGACGCTCATAAAAGCATTTTTTCCAATGAATCCGCCTATAAAGACAATAAATATTTCAAAAGAATAGACGCAAACAACATAAAGACCGCATTAGACAGAAATAAAGACGGAATTATTGACATTAAGGACTTTAATCTATTATCGCATTATAACAAAATAAATGAAAATATATTTTCGTTTATAGAATTAATAGCTTTAAGCGAGGCTTTTGGCGAATATAAAGACATGATGAAAGCAAAAGTTGGCGTTAATAGTAATTATAAAAGTTTTTATGTTACAAAAGCCGAACAGCAGTTAAATAATTCTCAACTTTTTGATGAATTGTTTTATAAAACCACGATTTCTTCGCCAATCCCAACAAATCCTTTATAAAGCTATACCAATCTAAATAAGTTTTCTTTAATTTGTTAAAAAGCTAATATCTATAGCCCGCGCCGCCCTGCGGGCGGCGCGGGCTAGGTAAGGGTATAGCGGGCGTTTCGGCGAAGCCGAAACGCCCGCCAATTAAGAATTTACAAATATCATCTTTTTCATTTACCGATTTCTTTTAATGATTGGTATAATTAAGGATTTATAAAAAACGGCTGTGGGCGCAGGAAGGGGCTGAATTCTATTAATTTTTGTAACTTGTATTTTCTTTTTTATATCAACTTTTTGTTTCACGCATCTTTAAGTAATTGATGATTAAGAAGATTAATAGACAGGGGATTTAGAGAAAATGATCGAAAGAATGAATTTAAATTGTCAGCCCATAAAATCATTTCAAAATAATACTCAGATTCCTTTTGGCAATGAAAAGCGCGCGCAGCAAAAAGGAGAAGAAAAACCGGATTCTTTTGATTTAAATCAGGTAAATGAAACAAATCCTGAAATCTCGCAAAGAAAATTCAGTTTCAAAAATGCGGGCGATAATTTTTGGAAAGGCGTAACTTCTCCGGTCCAAATGCTTATTAATAATCCTCTTAGCGCGGGAGCAACAGTTTTAGGCGGAATCGGTCTTAAAAAACTGGTCAGCAGTTATAAACGAATCGGAATTATCGCAGTTGCGTTATCCGGGGCAATCTCTGCATATACTATGGGAAAAGGTGTTTTAAAACTTGCTAAAGCCGATACAGCCGAAGCAAAAGAAAAAAGTTTTTATGATATGGGTCAAGGCGCAATTTTAACGGCATTATCAGTTTTGCCCGCAAAAAATGTCGCAACGGCAAATAGTGATATAATAGCCGGCGCGGAAAATATGAAAATGTTTAAATCTTATGCTGAATGCATAAAAGCAACGCCGAAAGTAGTCAGCAATATCGTTAAAAACTTGAACGATTCAGAAAAGTTAACAGTTGCGTTAGGCGGAGTTCATGCGATAGGAACAGCCGGCGCCATAGAAACAGCCGGAAAAGAGGCTTTTTACCCCCAACATGCTGACAAAACAGCAATTGATGTGCCTCATGACTTACTGGACGCAATGCCTCAGGGGTTTCAGCAAGCTGTAAACAATATAAACACTATGGCTCAAGACCCTGCCGCAGGAGCAACAATCGCATTAAACAATATCCCTAAAAAAGCGGAAGAAGAAGAAATATAAAGGCAATTTCATTTGCTAATACAGGGCAATTAGGCGCCACCTTGTCATTGCGAGGCGTCTAAGCAGGCATATAAAAAAGAAAATGAACATACGAAGCAATCTTCCGGCATGGCGCATGGGAAGATTGCTTCGCAAGTTAATTGTTTGCATATAATCCTCGTTCATTGGCTCGCAATGACGTTTTTTTATTACATAAAATTGAATTGTCCTATATAATAAACATGCGTTACAAAACTTAACACCCATGTTTAAAAAAGTTCCGCAGAAGGAATAAATAATATAAAATACAAAAGGAATATAGGGGTAAATATATATGAGCATGAATAATCCAGACAGACAGACAGACAGGCCATTTCTTCATAAAAATGAGCTAAAGTCAATAGGGGGAGAGAAAAAAAGTTTATTTAAATTCTGTATTGGTCATGCTGAACTTGTTTCAGCATCTATCCGGCGCTCATTTGCGGGCATTTCAGCCTCGCTTTGTCATTGCGAGAAAAACGCAAAGCTCAACGCTTTGTCATTGCGAGGAGGGGCTTTAGCCCCGACGTGGCAATCTATCCAACAAGCATTTACAAGCATTTTAGTTGCGCTGGAAAGATTCCCACGCTTCGGCTTCGCCTTCGCTCGGAATGACAATTCCTGGTTTACAAGTATAATCCCTGCTAAGCGGCTCGCAATGACGCTTTCTTCATCCCGTAGAGGATTTTCTATGATGGGCGGGATGATATCGCTGTTGCTCGTCGGGATTTCTCTTGCGGCGACAATTCCGGTTATGACAAAAATGAGTCAGCTTAGAACCGGCACTGATAAAAATACTATAACATGTATTGAAAGCAACTCCTCAAGCGGATGGTACACAGAAGCAACCGGCGAAACCGCAACTCCTGCATCAGGAACCGTATGCTATGCCGCTGTATTGGACGCCAGGCATAATCGGGGACGAGCTGTTGAAACCGCAACATGGTATGCCGACAAAGGAAACGCATCTCAAAAAATCCTCGCGAAAAAAATACTTAGAGCCTCGTGTGATTTGGGCGGGGAAAAATCTTGCGATTATTTTATCAACACCTGCTGGAAAAACGGCAATACTGTTGCCCCATATTGTGATGACACAACAAGTTTTCTTGATATAACATATTATTTGCATAAAAATGCCGAAACTAACGAAAATTTGGGAGCGACTTATATAGCAGATCAAGTGGAAAGTTTGCTTCCGAAATGGATGCCCGGGCTTGTAAACGAAGTGGTTCATGCTTGCGGTAACGCTCAACAACCTGATAACGGTCAAAATTTAAACGATAATTTTTCCTGCGATTTGTCAGGACCATGGCTTTATATAGAGGGTTGTAACAGAGGCTCGACGGCCGCATGTGAAGAAGCGTATGATAATAATTACAACAAAAGTTGTTCCCAGATTAAAGCGGCCTGGACTGCCGCTCCAACAGATAATTACAAACTGACTTTTAAAGGAGCGGATGACACTGTAACCGTAAGCTGTAACATGTACAGCGCTGCAAGCGCGGCGATAACAGGCTGTAATGCTATGACCGGCAATTTTGCGTATAATTGCGCAACTACCGATGCAGGGACAGACGACTGCTCAAACGACTGTTTTATAGGGCATAACACTAACTATAACCGGTCATGCGCTCAGGTTGCAGCCGCCTGGCCCCTTGTGGAAACAGGACTGTATAATTTAACAACAGGCGGCGCTCCTCCTGTTGCTCCGGCGTCTACAGCTTGTACCGGTGCTGACCCGAACTGTACCGATACAGTAGGAGCTATGTGCCCTGACGGAACGGTTTATGCAGGTAGTTATAACGGAAATGATCTTTTTGTCAAAACCACAGACGAAGGAGGAGGATCAACATTTTCATGGAACGACGGAAGTTCAAGCTGGCAAACAAGATACGCCGGTTTTCCAGCTTTGCCGACTTCTATAGCAAGTGGAAAATATAATCAATATATAATAAATAAATGGAACGAATCCGGAAACGGGACGTATTTTACCGGCAGAATAGCCGATGCGTCTTATAAAGCAGCAAAGGCATGCCAGGATTTGAATGATGCGAATTATCTTGGCTACACTGATTGGTTTTTGCCCGCAAGGGAGGAGTTAAACGCATTATATACAAGAAAGGTTGCCTTGACAACTAATGCTCCGTTTGCTTCCGCCATCTATTGGTCGTCCACAGAGAACGTTAACAACTACGCGTGGTACCAGAATTTCAGCGATGGCGGACAGACCTACGGCAGCAAGAACTACACATACCGTGTCCGCTGCCTCAGGAATAATTTAATCATTTCGCCGCCTTCAATCGTTTTGTCAACCCGCCAGGAAGGAGACTGCACGGGTCCTCCCGCTACGGCTCCAGCCGTTGCCATAGGAACAAAATGCACCGACGCCGAGCATTTAAATCAGATATACGTCGGAGCCTTTGACACGCCGGTAAGATATTTGTTCACGACGGAAGACGATAGCAGCTCAGGTATAGCCTGGAACGACGGATCAAGCAATTGGCTGGTAACAGGAGCTGTTGACAACAACAGAGGCGAAATTAACCATAACGCGCTTAAAGGACTTTTGACTCCTTCTCCTGCTCCTTATAGAGCAGTACAGGTATGCGAAGCGTTAAATACATCAGCCCATTTAGGAAAAACCGACTGGTATTTGCCTTCAAAAAACGAGCTAAACATTTTTAACACTAATAAAACAACCATAGGTTATTTTTCAGCCGCCTACTATTGGTCGTCCACAGAGTACAGTAGCTACGACGCGTGGTTCCAGAATTTCAGCGATGGCGGACAGAACCTCACCAACAAGCACAACACATACCGTGTCCGCTGCCTCCGTGATGATTCAATTATTCCGGCGTGCACTAGCGCGCCGGGTTCCACCTGCGCGGACGGGACAAAGTTTGCGGGGGATTATCTTGGGCACAACTACTTCGCCACGCCGGCGGATCTTACCGGCACATATACATGGAATAACGGGTCAGCGAACTGGACGGTTACCGGCGCTGTTAATGCGAACGAAGGAGAGCCTAACGTAAGTATCCTGTTGGGGCTTGCGGACGCCGGAGCGCCTTATTACGCGGCGGTGGCATGTCAGGGGTTGAACAATACGACAACCTACTCTCCAAGCGGATATTTAGGACATAACGACT
>Ga0209202_1001365_pt1 | contig 15332 bp, 10 predicted proteins | sample AD_UKC032_MetaG_FD_184416 | JGI IMG/M metagenome (GOLD analysis project Ga0209202, IMG submission 184416) | Active sludge microbial communities of municipal wastewater-treating anaerobic digesters from USA - AD_UKC032_MetaG (SPAdes) (version 2) | ecosystem: Engineered > Bioreactor > Anaerobic >... | reverse complement strand
ACCATCAGGTTTTCTCTTCCGCTGATAATAAGCTCTTCGTTCATCGGATGCTCAGATTAGAAAATATAACTGCGGTTGGGTCCCTGCCTCAGGGATGAGAGTCTTTGACTTGCGTTTCCTGAGGATAACGCTCACATCGCTGTTCGGGTCATCAAGATCCCCGAAGTACATGCATTTCGTCGGGCAGACTGCCACGCATGCAGGCTTCATTCCCTCCTTTACGCGATGAATACAGAAGGTGCACTTGTCAACGTATCCTTTGGGATGGGGGTAGCGGGCGTCATAGGGACATGAAGCGATGCAGGCCCCGCAGCCGATGCACTTATTCGGTTTGACAAGAACTATTCCGCCATCGACAATATGGCTTGCCCCGGTGGGACAACATCTGACACAGGGTGCGTTGCCGCAGTGATTGCATCTCTCTGACCGCAGTTCGATCTCCAGCTGCGGGTAAGTCCCATCCATCACCTCCACAACCCAGTCGCGGCAGAAACCTATCGGCACATTATTTTCGGTCTGGCATGCCACGACACAGTCGCTGCATCCGACACACTTTTTGGTATCGACAGCCATAGCATATCTCATGATACAACCTCCTCTCCGGCCAGGTCAGTGATAAAAGTCACAAAGTTGCCGCGCATGCCTGTGCCTCCCATGACGGGATCGACAAGTACTTTTGTGATGAGGTTTGTGTCGCTGGCCCCCTTCCCGTAACATCGTCGCAGTTTCTTCTCCTGGTGGCCAAATCCGTGAACCATGTATACTGAGTCCCAGCGTATTCGCTCGGTCACCCTGACCCTGATCGGAAACTCGGACTTTTTGCCGTCCTGGTTTACAAGGTGAACATACTGTCCTGTGCTCAGTCCCCACTCTTTTGCAACACGCGGGTTAACCCATACGCTGTTTTCATCCATCAGGTCGGTCAGGTTGGGGTTGTTGGAAGTGCGGCTGAATGTATGCATCGGAGCCCTTCCGTAATTGAGGCGGTAGAAGCCGGCCGGCGGCTCCTCATGAACCGTATACTTTGGCATCGGATCGAAGCCGGCACCTTCAAGCGCCGTCGAATAGAGTTCAATCTTTCCGGTCGCCGTGTAGAACTCGACGTCCTCATCCGGATAGAAATAGAGGTCGTCGGCTGTGCGGTCAAGGGTTTTAACCCCGATCCTTTTCATCTCCTCGAGGCTGCTTCCCACCTGTTTCAGCTGCCAGTCGAGCTGATCTTCTATTTTTTCAAACGGGAAATAATCAATCACTCCCAGCCTCTTTGCCAGCTCCCTGGCCATATAAAATGCCGGTTTGGTATCAGATGAAGGTTCTGCCGCCGGTGCCCTGAGTGCAATCTGGGGCTTCCTGTGCGGACCGACCCGGAGATCATCATACCTCTCCAGGTAAGTGCACTCGGGCAGAACCACGTCAGCCCAGCCGGTAATCTCCATGGGCATTGTATCAATCACCACGAGCAGCTGAAGGGCCTGGATGGCCTTAAGGGTGTTCTCCTGGTTGGGAAGAGTCTCCATCAGATTTGTGCCGTTGACAATCCACGCCTGAAACTTGCAGTTGCGGCTCGGATCCGGAACGGTGGCATCGCAAACGCCGTTTGCAAGTACGGTGTCGGCAAGCTTGTAAAGATCCGGAAACTCCGTTCTCCATGTTCTTTTTGGTGTGGGATAGGCAGGGTGAGGAGGTTCGGGCAGTGCGAAGGTCTCAGTGCGGAAGAATCCGCCCCTGCGTCCCCATGAGCCCAGCAGGGCGTTCAGTATTGCCACCGCCCGCAGGCGCTGTGTATCATCACCGTACCATGTGACATGCCTTCCGGGATGCACAATTACAGCCGGTGCGGCATTGGCCATCTCACGGGCTGTCTCGCGAATTACTGTCGGATCAATTGTAGTAATGCCGTAAGCCCATTCAGGGGTCATGTTTTTAACATGTTCCTTCAGATACTCAAACCCGTAGGTGTATTTCTCAACATAGGGTTTGTCATACAGCTCCTCGCTGATGATGACATTAATCCATGCCAGTAACAGCGCGAGGTCGGTTGCCGGTTTTATCGGCAGCCAGTACTTAGATTTGCCTGCAGCTGTTGAAAAGCGCGGATCGACTGTGATTATTGTTGCTCCCTTGTCAATTGCGTCAGACATCTCCTGCACCTGGCCGTTATGCATGTTCTCGCCGAGGTGGCTTCCGATCAGGACAAGGCACTTTGTATCACGGATATCAAGAGGCTCGGGGCTGTCGAGAGACTCGCCGAAGGTAGCCTGAAAGGCCACCTCGCGGGGTCCACGGCACTGTGCATAGGATGGTGCTGCTATGTGAGGTGACCCGAGGGCACGGAGCAGGGTTGAGAAATACTTCCCTCCTGAGCCGTGTGTGAAGAGGGCAATGCACTCCGGACCATGTTCTGCGGAGATCACCTTTATCTTTTCGGCGATGTAGTCAAACGCCTCTTCCCAGGTTGCTTCACGGAAGCTCTGGGTGCCGCGGTCATCAGTACGTATCAAAGGCTTGCGAAGCCGGTCCTCGTCATGGTACATTCCTACGCCGCCTGTGCCGCGGGGACATAAACGGCCGTTGCAGTTCAGGTCTTCATTATTGCCGATTATCTTCTGAATTGACCCCTTGTCGTCCTTGTAGACCCACCCGGCGCACTTCCAGAAACACACCTCGCAGTATGTGGGTGTGCGTCCGGTGAGAGCGGCAAGGGTGGCCTTCTGACCATCAGTGAGTCCGGCACCAAGAAGCCTTATACCGGCGGCACCGGCCATGACAGCCCCTGCTCCCATCGCTGAGATCCTGATGAATTGCCTGCGTGTTGCCATTATAAATCGTTGATTTGTATTTTGTTCGGGTTCGGTATGACTATGGTAGTGTTATTTGAAGAACCATCCCCACCATTGATCAGCAAATTTACTGTTTTCGAAGTAACAGTCTAAACAAAATGATTTTTATAATAATATGCCATGATAGTCGCAGATTGCCACCTTAACGCTCCTCCCGGGAGCGGTCTCGGGGCTGTGCAGAGCCCGAAATAAAATTATTCCTATCAATTATGTTTTCCTGAAAACTCAATAGAGTGGCCACCAGCGAATCGTCGGCATGTTTTTTTTGCATGTTTGTGGTGGTTAATATTTGTTAATAAAAAAAATTTATCTTTAACCTGTTAACCTAAACCTATACTCATATGAAGAAACTATTTATTTCTATTGCCCTAATTCTGTTCGCGGGAGTGGCAATCCTGTCGGCTCAGACGAGGGTGATTACGGGTACAGTTACATCAGCGGTTGAAGGTGAGGGTCCCATGCCAGGAGTCACTGTCCAGGTATTGGGGACAACCATCGGAACAATCACTGATTCTAACGGGAGTTACTCCCTTCAGGTACCCCAAAACGCCACAACTCTTGTTTTCACCTACATCGGGATGAAAAAACAAGAGGTTCAGATCTCAGGCAGATCAGTTGTCTCTGTGACCATGGAATCCGAATTGCTCGGGTTGCAGGAGGTTGTAGTATCTGCATTCGGTATAAAGCGAAATGCCGGTGAGATCGGATCAGCCATTACCCAGGTTGAATCGGACATGATCACCCAGGCAAGACCTACAAGTGCTGCTTCAGCTCTTTCAGGAAAGGTTGCCGGGCTTCAGATCAACACTGTAAACTCCTCAGTAAACCCTGACGTCAGGGTGGTACTCAGGGGTAACCGTTCATTCCTCGGAAACAACCAGGCACTCCTCGTTCTCGACGGTGTTCCTGTGAACCTTGCTTACCTGCAGACTCTCAACCCCAATGACGTGGAGAGCATGAACGTTCTGAAAGGCGCCAACGCTGCCGCTCTTTACGGATCAGAAGCTGCAAACGGTGTAATCGTCGTGACAACCAAGACCGGCTCGAAAGACAGAACCGAGATCATCTTCAGTAATACAACAACTCTGGACAAGGTAGCCTACTTCCCTGAGATGCAGGACCGCTTCGGTTCAGGCTCATCAGCTGACGTGTGGGGGAATCCTCTGTATGAGGCATTTGAAAACCAGTGCTGGGGCCCTGAGTTCAACGGCCAACCTGTCAGAATAGGACTCTGGGATGAGAATGACGATAGTCTTACAACCACCTACTCGCCAAAACCAAGAGAGAAATACGATTTCTGGAATACCGGCATGACCATCCAGAATGACCTCTCCTTCTCCTCGGGTAATGAAACCGGCACCCTCTTCCTTTCGGTTCAGGATGTCATTATCAAAGGTGTGGTTCCCGGTGATGAGGCAAGACGCGATATTATCAGGCTCAACGGAACCAAGCAGTACAAGGGTTTCATGGCAGCGTTCAACTTCAACTACACGCTGCGTACACAGGAGACATCCAACTCAAACGTCTACTGGAACGTAATGAACACCCCAATGCATATCCCTCTTACTGATTTTGAAGACTGGAATGCAGTTCTGACCAATGAAGACGGAAGCAGGAAAACCAACTGGGCCGACATTGACCATTTCTACAATGCTTATTATGAGAACCCTTATGAGGAACTGGCCAATCAGAGACGTATCGGAAGAAATGATTACGTGACTGCGGTCCTTGACCTTTCTCAGAAGCTTACCAAATGGCTTACAATCCAGGCCAGGACGGCTATTGCCCCCAATACAAACTATTACGAAAACAGGCAGTATTTCAAGGACTACAGCCCCTACGGCCACAGAATGTACCAGGAATACGGGCGCAGCATAAGCCAGTCAGATGTAAACTCGTCTATGAACACCGGAATCGGTTTCGGCTGGCGCTGGACAAATGACTTCATTGTAACATCGAACAATAAGTTCGCTGACTTCTCTTTAAGGACTGTTGCCGGCGTTACTACAAGGAACAGCTACTCAAGGTCAGCAACCCTTACAGCTTCAGCCCTGGAGATCGCCAACTTCTTCAATATAAAGAACAGAGTCGGTGAACTCGGCGGTACCAACACATGGTCACAGCAGAGGCAAATGGGTGTATTCGGTGACATTACCCTCGGATACAAGAACAAGGCCTATCTGCATGCTTCAGGCAGGAATGACTGGAACTCCCTTCTCGACAAGTCGCAGTGGTCATTCTTCTACCCTGCAGTTGATGCATCTGTAATTCTTACCGAGTTGATACCCGGACTCAAGAGCAATGTCCTTACATACGCCAAGGTCAGAGGTGGTGTGTCAAAGGTGGGTTCAATCAACCTCGACAACTACTCACTCGAGAACCTCTTCGGAACAGCAGGGGACTTCCCGTTCGGAAGCCTTTCGGCTTATACGGTTGCCAACGGACTGAACTACAGGTACCTGAAGCCTGAATTTACGCTTTCAAAGGAAGTAGGTCTTGACCTTAGCTTCCTTGATGAGAGGGTAAGTACAAACTTCACCGCCTATCAAACCAATACGACCAACCAGACTGTTGATATGAACATTTCAAGGGCAACCGGTTATTCTTCGTCCAAAATCAATGCCGGTGAGATGCTCAACAGGGGCTTCGAGTTTGAACTGAAAGCAACTCCGGTTGCAACATCCGACTGGAACTGGGATATATCTGCCAACTATGCTTACTGGTACAGCAGGGTTGTTTCGCTTGCAGGCGAGCTGGAAGAGATTTCCCTTGGAAATGCAGTTTATGCAATAAAGGATCTTCCTTATCCCTACAACAAGGTGACAAGGTTCTACCAGGATGACAAGGGCCGCGTGATTGTAGATGCAAAAACCGGCATGCCATCCATCGACCCGATTACATACCCGAGAGGACAGACCACGCCAAAGCATCTGATAGGCCTGCAGACTTCACTCAGCTGGAAAGGATTCACATTTGCAGGAAGCGCTGACTACAGAGGCGGGCACGTATTCCGCACCGATCTGTATTACGACCTGCTCTTTACCGGCATCGGTGCACTTTCAGCATCAAACGGCCGCGAGAGATTCGTATTCCCGAATTCAGTCATCAACACAGGGACAGCCGAAGACCCCGTATATGTGGAGAATACAAACATAACAGTGCAGGAGGGCGGTGTTGCTTTCTGGACAAACACAATGAGGTCACTCAGCTACTATTCAGTCAACAGTGCTGCCGTATGGAAGATAAGGGAACTTTCCCTTGCATATGATGTACCTGTTTCTGCACTTGGATTCGCAAGAAACAGCATATCAGGTATCAGGATCGGATTTGTAGGAAGGAACCTCTTCATGTTCCTGCCGAAGAATAACATCTACGCTGACCCTGAATTCAATGACGGTTCAGGCAACGCTGTCGGTTTTTCCAATAGCAATCAGACGCCTGCTACGAGGTCCTACGGCTTAAATGTCACTCTGACCTTCTAAAAGTATTAACACACCAACGAAAGATTCAGAATATGAAAAAGTTAATTATAATCCTTATCACACTGGCGGTCATCGGTTCAACAGGCTGTGAAAACTGGCTTGATGTGAACTACAATCCGAATGACGCTACGTCCGCCACACCTGATCTGGTCCTTCCGGGGGTTCTTAAAACCTGGGGAGCACAGGTAAATGACTTTGCCACTACCACCGGTGCATGGATGGGCTACTGGGCTCATGCGGGAGGCTGGTCTGGCTGGTATACCACAAAAAAATATGAAGTAACCAGTTCATTCTACCCCGGACCGTTTGACGGATATTATATAGATGTCCTTACAGATACAAAATTCATTCGTGAGAACAGCGGAACCAACTTCATGTATCCTGCAATAACAAATGTAGTTGATGCGTGGTACTTTGCCCGCCTTGTAGACCTCTACGGCGATGTGCCCTATAAAGAGGCCAATGCCCCCGGCGTTACCCTGACCCCTGTTTATGATGACGACGCAGAAATATATGCCGATCTTATTGTGAGGCTTGACACTGCAATTGCCATATTTGACAGGAAGACTACAAAACCTTACGCTGCATCAAGCGCTGATTATTCATTCAAGAACACAAGTGATATTATGTTCGGCGGTGATTTCACAAAATGGAAGCAGCTGGCAAACACTCTCAAACTGAGACTTGTAATGAGAATGACAGGCGTGCATTCAAACACTGAGCTTGCAGCTCTCATGAGCAACACAGCTGCCCATGGATTCATCACAGCAGATGCAACCCTGAGTCCTGGTTATTCAGCTTCTTCAGGTAAAACGAATCCTCTCTGGAACACATTCGGGAAATCTTATGACGGTGTTTCAACAACTTCCAATACCCAGTATGCTCTGAATGCTTATTTTCATGAAAAGCTATCCGCATACGGTGATCCGAGGTTGAGGCAGTATTTCCAGCCGGGCGTTTCAGCCCAGCCTGCAGGCAGCCTTATATCAATCAGGCTAGGTACTGACGGAGACCTCGTTACTCAGCCGAACACTACTGTTGCTGCCGGTTATTCATGGATTCCCATTGCAGCTGACGGCAATGCGGCAGGATCAACAAAAACAGGTAACGGTGCGCTGGACAGGGTTAAGATTTTCACCTATACCGAAGCATGTTTCCTTCAGGCTGAGGCTATTGCCAGGGGAATTCTTGCCACAGGAGATGCGGGAGTTCAGTATGTAAACGGTATCAGGGCGTCGATGACCGCCGCAAAGGTACCGACCGCAGATGCTGATGATTATCTGGAGAATACCGCCGTTCAGTGGGATGCCGGTGCATCGCTGGATGATAAAGTCAAGAAGATAATAATTCAGAAGTATATTGCCAACTACTTTGTCAATATGTTCGAGTCATACTGTGATTATCGCAGGACCGGACTCCCGAATCCCAAGAGGCCAGACGATGTAACCATTGATACTGAAAATGAGATGCTGAGCTATTATCCCTCAGGATTAATCCGCAGGCAGATCCCCAGGTTGTTCCCTTATCCAATCCAGGAATTTACCCTGAATAAAGAGAACGCACTGGCTGCTGTAGCAGCTCAGGGTGTTCCTTTCGAAACCAACGCCTATCCGTTCGACGCCAGGGTATTCTGGGATAAGGCACCCAAGACACCTATCACTGTATACTAACCATACAAAACTGATTACAGATGAAAAAATCAAGTATATTTTTCACTGCGCTTCTGGTCACTGCGGCACTTTCGCTTACATCGTGCCTTAATGATCTGGAAGACTTCATGGGAGATTTTTCGAGCTCACCGGCCATCGCAGAGCTGTCAGAATCAATCAACCCTGCCACGGGCACGGTGACCAGAGAAATCATTAACCCAACGGCACCTGCTCTCTTTAAACTCAGGGTAGGTATTGCTGTTGCCCAGCCACTCAGCAAGGATATCAAAGTTACTCTTGCTCTCGATAACGCCATGATCACGGCCTATAATACTGAAAAAGGACTGACCGGACCTGCAGCTGCAGTTCCAATTCCTGCTTCAGCTCTCACTATTGGCTCTTTAGACGTTATTATCCCTGCAGGCGAACTCGAGGCTGACTGGGAATTCTCAGTTTCAGCAGCCCAGCTTACCAACCCGGTAACGACATTCTATGTCCTTCCGGTTAAAATCGCAAGCGCTGACAACGGGGTTGTCGTGAGCGGTAACTTCGGAACAAAGCTTATCAGGGTTCTGGCAAGGAATGAGTTTGACGGTAACTATGTGATGAAAGGCTTCATCATGAGACCTGGCGATCAAACCGGTCTTGAAGGCTGGTTCAGGGATCAGCATTATGGCCTTGTAACTGTCGGCGGTTCCGAGGTTCAGTTTGACAGACTGCAATGCTGGGCAAATGGTGCAAACGTAGGAGGTATCGATTACTGGACGATTGCAATATCAAAGCAGGCAACCTCTCCATATCCGATAACGATCCTGGATCCTGTTCAGGGTGCCAACTTTGTGAATGTTCCCACATATGACAACAGGTATGATGTTCCCTCCAAGACATTCTATTTTTCTGTCCTCTGGGGAGCTGCATCACCCAAGAACAGGGGTTGTACCGACACACTCGTTTTCGTTGGTCCAAGACCGTAAACTGTACTGATATATAAACTTAAAAGAGGGGCTCCAGGCAGCCCCTCTTTTTATAAAATCATCCATCAGCATTCAATTTTTCCATATAAATTGCTTTTTTTGCCGAAAATGCCACTCATGCCCAGGTATGGATATTTGATTCTGCTCTGCCTGATTGGAAGCAATCTGGTTTCATGCAGGCAGGAACAGGAGACTCCGCTTTTTCACAACTGGACCTTCCTGAGTACTTCTGATGCAGATCAGGCAGAAAAGATAATGATACCGGTTGGTGGAATCGGTACCGGAACAGTATCAATGAACGGAAGAGGCAAGCTGGCAGATCCGGGCTTTATTGATTGTCTGCCCCGAAATCCCTCCCCGCCTGAAGACAAACCTGCTTCTCCTGTATTTACAATTTACGTCAGGACGGACGGCAAAGATCCTATAGTCAGAAGTCTCACCGGGTTGCCTGCCGAAGATGACTTCAAAAACATCAACATACCTATCTCTGAGAGCCATTTAAGAGGCTTTAAAAAAACTGCTTTTGAAGGGGCCTATCCATTCAGCGTAGTCCGCCTCAGGGACAGTGAATTGCCGGTTGAAGTAAATATCAAGACATTCAACCCGCTTATTCCGGGGAAAACAGGTCCGAGCAGCATCCCAATTGTAGTATTGATTTATGAGGTTAAGAATATAACCAATTCGCTTGTAGAGGTCTCCGTTTGCGGTGCTATGAGAAACCCTCCTGATTCCGGCTTTGAAAAAACATCAAACAAAGATTCAATTGCATCGAACAACAACCTTACCCTTGAAGGCAGAAACAGATACCTTGAATTCCGCGATGTACAGGGTATCTATATGGTTTCTGAAAACAGGGCACAAAATGGACCTATGAGAGGTTCCGTCGCCCTTTCAACCTCTAACGCTGACTCGGTCACTTATATCACCTCTGCTAAAGGAAACAGCCCTGACGAAGGACTTGCAGAAATCCTGAATGACTTCAGCCTTGACGGGGAGCTGACTGTGAGTCGAGATTCTTCAGAAACCTATCCGCTCGCAGCACTTGCAATGAAACAGTTCCTGAATCCTGGCGAAACCAGGTATTTCAGGTTCTTTATCACCTGGCATTTCACCAGCCGGGGCAACAATGCCAAAGAGAACTTTTATGCGGCAGACTATACAGATGCCTGGGATGTGGCAAAAAAGATTACGCCCTATCTCCCTGGATTTGAAGAGCATAGCATGCTATTCGTCAAATCATTGAAGGAAAGCGATATACCTGAAACATTAACAGAGGCAGCAGTTAACAACCTTTCCGGCCTTAGCTCGGAAATGCTGTTCAGGGACCAGGAAGGAAACATGGCTCCTGGCAACTGTGATACTTCATCAGATAATGCCGGGTATTATTCGTTCTGGAGACTTGACTATTCCTTCCCTTATCTTTTCGGAAAGCTTTCGAAAACAATGAGTTCGCAAATGCTGAAACACAATGATATGTCAATTGAAGGGATTCTGAGTGCCGTTATGAAGCTTTATAATGACTGGCAGCTGTCAGCTGATTCCGTCCTTCTCGCGGATAACTGGACCAATGTTAAAAATGCTCTCCTGACCTGTACCCCAGATATTGATCCTGACTCTGACGGAATTTGCGATGTCAGCGGACAGGCTGATGCTGAATCCGGCGACATTGGCAGGATTATGGGGCAGCAGTTCTACTACCTTGGTGCCCTTAAGGCAGCCCTGATTATGGCGGAGACCATGTCAGATTCCGCTTTCATTTCAGAATACTCCGGTCCTTATGAAAAGGGATCCGCATGGGTTAAGAACACAATGAAATCCGTTTCGCCGGACAAATTTGAAACCGGAACCTTTACAGGGCTGGCTCTTGCCACGCTTTCCGGTCTCAGCGGAATTGCAGATTCCGATATCCTTAAAAAGCTGCTTCTCAATGCATATACCCAAACCATTTCACAGTACAAGGCTTCCTCAACCCTGAACATGTGTACATGCGGGGAGGAGTATGCTGTTGCAGCTCTGTGCATATATGAAGGATTGACTAACGAGGGTATTAGTTGGATCAAAGCGATAAGTAAAAAGAACGCCGGGACCGGAAATCCTTACTACAAGGCAGAAAACAATTGCTCCTGGTCAGCAGCTACAGCAGCCTGGGCAGGCATAATTGCATATACTCAGTTTCGCTATTCCAGAATAACAGGGACTATGAACTTCTCCTCCCGGCCCGGAACATATTTCTGGTCCGACGGATATGCATGGGGCGTTGTCAAAACAGGTGAAAACAAGGGTGGTATAACTGAGACCGAAGTCCGGGTCCTGAGCGGTGAGCTCCGGCTGAGTAAAATGATTCTCAACGGGTTTGGAGAAAGAGAACTAAGCAGCGATGAGCCTGTCCTTATAAAGACAGGAGAATCACTTCCTTTTGCAGTCGTAAGATATAATTAAGATTTCCCTTCCTTAGTATCCGCACCGCCAGCTTTCCCCCGTCAGGTCCTGAATAACCCGGTCCGGCAGGATGTATTCAGTTTAATGAAGATTACAGTACTGAACGAGATTGATGATGCTCTGTTTATTCTTGAAATCTACCTGGTTTTCACTTATGTACCTGTCAATCTCCTTCTTTTTCTCCGGGAAGATCTTAAGGAACTGACGCTGGCTCTTGAAGCTGACCATTACACCGTCTTTTCTTATCCAGTATTCAGTATCATCAGCAATGGTGAATTCATCAGGGAACTTAAGGTTGATGGCACCGTTGCCGCCAAATATCATTTTCACATAGTTGTAGCTGGTTGTCTGTGACCTTGCACCGAAGGCAGTGGGAACTCCCAGTGATTCAGCATATGCCTTGTGCTGTATGAAAAGGGTAGCGGGACCGGTTACTGCCAGTTCATAAAAGCCCTTTTCAAGAGGAACGAATGTCCGGTTTGCCATATAAACAGTATCAATCAGTTGCGGATCATCAAGCACATAGAACTGTCCCCTCTGCATGAAGACCATCTCCTGATCGATGAGATTGTAGTTTAGCACGGCTCTCCTTTTTTCGCCCGATTTCATCTTGACGAGACTGTTCGTGAAGCGCGGCAGAAGCAGGTTGGGCAGATTCACAAGGCTGTCTGCCTGTGCATTGAGGCCAGCGGGAATGAACAGCATTGCAAGCAATGCTGCAACTCCGGTTATTGGATTCTTCATGACTGTATGGGTTTTAATTATAGACTATTAAACATAACAAATATATTCCCGAAACGATCAAAAAAGGTGCCATGATTTGATCCCGCCTTAAAACCGTCATGTTTAAGCCGGTCATGTCAGCTTCTTATACCTGAACCTTACCGGTCCGGCATTGCCGGTCCGCTTCCTGAAGTTCTCATCATACTCTGAAAACCCTCCCTCAAACCAAACAACCTTCGAGTCTCCCTCGAATGCAAGGATATGAGTTGCAACACGGTCGAGGAACCAGCGGTCATGCGAGATAATAACCGCACAGCCCGCGAAGTTGTCAAGTCCCTCCTCAAGGGCACGAAGCGTGTTGACGTCAATGTCGTTTGTGGGTTCGTCAAGCAGGAGCACGTTGGCCCCGCTTTTGAGCGTTAGGGCCAGGTGCAGCCTGTTGCGCTCTCCTCCCGAGAGAACCCCGCATAACTTCTCCTGGTCGGCACCGGTGAAGTTGAAACGGGCGGCATATGCCCTTGCATTGACAGGCCTGTTGCCAACCATCACCTCCTCCATGCCGCCGGAAATTACAGCATAAACACTCTTTTTCGGGTCAATGTCAGCGTGGGCCTGGTCAACATAACCCGTGGTCACCGTCTCGCCTACCTCGAAGGTGCCCCTGTCTGTCTTTTCCTGACCCATTATCATCCTGAACAGGGTGGTCTTGCCGGCGCCGTTGGGGCCTATCACGCCCACAATACCGTTGGGCGGCAGGCTGAAATCAAGATCCTCGAAGAGAATCCGGTCTCCGAATGCCTTCGTAACTCCCCTGGCATTTATAACCTTGTCACCCAGCCGCGGACCGTTGGGTATGAATATCTCTAGCTTCTCCTCCTTCTGCTTCACATCCTGGTTGAGGAGGTTCTCATAGGCACTCAGACGGGCTTTCGACTTGGCATGTCTTGCCTTTGGTGACATGCGCACCCATTCAAGCTCACGCTCCAGTGTCTTGCGGCGCCTGGCGCTGCCCTTTTCCTCCATCTCAAGCCTTTTAGCCTTCTGCTCCAGCCACGAAGAGTAGTTTCCCTTCCAGGGGATCCCTTCCCCGCGGTCAAGTTCAAGTATCCATCCGGCCACATTGTCAAGGAAATACCTGTCGTGTGTGATGCAGATGACGGTCCCCTTGTATTGTCTGAGGTGTGTCTCAAGCCATTGAACGCTTTCGGCATCGAGGTGGTTGGTGGGCTCGTCGAGAAGCAGCACATCGGGCTCCAGCAACAGCAGGCGGCATAGTGCCACACGGCGACGTTCACCTCCAGAGAGTATATTCACAGGTGTTGATGCTTCCGGGCAGTTAAGCGCATCCATGGCACGCTCGAGCCTGTACTCGAGGTTCCAGCCGTCAAGGGCCTCAATCTTCTCCTGCAGGACAGCCTGGCGGGCCATAAGCTTCTCCATTACATCAGGATTCTCATAGACTTCGGGCTCCCCGAAACGAAGATTTATCTCTTCATACTCCTTCAGGACCGCTACCACCTCGGCAGCTCCCTCTTCAACAATCTCGCGGACGGTGCGGCGATCATCAAGCAACGGATCCTGTGGAAGATGTCCTACAGTATACCCCGGAGAGAAGACAACCTCACCCTGGTACTCCTTCTCGAGGCCTGCAATGATCCTCAGCAATGTCGATTTTCCGGAGCCGTTAAGACCGATTATTCCGATCTTGGCCCCCAGGAAGAAAGAAAGGGAGATGTCTTTAATAACCTGCTTGTGCGGAGGGTAGCTCTTGTTTACCCTGAACATTGAAAAAATGATCTTCTTGTCGTCTGCCATTACATTGATGGTTAGACGACAAAAATAATCATTTTGTCCGCCCGCAGGTTGAGTTGATGACTCAGACGGTCACCTTGCCGTTAGGGCAGCCTTTTTCGAAAAGGGATACGGTCTCAGACTGAACAAGTACCCAGATAATATATACGCCCTTGAGGGTGCCGAACGGGACATTTAACAGGCCCATGGCAGCCATTATAAGGGTCAGAATCCTGGCCCAGGGCTTGCAGTAGAGAAGTCCCACACCGCCGGCAATCATGGCACCTCCGAAGAGCAGGAACATAATTACAAGAGGTGTTCCTACTAAACCGAGTACTTTCAGGGCTGTAGGATCATCAACAAACTGATCCACAAATCCGAATGCAAGTGCAATGATTAATGCGGCCAGCGCCAGAATCGAGCCGAATACTATCTGGAGGATGGCGGCAATGCTTACATGCTTTTTCATCCTGTTCTCTTCAACGGTCACCACTGTGGGTGATGTGGCATTCTCTTCCATTTTATAATGATTTAGGTTTTCTGCTTTTCGTAATAATGACTCCAATTTATGAAAAATGCTGCACTTTAGCAGCAATACTATTTGTTTACCTTTGCCGTTATTTTATAAATGCCACCAATGAGAAAGCTACTGTATGCCATCTCCCTGTGTCTGATAACCTGCCTCTTCAACTCATGCGAGCTCCTGGGTGACGGATGCCAGGTCTGCCAGACTGTATCATATGAAAACGATCATCCGATTGCCTGGGGTACCGAGGCGGAGTACTGCGGTCAGGATCTTATAGACATTAAGAGCATCCCCCCCACGACAAACGGAGGTGTAACTACCTACTGGGAGTGCAGATGAGACCGCTTTCAGACTGATTGTCTGAATGTTAACCTCATCATTATATCCTGTTAAAAAGTTGTTGTTAATAAGTTGTTACTAAAGTTGACATTCAAGGCGGAATTGCTTAATCTTGCTATTCCTCGCCGGATATCTTTACAATGAGTTCGGATTATTAACCCCGGGTTCACTTTATAGAAATGTTTAACATAACAGGCAAACGGATAGCAATCGTTGAGGACGATGCTGCATCACTGAAGTATTATGAGACCCTTCTCAGGGAGACCGGTGCAGAGGTATCAGTCTATCGCAACGGAAAAGAGTTTGTCGATGCCATCACCGTTGGCAGGGCGCACTTTGACCTTGTCTTCATGGATTTTCTGGTTCCACTTGTTAACGGCATTGAATGCACCCGGGCTTTCCGCCAGGTAAACCGGAGCGCGCCGGTGATACTCATCACTGCCTATTTTTCGGAACAAACAAAGAATGAGGCATATATCGCCGGATGTACCGAGTATAACCTCAAGCCAATCTTCCCAGACAAGATACACCTCATTATTGAAAAGTACCTGGCTCCCAGGCCGGCGTAC
>Ga0209202_1001364_pt1 | contig 15333 bp, 13 predicted proteins | sample AD_UKC032_MetaG_FD_184416 | JGI IMG/M metagenome (GOLD analysis project Ga0209202, IMG submission 184416) | Active sludge microbial communities of municipal wastewater-treating anaerobic digesters from USA - AD_UKC032_MetaG (SPAdes) (version 2) | ecosystem: Engineered > Bioreactor > Anaerobic >... | reverse complement strand
AAGCCGCGAAAACCGCCTTCGGTTTCGACGCCGCCTATCCCATCGAGCAACTCGACAAAAAACTGGCCGAATTCCTCGTCGACCGCGACACGCTGTGGCACGCCATCGGCCACGACGCCGCGTGGGACACCCGCATCGCCAAGGCGCTCAACGAAGTGCGCGCCCAGACCCGGGCCGGCAAACGTGCGCCACGTGCCATCCACGATCTGCGCTTCGAACTCGATCGCATGCGACTGGTCAAGGACGCTGCCGAAGCCGACATCCAGCAACGCTCAGCCGACATCGCCAGCGCCGGCCACGCCCGCGCCATGCGCGCCTGCCGCCCCGGCCTGGCGGAATACGAACTCGAAGCCGAATTGAGCTACGAATTCCGCAAACGCGGCGCCGACGCCCATGCCTACACGCCCATCGTCGCCGGCGGCGCCAACGCCTGCGTGCTGCATTACGTCTCGAACGACAAGGTACTCAACGACAACACCCTGGTGCTGATCGACGCCGGCTGCGAAGTCGAAGGCTACGCCGCCGACATCACCCGCACTTTCCCGGTCAATGGCCGCTTCAATGCTGCGCAAAAGGACGTCTACGAAATCGTCCTCGCCGCACAGGACGCTGCCTTCGCCGCCACCGCGCCCGGCCGCCACTTCATGGAAGGCCACGATGCCGCCGTGCGCGTGCTGACCCGTGGTTTGCTCGATCTGAAACTGCTTGCCGGCGACCTCGACAACCTGATCGAAAAAGGCGACTACAAGCGTTTCTACATGCACCGCACCGGCCACTGGCTCGGTCTCGACGTGCACGATGCCGGCGAATACAAGGTCGGCGACGAATGGGCCAGGCTCGTTCCCGGCATGACGCTGACCGTCGAACCCGGCCTCTACATCCGCCCCGGCGCCGACATTCCGCCGGCGCTGGCCGGCATCGGCATCCGCATCGAGGACGATGTCCGCGTTACGGAAGCAAGCTGCGACGTCTTCACGACGGCACCAAAAACGGTCGCCGAAATCGAGGAAGTCATGCGCCATGACTGAGCCTGTCATCGAAAACGTCGACATCCTGATCATCGGCGCCGGCCCGGTCGGCATGACGCTGCATCTGGCGCTGGCCGCCGGCGGCCAGAAATCCCTGCTTCTGGATCGTCGACCGCAGCAGGCCCAGCGGGGCGATCCGCGCGCCCTCGCCCTGTCGCACGGCGCCCGCCAGCTGCTCGAACAGATCGCCAGCTGGCCGACGCGCGCCGCGACGCCGATCGAAACCATCCACATCTCGCAGAAGGACGGCCTCGGCCGCACCCTGATCGACCGCGCCGATTACGCCCTGCCCGCCCTCGGCTACGTTGTCCGCTATCGCGACTTGGCCGGCGCGCTGGCCGCAAATCTCGCCGCTGATGCCGTGCTGTCAGAAGCCGAAATCCTCGACATCACGCCGGGCGATGAACACGTCACCGTCTCGTTGCGCCACGCCGGCCAGCTTCGGACGATCCAGACCAAACTACTGGTGCATGCTGAAGGCACGCCGGGCGACGATCCGGCGGTCAAGGTCAGCGACTACGAGCAACATGCGGTCATCTGCGAAGTCACCCCGACGCCCGGCCACGGCAAGCGCGCCTGGGAACGCTTCACTCCCGATGGCCCGCTCGCCCTGCTCCCGCTGGGCGACGAATACTCCATCGTCTTCACCCTGCCCCCGGCCAAGGCCGATGCCGTCATGGCGATGGACGACGATGCCTTCACCGCCGCCCTGCAAACCCAGTTCGGCCAGCGCATGCGCTTCGCCAAACCCGGAAAACGCAGCCGCTTCCCGCTCGCCCTGCGCCTGCGCGACACCTTGGTCAAAGGCAACGAAGTGTGGATCGGCAACACCGCCCAAACCCTGCACCCGGTGTCCGGCCAAGGCTTCAACCTCGGCATCCGCGACGCCTGGCAACTTGCCGAAATATTTCTCAAAAACGGCGTCGACCGCAGCAGCCTCGAAAATTATGCCGCCAGCCGCCGCCTCGACCGCCAAGGCAGCGCTTTCTTCACCGACCAGATCGTCCGCACCTTCTCCAACGATTTTGGCCCGCTCAAACTGGCCCGTGGCCTCGGCCTGCTCGCCCTCGATCTCTGCCCGCCAGCCCGCCATTTCATCGCCAAGCGCATGATCTGGGGCGCCCGCGCCTGGCCTTGATCTGCGCCAAGGGCGAATGCGCGGCGCCCAAGCTAAAGTCGTGCCCTTCGCCCCCCGTCTGCGCCCCATGAACAAAAGCACCGCCTGGTTCCTCGCCTGCCGCCCGAAAACGCTGTCCGTATCACTATCGCCGGTACTGGTCGGCACGGCCATCGCCTGGCATGACACCAGCACGCTGCTCTGGCTGCCGCTGCTTGCCGCCGCGCTGGGCGCCGCCTTCATCCAGATCGGCACCAACCTGTTCAACGACGTCGGCGATTTCCTGCGCGGCACCGATACGCCGGGTCGTCTTGGCCCCAAACGCGCCACAGCCGAAGGCTGGCTGACCGCAGGCAAGGTCAAGGCCGGCGCCTGGCTCAGCTTTGCGTTGGCCTTCCTGTGCGGCATCTACCTCGTCTGGCACGGCGGCTGGCCCATCGTCGCCATCGGCCTCGCCTCGCTGGCCGCCGGCTGGGCCTACACCGGCGGCCCGAAGCCGATTGCCTACGGCCCGCTCGGCGAAGTCTTCGTTTTCATCTTCTTTGGTCTCGTTGCCGTTGGCGGCAGTTATTACCTGCAGACACTGAGCCTGACGCCAATCGTGCTCAGCGCCGCCGCACTGGTCGGCATCCACGCGGCCGCCGTCATCACAGTCAATAACTATCGCGACCTCGACGGCGATGCGAAAAACGGCAAGAACACGCTGGCCGTCCGCCTTGGTCGTCCGCCAATCCGGCGCCTCTACACGGCGCAAATGCTGGCCCCCTACGCCCTGCTGCCGCTGCTCGCCAGCCTTGGCTGGCCGGCAGTGCTGCCGCTGCTGTCACTGCCCCTCGCCCTGAAATTGATTCAACGCTTCCACCGCGAAGCGCCCGGCCCGGTCTTCAACACCATCCTCGCCGCCACCGCCGGACTGCAACTGGCCTTCGCCATTCTGCTTTCACTCGCTTTTACAATTTGACTATTTTTTAGGCGCCGACTCGGGTAAAATGCGCGGCTTCCCAGCTTCGCCCGATCCCCACGCACGCCCATGGAATTCGCCGGTTTCCAGCTTCGCAACAACCTGTTCGTCGCCCCCATGGCCGGCGTAACGGATCGTCCTTTCCGCCAGTTGTGCAAGAAGATGGGCGCCGGGCTGGCCGTGTCCGAAATGGTCACCTCGAATTCGCTGCTCTACGGCAGCGCCAAGACGCTGCGCCGCGCCAACCACACCGGCGAAGTGGCCCCGATCTCGGTGCAGATCGCCGGGGCCGACCCGGCCATGATGGCTCAGGCCGCCCGCCACAATGTGGACAACGGCGCCCAGATCATCGACATCAACATGGGCTGCCCGGCCAAGAAGGTCTGTAACGTGATGGCCGGCTCGGCCCTGATGCAGGACGAAACCCTGGTCGGCCGTATTCTCGACGCCGTCGTTGGCGCCGTGCCGGACACCCCGGTCACCCTGAAATTCCGCACCGGCTGGAACATCGCCAACAAGAACGCCCCGACCATCGCGCGCATCGCCGAGTCGGCTGGCGTGCGCGCCGTCGCCATCCATGGCCGCACGCGCTGCCAGCAATACACCGGCGAGGCCGAATACGACACCATCGCGATGGTCAAGACGCTGATCCGGATTCCGGTCATCGCCAACGGCGACATCACGACGCCGGAAAAAGCCAGACACGTCCTCGATGTGACCGGCGCCGACGGCATCATGATCGGTCGCGCCGCCCAGGGCCGTCCCTGGCTGTTCCGCGAAATCGAGCACTATCTGAAGACCGGCGAGCATCTGCCGCCGGCCGAGGTCAGGGAGATCCACAGCATCCTGCTGGCGCATCTCGAAGACCTCTACGCTTTCTACGGCCCGGAAACGGGGTTCAAGGTCGCCCGCAAGCACATCTCCTGGTACACCAAGGGGCTGGTCGGGTCGGCGGCCTTCCGCAAGGAAATGAACGTCCTGCCCAGCATCGAACAACAGATGCAGGCAGTAAACGACTTTTTCTGCCGCCTGGCGGCAGAACATGCACACCTAAAATATTCAGAGGAGGCGTTGGCAGCATGAGCCAACATGACTTGGGGAAATGTGTCACGGATTCGCTGGAGCAGTATTTCCGTGACCTCGACGGTGAAAAACCCTGTGCCATCTACGACATGGTGCTGAAAAGCGTTGAAAAACCGATGCTGGAAATCGTTCTCGCCAAGGCCGGCGGGAACCAGACGATGGCTGCCGAAATGCTCGGCATCAACCGCAACACCCTGCGCAAGAAACTCACCGAACATCAACTTCTATAAATTGCCATGACCATCAAGCAAGCACTGATTTCCGTCTCCGATAAAACCGGCGTTCTCGAATTTGCCCAAGGCCTCGCTGCCCAAGGCGTCAAACTGCTGTCCACCGGCGGCACCGCCAAGATGCTGCGTGACGCCGGCCTGGCCGTCACCGAAATCGGCGACTACACCGGCTTCCCGGAAATGCTCGACGGTCGCGTCAAGACCCTGCACCCGAAGGTGCATGGCGGCATCCTGGCTCGTCGCGACCTGCCGGAACATCTGGCCACGATTGAACAGCACGGCATTCCGACCATCGATCTGGTTTGCGTGAACCTCTACCCGTTCGCCGCGACCATCGCCAAGGCCGGCGTGACGCTGGAAGATGCGATCGAGAACATCGACATCGGCGGCCCGGCCATGGTCCGTTCCTCGGCCAAGAACTACGCCGGCGTCGCCATCGTCACCGATCCGGAAGACTACGCCCCGCTGCTCGCCGAAATGAAAGCCAATGGTGGCGCGCTGCAACTGGCGACCCGTTTCGGCCTGGCCAAGAAGGCCTTCACCCATACCGCCCGCTACGACAGCATGATCGCCAACTGGCTGACCGGCCTCGACGAAGGTGTCGAAGACAACCCGGCCGAAGCCGCGCCGGTTCCGGCCACCTTCCCGGCCAAGCTGCAACTGGCTTTCGATCGCACCGAAATCCTGCGCTACGGCGAAAACTCGCACCAGTCCGCCGCCTTCTACCGTGAAACCAACCCGGTCGCCGGCAGCATCGCCGCCTACACCCAACTGCAGGGCAAGGAACTGTCCTACAACAACATCGCCGACTCCGATGCCGCCTGGGAATGCGTCAAGACCTTCGATGCCCCGGCCTGCGTCATCGTCAAGCATGCCAACCCGTGTGGCGTCGCCATCGACGGCACGCTGCTCGGCGCCTACGAGAAGTCCTTCAAGACCGACTCGACCTCGGCCTTCGGCGGCATCATCGCCTTCAACGGCGAAGTCGGCATCGAAGTCGTTGAAGCGATGAATGCGCGCAAGCACTTCGTCGAAGTGCTGATTGCCCCGTCCTTCACGGCCGAAGCCAAGGCCGCACTGGCCTCCAAAGCCAATTTGCGCGTTCTCGTCGTACCGATTTCCCGCGTGCTGAACACGCTGGAATTCAAGCGCGTCGGCGGCGGCCTGCTCGTCCAGACGCCGGACAACTTCACGGCCCAAGCATCCGGCCTGAAGATCGTCACCAAGGTCCAGCCCAATGCCCAGCAGATCGAAGACCTGCTCTTCGCCGAGCGCGTCGCCAAGTTCGTCAAGTCCAACGCCATCGTCTTCTGCGGTAATGGTATGACGCTGGGCGTTGGCGCCGGTCAGATGAGCCGCGTCGATTCGACCAAGATCGCCAGCATCAAGGCCCAGCATGCCGGCCTCGACCTTATTGGTTCAGTCGTCGCGTCGGATGCCTTCTTCCCGTTCCGCGACGGTGTCGATGTACTGGCCGCGGCCGGTGCCAAGGCGGTAATCCAGCCGGGTGGCTCGATGCGCGACGAAGAAGTCATCGTAGCGGCTGACGAGCATGGTCTGGCCATGGTCTTCACCGGCGCCCGCCACTTCCGCCATTAAGCTCAGCAGATTGAAGCGATGAAGCCTACCCTCGATACTTTAAGACAGCTAGCCGCATTAGCTGGCTGCGCGCTTTTCTTAGACGATGAGGAGGGCTATCTGAGTTGGATAGCAAAGCATTCAAACGGATACGCACTAAATCTTGACAAAAGACTGATCAGAAAAAACTATCCGATGCTGCACCGTGTCGCGGACAGGCAAATTAGTGGTGAACGAGAAAATTACACCACTGGTGATTACTTCAAAATTTGCGGAACAAATGAGGATGCACTGGAAGATTGGGCAAAACGCTCGGGCTTTAATTTGACCCGCTGTAAAAAATGCTTCAAACCAGAACAGCCTTAGAAAGAAATTTATGAAACTACTGGTAATCGGTTCCGGCGGCCGCGAGCACGCCATGGCCTGGCGCCTGGCGCAGACCCCCGGCCTGCAGAAGGTGTTCGTCGCCCCCGGCAATGCCGGCACGGCGCGCGAACACGAGCTGGAAAACGTCAATATCACCGACCCGGAAGCACTGGCTGATTTCGTCGAGCAAAACAAAGTCCACCTAACCGTCGTCGGCCCGGAAGCGCCGCTGGCAGCCGGTGTGGTCAACGTCTTCAGGGCCCGCGGCCTGAAGATCTTCGGCCCGACCAGGGAAGCCGCGCAGCTCGAATCCTCCAAGGATTTCGCCAAGCGCTTCATGGCTCGCCACAACATTCCGACGGCCGGTTTCGAGACTTTTTCCGAGTCGACCGCAGCACACGCCTACATCGACGAAAAGGGTGCGCCTATCGTCATCAAGGCCGACGGCCTGGCGGCTGGCAAAGGTGTCGTCGTCGCCATGACGCTGGAAGAAGCCCATGCCGCCATCGACGACATGCTGTCCGGCAACAAACTGGGCGATGCCGGCGCCCGCGTCGTCATCGAGGACTTCCTCGACGGCGAGGAAGCCAGTTTCATCGTCATGGTGGACGGCAAAAACGTGCTGGCCCTGGCTTCCAGCCAGGATCACAAGCGCATTGGCGACGGCGATATCGGCCCGAACACCGGCGGCATGGGCGCCTACTCGCCGGCGCCGTGCGTCACTCCGGAAGTGCATGCCAAGGCCATGCGCGAGATCATCCTGCCGACCGTGCGCGGCATGGCAGCCGACGGCATCCCGTTTACCGGCTTCCTCTACGCCGGCCTGATGATAGCCAAGGACGGCTCGGTCAAGACGCTCGAATTCAACTGTCGCATGGGCGACCCGGAAACCCAGCCGATCCTGATGCGCCTGAAGTCCGATTTCGTCGATCTGCTTGAACACGGCATCGACGGCACGCTCGATCAGGTCGAAGCCGAGTGGGATCGCCGCGTCGCTCTCGGCGTCGTGCTCGCCGCCGCCAACTATCCCGACACCCCGAAGAAGGGCGACGTCATCAACGGCCTGCCCAAGGGCAACAGCTTCGGCGAGGATGCCCATGTCTTCCATGCCGGCACCGCCGCCCAGGACGGCCAGGTGGTTACCGCTGGCGGTCGCGTGCTCTGCGTCACGGCGCTCGGCGAGAACGTCAAGCTGGCGCAGCGGCGTGCTTACGAGGTGCTGGCGCAGATCAACTGGGACGGCATGCAGTACCGCAAGGATATCGGACACCGCGCGATCAGCCGTTAAGGCCGGCACGGCACAATCCATAACGACGGGCGGCACTGACCGCCCGTTTTTTTACCCAACGGAGACAAGATGGACACCACCCGCCTCAAGGAATTCTTCACCGGCCTGCAAAGCCGCATCGTCGGCGAACTTGAAGCCTTCGACGGGAAGCCTTTCCGCACCGACTCATGGGAGCGCCCGGAAGGCGGCGGCGGCATTTCGCGGCTGATCGAGGAAGGTGATTTCTTCGAGCGCGGCGGTGTCAATTTCTCGCACGTCACCGGCCAGTCGCTGCCGGCTTCGGCGACCGCCGTCCGCCCGCAACTGGCCGGACGTTCCTGGGAAGCGATGGGTGTCTCGCTGGTACTGCATCCGCGCAACCCCTACTGCCCGACGGCGCACATGAACGTGCGCTGCTTCGTCGCCAGCAAGGAGGGCGAGGACGACGTCTGGTGGTTCGGTGGCGGCATGGACATGACGCCTTATTACGGTCAACGCGAAGATGTGGCGCATTTTCACCAGACCTGCAAGGACGCGCTGACCCCGTTCGGCGACGAGGTCTATGCGAAATACAAGAAGTGGTGCGACGAATATTTTTTCCTGAAGCACCGCAACGAACCACGCGGCGTCGGTGGCGTCTTCTTCGACGACCTCAACGAAGGCGGTTTCGAACGTTGCTTCGCGCTGACCCAGGCCGTCGGCAATGCCTTCACCGAGGCCTACCTGCCGGTGCTGGCCAAGCGTCGCGACACGGCCTACGGCGAACGCGAGCGTGACTTTCAGGCCTACCGCCGCGGCCGCTATGTCGAGTTCAACCTGGTCTGGGATCGCGGCACGCTGTTCGGCCTGCAGTCGGGCGGCCGCACCGAATCGATCCTGATGTCGCTGCCGCCGATCGTCAAATGGCGCTACGACTGGCAGCCGGCAGCCGGCACGCCGGAAGCCGAACTCTACGAAGTCTTCCTGAAGCCGCAGGACTGGGCTTAACGCCTGTCGAGCAGCGCACTCGCCCGGTAGTGCTTGTTGGCCTCTTCCGGGCGCTCCAGTTGATCGGAAAGCCTCGCCAGCTCGAGGTGCGCCTGCTGCGTCGGCTCGACCGCCAGCGAGGCTTCGAAATAACTCTGCGCCTTGCCCCATAGCCGCTGTTGCAGGCACATCCGGCCCAAGGCATCGAGCAGGCGGGCATCGTCGGGATGACGGCGCAGCCAGCCTTCGGCCTTGGCAATGCGGGCGGTCAGGTCGCCGCCGGTCAGACGGCCATAAATTGCCACCACTTCGGATTGCCAGTCGTCATTGGTGGCCGCATCGAGAACCGCCTCGATCAGTTTCTGCGCCTCGCCGACCGCGCCCTGAGCGACCAGGGCGCTGGCTGCCGCCAGGACGACGCGCTGACCGCGCTCCTCGACCGGCAAGGCGCGCAGATAGGCCGTCAGCTGCGCCTGATCGAGCGAGCGCTTGGCAATATTGCCGAGGTGCGCCTGCGTCCTGATTTCGCGCACCACTTCGACCGGCAAGGCATCGCGCTTGGCCAGCTGGCGGGCCAATTTCAATACGCCATCCCAGTCGCCGACGCCCTGCCGCGCACGCAGCTCCAGGCGCAGCGCCGCGATATGGCGCCCCTGCTTGCCCTGCAAACGCTCCAGCGCCGCCAGCGCCTCGTCGAAACGACGCGACTCGTTCATCATCTCAGCTTCCAGCATCAGCGTCGCGGCTTCGTTACGCGGGTCGTCCGACATCGCACGCGTCATCCAGTCCTGCTGCTTTTCCGGTTCGCGCAGGCGCTGGGCCGCCCGGGCCGCGATCAGCGCAGACAAGCCCTTTGCCGTGCCAGCCTCGTAGGCTTCGCCGGCCTTCTTCATGGCCTGTCCGAAACGCCCCTCGAACAACAGTCGGACAGCGTCCTGGAACACCTGGCCGGCCTTTTCGCGGCGGCGGCGCTCGCGGTATTTCCGGACGCGCTGCGGCAGGCCGAAAGTCAGCGCCAGTGCCCGTGTCGCGCCGTAGAGCAGCAGGAACAGCCCGAGCAGCGCCAGGATGAACAGGTTCAGGCTGACTTCCGCGCGATAGGGCGGGAAAACCAGCAGGACATAGCCTTCGTTGACGCGCGCACCGAGCGCGACGGCAACCGCCAGCCCGAACAGGGCAAGAACCCAGAACAGGCCTTTCACTTCTTTTCCTTGCCGTTATGCAGGGTACGCAACGCCGCCTGGCTCTCGCCGAGGCTGGGCGCGACGACGTTGGTTTCGGTAGCCAGCAGTTGCTTCAGCGTTGCCTGGGCACCCTGCACGCCTTTGTCGCGGGTATCGAAATAGCTGCCCAGCACATCGTTGGCCGCCTTCAACTCGCTGCGATACGTCGCCTGATCGTGGGAAAAGAGCGCCAGACGGGCGTTGAGCAGGCGCAGCTTGAGGTTTTCGCGCAGGAAGAAAGCCTGCCCGGGCGCCAGCAACGGCGGCTCGTCGCGGTCGAAACGCTGGATGCGGATCAGGCCCTTCAATTCCTGCCAGATTTCACTGCCGGTCCGCTGCCACCAAGGCAGTACGGCATCCGTCTTGCCATTTTCGGCCTTTTCCGACGGTCGACCGTAACTGCCCAGCAGCAGCTTGTCGACACTGACAATGATCTGCTCCAGACGCAGGCTGATACCCGGCACATCGACGAAAGGCAGGGCATTCAGGCGCTCCAGATCCTTGGCCAGCGCCTTGCGCAGCGGCAGGAAGCGACTGTGATCAAGACGCGCAAGGCGGGCATCGGCAGTTTGCAGGGCGAGAATGGCGACCGGCACGTTGCCGGCCAGTTGCAGTTGCTGTCCAGCCAGCGTGATGGCCTGCTCGACTTCGAGCAGCGTCGCTTCCTCGCGGCTGCGCGAGACGTTTTCGTAGAGGCTCTGCAACGCAGCGCTTTGGCCCTCGTATTCGTCGAGTTTGCCTTCGAAGGCGCCGAGTTTTCCCTGCAGGGCATCGATTTGCTCGCGCAACAGCTTCTGCGCGCCGCGCTCTTCCTGGCTTGCCGCCGCCGCTTCCGCCAAACGGCGGGTGACTTGCTGCTCGCTTTCGGCGAGCCGCTGACGGGTCTCGAACCACTGCCAGCCGGCCAGCAACAAGGCAAGGACGGCAACGAGCAGGGCCAGGTTTTGCCGGGTCGATGGTACCGGCTTCGGGACGGGAATGGAGACGTTATCGTTTTCGGGCATCATGCCGGCCAATTATAAGCACCTAAGCCGGCAAGAATGCCAGCGTCGGCGGCGTCGGTAAGGATAATGTTGCCTAAACCCAAAGCCCTGGCGTTTTCGGCGATGCGGGCATGCGGCACGAAAACCGGGGTTTTTTGCAGGTGGGCGCGGCCTTCGGCATCCAGCAGATCGATCAGGTAGCGCAGGCCTTCGCTGCTCGACACGGTCAGCGCGTCGAGCTGGCCGGCACGCCAGGCGGCCAGCAATGGCGCCACGCCGCTAGCCGGCCCCGAACGATGGTAGCAGGTGATGCAATCGACCTCTGCGCCGCGGGCGCGCAGGGTTTCCGCCAGCAGCTCGCGGCCGCCATCACCGCGAAAGATGGCGACGCGCTGGCCGGCGACATGCTCTCCTGCCAGTTCAGGCAAGGCCAGCAGCGCCTCGGAATCGAAGCGCTCGCGCGGCGCGACGCAACCGGCAATGCCATGCGCCGCCAGTTCCTTGACCGTACCCTGGCCGACAGCGGCCGGCAGCAGGCCGGCCGGCCACGGGCCGCGCGCCAAAATGGCCGGCAGCGCATGGTCGACCGCATTGGGGCTGATGAAGACGGCCAGCGCATAATCCGTCAGTCGGGCCACGGCCGCGGCCAGTGGCTGCGGATCGGCGGCCGGCGCGATTTCGAGCAGCGGAAAAATCAGCGGCTGGCCGCCCTGTGCGGCGATGGCTGCCGCCAGCGCCCCGGCTTGCGCCCGTGGCCGAGTAACGACAATAGTTTTTCCGGCAAGCGGGCCGGTCGGGTTCATCGTCAGGCAGGTTTGCAGTGCGTGAGCTTTTGCAGGATGGCATCGGCGCCCTGGGCGAGCAGAGTTGCGGCAAGCTGGCGGCCAAGCGCTTCGTCGTCGGCGGGGTTACCGCGTAGTTCGCCGGCAACCATTTCCTTGCCGTCGGCGGTGGCGACGAAACCGCGCAGCCACAACTGGCCGCCGTCGATGATCGCGTAGCCGCCGAGCGGCACCTGGCAGCTGCCGCCCAAGGCGCGCGAGAAAGCGCGTTCGGCCTTGACGCAGTGGGCGGTTTCCGGATCGTTCAGCGGCGCGACGATGGCGACCATCGCGGCATCGCCGCTGACCAGTTCGATGCCGAGCGCGCCCTGCCCGGGGGCCGGCAGCGACTGTTCCGCGGTCAACACCGATTTGATGCGGTTTTCCAGGCCGAGGCGGATCAGGCCGGCGGCGGCGAGGATGATCGCGTCGTAGTCGCCGGCATCGAGCTTGCGCAGACGGGTGTCGAGATTGCCGCGCAGGCTCTTGATGATTAATTGCGGGTATTTGGCGCGCAGGATGGATTCGCGACGCAGGCTGGAGGTGCCGACGACGGCGCCGGCTGGCAGCTCGTCGAGGCCGGCATACTTGTTGGAGACGAAGGCATCGCGCGGATTTTCGCGGGCCGAGATGGCGGCCAGCACGAAGCCTTCCGGCATCACCATCGGCACGTCCTTCATCGAATGGACGGCGAGGTGGGCGCGGCCCTCCTCCATCGCCACTTCCAGTTCCTTGATGAACAGGCCCTTGCCGCCGATCTCGGCGAGCGGGCGGTCGAGAATCTGGTCGCCCTTGGTCGTCATGCCGAGAATGACAACTTCCGCACCCGGATTTAGACTGCTCAGACGGCCCTGGACATGCACGGCCTGCCACATGGCGAGGCGCGATTCGCGGGAGGCGATGATGATCTTGGAAGGAGCGGACATGGAACGGCACGCAGCAAGGGTTTCGAAGGCGGCAATCTTAGCATGAGCGATTCGGCAGCTTCTCCCACCCAGATCAAACCCGACGACCAGCGCCCGGAACATCCGGATTTCTGGTGCAAGCGTTTCGGCGCGGGTACCACCCCCTGGGATGCCGGCAAGGTGCCGGCCGCCTTTGCCGACTTCATCGCCCGCCAGCCGGCGCCGCTGAACACGCTGATCCCCGGTTGCGGTAGCGCTTGGGAAGCGGCCCATCTCGCCGAACTCGGCTGGCCGGTGACGGCGCTCGACTTCTCGCCGGCAGCCGTCGCCACGGCGCGAAAAATCCTGGGTAATGCCACGGTCGACCTCGTCTGCGACGATTTTTTCACCTTTGCGCCGCCTCGACCGTACCAATTGATCTACGAACGCGCCTTTCTCTGCGCCCTGCCGCGCAAGCTGTGGGGCGACTGGGGCCGGCGAGTTGCCGAACTGCTGCCCGGCGGCGGCCTGCTTGCCGGTTATTTCTTTCTCTGCGACCAGCCCAAAGGCCCGCCCTTCGGCATCCTGCCCGAGCAACTGGACGCGCTGCTGGCGCCGAATTTCGCGTGCATCGAAGATGCGGCGGTCGACGATTCGATCCCGGTGTTTGCCGGGCGCGAACGTTGGCAGGTGTGGCGACGGCGCTGAGCCAAGGCTGAAGGCTGGGGCAAGCCCAAGCAAGCGCTGGCCTACTTCGCCGAGACGGTCAGAACTCCCTGGGCTTGCTCGATATGGAATCCCTTGAGCACATTCTCATTCCAAGTAGCGCCTCGCCCTGCATATTCGGCATGATCGCGACTTCCACGTTACTTAGCCGGAACGTACCGAACACAATATTTTCGACAATGGCCTTGCATCCCTGCACGCTCCCGTTCGCCGTCGAAAACGTCTGAGCAACACAACTCGTAATACCTGCGCGCGAAGCTGTGTTCGAGGAAATCGCAACATTGGTGGCACCGGTATCGACCATGAATACGACCGGAAACCCATTGACTGCGCCGCCACTGAAGTAGTGTCCGTCTTTTGTTTGCGTTAATCGCAGCACTCCCGCACCACTTGGCGTTCGAGTATCGCTCGACTGCGTATTGAGTCCACTTGTACGGGCATCACTCGATTGCGCATTCTCAGTACTATAGGTAACGGAAAACCCATCCGGTGTATTTGCCGTTGATTTCAGTGCAACCTGGGTCGTTGCCATACCCCGCACCACGAGACCGCCATTCATCTGAACGCTCGCCCCGCCTGAAAACCCTCGTTGCAGATTGCACCAACGGGAAACCTCCCCTGCATGCAGTACCAAGTCATACTGCCCCACCGGCATTTGCAGGCTCGCAACGGACTCACTGCCTACCGCGACAGCCTGAAATTTCTGCGTCCCGTTCAAATCACCGAATACGGCCACAACCGGAAAACTATGACGATTGGCGATTTCCACTTTCGTCATTCGGCGTCCCCCATCGGCCGCCCCCTTATCAATGAAACGCTGAACGGTTCCCGATGGCGGAAAGGCGACGCAATTTTTCGGGTGATCCAGAATAGGCACCGACGAAGATGCACCAAACCAGCGATCCAGCCACTGTTTCGGTTGTCCATGATGAAACCCGTACCAGATCAAACCGCCAATTGCCACCCAAACGAACAGAGACCAGAGCGATGACCGCCCCCCGCCGCCCGGCGTTGGTTGATCGGCATCCGAATACCACCGTCGGCCATTGTTCGGCGGCCCATTAGCACCCTGGCGCGGACGGCGCCCGCCTCTGAACAGTTTTGGATCGTAGTAGCTATCCTTCAGATCCCTATCCTTGGCCCGTTCAATCCAATAATCACGATCCCACAAACCCATCGGCTTTTATCCCAATCCTGAACGGCATGCGTTTTGAATTGCCCATTTCATCATAGAAACCTGCGTGACGACAGCACACACCTTCTGGGATACCATCAAACTTGGCCCCTTCCACAAGCAAACCGTGAAAACCGACACCCCGCAGACCGTCTATCTCAAGGACTACACCCCGCCCACCTTCCTGGTCGACACCGTCGATCTCGATTTCGTCATCGAGACCGGCGGCACGACCGTCACCGCGACGCTGGCGATGCGCCGCAATCCGGCCGGTACGGCCAGATCGCTGGTGCTCGACGGCGAAGAGCTGGAAACCCTGTCGGTTGCGGTCGACGGCCGGAAAGTGCCGTTTTTGGCGACCGACAACACGCTGACCATCGCCGACGTGCCCGACGCCTTCACCTTGCAGACCGTCGTCCGCATCCAGCCCGAGACGAACACCCGCCTCTCCGGCCTCTATCGTTCCAAGGACGGCTATTTCACGCAATGCGAAGCGCAGGGTTTCCGCCGGATTTCCTGGTTTCTCGACCGCCCGGACGTAATGTCGACCTACACGGTGACGTTGCACGCCGACAAGGACAAACTGCCGGTGCTGCTGGCCAACGGCAACCCGATCGCCAGCGGCGATGAAACCGACGGCAAGCACTGGGCGCGCTGGGCCGACCCGTTCAAAAAGCCGGCCTACCTGTTCGCCGTCGTCGCCGGCAAGCTGGATGTGCTGCGCGACAGCTTCCGCACCGCCTCCGGCCGCGACGTGCAGCTCGCCATCTACGTCGAACCGGGCAAGCTCGACCAGTGTCCGCACGCGATGGCGGCGCTGCAGAAATCGATGCAATGGGACGAGGAACGCTTCGGTCTCGAATGCGATCTCGACCATTACATGATCGTCGCCGTCGGCGACTTCAATATGGGCGCCATGGAGAACA
>Ga0209202_1001362_pt1 | contig 15337 bp, 12 predicted proteins | sample AD_UKC032_MetaG_FD_184416 | JGI IMG/M metagenome (GOLD analysis project Ga0209202, IMG submission 184416) | Active sludge microbial communities of municipal wastewater-treating anaerobic digesters from USA - AD_UKC032_MetaG (SPAdes) (version 2) | ecosystem: Engineered > Bioreactor > Anaerobic >... | reverse complement strand
TGGGGGTCATAGTTAAGTTGGTTATAACGCCGGCCTGTCACGCCGGAGGGCAGGGGTTCAAGTCCCCTTGGCCCCGCCAGAAACTCGAAGGGAGTCAGCTTATTGCGGCTCCCTTTTTTTGTATAATACTTGCTTAGTCAGGGTGATTGACATAATCTATCGAGCATGTTTAATTAGTAGTAACCATATCGTTGAGAAAGAGATCGTTGAAGCGGTCTGTAATTATTCGGAGAAATTGAAACGCACATGAAAAAAATTTCTGATCTGTTTTTCTGGCGTAAGCCCGAATATATTCGTCGAGCAATATTTTCAATATTGTGCAAAGGGCGGAAGAGCGGTGTCTTAGATGATGCTTCCCGGAAGATGATCGAAAACATCCTCGACTTCACATCCGTTCTGGTCCGTGAAATTATGATTCCGCGGACGGATATTGTCTCGATCAATGTGGATGATGCACCGGAAGAAATTATTCGCGAGCTTACCGAATCTCGTTACACGCGCATTCCTGTTCATCGAGGATCGATTGACAATATCATCGGTATTGTGAATATTAAGGATCTGCTTAAGACGTGGTCGCAGAAAATGACAAGCGCCGATATATTGTCTCATCTGACCAAACCTTATTATATTCCTGAAACGAAAAACGCTCATTTGTTGTTTTATGAACTTAAAAACAACAAAAAACATATTGCCATTGTTATCGATGAATATGGGGGGACGTCGGGGCTTATAACCCTTGAGGATTTATTAGAAGAGATCGTTGGTGATATCTGGGATGAACATGAAGAAAATACTGATTCCGAAGATTTTATTCAGACTGTTGAAGGGGCTATTATCGTTAATGGACGCACCGAAATTGAAAAAATAGAAGAGTACCTGAATATTAACTTGGAAAGAGGCAGGTATGAAACGGTTAGCGGTCTAATTTTAAATACAGCTCGAAGAATCCCTCACCAAGGAGAAATTTTTCAAATAGAAGAAATGGAAATTACCATCGAAAGTGCAGACGAACGCAGCATTAAAAAAGTGAAAATAAAAAAAAGAGAAAATGATAATTTAAATGAAAAATAACAATTCAAAAGTGATGCCGGATCAGTCAGAGAAGAAGCTTAGCGGCACCAGTATTTTTTTTGCATTGCTTAGCGGGATTTTACTTTTTTTATCTTTCCCTAAATTTGGTCTGGGATTCATCGCCTGGATTGCCTTCGTGCCTTTGTTTATTGCTTTAAGGGATGTTTCTTTTCGCAGTGCGCTGTTTTTGGGGTGGATTTCAGGACTAACGGCTTATATTGGAATCCTCTATTGGATTACACATGTCGTTGTATATTACGGTCATCTGCCCTTATACCTGGGCGTGACGATCATGCTGCTCTTGGCTTTTTATTTGAGTCTTTATACCGCTTTATTTGCCGCAGGACTTGTTTATTTACGAAGATGGGTTCCTTTATATCTTGTTGTACCGGTATTATGGGTGTGTCTCGAATATCTCAAGTCAAAGTTATTTACCGGCTTTCCCTGGGAAAATGTAGGTTATTCCCAATTTAATAATTTATTTTTCATTCAAATTGCAGATATTGTGGGTGTCTTTGGGTTATCTTTCCTGATCCTCCTTTTAAACGTCGCTTTTTTTGAAATTTTTACAGAAAAATCGAAAAAGTCATTCGCACTGGCCGCAAGTGTGTTATTTCTATGGTTGGGTGTTTACGTGTATGGTGTATTGAGAATCAATCAAATCAATCAAGCCTTGAAAGATGCTTCCAGCATGGAGGTGTTGCTGATTCAGGGAAACATTGATCAGTCAATTAAATGGAACGAAAATTTTCAAAATGAAACCATCAAGATTTACGAAGAATTGTCTTTGCGTATCCCAATGGCCGATGGAGGTTTGATAATCTGGCCGGAGACTGCCGTGCCTTTTAGCTTCCAGGATAAGAATGATTTACAACGTCAAGTGAGAGATTTATCGGTCAAAACGAAAAGCTGGTTTATCTTTGGCTCTACGAGCTATGCGGCAGGAAGTGAGAAGACCGATTATTTTAACAGTGCATACCTACTCTCACCGCAAGGAGAAGTTCGCGGGAAATATGATAAAGTTCACCTTGTCCCCTACGGAGAATATGTACCTTTAAGAAAATTATTTCCTTTCATCAGTAGTCTGGCTGCAGGAATTGGCGATTTTACCACAGGAAAAGGATTCCATTCTTTGACCATGGACGACAGAAAAATCGGGGTGATGATCTGTTACGAAGGGATTTTGCCTGAAGCAGCCAGAATGTATAAAAATGCCTCAACCGAATTATTGGTCAACATTACAAACGACGCATGGTTCGGAAAAACATCGGCGCCTTACCAACACCTATCCATGTCTATTTTCAGAGCTGTGGAGACACGACTCTACCTCGTGCGAGCCGCCAATACAGGTATTTCCGCAATCGTTAATCCGACGGGAAAGATTCTTGCGCAAAGCGAGATATTTAAGAAAGATAAAATTCATGGTAGCATTAAATTCATCGCAATGCCGTCTTTTTACGCAAGATATGGCGATTTGCTGGTATGGGCATGTTTTATTTGCTTGGTTATTTTTTTCTTATGGGGTTTAAAAGGGAGGAAAAGAAATGTCCGTTGAAAACATACAGGAAGTCATTCATGATCTGAAAAAAAGAATTCAATATATCGGAGAATGTCTTTGACGTCGGCGAACTGGAATTAAAAGTTAAGGATCTGGAAATATTATCTACTAAAAAAGATTTCTGGGATTATCAGGAGAATGCCCGTGACATTCTGCAGAAGAAAACAAAATTATCTAACTCGCTCGATCAGTGGAAACGATTTCAAGGCCAGATCCAGGACATAGAAAACCTTTTGTCAATCGCTTCTGAAGAAAATGACGAACAGGTTCTTGACGATCTGGCGTCTGAGCTGGAACAGTTATCTTCAGACGTTAAACTGGAAGAACTCAAAATGCTGCTTTCCAGCGAGCAGGATCCGATGAATGCGATTATGTCCATTCATGCCGGCGCGGGAGGGACAGAAGCGCAGGACTGGGCGGAAATGATTTTACGCATGTATTTGCGCTGGGCTGAAAAAAGAAATTTTAAAACAAATATTATCGATTACCTGCCCGGAGATGAAGCAGGTGTCAAAAGCGTTTCGTTTACTGTGGAAGGCGAATATGCCTATGGCTATGCCAAGGCTGAAATTGGGATTCACCGTCTCGTTCGCATTTCTCCATTTGACGCGGGAGGTAGGCGTCATACCTCCTTTGCTTCCGTATTTGTTTATCCAGAGGTCGATGATGAAATTAAAATAGACATCAATGAGGACGATTTAAGAATCGACACCTTTCGATCGGGAGGCAAAGGCGGACAACATGTCAATAAAACAGATTCCGCAGTAAGAATCACACATTTGCCAACTGGCATTGTCGTGCAGTGTCAGAATGAAAGATCGCAACACAAAAATAAAGCGATGGCTATGAAATACCTTAAATCAAGGCTCTATGAAAGCGAACTCCAGAAGAAGAATGAAAAGCTGGATGAAGAAAATAAACTAAAAAAAGATATCGCCTGGGGCAGCCAGATTCGCTCCTATGTTTTGCACCCTTACAAAATGGTAAAAGATCATCGAACGGATCTGGAAATTGGCAACGCTCAAAAAGTGCTGGATGGCAATATTGATGATTTTATCCAGGCCTATCTGATGATGATCGGAAATGGGGGATCAAGTGCATCCGGTACCGGCAAGGTAATACAATGATAATATTTACGATTGTTGATATTGTTTTGGCATATAAATGAAATGTGCTATAAAGTCTTGCAAAAGTTGCCATGACATCGCTAACCTTGAAATTAAAAGCGTGACGATCAGTGATCAGAAATACGATGTCCTTATTGTCTACAACAGAAAAAATTCAGGAGACGCTATCTATGTCGAAATACAAAAAATATGTTGCATCAATATGTCCTATATTTAGTTTGAGTATTATAATCTTGTTGCTGACCGGTTTTCAGGTACACGCTGAAAACACATATAAAAATGATACCCTCCCGAGTCCGGTGATAGAGAATAAGAAACAAGATCAAGCCATCCAGGAGAAAGCCGTCAAGGCCGTAAAGAACATCCTGTTTGGTGAGCAGCAAGAAAATTCTTCGGATGATGATGAAAGCATAGAAGTTGAAGAAGAGCAGGACCTGATGGAAAATGCCCTTGAAATTCTAGAAGTAGCCGACAACTATTGGAAAAATGGTGATATAGAAAATACCTTGAATGAACTTGATAAAGCTTACGCGTTGCTTCTGGACACGAATGGCAATGTGGAAATTGCCAGGCAGAAGGATGATTTACGTCTTTTAATTTCCCGGCGCATTTTGACAGTTTACTCCTCCCAACAGACCCGTACTAACGGTAAGGGCAGCGAAATTCAACTTTTAATGAATGCGGATGTTGAAAAAGAAATTCGTTCATTTCAAGGTCATGAAAGGGAATTTTTTACATCCTCATATCAGCGTTCCGGAATGTACAAGGACATCATTGTTGATGAATTAAGAAAAGCAGGAGTACCTGAGGAACTATTCTGGCTTCCTCTGGTAGAAAGCGGTTTCAAGGCTAGCGCTTTGTCTAGCGCAAGAGCTCTTGGACTGTGGCAGTTTATTCCATCAACAGGTTATAAATTCGGTCTGACCCGCGATGAATGGACTGACGAACGTATGGATGTTTTGAAATCAACCCAGGCGGCCATCTCTTATCTAAAAGAACTTCACGCAATGTTTGGCGACTGGCTAACGGTGCTTGCGGCTTATAATTGTGGTGAAGGTAGAGTACTTCGCGTGATATCCAGGCAGCACATTAATTACTTTGATCGTTTCTGGGATCTCTACTCTCAATTACCAAATGAAACAGCACGCTATGTTCCCCGTTTTCTCGCGACATTACACATCATTAAGAACCCGGGTAAGTATGGTTTTGATCTACAGACCACAACAGACTCATCACTTAGATATGAAACAGTCAAAGTCAACAAAATGATGAAGTTGGCGGATGTGGCGTCTAAAATTGAAGTATCTGAAGATGCTATCAATCTACTCAACGCAGAACTTAGATATAAGATGACACCTAATCGCGAATACGAGCTCAAAATACCCAAGGACTCACTCCAGAAATTCAACCTCGTTTACAATGATATTCCGGATGCGGAAAAACCAACTATAAGCCGTAACACCTCTTCCGCCATTCGTTACATCCCTCCCTCTTCTCGCTACATCAAACACCGCGTTCGGCCTGGTGAAACAGTGGCATCTATTGCAAAGAGATATCGAGTATCCAGAAAAGCAATTTATAGCTCAAATCGTATTAATAAAAAGAAGAGATTGATGAAAGGTCAAATTATTCGAATTCCAGTTGATAACTTAGAAACTGCAAATATAAAACAAAAAACTTCCGGCAGTAAAAATGCTCGTAAAACAGCCGGCTCGGTAAAAATATATAAAGTTAAAAGAGGTGATTCTTTGTTTCGCATTGCACAACGCTTTAACGTTCCAGTGGACAAAATCAAGGAAATAAATAATTTAAAAACAAATTCTGTTCAAGCCGGACGGAAACTGAAGCTTCCCTGTGACGAATTAGGGAATAATGAGAAAGGGAAACAGGAGGCTCGGAGTTAAACATAAATAAGCAATGTTGCCAATAATCCTGATTTAATTGAATTGGGCAAGCAACCGTAAAAGTTCTCTTTCTTTTTGTTTCATTTTCAAGGTATTCGCTTTGGACGTGTTTACATGGTTATAGCCTAAAAGATGCAACAGTCCATGAATGATTAAGAAAAAGATTTCCTCATCGAAACTGAGATTGCCCTTATCCGCGTCTCTGATGGCTGTATCCACGGATATTACAACATCACCAAGCATGGCGGGATTAATGTCTCCGAATTCACCTTCTTGAAGAGAAAAAGAAATAACATTGGTGGGTCGGTCTTTGGATAGATATTGTTTATTAATACGCTGAATGCCTTCATCATCGACGAACGTGATACTGATTTCCTTATTCGCACAACCTGTCAATTTTAGAAGTTGGGTCACTTTAAATCGGATCTTGCGTTTGTCAATTTTAATTCGCTTCTGCTGATTTTCGACTTGCACTTTCATGGGACTCTTTTTTACCGTTTGTTTCTTTGGGGAATGTTTGCGGATATTCAACGCGATGATGAAAAATACCAGTCAAAATTCGGGTAAATGTTTCCGCAATGGTGTTAAGATTTTTCAGCGTTAACTCACAATCATCCAATTGACCGTCTGTGTATATACGCTCAATACGTTCCCGTACTAGTGATCGTATTCTCGCTGGTGTTGGATTCGAAAGTGTTCGTGAGGAGGCTTCAATGACATCACCCAGCATAACGAGTCCGGCCTCTTTGGTTTGCGGTTTCGGGCCGGGATAACGAAAATCACTTTCCGTTAGTGAACGAATGGATTCGTCCTTGTTCTTTTTGGCCTTTTCGTAAAAATAGCCAACAAGACTGGTACCGTGGTGTTCACGTATGATATTGATGATCGGCTGACCGAGTTTTACTTTCAAGGCCAATTCGTAACCTTCCTTGACATGGGAAATAATAATCAGGGAACTCATTTTTGGTGAGAGCTTGTCGTGACGATTGTCGTTGCCTTGCTGATTTTCAATATAGTAATGGGGTTTCGCTAATTTACCGATATCATGGTAATAGGCGCTGACCTTTGCTAGTAATGAATTCGCGCCGATGGCTTCGGCCGCAGCTTCAACCAAAGAGGCAACGATAATACTGTGGTGATAAGTGCCAGGCGCTTCGATAATCATTCTCTGAAAAAGCGGTTGATTGAGATTGGCCAGTTCCAACAACTTGATATAGGTAATAAAACCGAATAGACTTTCAAAAATGGGCGTGATGCCCGCAACTAGAATTCCAGTGATAATGCCACCGAGAAAGCCCATAAGCAGCCGTATCATTAAGTCATGAAGCAAATGGCCGGTTAAAAGATTCAAACAAACAATTGCGGCCATATTGGTAACCCCAAGAAAAACGCCAACCTTTAAAAAAGTAGAACGCTGACGGGTGTTGACGATATGATAGGAAGCAGCAACAGATCCTAAAAACGAAAAAAGCGGGAAAATAATATTTTCATCGAAAAGAAGACTGATGAGAAAGGATGTCAGGACACTGATGATCAAAGCCACGTTACGATTAACCAATATGGCGATAATCATGGCGCCACAGGCAAAGGGTATCGCAAAATAGCAGGCGTCAACCGGGATAGAAGGGAAAGCTCTGTTGATGGAAATAGAGATGAAGATTCCCGCTTTAACGAAAAATATCTGTAGAACAGCAACTATAGCAAAAACGAGAAAGTCCACATTGGAACGGGATGTTGTTTTCAGCCAGTTTCTGGTACGCCAGAAGTAGAGGAGTAATGTCAGAAAGAGGGCGGTGCAAAATATCCCCAAAACGACTGTTAGACGGGATATTTTATTGTCCGCAGAGGTTTTATAAAATGCATCAAGTTTGGCCAGTTCCAGATAACCGATTTTTTCTCCCTCTCGGACAATCATCTCATTTTTTTGAACTTGAAAATATACAGGTTTGACCTCCTCATTGATGGATAATATTTTCTTGTCTGTCGCCTCTTTATTGAAGGTGAGGTTGGGTTCAATAAGCTTTTTTAGAAGCGAAAAAGAAAATCGCCGGGCATCAATCTGATCACCTTTGAAAATGGCGTTCACTTTTTTAGATAATATCGGGTCAATATCGTTAATATTCAGAACAAATGATACATCCTTCAGATTTTCCTCTGACCGCGTAATCATATTAACGATAGTAATGCCTTTTTCACGTTCGTTTTTTTGCAAAACGCTCGAAGTAACTAAAGTATTGTCATAGAAAGAAGAAATGACCCTGGACAGTCTTTGTAAAAGATCATCCGAATAATTATTTGCTTGAAGAAAAGAAATTTCATGTTGTGTCAGAGAGACACCTAATGATTTTTCCAAAAGGGCTTTGTGCAGTTGTGATGCTTGCTGCCCCGAAACCAGCCTAAAAGAATTTCTGATTTTTTTTATGAGGGTAATGGCCATTTCGGCATCATGTTCATAGATCGGTCGCGTATTAATCGAAGCTTCATTTCTTTTTTGTTGTGTGGAATGGACGTCTTCGACCAGAAAATCACGATCCGCCTTGATGTTTTCCTGCGCAATCATACCATGGCGGTATTCCGGATTTGGATTATAGAGTTTAGGAGCTAGAAGCAGCGTTAATCCAACGCTTAAAAAAATGGCGATTGCCCAGCGCTGAAAAATGATATTATTTAAGAAATTGAAAGAAATTTTACTCTTTTCTTTCAATTTCCGAAAAGTTGAAAATATTTTTTGCGATGTGGAATTTAGATAATTCATATATCTTATTTATTTTTACTCGATTTATTGTCGATGTCCCACGAAGCGTAAGCAGAAATGACATCGGCAACGAGGGGATGACGAACCACGTCCACCTGCGAAAAATGTACAATACGCACTGCATCCACTCTTTTCAGGATTTTTTCGGCTTCAATCAAACCTGATGCTTTTTCCGTAGGCAGATCAATTTGCGTGATATCGCCCGTTACAACGGCTTTTGAATTAAAACCCAGTCGCGTTAAAAACATCTTCATCTGTTCGGAGGTCGTATTCTGGGCTTCATCCAGAATGATGAATGAGTCATTAAGCGTCCGTCCGCGCATGAACGCCAACGGTGCAACTTCAATCACTCCTCTGTTAATCATTACATTTGCCTTTTCCATGTCCACCATGTCATAGAGGGCGTCATATAGAGGACGTAAATAAGGATTGACCTTTTCGGCTAGATCACCCGGCAGAAAGCCCAGACGCTCACCCGCTTCTACTGCAGGCCTGGTCAGAATAATCCTTTGTACTTTCTTTTCCAGTAATTGTGACACGGCCATTGCCATTGCCAAGTAAGTTTTACCAGTACCGGCAGGTCCTATGGCCAGAACCATGTCGGCATTTCTCATGGAATCGATGTAAAGCCGCTGAGCAATGCTTTTGGGTGTGATCATGCGCTTCTTGGAAGATATAAAAACCGTATCCAGAAAGACTCGGGCTAGATCAAAATGGATATCTTCGGTCAGAATTCGATGCGCATAGTCGATATCAGAAAAGTGAATATGCCAGCCTTTTTCCATCATAACATAGAGTTGTTTGAGCAAAAGCGATATCTTTAGAACAATAGCTTCATTGCCGGTGATGGAAAGTTGATTGCCCCAAGGCTTAATTGAGACTTGTTCAAGCTTTTCGAGGAGCTTTAAATGATTGTCATGCTCGCCGCATAGATTTTTCAGCAAACTTTGATCCGCGAAGCATATTTTTTCTACCCGGATGCTTTTAGTTGCTTTTATCAAATGTCTTCGGCCTCTACAATATTAACCTAAACTCAATAGTATTGCCGTTTGTTTCCATGAGCAATAAGATATAACTTCTCTAACGCGAAGGCGTTTCCTATCATTATGAGACATTGAAAGCAATATAATTTATGCCTGTAAAAACAGGTGGGCAAAGACCTTCGCATTGCCCAACATATTGTCAATTGGACAGTTTTCATCAGGTTGATGCGCATACATATTTGTTTTGGACCAGACCGCTACCGGATAGCCCTTTTTGCGAAGATAGGAGGCAACGGTTCCCGAGCCAACCCCTCCCGCATAAGCTTTCAGGTGATAGATTTTCTCAATTGCTTCCTGTAAGGCATAAACGACAGGAGAATCCACAGACGTAGGATGTGTGGACTGAACGTATTGTTGCTGTGATACCTCGATTTTCACTGAAAATTTCTTTTCTACTTTTCGGGAAATCTTTTTGATCTCGCCCAGGACCTCCTGGAGATCGTATTGCGGTAGCACTCGGCAATCCATATAGAAGACGTCTTCGCCGGGAATGGTGTTGATGTTTCCTACATTTGCTTCTTTCTTCGTTGGTTCAAATGTGCTGACAGGAGGGTCAAAAAGCGGATCAACTGCATCGAAAATCTTGTAGAACTTCATTAATTTTGTTACCAGATGGGAAGCCGCCGAAAAAGCATTAATGCCCAGTTGGGGCTTACTACCATGGCATTGTTTGCCGGTTGTTTTAAAGCCCAACCAAAGAATGCTTTTTTCCGCAATCTCGATAAGCGAGCCTTCGGGATTTCCCGAATCTGGAACCACAATTAAATCATCGTGTCTGAAAATCTTTTCCGGCAAGTCTAGTACGTGGTACAATCCCTTACCGCCGGAAGTCTCCTCGTCTGCCACGAAGAAAAGACCAATGGAGGACGCAGGCATGATACCCTCGTCAATAAAAGCTTTGGCTGCAAAAATCGAGGCCACCATGTCCTGCTGGTTATCCTCTGTTCCTCGGCCATAGATATGGTTGTCTTTAACGTAGGCTGCGTAAGGCTCGGCGCTCCAAAGATTGAGTTCGCCCGGCGGAACAATGTCCAGATGCGTGATGATCCAAACGTTGCGGGTTTTATTTTTCCCTCCGATAGCGGTTAGAAAATTTGGTCGCAGGCCTGCAGAGACTCTTTCATCCGGTGCGTCATAATGGCGAAAAGAGTTAAAACCCAATTCGATAAGACATTCTTTTAGCATTTGAGCTTTCAGCATTTCGCCGTCGCCACCATTGATCGGACCGATAGCAGGTATGGCCGTCAGTGCTTTCTGCAGTTCAATCATATCATCTCGATAGGTGTCTATTCTACGGCAGATTTTATCAAAGATATTCTCGTCTATCATGAATTAGCCTTAAACTATTGTTGTGGTAAAATAAAAACAGGTTGTTCCCATTTTTCAGGCAATTTGCCGAATTGATCCGCGTCGCCTGCGATAATCGTCAGCCTTCTTTTTGCGTTCAGGTATTGACCAGCAACACGTTTTAAATCCTCACACGTCACAGCTTCAATTCTTTTCCGATAGTTGATCAGATAATCGTCTGGTAATTTCTCAAACGCAATAGTCATTTGTTGATAAGCAATCTGATCGGGCTGCTCAAAAGAGAAAATAAAACCATTGAGTAAAGATTTTTTTGCCCAGTCCATTTCATATTGAGAGACGGAACCAGCCACAACATCATCCAGGATGGAATTAATTAAGTGTAGCGCCTGAAAGGTCGATGCAGTTTTGGTAAAGGCATATGTTCCGAAAACACCGTAATTGCTGCGAGCACGATAAAAGCTGCCGGCGCTGTATGCCAGCCCTTCGTTATTACGGACAGCGCTAAATATTTTTGAAGGAAAGCCACCGCTGCCTATGATAAAATCAAGAATAGAAAAAGCGTAAAAATCCGGGTGATTTTTGCTGAGTGTGAATTCTCCGCTGACCAAGGTTGATTGCGGAATTTGTTTCCGTATAAAGAAAAGACCATGGCCTGATTCTTTTGGCGGCGGCGCAATACTGATGGCCTGCCGGGAATCTTTCCAGTGGCCGAAGTATTGCCGGATTTTATTGATAGCTTCTTCCTTAGAAATATCGCCGGAGAGGGCTAACATGATGTTGGCCGGAAAAAAATGTTCACGGTGAAAACCGATTAAATCATCGCGGGTGATTTGCTTCAGAGAGGTTGGCGTCGCATAACGTCCCCGAGGATCGGACGGATAAAGCAAGCGGTTGAATTCACGAAACGCAAATTTTTGGGGATTATCCGCTACCCTGCGCAGTTCTTCTTTTTTCAAAGATAGCGCCATTTGCAATTTATCTTCTTCAAATGCCGGTTGGATGAGTATCTGTGCAAGCAAATTCAGACAAACATCCAGATCGCTCTTCAAAAAAGAAAAATAAATAGAGGCGGAGTCAAGCGACATGGAAATGGAGGGCGAGACGGCCAGGAAATCCAAACGCTGATCAATCTCTGTACTGCTCAATTGTTTGGTGCCGCCCGTTCGCATTGTATAAGCGGTCAGTTCCGCTAAGCCTTCTTTACCTTGAGGATCATACAGCGATCCGGTACGCACCAGCGCAGATAACGAAACCAAGGGCATTTCGTCGTTCCGAAGATAAAACAAAACCATGCCGTTATCCAGCACAATGCGCTCGGCCTCCGGTACGCGAAAATCCAGCCCGGGATATTTTAATTTATCCGGTGAGATGAATTTTTGAGCCGCTGATGCACCGGACACAATCATTCCGCAAAGTAATAATAGCAGTCCGGTTATGCAATAGACATTAAATTTATTTTTCATTTTTACCCGTACTTGTATCTGCGTTTACTTTTTTGTTTAAGACTGCGATTGTCCGGTTTTCAACTGATAGATACTTTACGGCCGCTGTCTGAATATCCATTGCCGTTACTTTGTCAATGTGAGAAATATAGTTGGAAAAGTATCGGTAATCACCCAGAAGCAATTCGTAATAAGAAAGAAGGGAAGCCAGATCAGAATTGGAATCCAGACTTTTAACGTAGTCCATCTTCAATTGATTTTTGGCTTTGGACAGCTCCAAGTCCGTCACGGGACGAGTCTTTAATATTTCCAGTTCCCGAAAAATGGCCGCTTGGAGTTCATCGTTTGTGTGCGGATGGCGAGGGCGGGCCAAGATCGCAAACAGGTTCGCATACCTTGTAGCCGGCATACCGTTATGAACACTGATGCTGTCCCCGATTTGCATTTGCAACACCAGCTTGGAATACAAACGGCTGGTTCTACCTTTGCTTAAGATTGTTTCCAACACATCAAAAACATAGTCTTCAAAGGCAGGTGCGGTCGGCTTGTGATAACCAATGATCATCGACGGATTGGCATCAAACAAAACCTCCACTTTGCGTTCCCCGGTTTGTGGCGGTTCGGTGGGAATGGCGGTCGGTTGAAAATTGCCTTTAGGCATCCGTCCGAAATATTGATTAATCAGCTTTAGCGTTTTTGTACAATGAATGTCCCCAACGACGGCAATGATTATATTTTCCGGCGAAAGATATTTCTGGTGCATACGTCGAATGGCCGCTTGGCTGATATAGGTTAAATCCTGAGGGTAGCCTATAATAGGGACGCCATAAGGATGTACTTTATAGGCCGTGCTCATGAAGGATTCATAAAGTTTACCGTCAGGGTTGGTTTCTATACTCTGCCTTCTTTCTTCCAGGATAACATCGCGTTCCGTGTAGAATTCACGGAAGACGGGGTTAATAAGGCGGTCAGCTTCAATACGAGCCCAAAGCTCAATCTTATTGGCAGGTAGATTGACGTAGTACGTTGTTACATCCTGACCGGTAGATGCGTTCATTTCCAGGCCGCCGTTTTCCGTGTAGAGCCGGTCAATCTCGTTTGGGATATAGTACTCTCGGTGTTTATTCTGTAATTTTTTTAAACGCGAGGCAAGATTTTTGATACGTTTCTGGTCGGCTTTATTTTGCTGCATCCGCTCATTATCGAGCGCCTGTCCGATCTGCTCGATTTGCATGAGCAGTTTTTTTTCCGCTGCATAATTTTTCGTACCGATAGTCGTTGTGCCTTTAAACATCATGTGTTCCAGGACGTGCGCGGCACCGCTTTGTCCCTTGATTTCATCGACTGCTCCGACGCGGTAGCGGATATAAAGCGAAACAGTCGGGCTGAATTTGCGTTCGAGCATCAAAACGGTTAGACCATTATCCAGCTTGGCTTTAACGATCTTCTTTTCCAGGTCAATCGCCCATAATGGGGCTGACCAGTAAACAATGATCAATCCAATCAGCAGCAAACAAAACCTATTTCGTGTCAACATGATCGATCTCGCCGTTAGGTTTATTCGGGAAAAAGCGGAAAAATACATAAAGGATGCCAACAACACAAAACAAAATGATGAAAGAGGCCGCGAACAAAGTCATAACGAATTCCAGAGGGTTAGCCAATTTAAATGAACCCACCAGAATATCGATGCCGAACACTAAAAAAAACAATGATAACAAAAGAACAACTATATTTTTAATCCGGACTAGAATCGTCATGTCATAACCTTTTATTCTTTGGCAACGTTTTGAGCATCGCTTTGATCTTGCTGTAAACTTCGTAACTGAAATCATCATTGCGACAGCTCAAAAGTGAGTTGTTATGATATAGAGGTTCATGCTGAATGTCAAATGGTGAAGACATAAGAGCGTCGGTCCACATCCTTGTTCCGGGGATCGGTGAATATTCGGCAAGCACCGGCTTGGCCCCACACTTTAAAACAAAATCAATGCTCTGCATGACATCCGCGGTTTTCTGCCCGGGTATCCCACATAGAAGATAAACGCCGATATCGTCTGTTTTGTATCCAGCTTTTTTTAGATGAATGACAGCATTACGCAATTCTTCATTTTTAACTTTTCCACCCGTTTCTTTCTGAAGCTGAAAATCAGCAGTTTCAAAACCAAATCGAATGGTCCTAAAACCGGAATCGTAAAGAATCATACTTAATTTAGAGTCGATTTCTCTTAGATGTAGGCCATTGGGACAGTGAAAACGGCAAGCTAACTTCCGTCTTTTAGCTTCGTGAAGGAGAGGAATGATCATTTCTTCGGAAGAGACCAGAAGGGCGTCATCGTAAAAACTGAAATCGGTTACACCGAAATTCTTTTGCCAGTGTTCGATTTCATCCACCACTTTGAATGGATCACGCCTGATAAAGTTCTTTTGCAGGATATGCGATGAACAGTAACTACAACGATACGGACAACCGAGCGATGTGATGATCGGAACTTGGTAGATTTTGTGGAGTAAATCAAATGCCGGGTAGGGCAGGGCATCCAGATCGTCTTCATTAGGTTCGAAAATAATGTCTTCATCGAAAAGCTTTTGAAATATTTCCAGAATATTCTTTTCACCACGTCCGCAAATCACATAATCAGCGCCGGAATTAATAACGGCATGATCGTAACAGAGAGATGCATATTTACCGCCCAACACAACGGGAACTCCCGGCAGCATCTCTTTGACAATTTTAATGGCTTCAAAAACACCCGGATACCAATACGTCATCATTGAGGAAATCAAAACGATATCCGTCTCTGGATGAAGACCCAGTTCTACACGGAATACATCCGTGCCAATACCATAGCGGCAATAACTGCGTGGCAGCACTTTGAGACAGTCCGGTTTATCGATGACCTGACGGAAAAACCGGCCGTGGCCATAAAGATGGCGCTTGGGCATTTTGCCGCTTTTTTGCAGCATGAGCGAAGAATAGGGATCAAGACAATCAATATAGGAAATTCGGTGATTGTTGGCACGTAACAGACCGCCAATATATAAAAGTCCCAGTGGTTTTAGCCAGAAATCGTAAGCTGCAAAATCATAAATCCAGGGATTGATTAACAGAATATTCTTACTCATCTA
>Ga0209202_1001361_pt1 | contig 15340 bp, 23 predicted proteins | sample AD_UKC032_MetaG_FD_184416 | JGI IMG/M metagenome (GOLD analysis project Ga0209202, IMG submission 184416) | Active sludge microbial communities of municipal wastewater-treating anaerobic digesters from USA - AD_UKC032_MetaG (SPAdes) (version 2) | ecosystem: Engineered > Bioreactor > Anaerobic >... | reverse complement strand
ATTCCGCTCTCCACTGGGATCTCGTCAACACCGAACCCAAAACGGTCACAGCGCATATGACAAACGGGAAGAAAATTGTGATATACGAGCGAGGTATATTTAAAATCTGAGACAAGGAGACCGTATCCTCATGAAAGTAGATTTTTATTGCTGGAACAAATGAACCACCTGCCGGAAAGCGAGAGAGTTCCTTTCGCAAAAGAAAGTGGAGTTAATCGACCGTGATTTTTTTAAAGATCCCTTCACCTCCGATGAGATCACGATGCTACTTCAGGGAAGCAAACCCGCCGATATGTTCAATTTCCGCAGCCCCAGCTTCAAGAAACTGGAATTGGAACGGGATCAACTCAAAAGCGAGGATTTGATCAAACTCATGCTCAAAGAACCTCGTCTCATTCGCCGTCCTGTTGTGAGAATCGGCCGGAAAGTATATTTTGGCGCTTCGGCTGAAACCCTGGCGGACATTATAAAATCTTGAAAATATTCCGGATTGAGCAATGTAGTGGACTATCGCCGGAACGCTATGAGGGAATTAAACAATTCAGCGTGAAACAGGATTAATTTTCTGATAAAGAATGTACGCGGTTTCCGCATATCCATGAGCAGTTCATAAATTGATCATTAAAAAGTTTCTGAATCAGATAAATAGGCTTTGTCGGAAAAGAAATTTACATCAGTTTGAACAAAACTTTACGAAGGAGGCTATCAATGGGTATTCTATCTTGGATCGTCATGGGGTTAATCGTTGGAATACTCGCAAAAGTGATCATGCCGGGCACGGGGCCCGGAGGAATTATCACGACAATTTTATTAGGCATAGTGGGTGCTTTTGTCGGCGGGTACATTGGAACCTTTCTTGGGCTCGGGTCTGTTACAGGATTTAATACAGGAAGCTTCCTGCTGGCTATCGGCGGTGCGCTTCTCATTCTGATACTGTATCGCATTCTCAGAAAATAATACACCCTAAAGGAGGTCGTCATGAGCGAATACAAAATCGCCGTTATCGTCGGAAGCCTGCGCAAGGATTCATTCAACCTTAAATTGGCCAACGCAGTTGTAAGACTGGCGCCAACTTTTTAAACTGTAACTTTTTTGGAAAGAATGATCACATGAAATATCTCACGGCTATCGAAGCGAAACAATTTGCTGAAAAATGGCTGCCGGCCTGGTCCGGCAACAATCCCGAACGGCTGGCAGACTTCTATTCTGATGACGCCTTTTATCTTGATCCGGGCATTCCAAATGGCGTTCAAGGAAAAAATAATTTACTGGCTCACTTTCGCAAGTTACTGTCCGTTAATCCCCATTGGATTTGGACGCAAATTGAAGGCATCCCCATGGAGGATGGATTTCTGAACAAGTGGCGCGCCCGGATTCCGGTAGGGCCCGTAACACTTGAGATCGTCGGCGTTTGTTTTGTACAATTGAACGACGCCGGTAAGATTCGCCGCAATGAGGTGTATTTCGACCGTTCCCTTCTTCTTGCCGAAATCGCGAAGCTCAAGCAGAACAAACTGGCCGGGCGCTGAGACAGGCATAAGTTAACGGGATCGTCTTTCACTTTATATGGGAGTTCACATTTAATGTGGGCTGCGTGAGGCGGAAAATTGAAAATATAATTTCAGCCCAAGATATCCTGATTTTTGTTGGCTCCTTTGAGACAAATAAAAGGCATCTCCATGAATCCAAAAATGTTTAAAATGTAATTGTTGGAGGACTATCATATGAAGACCGAATCCGGAAATATCAGGGCGCAGGACGGGACATCCATTTACTGGAAGGGATGGGTGCCGGACAATTCCCCCAAAGCTATGGTGCATGTGATACATGGCTATGCAGAGCACATTGACCGCTACGGAAATGTAGTCAATGAACTTCTCCCGGCTGGTTACGCCGTCTTCGGAACTGACCACCGGGGGCATGGTAAAAGCCAGGGGAAACGAGGACACGTTAAAAGTTTTCAAGAATTCATCGATGATGAAAAGCAGTTCCGCCGTGACGTGATCAGGGCGCGGTTTCCCGGAATCCCGTACTTTGTCCTCGGTCATTCCATGGGAAGTCTCATCGCGATGAATTATGTTGAGCAAAACGCGGAGGATGTCAAGGGGCTTGTCTTATCTGGAACTGGATCTCAACCGGGAACGGACATACCCAAGATTCTCCTTACCTTGACGAAAATCCTCTCCAAGATACTACCGGCCGCACATGTGAAATCACCGCTGCCGCCCGAATTTATATCCAGGGACATGGCTGTGGTCAAGGCGTATATTGATGATCCCCTGGTGTATAACGTTATCACGCCAAGACTCGCCCATGAGATGAACCGGTATGTGGTCATCGGCGCCCAAAACGCCTTCAAAATCAAAATACCGGTTCTTATTCAGCTCGGGTCACGGGATACCGCCTTTTCCGGGCAAAAGGAACTCTATGAGATGATCGGAGCAAAGGACAAGACGTTCAAGCAATATGAGGGTCTTAAGCATGAGGTTTACAACGAACTGGTCGCCGACCGGGTAAAGGTGTTGACCGATCTGCGGAGCTGGTTGGATCGACATGTGTAACAGTGTGCCTTTTCCCTCTGTTATGCCATCATGACTTTAATTTTTTGTAAAAAAGCATCTGGATCGCTCGTGTTAAGCGCAATCACTTCGCCGGGACAGACAGCACTTTTGTCCTGAGTCAGGATGTTGGCCGCAACGTCAAAAGCCGTCAGTGCGACACCGTTATTTTCCAGGAATTGTTTGGCCGGCAGTGACACGACCCTCGTGAAGATCCCGGCAATCATACCGGATTGGACGATCAGCCTGGCTGCGGCAAGTCCTATCACTTTATCATGCAAAATCAATCCGGACTTCCCTTGAAATTTTTCCAGAGCGTCCCATAAAGGACGCAGACCACCGCCACAAGCAGAATAGATCAGCTTTTCACCTTCCAAGAGCGCTAGGGAATATCGGGTAAAATCCGGTATCAGCATAAATATTTTTTGATAGGTTTCGTGGTTAAATCAATCAGCAGCCATTTATCATCTACAATACGCATCATTGCCGGTCAGGATATCTTATATTCAGAGAAGCCTGATCTCAAAGAAATCCAGTTTGCCCCGAAGGATATTTTCTATGTGTTCTTGGGCGTCCGTCCTAAAACGAAGACAAACGCCACAATCGGAACTGAGATGACGTGGCACGGGAATTAACTTGCAGGTAATTTTTTCGGCTTTGATCAATTTTTCCGCTCGTAGCGCGTGGCTTACAGATTCAAAAAGGACAACGCCTGAAGATTCTTTTTGCGTCATGACTAAAGCCTATTTCCTTTTTGAAGTAAATCTCTCACCGCTGCGGCTGCCGTATCAATATCTTTTTCGCTATGGAAAAAGCCGAAACTGAAACGTACCGTGCCCTGCGAAAATGTTCCAATTGTTTTGTGAGCCGCCGGCGCGCAATGCAGACCCGGCCGGCACATGATCCCCCATTTTTCTTCAAAATAGAGAGCGGCATCCGATGGTGTGATATTCTTCAAGTTAAAGGAAACCACGGCAGTTTGTTGTTGGGCATCATTTGGTCCGTAAATGGTCACTTGGTCTTTCTCTTCTTGTAATTGTTGAAGAAAGCGAAATGTTAGTTGTTCCTCTTTCGCGCGAACAGCTTCTATCGTCTGCTCCAGGATAAAAGATACTCCCGCACCAAGGCCGGTAAGGCCAATGGCGTTAGGCGTTCCGCTTTCATACTTGTCCGGCATAAACTCCGGTTGCGCTTCAAACTCAGAGCGGCTGCCCGTCCCGCCGCGCATCAAAGGCGCAATCTGCTGATCGAGACCTTCTCGAATATAGAGGCCTCCTGTGCCCTGAGGGCCATAGAGAGATTTGTGACCGGTGAAGGCCAGAAGATCAATGGACATCTTCTTGACATCAACGGGCAACGCGCCTGCTGTCTGGGCCGCATCCACACACAACAAAACATCTCCCCGTTTGCTGGTCACCTTCCCGATATCTTCAATCGGCATGATGGTGCCTGTCACATTAGAGGCATGGGTCATGACAACTAATTTTGTGTTTTTCTGCAAAGCGCGGTGAACATCATTCGGATCAAGCTCGCCTTGCAATGAGCACGGAATAACCGACAATTCGACGCCTTGCGACTGGAGAAAACGCAGCGGCCGCATGACGGAATTATGTTCCATGCTGGTTGTAACAACATGATCGCCTTTTTTAAGCAGACCAAACAAGACGATGTTAAGAGCCTCGGTTATATTTTTGGTGAAGGCGATGCGCAGAGGGTCTTCTATATTGAAGAGACGAGCCAGCTTTTCCCTGGTTTCGAAAACCACCCGTCCTGCATCAATGGAAAGCCCATGGCCCGAGCGTCCGGGAGATGCGCCGATGGTCTGAGAATAATTAATCATCGCCGCAAGCATTACTTCCGGTTTCGGAAATGACGTTGCAGCGTTATCAAGATAAATTATTTTCATTGAAACTTTCCATCAGACGGTGATCTTTTATAACTTGGCCGTCCGCATGATAATATCCGGCCCTTAAGAAAGGACGGCCCACCAAAGCTAAACAAAATCTTATTAACCCAAAATAACGCCATATAATTTTTCCTAGCTTGTAATATCTATTGCTTCCACGCTTCAAAATAAAATGGAAAACCTCTTTATCCTTTAGCACATTCCAGGAAAATAGTGCAAAGCAGTATATTGAAATAGTTCTAAAATATCTACCTATGATCTCGAACATTTATTGACAATACTTCCAACAAACTTGACACCAACTGAAATGATTTTTATAAATGTGAAACATATCGGATTTGCATGAATAGACAATAGAAACATGGAATAATACATCCGAATATATTCCATTTAGTTATTTGACTTATTCTTCCTGATCACATATATGCATCGCAGCAGAATGATTATTATCCAATGAGAGGAGAATATATGGCTGAAAATTTAGCAAACAAAGAATGGGAGCCGAAAATCGCTGCCATCGTCTGCAACTGGTGTACATACGCGGGAGCCGATCTGGCCGGTATCAGCAGGATTCAGTATCCGCCAAATGTCCGGATCATCCGCGTTCCCTGCACGGGAAGAATCAATCCTTTTTATATCGTCAAGGCCCTTCAAGAAGGTGCTGACGGCGTTCTCGTGTCCGGTTGTCATCCGGGTGAATGCCATTATATATCGGGAAATCTGGTGGCGCGCCGCAAGTTTGCGACCTTGAAAAGTTTTCTGAACTACATTGGTGTGGAAGGCGACCGCACCATTTTTACCTGGGTGTCTGCCTCCGAAGGCGACCGTTTTGCCCAGGTCATCAGGGGGGTGACAGCTAAGGTCCGAGCGCTGGGGCCTGCTAATAAATTGGTCAAGAAAATTTGAACTGCAAAACACAGATTAAATAGATACGCTCGTCAATGGGACTATAAGGAGGATCATAAATGCTGACAGTTACAGACAAGGCCTCGGAAATCATCAAGGATTTTCTGAAGGATAAAAAAGCGGATGCGTCGATCCGCGTGTTTTTGAACAATGGATGTTCCGGATCCTCTTTGGGCATGGCTTTGGATGAAACCCGGAACGAAACAGATGAAGTGATTCAAACCAGCGGAACAACCTTCGTCATTGAAAAAGACCTTCTAAACCAGGTCAAACCGATAAACATCGATTTTATCACAACACCTCAGGGCGCCGGTTTTAAGTTGACATCCAATCTGCCCGAAGACGGTGGTTGCGGTTCTTGCAGTTGCCATTAAATCCCACGGGGGGGGGGGGGGGGGGGGTGATTCTTCTCACCCCCCGTTTTTGTATCATGACGGAAAACAAACCAATCACAAATAAACTCCATGGTGCTGACAAGTTGCAGGCCGGGGGAAAACATCCTGAGGCAATTTTGTGCCTGAACGTGGATATTGAAAGATATTTTAAATACATTGAAATTCAATCAGATTATTTAAAGATTCTCTTCTTCAAGACTATCTTGAAAATTGTTCATTCCGGCTTTCGACAAGATTTATCATTTGGATCGGTTATTGAAGGCAATACTTTTTCCGGTGGAGATGCGGAAGTAACTGGCGATCACTGCATAAGAATCAACTCTCATCGATTGAAACAATATGAAGAAAATGTTGCGATGGCTCTTCTTGCCCATGAACTTGCCCATGATCATCTCCAGCATTTCAAGAATTGGAAAAACAGTTTAGAAAATGAATACAAGGCCGACAATCTGGCAAGACAATGGGGATTTAATATCGACCGGTTTCGCAAGATAAGCGGGCCGCCTCGCATCAACAGCCGGTTGCTGCAAATCACCATCATAAATTAAAAACCGTTCCTTTGAAATCAAGCATCATACGACCGCCCAGTGTCAGATGCCTTGTACGGTAATCACCAATAGTTCCTTGACTTTTCACCCCTTTAAGAGCAAAATTGGAACAACGTATCATGAAGGAAAGGAGGACATCATGAAGTACGGCGCAAGAAATCAGATTGTCGGGAAAGTGGACAGCATCAAGAAAGGGACTGTCATGTGTGAGGTCAAGTTAAAGGATGTTACCTGTGATTACATGGAATCGGTTATGACCATGAACTCTCTGAAAGAACTGGGTATCAAGAAGGGAGACAAAGTCAGAATTGTGGTCAAGGCAGTAAATGTTCTGTTGGTCAAAGAATGACGCCAGATCAGCACATCATCATTCAGCAGCGGCGATTGAGTTGGGCATCAATTGCCGTTTTTATTTTCCTGCCTTATCGGGATTTGCTGTTTCCTTATTGTCACCCACCTTGCGGAAGAAGGGACGGATGGCGACGGGAATCAGGAAAGACAAAACGGCAATGACAATGCCGATGATCAGACCGCGGACGTTTCCCCGAAGGATCAATTCACCCAGCGAACTGCCGAAAGCCACAAAGGCGATGCAGGCCGGAAGCATAAAAACGAAAGTGCTCCACAGATAGTGACGAAAGGGGATCGGGGTGAGGCCGAAAAGGTAATTGAGCAGGTTGAAAGGAAAAACGGGAATCAGGCGGGTGAAGGCAACGGCTTTCCAGCCATGCACGGCCACTTTATCCTGAAGCCAGTCCCAGCGTTCTTCCGGGACTTTGGCTTTAACGGCATTCTGAAACAGATAACGGGACAGAAAGAAAGGCAGGCAGGCTCCGATCGTCGCCCCGGAAATGGAAAAGATCACACCCCAGACCGGTCCCCAGAAAAACCCCGCCGCCAGGGTGAGCGGAATGCTTGGCAGAAACAATGACGGCGCTATGGCATAGATGCAAAGAAAAATAAGGGGAGCCGCAACGGGGTAGCGCGCAAGAAGAGCCGTCAACGCATCCGCTGAGAAAATATTCCGCCCCGTCAGATAGACGCCACCTGCAACCAGCAGCAATATCAGAAGGGCAACGATAAATTTTACGGTTTTAACTTTGGCCGTTGTCGCCAGCATAAAACGATTGGTCCACTGGGCGGGCATGGAAGCGACTTTCTCACGGGGCGCCCGGCCGCTTAGACCCTCCAGCAGATGGATCGATTTCACCCCCCGGTTGAGAAACCGGTTCTGGCAGCCGAAGCAATAAGTTACCAGCGTCTTCCCCTTTGCCTGTCCGACAATCCGGTCAAGAAAACGGTCGGCCAGCGCAGGAGCGGAGGAACTGACACCGCCGCCATTGCCGCAGCACAGAGCGGCGGGTGGTTCGGAAGAACCGGATTTGGTGTCCGCATTAGATGTCGGGAGCTGACTGAAAACTCCCTTTGCCTTCGTCATCACTTCGTTCCAACGTGAGGACGGGCAGGGGTGATGAAGATAGGCCGCTTGCGGCCAGTTTTTTTCAAAGATATCCGCAGACAGCACATCGAGAATGAAAACAACTTCAATCTCTTTCAGATGTACTGACAAAAGCTTATAACAGTTGAGGCAGCCGGTAATCACCTGTTTGACGCCGTGATCACAAAGGCACTTGTTGATGTCCTGCAGAGCGGCTAGTGCGGTATCGGTGTCTCCGAGTCCATAGACAGGATCATAGCAGCAATCGAGTGCCAGACCTACTTTTTGGCGCAAACGGCCGCTCAGCGCTTTGCGAATCTTGCCGATCAGATCAGGACGGTTTGCGGCCAGAGTGCAGCCCGGCCAGAACACGGTCTCGGCGCTTCCATAAAAAGAAAAAGGGAACCCGTGACCGGCTTTTGCAAATCCCTTCGCGCCGCTTAACGCCTTTTGCACCGGCGGCGGAACCTGATTTTCCCGGATCAGCCGCTCCTTGGTTTCAAAGAAAGCAGAGGAAGGCGACAGATCCAGCGGGCATACCGAATCGCACCGGCGGCAGAAGGTGCAATAAAAAGAAACCTCCGACCGCCCGGCAAGAATTTCATCTGGTGTTCCAAACTCAGACAAAAAAGGGCAGGCATCCTTGCAGATGCCGCACCCTGTACATTTGTCCAGAAAATCGCCCACGGTTTATTTCACTTTTCCAATAGGATAGCCTGCTTCGTCCCAAGCCTTGATTCCGCCTGGATAACGGTACACATTCTTATAGCCGAGCTTTACGGCCCACATGGCGCCGTTGTGGCTCCGGGTGCATTTCACGAAACCGCAGTAGAAAACTATGAGACGGTCTTTATCGGGGCCCAGAAGTTTCTCCAGATCGGATTTGGTTTTGTCGTCAATGGTTGTCATTTCGGGGATGGGAAACAGCATCTGGACAGCGCCGGGAACGTGCTGCTTTTTATAGCTGTCTTCAAAGGGCATGGTGTCCACAATCAGCATAGCTTTTTTCTGATCGATCCAACTCTTCAGTTCCTGTGTGCCCAGAACCTTATACCCCCCTCTTTGCACTTCTGCGAGGAAAGTCAGAGCGATCTTCTCCGTATCCAATTCCTTGGTTCCCCATGCCGCCATGGCGCCTCCGGCCAAACCCAATACCAGCAGGGCCGCAACTAAAACACTCAACATTCTTTTCTTGAACTTCATACTTTCTTCTCCTTTCGTATATTAAATTAGGCTTCTCTTTGAAACCATCCAGCTATTCTTGATACTCTTGAAAAAGAACTATCCTGTGCATGCTCCGTTTTTGCCTATTCGCGTTTGCCGCCATCTGACAATGTAAAGGTAGGGCATCACCACACCTATGAGCAGGAGGTCTCGGTAAAACGCCGCCCGCAGACCTGCCTGCTTATCCAGCTCTTCAGCCCCGAAACATCCGCAATCGACGTTCAGGTTCCCCAAAACGCCGTAACCGAGCACAAAAACAAACATAGCCAAAAGAATCGTAATCAGGTGATAGCCCCAGATCTGGTCAAAGATCAGGGCAATGCCGGCAATGATCTCAACAATCGGCAGACCGATTGCGACGACAGGAAGAAGAACGTCGGGCACAAGGTCGTAAGTCGAAATCGTGGCGGCAAAGGCTTTGGGGTCGAAGAGCTTCATCACTCCGCCGTAGATAAAGAGGGCGGCCAGGACAAAACGGATAATCCTGTAAGGCCAGGGATTAGCCATAACCTTATCGAAAAAGTCTTTTATTCTCTTGAAATAAGCATCATCTCTCATTGATTATTCCTGTTTCGTTTAAAAATTTCATGGTCTGTAACATCGCGGTCCGTTTTCTGTTTCTTTCATAAAATTGTTTGAGATCCTCTGCTTCATCAATATCCGGCCACGCCTCCAGTTGTGCGGATGAAAGGCCTGCTTTTGCAACCTGCTTGAGCGTATCCTCCAAAACTTCGGCCGTGCTCCAGGAAATGTCGGAAAACATCGACCGGCAAAGTCCGGCGCTTTTACAGCCGACCAGATAATAACCGCCGTCCGCGCAAGGGCCGAAAACGACATCCACTGACGTGAGCTTGTCAAAGGCCTCGTTCACCAGTCGGTCCGGCAGATCGGGGCTATCGCTTCCAATAAGAACGCAACGTTCAAAGCCCAGCGCAAAAACATCCTGAAAGGCAAAGTACATGCGCTCACCGATATCTGTCCCCCACTGCCGGATCAGGCGCAGCCCGGGAAAATCAGGAAATACGGCATTTTCAGGTCCAGAGTATACCATAATCTTTTCGGCGTTAACCTCACGAGCAATCTGCGCAAGATCCGCAAGAAAGCGCCGGTAAAGCTCGTAAGTCATCTCTGCCCCCAGCGTTTCGGCAATGCGTGTTTTTACCGCACCTCGTTCGGGGTATCTCAAAAACAGGATAAGCGCATCTTTATTCACCGGGCGAACACCTCGATAAAATCGACGAAGCCTGCTGCCTTCTCGCCGGTGTTGTCCGCGTCACCCATGATCGCCAGTCTTGCTTCCGCCGGCGGATCAACGCCAAAGGCTTTGCGGTAATCCTCAAGCGCGTTGACCCGCTCTTCTATCCACTGCCCGACACGCTCCGTGCCCTTCTGTTGAAGAATCATCTGCGTCTTTGCCGTGTAAGGATTCGGCAAAATACGGTCGGTATATTTTTTGTTTGCCCAGATGTAATTGAGGCTACTGTGCGGCGGGTATTCGCCATAGAAGAGCTTCAGGGCCTTATACTGGGCCTGCTCCCATACACCGGCCTTTTCCGGATCATATTTAAATATTACATAAATGCGCAGCGGATAGTCGTCGCCTGCCTTCTTTTTTTCGTCGCCTGCCTGATAAATGTTGGAAACTTTCCATTTCCATTTAACCATCGGTGTTTTGTAGATATTGAAACTCCGGTTATAAATGATGCCGGACGCGGAGCGATCCGCCTGCGCCATCAGAACATTCGTCCCGCCTTCATTCTGAATACTATATGTACTGTGGCGCAGTATCTTGGGAAACGTTTGCGGTTTCCAGTTTTCCAGCGTGTTGAAGTCTTCGCGAAAACTCTGATCGGTCATCTGTGCGGTAAGAGGCGCAGCACTTAACATCGAAATAGCCGCAAAAATAATCAGAAACCTGTTCATCTTAATTCCCGTTGTTCGTGATAATAATACTTCACCAACCGCTCAGCCGGCATGCCCAGAAGATAAAGCGTCTGAAGCATCCAGTTTCTTAAAATGGTATAAAACACGCCGTCCTTATCCCACTTTCGCGAGGATGTCTTTACGGCATCTTGCAGAATGATAATACGCCATCCTTTTCGCTTGATGCGCTTCATCAGTTCTATGTCTTCCATCAGAGGAATCTCAGGGTAGCCACCCATTTCCTGAAAGTAGCTGCGCAACATAAAGATCGCCTGGTCACCGTAAGGCACGCGCGTCAGGCGGTGCTTTAAGGAAGCGCAACGGCTGATAATCCGGAAGATCCGCCGGCTGTTTTGAATGTCTAGATTAAAAGCACCGCCAACAAAACGTCCAGAGCAAAGAGCTGTTGTTATTTTCGCAAACGCGTTTTGCGGCAGGAGTGTATCCGCGTGTAGAAAAAGAAGGATATCTCCGGACGCGCGGCCCGCTCCCGCATTCATCTGCGCTGCCCTGCCCTTTGGCGCCGTCAGGGTTATCACGCCAGAATCCGAAACATTCCTGATCGTGCTGCCTGCCGGGTCGCCGTCCACGACAATGACTTCGTATGATACACCAGCAGAGACGACATTCAGTAAATTCAGCACTTCGTTGATTTTCTGGCCTTCGCGAAGAACCGGGATGACTGCGGATATTTTCATGTCACTACGCTCCCGTGGTCGCTCCCTGGCAAGATGAACCGCATCCAGCCGCGCAAATGTAAGCGTGAATTATGAACTGTAGAAATGAGATGGCCCATCCAGAACACCACAGTTGCTTTCCTGAAACAAGGTATGACATCTGGCAATCGTGTGCCCCCTGCCTGTTTCCGTTCTTACTGCCGTATCTCGGGGATTGGCCCCCATTTCCGCCCAAAACAGATTGGCCCCGGCTATTGCTCCGAGAGTGCATGGTTCGTGGGTGCAGTTTCCCAAAACCGTTCTCGGGATGGACAGGCGAGTGACCGCCACAATCTGGGCCATCCGCAACTCGCTGATCATGCCATTTTTCGCCAGTTCGGTTCCGTATATTGCAATCCGTCGTGCGGCCCCGCTATAAGCAGGATTGATTGATCCGGTATAAATAATCATCTCAGCTATCTCCTCGTTCGTATGCTCCGGCCCCACAGGCTCCACACAGGTGCCAACCTTCAGCCCAGCCTCCTGAAAATTCCGGATGCTTTCCCGACGTCTCTCTGGAGGAATACCTGTGTCTGTACCTTCGCGAAGCCTCAGGGCATGATATACCCCAACAAACCCTGCTTCTTTCATTTTGAAGGCATTAGCGAGAGACTGGTCGCCCACATTAGCAATCAATGTCGTTTGAGGTTTCAGATTTTTCTTCACTTCCTGAGAAATCTCCAGGAAGTGTCCGAAAGGATAATGGGCCGTAGTCATGAGGAAGATGGCATTAGCCCCTTCCGCCTCCAGTTGTCGGGCGTTGGATACTGCCTCTTCCGGGGTAATTTGCGTTTCCTGATTGAAAATGCCGTTTGTTTCAGCAAAAGAGCAGAAAAGGCAGTTTCGAGAACAGGGGGCAAGATTAAGCGCAAACTGTGCATGCACTTCCGCCCGGTTTTCCGTAAGTTCCCTGGAGATGCGATTGGCTTCCGCCATGATCCGATATGTGACGACTGAATGAGGAGGATATTCCAGACATTGAATAATCTCTTCTTTGGAAAATACACCTCTATCCTTTGATTTCTTAATAATGTCTCCCGCTTGCAAAATATACGATCCCTTCTGATAGATGAATACATTTTTACTGGCGGGTTAGTATCATTAAGTTCCCGTCTTCCGCAAATGAATAAAAGTAATAAAACTTCTATGGTTATTACTATTATTCATTGGATATGACCCGCTAAATACGTTATTCGCTACAACTGCATACGAAAGAGATATTTAAAAGGAATCAGCATCAATGAAGGCAGGGGTTGAACCATTAGTGAATGACGGCTTTGACGGGGAGGCAAACAAGCGCACCTTAAATTACATCCAATCCCAGCGGGAAAAGGGAAAGAATATTGTTGGAATTTATTGCGGTTATGCCCCCCTGGAGTTGATCCGCGCGGCCAATGCGGCGCCTGCAGTTTTGTGTGCCTTTGCCAATAAAACCATAGAGGCTGCGGAAACCGTCCTTCCCGCCAATCTCTGCCCTCTTATTAAATCCAGTTACGGTTTTATCAAAACCGACACCTGTTCTTTCTTTGCCCTATCGGAAGCAGTCATTGCCGAGACCACTTGTGACGGCAAGAAAAAAATGTTTGAACTGATCTCTCACATCAAACCCATGCATGTCATGGATCTTCCACAACTTCCAGATCAAAAGGAAGCCTTGAATAACTGGACGGTCATGATCAAAAGGCTCAAAGAATTTCTGGAGACGACTTTTGACCGCAAAATAAACGACTGGGACGTGGAACAGGAAATTAAAGAGACAAACATCAAGAACAAGCTCATGAATAAAATATTTGATTTCGCCGCGCTCACCCCCACGCCGGCAAGTTGGCTTGAATTCTATGACCTGACTTATTTAGGCCAGGCAGCAACAACACAGGATATGCTGCCCTTACTCAACGCATGCGTCACAAAACTGGAAAAGCGCGTGGCCGAAGGGATTTATCACGGCGAGAAGGATTCTCCCCGCGTGCTGGTGACCGGTTGTCCGGTAGGCGGCGATGCAACGAAAGTTTTCAAAATTATTGAAGAGGCTGGTGGTGTTATTATCGCGCTGGATTCCTGCTCTGGCATGAAACCCTACGCCAGCCAGATTGCTGAAAATACGCCCGACCCTTACACGGCTCTGGCGCGCCGTTATCTGGATCTTCCCTGCTCCTGCATGACACCGAACAACCGACGCCTGACCGAACTCGATAAGATCATCAATCGCTTCAAACCGGATGTCGTAATTGATGTCATTTTGCATGCCTGTCATTCCTACAATATCGAATCGCATAAGATTAAAGAACATGTTATGGGAAAATACAAAGTGCCGTTTTTAAAAATTGAAACGGATTATTCGCAGAGTGATTTGGGGCAGATTCGCACCCGCGTAGAAGCCTTGTTTGAAATGTTACCGAAAAAGTGAGGTGTTAAAATGAGTGAGATAAAAATCGTCAACGCAAAGGGACTGGCCTGTCCGCAGCCGGTGGTTCTGGCCAAGCTGGCAATAGAAACAAACGAAAAGGTGAAAGTGATCGTGGATAACGACACGGCGCTGGAAAATGTAAAGCGCCTGGGGAAAAAACTGGGCTGTGATGTGAAAGCTGAAAAGAAAAACGACGGCACTTTTGAAATTGATTTAACGCGAAAAGCAGGAGCCATCAAATCCAAAGAAGACTTTGTCCCGTCTTGCTCTACTCAGGCTGTCTCATCCGGACCTTTTGTCATCGTCATATCCGAAGATAAAATGGGAAGGGGCAACGATGAACTAGGCTCCGTTTTGATCCGCGCGTTCCTTAACACCTTATGCCTGCAAAATGAAAAACCCGATGTCATGATTTTTTACAACACCGGAGTTAAGCTTACCATACAGGGATCAGAAGTTCTCGATGATTTAAAAGGACTGGAGTCGGTTGGTGTGAAAATGCTGGTTTGCGGCACATGCCTGAACTACTTTGATATAAAAGATAAATTAGGTGTCGGTATTGTATCAAACATGTATGATATTCTCGAAACAATGAGCAAGGCTGGGCGATTACTGACGCCATGAACGCTCAGACATCATATAATGTGATCCTCTTCAAATCGGTGAGCTACGCCTTAAAGGCGGAAAATATTCTCAAATCTGAGGGGCTTCCCTACAAGCTGATTCCCGTACCCAAGCAGATTAGTTCGGACTGCGGTATCTGTCTTCGCTTCGATCCGACATTTCAGAATAAAATTAAAGCCGCACTGGCAAACAAAGTAGAAATAGAGGAGATCAGGACGCTGGCCAATTAGCAACAAAATAAACTTAAACGTTTAATCAATCAAAATATATAGGAATACTATCACCATAATCGAGATGACAGAACACATGCGCTCCAAGGCTGATCGGTTTTGACGCCATACGATTGTCATAATTGGGATTGTCGCTCTATTCATCTAAAGCGGTTGCAGGTAAGCTAACGTTTGTCTGGTCGGCTAAATAGCTTGACGGCCATCCTTTGCGCTACCCCGGAGCGGTTGGCAAGTCACGTCTTTGTTAAATTCATTACCTTGTTTATTCAATCATCGATGATTTTAAGTCTTATCATTTTATGTCTTGACAAGTTATGAGCATATGCTTATTATGATGATTAAGGAGAACAAAATGCCCCGGCCCAAGTGTTGCCGTAATGTTTACGGCGTTCCTGATAAAAATTATTTCAAGCCACGCGGAATTCCCTCGGTGGAACTTGAGGAAATCGTGTTACATCTTGATGA
>Ga0209202_1001355_pt1 | contig 15395 bp, 15 predicted proteins | sample AD_UKC032_MetaG_FD_184416 | JGI IMG/M metagenome (GOLD analysis project Ga0209202, IMG submission 184416) | Active sludge microbial communities of municipal wastewater-treating anaerobic digesters from USA - AD_UKC032_MetaG (SPAdes) (version 2) | ecosystem: Engineered > Bioreactor > Anaerobic >... | reverse complement strand
CTACGGTGAAAGAGTTGAAATCCAGATTCGGACGAGGTCTATGCATGAATGGGCGGAAAAAGGTATTGCCGCTCACTGGCGCTATAAAGAAGGACGGGCTTTCCAGAACAACGAAGACAATCAGATCAAAAAGCTGCGGGAAGCCCTGGAAATTCAGCAGGAAATCAAGAATCCGAAAGAATTTATGTCCAATCTCAAGTTGGCGCTGTTTCCGGAAGAAGTTTATGTCTTCACGCCGCATGGCGATGTAAAATCGTTCCCCAAAGGAGCGACACCCATTGATTTCGCCTATAGCATCCACACCGATGTCGGCAATAAGTGTACCGGGGCCAAGGTGAACCGTAATATTGTACCGCTGCGTTACCAGTTGCAAAACGGCGACCAGGTAGAAATCATTACGCAAGCCGGTCACCACCCCAGTAAAGACTGGTTAAAATACGTGGTGACCTCGCGGGCGATTTCCAAGATTCGCAACTGGATCAATCTTGAAGAAAAAAACAGTTCACTGGTACTGGGCAAGGATTTGTTGGAAAAAGAATTCAAGAGAAATAACTTGAAATTTGCAACCTATATTAAATCAGACGAGATCAAGAAAATCCTGGCGGAGTATTCGTTATCAACCTTAGACGACCTGATTTCACAAGTGGGTTACGGGCGAATTTCACCCAAGCAGGTAGTTAATCATTTTCTGGTTCAGGAAGCGCCAAAAGAAGCTGAAAAACTATTGGAGAAAGAAAAGAAAAAATCCGCTGACTCTCCTTCTCTAGGTATCAGTCTTACGGGTATCGACGATGTCATGGTGAAGTTTGCCAAATGCTGTAATCCGATACCCGGAGATGAAATCTCCGGGTATATTTCCCGCGGACGCGGCATTACGGTTCACACACAAAATTGCCAACATCTGAAAAGACTCGATGCTGAACGAATTGTCGAGGTTAATTGGGATGTCCGGCAAAAACATGCCTACCCCGTTCACATTAAGGTTGTTTGTAGCGATCGTAAGGGGGTCTTAACGGAAGTGAGCTCGGTTATTACTTCATTTGATATCAATATCAGTTATGCCCAAATCGAGACAACGGATATGATCGCCAATTGCATATTCATCATTGATGTCTATGATACACAGCAGCTCAATTCCATCTTTTCTGCCATTCGGCAATTAAAAATCGTACGTTCCATTGAAAGGATACGCAAAGCTTGATATTCATGTGAAATTCCATTTGTTTGTTGACAAAAAATCCACTCTGCTATAAGCAGGCGCAACTTAAACTTGGTAGAATATAGCACAATAGGTGAAATAATGTTTGATCAATGGCAAAAATATACTGTCGTCTTTTTTTCCGTTCTGATGCTGTGCCTTCCTGGATTTTCGATCTATGCCGAGACGGCAAAACACATTGTGGTCATTGATCCGGCGCATGGTGGCGAAGATACCGGCGTCTTGAGCATCGACAAGGTTGCCGAGAAGGATTTGACGCTTGCCATTGCTTTCGCCCTGCAGAAGGAACTGGCTAAGGAAAATAATATAGAAGTAATCCTAACCAGAAATTCGGATAAGACCTTGTATGGGGATGAAAGAAAAAAAAATATCGCAAAACAAAATCCCGCAAAACAAAATCCCGCACTGGTTTTAAGCCTGCATGCCAATGGCGGGTTCGGCAGAAACGCATCGGGATTTGAACTTTACTACCCGGGTTTTAAAGATGTTGACATACCGAAGAAGTCTTCTAAAGGATCGGTTGCGACCCCTAGCAACAAACATCTGAATGATACCGTAAAACTAGCACATTTGGTTCAAAGCAATCTCGACAGCTTATTTCCACGCAAGGGCAGGGGACTTCGGGAAGCCGATGTGCCGCTGGCTAAAGGATTGTCCATTCCGGTACTGGTTGTTGAACTTGGTTTTGCCACAAATTCCGATGACAAGAAAAAGCTTGCATCCAGTAAAACACAAACATTGATAGCCAGAGCACTGGCCAAGAGCATCAAATCCTTCTTTTAGGAGTCCCGTGTTCAAGAGAAGCAATAACAGAAAAGATGACGAACTTCGTGCCATCCGTATTACTAACCAGTATTTGCGGAATGTCCCGGGTTCTGTGATGGTTGAATTCGGTAACACAAAAGTATTATGCGCGGCATCACTGGAAGAAAAAACGGCGCCCTTTTTAAAGAATACCGGCAAGGGTTGGCTGACTGCGGAGTATTCCATGCTGCCCATGGCTACGCCAACTCGTTCGCCGCGCGAATCCGCGCGTGGCAAACTGGGAGGCAGGACACATGAAATACAAAGGTTGGTCGGAAGATCACTTCGATCCGTGACGGATTTAACGGCTTTCGGCGAAAGAACCATTTATATCGATTGCGATGTTATTCAGGCGGATGGTGGAACTAGGACCGCATCGATTACCGGCGCTTTTGTGGCCTTGGTTGATCTGTTTAAAAACATGCAGCAGAAGGGACTGATTCAGGAAATTCCCGTCGCTGATTTTGTTTCGGCGGTCAGCGTCGGCATCTTGCAAAATCAGGTATTGTTGGATTTGGAATATGAAGAAGATTCTCAGGCGGATGTGGATATGAATTTTGTAATGACCGGCGCCGGCTTGTTTATTGAAGTGCAGGGCACTGCCGAACATATTCCGTTCGGCAAGCATCAACTCGATGAGATGACATCCCTGGCCTCCACAGGCATTTCAGAAATTATTGCCCGCCAGAAGGAAATCGTAGGCGACTGGCGACAATGAAAATCGTTTTTGCGACAAAAAATGAAGGGAAAATTAGAGAAATAACTGAAATGCTTGGTTCAACGGATATAGCTTTATTGTCCCTGAATCATTTTGAATTCTTGCCGGAAATTGTAGAAGATGGTAAAACTTATTTGGAAAATGCTTTAAAAAAAGCAAAAATTATTTCCGAATATACGGGTGAAATAGTCTTGGCTGATGATTCCGGTCTCCAGGTGGATGTTCTCGGAGGAGAACCCGGAGTTTATTCCGCACGCTATGCGGGGGAGGGAGCGTCAGACGAAGAAAATAACGTCAGACTCCTGTCTAAATTAAAAGATGTCCCGCAGGAAAAAAGAACAGCATCTTTCTTTTGCGCGTTGGTGCTGTATCATCCAGACGGTCATTATCAGTCTTTTGAAGCACAATGGCGCGGGCTAATTATTGATGAACGGAGGGGAACAAACGGTTTTGGTTATGATCCGATATTTCTTTCACCCGAATGGAATAAGACAGCAGCGGAATTGCCGGCTGATATAAAAAATACGATCAGTCATCGCGGACAAGCTTTTGCAAAACTGAAAAACCATCTGGATCAAGATATAAAAACAAAAAAAGTCGGGGCGTAGCGCAGCCTGGTAGCGCGCTTGGTTTGGGACCAAGATGTCGAGTGTTCAAATCACTCCGCCCCGACCAAATAAAATAAAGGGGGTAACAGCATTGCTGGTAACCCCTTTTTCTTTCCGGGTAGCGGCATTTTGATTCATTCGCCCCATGGAAGATATTGACATTACGAAAAATCTATTGACTAACACTTGGCGAAATATTAATGCTTTTCGCAGGATGTCAATAGGATAAGAATGAAAAACAAGTATTTATACATTGAAACCTTCGGATGTCAGATGAATGTGCATGACTCCGAACAAATGGCTGTTCTGCTAGCCGATATCGGATATAAACTCACGGAGGATTCACAAAAAGCGGATCTAATTCTGATCAACACCTGTTCGATTCGGGAAAAAGCAGAGCAGAAGGCTTTCAGTGAACTGGGGCGTCTGATAAAGTTAAAAGAGGAAAATCCAAATCTGATTATTGGCTTTGCAGGTTGCCTGGCGCAGCATTTGGGCGTAAAAGTTTATAGCCGGGTGAAGAATGTTGATCTGGTTTTCGGCACGCATAATATCCACCGGCTACCGGAGATGATTACAGACATTCAAAAAGAGAGAAAGAAGATTACCCGAATCGATTTTTCTTCAAAAATTTATTCACTAAACGTTTTTGCACCGCCTTCAGAAGGATCGTTGTGCGCCTTCGTGTCAATTATGCAGGGGTGTGATAACTATTGCGCATACTGCGTTGTACCTTATCTGAGAGGGCCGGAAATGAGCCGGGCACCGGAGGATATTCTTGATGAAATTCAGAAACTGACACGGTGTGGCGTGAAAGAAGTGACGCTTTTGGGTCAAAATGTTAATTCGTATGGGAAAAATTTAAAGCGCGGAAGCAATTTTGTTTTTTTGATAAAGAAAATTAGTGACATCGATGGTATTGACAGAATCCGCTTTACCACCTCGCATCCCAAAGATTTATCCGATGAGTTGATTGATTGTTTTGGCGACGTGCCTAAATTATGCGAACATATCCATCTGCCTGTGCAGTCGGGTTCCAACCGTATTTTAAAGTTGATGAATCGCGGGTACTCAACCGAGGAATATCTTCAGAAAATTGATCGTTTACGTAGTACTTGTCCAATAATCAGCATAACGTCGGACATCATTGTCGGTTTTCCGGGAGAAACAGAAAAAGACTATCAAGAAACCATTGACATGATGGAAAAAATCAGGTTTGATTCAGTGTTTTCGTTTAAGTATTCTGAACGTAAAGGAACAGCCGCCCAGAAGTTGCAAGGGAAAGTGCCGGAAATTGAAAAAAGACAAAGGCTTAGAGAATTACAGGCGCTGCAGGACAGACACACGCAGGAGAAAAACACGGAGCTGGAAAAAAGTGTCCAGGAATTGCTGGTGGAAGGCCGAAGCAGGAACTCTGAACAGGATATGATGGGACGCGCGCGTACCTGGAAAATAGTAAATTTTAAAGGCGGGCCGGAATTAATCGGCAAACTGGTCAATGTAGAAATCACTCGTGGGTATTTGCATTCGCTGCGGGGGAAAATGATTGATCGCTGAAGGAGGTTTGGGATGCTGCTGGAGATGAAGGTATCCGGATTGACCATCGATCCGATCACCAATACACCCATTGTCATCTTAAAAGACATGCAGGATAATAAGGCCATTCCGATCTGGATTGGTTTATTTGAAGCTAGCGCCATTGCCATGGAACTGGAGCATGTTGTCTTTTCCCGGCCGATGACCCATGACTTGTTATACGACTGCATCAAAGCGCTGGATGCCACAATCAATCGGATCGAAATTATCGATATCCGCAACAATACTTTTTTCGCCAACGTGTATTTAACTAGGGAAGGTCAAACTTTCGCAATCGATGCGCGTCCCAGTGATGCTATTGCGCTTGCTCTACGCGCTCAGACGTCTATCTTTGTGGAGGAGAACGTGCTGGAGAAATCCCGCAATATTGATTTCGGAATGAAGCTCACCGACATTGATAAATTCAAGGAAGACAAAATAAAAGAATTTCTGGAAAATTTGTCCGCCGAAGATTTCGGGAAATACAAGATGTGAAACGATGATGAACCTCCTCGCGGATTTTCGAACATTTCTAGATGTGCAGCGTAATGTATCGGAACATACCCGAATGGCCTATCTGAGGGATATAGAGGAGTTTGGCGAATTTCTGACAAGTCGGGAAAACCTATCAGCGCATAAAAAGATATTGGATGTGCAGACAGAAACCATGCGGACATATCTGGCTTACTTGTATGGCCGGAAACTAAAAAAAGTATCCATTAATCGCAAAGTATCTTCCCTGCGGACTTTTTATAAGTATTTGTTGCGCGAAGGAATTATTAAGAGTAATCCGGCTCAGGGCGTCCAGACACCGAAGATGGAAAAATACATACCGGTTTTTCTGTCCGTTGATGAAGTATTTGAGCTTTTAAACGCCTCGCAGGGGAAAAACTCCGCATCTGATCTCCGCGATCAGGCTATCCTAGAGTTATTCTATTCTTCTGGACTGCGTTTAGCTGAACTGGCCGGGCTGGATACGGAGGATGTCAATTTTAATGCAGCGCTGGTCAAACTGCGCGGCAAAGGAAAGAAAGAGAGAATTGTTCCAGTGGGAGAACCTGCACTGATAGCGATCCGAAGATATCTGTCTGCGACGGAAGCTTTGAGAAAAGAACATTCCGCTGATTTATTCAGCGGAGCACTTTTTTTGAACTCTCGCGGTAAAAGGATTACCACCAGAAGCATTGCCCGTATTGTGGATACGGCCACTGTTAAAAGCGGCATCGGACGCAAAATTAGTCCGCACGCACTCCGGCACAGTTTCGCCACCCATTTGCTCTCAGCGGGAGCAGATTTACGATCGATTCAGGAAATGCTGGGGCATGAGAGTCTTTCCACGACGCAGAAGTACACGGCGGTCAATATCAACCGTCTAATGGACGTTTACGATAAAGCCCACCCAAGGGCAAAGCGGTAAAGGAGAACAAATGCATATTAGGGGTACCACGATACTGGCCATTAAGAAAGATGATAAAATTACCGTGGCTGGCGACGGTCAGGTAACGCTGGATACGACGATCTTGAAACACGGTGCGCGTAAGGTACGCCGACTTTATAATAATGAAGTGATTGTCGGGTTCGCTGGAGCAACCGCCGACGCCTTCACGCTGTTTGACCGCTTTGATCAGAAGCTGGAGCAATACAACGGCAACCTATTACGTGCGGCAGTAGAATTGACCAAGGATTGGCGCACCGATCGAGTATTAAGGCATCTAGAAGCCTTGATGATAGCGGTTAGCCGCGATTATTCTCTTATTATTTCCGGAAACGGCGACGTCATAGAATCCGACGATGAAGTGATGGCCATTGGATCAGGAGGCGCTTTTGCTCAGGCAGCGGCGCGCGCACTGGTGAAGCATAGTAATCTATCCGCCACGGAAATCGCCAAGGAATCAATGAAAATCGCCGCGGATATTTGTATTTATACGAATGATCACATTACGCTTGAAGAAATTGATCTCAGCGAAGAGAGACCCAAAGAAGTCAAAAAGAGCAAAAAATAAGGAGTATATTGAAAAGATGAATAATTCAGGGTTAACACCCCGTGAGATAGTGGAAAGATTAGATAGGCATATTATCGGCCAGGGTGACGCAAAAAGAGCTGTGGCTATTGCGTTGCGCAACCGTTGGCGCAGGCAGAATGTCTCGGAAGAACTGGCGGATGAAATATCGCCGAAAAATATTATTATGATAGGACCCACGGGCGTCGGTAAAACGGAAATTGCCCGAAGGCTAGCAAAGCTAGACAATTCTCCATTTCTGAAAGTGGAAGCGTCAAAATTTACAGAAGTTGGTTATGTTGGACGCGATGTAGAATCGATGGTGCGAGATCTGGTCGAGTTATCCATTAACATGCTTAAGGCTGAAGAACAGGAAAATGTCCAGTCTAAGGCTGCTGAAATCGCCGAAGAACGTCTTCTCGATTTATTGCTGCCGCCGCGTCCTGTAGAAAAGCATGTGGGTGACATGCTAACCGATTCCGATCAGGAACAAATTGATCTTCCACTGACCGATGATCAAATCAAGAAGCAGGATGCAACAAGAGAAAAATTGCGCAAATTACTTCGCGATGGGAAACTTGATGAGCGCATAGTGGAACTGGAGGTTGCCGAACCGAAAAGTGGTCCCATGATTGAAATATTTTCTGCCGCCGGCATGGAGGATATGGGGCTCAACCTTAAAGATATGCTGGGCAATATGATGCCGCAGAAGAAGAAACGAAGAAACGTGAAAGTGCCGGAAGCTCTGGAGATCATGGCCGCAGAAGAGGCTCAGAAATTGATTGATATGGACAAGGTCACCAAAACGGCATTGGATCGTGTGGAGCAGTCGGGCATCATTTTTCTGGATGAAATCGATAAGATTGTCGGTGGGGATTCGCAGCATGGCCCAGATGTGTCGCGCGAAGGCGTCCAGAGGGATTTGCTGCCGATTGTCGAAGGATCGAATGTCAACACACGCTATGGTATGGTGAAGACCGATCATATCCTGTTTATCGCGGCAGGAGCTTTTAGCGGCACAAAACCGTCCGATCTGATCCCGGAGTTGCAAGGGCGTTTCCCCATCCGCGTGGAGCTGGATTCACTGGGCAAGGAAGAGTTTGTCAGGATTTTAACTGAGCCGAATAACGCGTTGATCAAGCAATATACGGAAATGATGGCCACGGAAGATATTAAACTTTCGTTTACGGATGATGCAGTGGAACAGATTGCTGAAGTGGCCACGATCGTCAACGAGCGGACGGAAAATATTGGAGCTCGCAGGCTTTACACCATCATGGAGACGCTCCTGGAAGATATCTCCTTTGACGCGCCGGATATGAAGGAAAAGAAAATTGTGATTGATGCCAAATACGTGGAAGAAAAGCTCGACAATATTGTTGAGGACGAAGATTTGAGCAGATATATTTTATAACGGAGATCGACATGGAGCATATTCAAAGTTCAATGGAGCGGGCGGATATATTATTGGAAGCGCTGCCCTATATCCGGCGGTTTTACAATAAAACCATTGTCATCAAATACGGCGGTCATGCGATGGTCGATGAAGATCTGAAAGATAAATTCGCCCGCGATGTCGTCATGATGAAATATATCGGCATGCATCCGGTGGTCGTGCACGGCGGTGGTCCGCAAATCGGCAGCTTTCTGAAAAAGCTAGGCAAGGAATCCAAGTTCGTTCAAGGCATGCGGGTGACCGATGAGGAAACCATGGACATTGTGGAAATGGTGCTGGTGGGCATGGTCAATAAGGAAATCGTCGGTCTGATCAATCGGCATGGCGGAAAAGCTGTGGGCTTAAGCGGCAAGGACGGCAATCTGATTGAAGCGGAAAAATATTATTTAAATGATGAAAAAGCCAAGATCGCCCCGTCGGAGATTATCGATATTGGTCTGGTCGGCAAAGTCAAAGCGGTCAATGCCGAATTGATCGTATCTTTGGGACAGAACAGCTTCATCCCCGTCATCGCACCAACGGGAATTGGCGAGCACGGTAAAACGTATAACATCAATGCCGATGTCGTGGCAGGTGAAGTGGCTGCCGCCCTGAAGGCGGAGAAGCTGCTCTTACTGACGGATGTTGCAGGTGTACTTGATGCCGATAAAAAACTGATTCAAACCATGACGAATCAGGATGCCCTGAATCTGATTGACGACGGAACGGTGGAAGGTGGTATGTTTCCCAAAGTGAAATGCTGCCTCAAGGCACTGCGTGGCGGCGTGAAAAAGGCCCATATTATTGACGGAAGGCTGAAACATGCGATCCTGCTGGAAGTCTTTACAGATAAAGGAATAGGTACGGAAATCGTTTTATAAACAGAAAGAAGAATTGCCCGTGAACGAAAAAAAGATCATGGCTTTGGCCGATAAAAACATCATGAATACTTATAAACGGGTTCCTATTGCGCTTACGAAAGGCGAGGGGGCAAGGCTTTGGGACGCGAGCGGCAAAGAATATCTCGATTTTGTCGCGGGCATTGCCGTTTGCAATCTAGGGCATTCCCATCCGAATGTGGTGAAAGCGATTAAGAAGCAGGTGAAAAATCTGACGCACGTGTCCAACCTCTATTACACTCAGCCTCAGGCGGAAGTAGCCTCACTGCTTACGAAGTATTCCTTTGCCGATAAAGCCTTTTTCTGCAACAGCGGCGCGGAAGCCAATGAAGCAGCTATCAAACTGGCGCGAAAATACGCTCATGAAAACTTGGGTGCGGATAAATTTGAACTCATTACGATGAAAGATTCCTTTCACGGCCGAACTATGGCGACCATCACGGCCACGGGGCAGGAAAAGTTTCAGTTCGGTTTTACGCCGCTTCTGGAAGGCTTCACATATGTTCCTTTTAATGATCTGGCGGCTCTGGAATCAGCCATTACACCCAAAACCTGTGGGATCATGCTGGAGCCGATTCAGGGCGAGGGTGGGGTGATTATTCCCGACGAGTGGTATCTGGCCCACGTCAGGGATATTTGCAACAGGCATAAGATTTTAATGATTATCGATGAGGTGCAAACAGGCATCGGACGGACGGGCAAATTATTTGCTTATGAATATTCCGGCATCCAGCCCGATATTATGACGCTGGCTAAAGCTCTAGGGAACGGATTCCCAGTGGGTGCGATGCTGGCGACCCATGAGATCGCGAAAGCTTTCAGTCCCGGCAATCATGCGTCCACGTTCGGAGGCAATCTGCTGGCTATGGCAGCGGCCAAAGCCACATTGAAAACGATGCTGGATGAGGGAATTTTAGAAAATTGTCAAAAAATGGGAGACTATTTCTTAACAAAACTTCAAGCCTTAAAGACGAAGCATGCAATCATTTCCGGCGTGAGGGGAAGAGGGCTGATGCTGGCCTGTGCGCTGACCATTGAGGGTGCGGATATTGTGAAGTCCTGTCAGGAAAGGGGATTGCTCATTAACTGCACCGGAGGTAAAACGCTCCGTTTTGTTCCGCCGCTGATTATTACGCAAAATGATATCGATACTGCGATTGCAATACTGGATGATGTCATGGAGGGGAAATGAAAAAAGACTTGCTGAGTTTTGCCGGGATGGCACCTACGGATTTTGAAGAAATTTGGCTTCGGGCCACCCGTCTCAAAAGAATGCTCAAAGAAGGTAAAGAGTATGCGTCTCTTAAAGGCAAGACGCTGGGTATGATCTTTGACAAGTCTTCCACGCGGACGAGGATTTCATTTGAAGTCGGCATGTACCAGTTGGGCGGCATCGCGCTTTTTTTAAATTCGCGTGACACGCAAATTGGTCGTGGTGAAACGCTTGCGGATTCCGCCAGGATGATGTCCTGCTACCTTAATGGGATTATGATTCGGACCTTTGCACAGGAAAGCGTTGAAGAACTGGCTAGATATGCGTCCATTCCGGTCATCAATGGTCTGACGGATTTACTGCATCCCTGTCAGATTCTGGCGGACTTGTTTACGATAAAGGAGAAAAAAGGCTCCTACCAAGGGGTCAAAGTTGCCTATATCGGTGACGGCAACAATGTCGCCAATAGCTGGATCGAAGCAGCGGCGCGCCTTCCTTTAGAACTGACGCTGGCCTGTCCCGAAGGCTATGATCCTGATGCGCGAATGTTAAAGGAAAGTAAGAAAGACGGGAAAGGGCATGTGCATCTGTATCGTGATCCTTTTGATGCGGCAAAAAACGCTGATGTGCTCTATACGGATGTTTGGACAAGTATGGGACAGGAGGCCGAGTCTCAGGAACGCAAAAGGATCTTTAAAAGTTATCAGATTAACGAAAAACTTTTAGGAGTGGCGAAACAGGACGCCATCGTTATGCATTGCCTACCCGCGCACCGAGGTGAAGAAATTACTGCAGGCGTCATTGACGGACCTCAATCCGTCGTCATTGATGAAGCGGAAAACCGCCTGCATGTGCAAAAGGCCGTTTTAGAAATATTGATTTAGGAGGAAAGAATCGTGGCAAATAAAATTAAAAAGGTTGTGTTGGCGTATTCCGGTGGATTGGACACATCCGTGATTGTCCGCTGGCTGATTGAAACGTATAAGTGCGAAGTGATCTGTTTTGCCGCCGATGTGGGTCAGAAAGAGGAATTAACAGGCCTGGAGGAAAAAGCCATCAATACCGGCGCCAGCAAAATATATATTGAAAACTTACAGGAAGAATTTGCCCGTGATTTTGTTTTCCCGGCGCTGCGCGCCAACGCCATTTACGAAGGGACGTATCTGCTGGGCACATCGCTGGCCCGACCGCTGATTGCCAAGAGGCAAATTGAAATTGCCGAAATAGAGGGGGCGGATTCCGTTTCCCATGGAGCCACCGGCAAAGGCAACGATCAGGTCCGCTTTGAACTGACTTACATTGCCTTAAATCCGTCCATCAACATTATTGCCACGTGGCGGGACGATCATTGGAAATTCAATTCCAGGGAATCCATAATGAATTATGCGAAAAAATATAAGATTCCCATTACACTGACCAAAGCCAAGCCCTACAGTGCCGACCGCAATCTGCTGCATATCTCGCATGAAGGCGGTATTCTGGAAGACACTTGGGCAGAACCCCCGGAAGATATTTTTGTGCTGACCAAGTCTCCCGAAGATGCACCGGATAAGCCCACCTATGTGGAAATTGATTTTAAAAAAGGAAATCCCACAGCTATCAACGGTAAAAAGATGTCACCGGCAAAATTAATGGATTACATGAATACGATTGCCGGTGGCAACGGCATTGGACGTGTGGATATGGTGGAAAACCGTTTTGTAGGTATGAAATCCCGTGGCGTTTATGAAACTCCCGGTGGTACTGTCTTATGGGCGGCGCATCGCGCGGTGGAGTCCATTACGATGGACCGTGAAGTGATGATAATGCGGGATTCACTCATCCCGAAATACGCTCAGTTGGCCTATAATGGTTTCTGGTATTCTCCGGAAATGAAAACGCTTCAAACTTACATTGACTCCACGCAGGAAAACGTTACCGGCACAGCCAGGATGAAACTTTATAAGGGCAATTGCATCGTCGTCGGGCGTAAATCTCCGAACTCGCTTTATAGCGAGGCCTTTGCCACGTTTGAAAAGGATCAAGTCTATAACCAGAAAGACGCGACCGGATTTATCCGTCTCAACGGTCTGCGTCTCCGGATTCAGAATGTTTTGAAAAACAAACCCTAGTTTTGTGGAGAACAACTTCATGGCAGAAAGCAAGAAACCATGGGCAGGACGTTTTCAAGAAGTCACGGCTAAAAGTGTTGAGAAATTTACCTGTTCTCTGCATTACGATTCAAGGCTATATCATTTCGATATTGAAGGATCAATTGCTCACGCGACGATGCTGGCCGATTCGGGAATTATTTCCCGGAAAGAGGCGGCGGCCATTGTTCGTGGGCTAAAAAGTATTCTGAGAGATATAGAAAAAGGTAGGTTTGTCTTTGATGCAGCCGATGAAGATATTCATATGGCCATTGAAAAAGAACTGATTCAACGTATTGGAGAAGCAGGTGGAAAGTTACATACTGCGCGTAGCCGTAACGATCAGATTGCCTTGGATGTCCGACTATTTCTGCGCGCGGAAATTGACAGCATCTGCCGTCTAATCACGAGTCTGCTAAAGCAGTTGGTGAAACAGGCCAAAAGCGAAATATCAACGATTATGCCCGGCTATACCCATATGCAAAAAGCGCAGCCCGTGTTGCTTTCGCACTATTTACTAGCGTTTGCAGAAATGTTTTCCCGAGATAAGCAACGATTGGACGATTGCAAAACACGACTCAATGTCATGCCTTTAGGCGCCGCAGCACTGGCTGGAACAGGATTGCCGATCGATCGACATCGCACGGCTGAACTTTTGAATTTTCCGAAAGTCAGCAAAAACAGCATGGATACGGTGGCAGACCGCGATTATATTGCGGAGTTTATCTTTACGGCATCGCTGGCCATGATGCATCTGAGCCGTTTTTGCGAGGATTTGGTTTTGTGGTCGTCCGATGAATTTGGTTTCGCGGAAATTTCGGATGCCTATACCACCGGAAGTAGCATTATGCCTCAGAAGAAAAATCCGGATATTGCGGAATTGATCCGGGGTAAAACGGCGCGTGTCTATGGTGATTTATTTACGATTCTGACGCTGATCAAAGGACTGCCCATGACTTACAATCGTGATCTGCAGGAGGACAAGGAGCCCCTGTTTGATGCCGTTGATACAGTGAAAGACTGTCTGGCTATTTTTACCGAGATGCTAGCTCATACAAAATTTAATGCCGCCAAAATGTATCAGGCGGCAGGTGGCGGTTTTTCCACAGCGACGGACGTGGCTGAGTATCTGGTGGAAATAGGCGTTCCTTTTCGTCGGGCGCATGAAATTGTCGGCAACATCGTTGCCCATTCGGTCAAAAATAATAAGACACTCGAGGAGCTCAGATTCAGTGATTATCAAACATTTTACGCGGGATTTAAAGCGGATATCGTCTCCAGGATAAAACTGGAGAATTCCGTCAATGCTCGCATGCATCTGGGCGGCACGGCGCAAACGGCTGTGAAAGAAAGGATTCGGGAATTTGAAAAAAAGTTTGGCAAAAAATAAAATATTATTCGGGATCGTTTTGATCCTGCTGATGGTCGGTTGCGGACTGAAAGCCAATCCAGTTCCTCCGGCGTCGGCTGTTTCACAAAATCAAGGTGAACAGAAATTAACGGTGTCAGCCGCTGGAAACGCTGTTGTGTTGACGTGGCAGCTACAAAATCAAGCGGGGATCCTGAGCCATATTATCATCGAGAAAAGTCAACTGGGGAGCGCGGGGAATATTTGCAGGGATTGTCCACGGACGTTCGAAAAAATAGGCCAAATGCAGGTAGAAAATGCCAAAAATGAAAAAAAAGAGTACAGATTTGATGATTTATTGGTCGAAAAGGGGAAAATATACAGTTATCGTTTAAAGTTATACGATGATGCCGGTATCTGCCGCGAGTCGCAGGCAGTGGAAATAGATTTTAAATAAACAAAAATCCAGGAGGCATTTTTATGTTTAAAGGAGCCATTACCGCTCTGGTAACACCTTTTAAAAATGGTCAGGTGGATGAAAAAGCTCTGCGGGAACTCATTGAATTTCAGATCTTAGGAGGAATCGATGGCCTGGTACCTTGCGGGACAACAGGGGAATCACCGACTTTGACCCACGATGAGCATGACCGGGTGATTGAAATTACGATCGACGCGGCCCGGAAAAGAGTTCCAGTCATTGCCGGAACAGGATCAAACAGTACAGCGGAAGCGTTGCGTTTAACCAAGCATGCCTATGAGGCGGGTGCGGACGGCGCGCTGATTGCCTGTCCTTACTATAACAAACCGACTCAAGAAGGTCTCTATCAGCACTTTCAAATGATTGCGCATAATGTGCCGATTCCGATCATCCCCTATAATATTCCCGGAAGAACCGGCGTAAATATGTCACCGGAATTGATTGCCCGTCTGGCGAAAATCAATAATATTGTTGGTGTAAAAGAAGCATCCGGTTCTCTCAAGCAGATGAACGATGTCCTTGATTTATGTGGTTCGGATTTTGATGTTTTATCCGGTGATGATGGATTAACGCTTCCGCTAATGGCTATAGGCGGGAGAGGCATCATTTCCGTTGCGTCCAATATTGTTCCCGCCGATATGGCTGCCCTGGTCGATACCGTCGAAGAAGGTAACTTGGCTAATGCTCGGGCATTGCATCACAAAATGAGTCCTTTATTTGATATTCTTTTTGTAGAAACGAATCCGATTCCCGTTAAAGCGGCTCTGTCGCTTATGGGGAAAATTGAATATGAATACAGGCTGCCTTTGTGCAAGATGGCTCCGGCAAATTATGATAAGCTCAAAAAGGTAATGGGTAATTACGGCTTGATCTCATGATTACACCAAAAATAATTATAAGCTAAGGAGTAGGTGTTATGGTTAAGGCAATCGTCACTGGTGCTGGTGGGAAAATGGGAGGTAGAATTAT